>Ga0209991_10000594_pt1 | contig 15880 bp, 14 predicted proteins | sample ChitaG_FD_183167 | JGI IMG/M metagenome (GOLD analysis project Ga0209991, IMG submission 183167) | Deep subsurface microbial communities from South Pacific Ocean to uncover new lineages of life (NeLLi) - Chile_00310 metaG (SPAdes)... | ecosystem: Environmental > Aquatic > Marine > Oceanic >...
AATGGTTATATTAATATTTTCGTTATAAATTATTTAGTTTTTCGATAAATAAGAGTGGTTTTTTATCTGTCTAGACAAAAATTCGTATAAAATATTAAGGGAGAAGAAGAGATATTTTTTTTGTGATTTTACGAGTGATGTCGAAAGGATCCTTATAGTAAATTTTTATGTTTACTTCATCAACTGAAGGATCAGTTAAATTTTTTTCAATTTTATGCTTTAGTTTTAAGACATAGTTAAACTTAAACACATTTCCAGGCTTTAATTCGTTAAGATAGAGATATTTGGGAAAGCTTTCGTTACGAATAAATGTTAGGTATTCAGGGGTTTTAAGAGAGATCTGTAGATCTGAAAAGAGTAGATTTGTTGGATTATTCAGCTTAAAGTTGAAGTATAACATATTTCCAATAGTTTTTATGTTTTTGAAAAATAAGATATCTTTCGGTTCAATAATGTCTTCTCTTTTTGGTGAATAGAGTTCATCTTTTATAATTCGAGCATTGAGTTTATTCTTATTTACAAATTTCACAATCTTCTCTTTTAAGACATTGATATCAATGTCAATATAAGAAGCGAGACTTTCTAATTTAATAGGATTTATGACGTCAAGATAATACTTGATTTGACTCAAAACCAGCTCGTCATTGCTTTTCTGGGTGAAAACTTTTAATTTGTTGATTAGCATTTCCTTAACAAATGAGAATTTTTTTATAGATGGTCTCGCAAAAAGGCTAAATACATCGTTATCTTCGGTTACATTCCCAATAAGGTTGTCAATTTGATTTTCGTATTCTTCAATGTAGTTTTGAATTTGATTAGTATTCATCTCTATAAGCTTTTTAGCATCTGAGAACTCGCTTTTCTTTAGTAATGTCTCCACCTTTGATTTCAAAATATCGAATTTATTGTTGAATTTTTTAAGACCTTCAATACCTTGTGTTATTATTGATTGAATGTGACCTTGGAATAATATCGAAGAAAGCAAGTGTAATTTCTGTGTTTCACCGGTTCCATTCGAGTGCTGAATTTCATCTACTAGTCTGTCTTTAGTAGATCTTATTTTTCTATCTAGATCGCTTAAAAATTCTTGAAGTTCAATTTTGTAACCAACCCATTCACTCAAGAGCGTTTTAAAAATCTCGTTAAATTCAACATTTTTTACTAATATTTCACGAATATCGTCATCTAGTTTAAACATGTAATTTCTTAGCTGCGTAATTTGGGTGAATTTCTCTTCAAGTTCTTTATCTTCAATTTCTTCTATTACTAAGTCATCCAAATGGCTAAGAAAGTTATATTCCTGTATATCTTCATACTGTGCTCTCAAAATCTTAATACGATCTTCCAAAAGTTTAATTTTTGATTTTAAATTTTCAGTAAATTCTTCCTTCTTTTCTTCAAACACTTCTGAAATGAAAGCTTTAATAATACTAAGTTCGTCCATTATAGTGATTTTAGTTTCTTCCCAATCCTCTATTAAATTAAAAGCTAACCTTTTGTATTCGAATTTGTTTAATCTATTATTAAATTTCTTTATTTTGTTCAGAATTTTACGATAAATTTTATCTAACTCTATTTCAGTTTGTTGAAATTTGAATTCTTTAATATACAAATTCATTTTTTCCCGAAATTGAGCAGGAATTTTTTGAAATTCTTGAATTTTTTTATGAAATATATCTAGATCTTCGTTAACTTCCTGAATAGTTTCATCAATGCCTTGAAAATTTGCTTTAACATTCTTTATCGTATAAATTATTTCTTCACTCACATCTGGATCATTCTCAATTCTTAAATTTTTCTCCAATTCAATAAAAATCCAGACTGCTACTTTTTTACTTTCTAATATAAAGCAGATAGTTCTTAGTAGAATTATCGTTTTTTTTCGTTCGCGCCAATATTTAGATTCTAACATATATAAAATCTTTGTGATCTCGTTCTCAATTTCTACTAAATACTCTTCATAAAGGCGTTTAAAAACGAGTGCGACCCCGTCTCTAACATTTTCGGATGGGTTTTCAAATTCTTCAAAGATATAAACAAAAATCTCCTCTATATTACTCTGACATAAATGATACAGAGCGTTAATAACTACATTTCTAAATTCAGAATCACCTGTATATAGTGCGGTTATTAAATTTGCCCAAATTTGATCAAAATTATTCTCAGCAATAGTTACGAGAGAATCAATGACTCGGAGTTGGATTCGATAATTATTTTCTTTCAGGAGGTTAATCAATTTAGGAATGATAGGAATTATTTCAGATGATTTTTCTTTTCCTATTTCTCCGAATAACCAGATTATTAGCTCTTTTACTCGCGATTCCTCGTTGTAGAGAAGGTTTAATAAAACATAAATCATTTTTTCTTTGGAGAGAAAATATGTCCCAAGGATTTTTAGGAGCTCTGCTGCTGATCTTGCAACATCGTCATCTTCGTCTCTTAAGTTCACGATTACTATGGATAATAATGGTTCATACTCCCGAATCTTTGTATAATCCTGGTTTAAAATTTTTTTAAGCGTTTTAATAACTTGAAGTTTAACCTTCCAGTCGTTATCCATTAATTTCTCCGTAAATTCTTCAATAATTTTATGCAATTCCTCTCTATCGATGTGTAAGGAGAGGATGAGATTGCCCATAATCTTTACTGCTAAACGCCTAATAGAGGATTCTTGATCGTAAAGCCTAGATCTAACCTTATCCATGAGATCAATCAGTAGATTTGGCCGATACATAGTTATTTGGTAAAGAATTTCCAACGATACCAATCTAACCCAGGAGTTAAGGTCATTTATCGTGTTTGCTAAATTATTAACTGTTCTTAATGAAATTGCTGGGGATTTATCACAAATTTTATTCAATAATGTTAAACTATCGTAAATCAGTTCTTTATCAGAATTCGCAGGGTGTTCAATAATTTCAAATAATTTATCAGCTGCTTTTTCGTAGCTTCCACTTAAAATCAAATCTTCAACTTTTTTTGCGTTTAGGGTCAGGGTACTCAAAAGCCTATTATTGTGTAATTCTTTAATTAAAACAATTATTTCTTTGATGTTAGTATTTAAAAATGTTTTCCAATATTAACATAAAATTATGTCATTTTAAAATTAATGAGATGTGAAACAAAAAAAATTAGTTTAACTAAAAAAATATTGAAATTGATATTTATTCAAATAACTCAATTATCGCAGTACCCGGAGTGGCAATTCTCTCTCGATATGTAAGAATACCCTCTGGAACATCCTTTGTTTTGACTAACCCTTTCTCAATATCTTTTTCAGAAATATACCCTCTCTCACTAGCTTCAAATTGCTTTATAATATTACCACTTTTATTTTTAACATCAACATCTGTTATTGTAGTTTGCTTAACGTCGAAATAAACTCTCTTCCCTTCAATTCTTGTTATGTTAGCTTCAGTTATAAGTAAATCTCCACACCTTACCATAGATCTCATTGAAACATCTGTTTCAACGAGTTTTCCATATTTTCCATGCTCTAGAAAATCTTCAAATAATTTTGTAATGAATCCAAAACTAAAGAGCCCATGAGCTATTATGCCTTTAAGTCCCGCTTTCTCAGCTATAACATCGTTGGTGTGTATTGGGTTGGTATCTCCTGATGCTTTCGCATATTTTTTTAACAAATCCCGGGTAATTCCATTAAATTCATTTTTTATAACTTCTCCAATTTTAACGTCTGAAATTTTAACCATTTTTTTTACCTCCATTTTTTTTCTGCGGCATTAGTAGCCTCCCGGCCGTACTGCAAGTATAACAGTTGGTTTACAAACTAATTCGCTATTTTGATTTTTTACGGAGACTAGTAATTCAGCAAAAAATATCATGTTTTTCTCTACAATCCAAGCTTTCCCCCATTTAGCAAAAATTTTAAGTTTATCTCCTGGCTTCACATCTACGCATCCTTCCCAGTCGTATTTCTGACCCCCATGTAATAGTTTGCCGGGGTTTAACAAAAAAGGTCGTTCTTTGCCATCTTGTACTATTTTCATTCCTAAAAGCATTTTGTATAATGCCTTGATTGTGAAATTGTTAGCAAAAGCGTGACACGCAATTATTCCATCCTCTTCGGATCCAACATATTTTGGATCGGTGATACCATATACTTGAGCAAATGCGACTAATGTTTTATGTCTTACATTTACTGTTGCCGATCCAGGAACTTCTTTTCCAGCAAGATTTTTAATCAAAAAATCTGCATTTTTCTTAACTTCTTCTGGTTCCAATTGACTTCACTTTTATTTTTTACTTTTAAAATTATTAATTATATATTTTACTTATTCTCATTTTAATTAAAACTTTAATTAATATCCAAAGTTCTTCCTAAACCTTATAATTTTGGACTAAAATATAATTAGGAAAAGTTAATTTTAGTATAAACTTGGTTTTCCATTTCATTATTTTTAAAGTAATTGATTATGCGTGAATTTTGTAAGGTGCCGTTCAATAAAATACAACTAATTTTGTATTTATCTATTAGTGTTAGCAAATAGGAATCAATCGGTTTTGATTTTTTTAAATTGTCTTGATTTAACCCGATTTCGGCCAATCTTCCGCTTTTTTTTAACTCGCCATATTGAAGGGTGGTGATCTTTTTGATTAGTTCCATACTATTACTATAAATTCCCTCTACATCTTTAATCAAAAAACATCGGTTTAGTTGTAACTTATATGCGATGTAAAGTGCAATTGAGTCTGATGTAACATCCCAACTATGTGGTAAAGTATCATTTTTTCGGAGATAATTATAAGGTAAGAAGACGCAAAACTTTTTTTTTGCATCTTGAAATTTTTCTAATTCCCCTATGCATTCCAATTTGGGATATTTTCTATTTAGTTCTATTCCATTATAATTCATGGAGTAAATGGCCATCCAATGAGCGAGGTCGTCTCCAAGCATTAATTCTTCATCTATCTTTCTAATAAAATTAGCGTAAGAGCCTCCACCAGGGATGAGAAGGATTTTCTGAAGTATGTTTTCCTCATATAATTGAGTGAGCTGGGATATAGTTGATTCAATATTTTTAGAGTTTTCTAAAATTTGACCTCCAATTTTGAAGATAGCTTGGTTATATTGCATAATTAATCTCAGATTTCATAATTGAAAATAAAAGGCTCCCGCAACAGCAAATGCAGAAGAACTAATATGATCATGAATATTAGTTATTTGTTCATAGTTTTCAATATTATTGTATCCCAATTTTCGTAGTACTTCTTTTATTAAAAACTCTGCAGATAAGCCAGTAATAACAAATTTTGAATCTTGGTTAAAATCAGGTATTCTTCGAGTTAAGTTATCCATGAATACTTTAATATCGGTTGAAATTATTTCGATTTGTTTGTCATAAATAAATTTGGCAATTAAATCTAGTTCTTCTGTTGAAATGGATTCAAGATCCATACATAAAATTCTTGCTAATCGGGCGTAACAATCATCTAAAGATATTGAACGATTATCTGCTGTATCATTAATGTATTCTGTTTCAGAGATAGTATTTAGTATTCTATGGACATCGGAAACAAGCGCAAACTTTTCGAAAGAAATCCGAACCATCTTATCTTTATAGGGTACAAAATGCGTAATCGAGGGTATTGTTGCTCTTAAACCGCCCGTATAAATCAGTTCGCGATTTATTAATCTCTCTATATCGTTCCTTCCTACAGGAACAGGAACTGAGTTTAATATAGGTACTATATCAATAGTAGTTGAACCCGCATCAATAAGAACACAGTTGGGGACGAATTTACCTAAAAATAATGAAGTTGATACCCAATTTGCAGCAGCGATTGATAAGGAATCTGATTTAACTTGATTTAAGTTGCTGAATTTATTATTTTTATTAATAAAAAACATTTTTGCCTTTTCAAAAACTTGTTCTAACGAATTTAATATAGTAATGATCCCCTCTCGTTTAGTCTGAAATGCATCTGAGAGTTCGGCAGTGATTGTAATAGAAATAAAGTCAAGATCTTCTAATTTTAAATGGTTTTGTATAATTAGATTTTCTACAATTCTATTAAACATATTAGGAATATCATTTAATGTTTTTTTCCAGAAAGGAAAGTATTCTATAACTGAAAATGATTCGAAAATTTCTGAGTTTCTAAACTTGACTAAAGCTGCTTTAGTGTTTGCTCCTCCAATATCGAGTCCTAATATATTTATGACTTCCATAATTAATTTTCTCCGTTAGACATATAAAAATTTCTTGTTAGACTAATCTTGTAAAATAATAAATAAAGTTTGTATTTAATAAAGATTAATAGTTTCGAGTCAATTTTGATAATTACTGTGAGTTATCGTACTTATCTTTTAAATAATAAATAACTTTATCAAGGTTTTCTCCGGTTAAAGCGTTAATTAAAAAATACTCTTCGTCTCTTATATTTAATTTTTCTTTAAGATATTCAATCTCATCAGAGTTGGCTAAATCCATTTTATTGAATAGAATTGCTATCTGGATTTTTCCTTCTTTTGTAAAATTATTTTTAATTTCGTGAAATAAGTCCAATTGCGAATCAATAGAATAACCACATGCGGGAGTGGGGTCAAATACGAAAAGAATTAAGTCAGATATTAGTTTTAGGGCTAATACTGCTTGTAATTCAATGTTGTTTCTTTCTGCCATTGACCTGTCCAATATTCCGGGTGTATCCATAATTTGTAATTTAATTGAATCAAATCTCTTCTCGATAAATAGATGGCCTAATGATAATTTTTTTGTTGTGAATGGGTATTCTTGAATTTCAACTTTTTTATTCGTTGAAATATTCTTCACAATACTACTTTTACCTACGTTAGGATATCCCGCTACCACAATACAATGCAGGGTGTCATCAATTGATGGAATTTCTTTTAATCTCCCTCTAATGCTATTTAAATACTCGAGGTTTTTATTCTGTTTTCTTATTATTGAAGAAATTCTTCCAAATGCAGACCTTCTTATTCGATCGGCGTCTCTTGGAGCCTCAATCTGACTTAGTTGTTTTGAGGATTCTCTTTCTAATTTGCTTAGTATGGGTAAAATTCCGTTAAGCTTACCGAGAGTTAATCTTAGTTCGTCAACATCTACCAACAATGAGGCCAGTTCTTTATAAAAATCTGGTAGATCGTCAATGATTGGTACTCTCTTAATGATTGATAAAATTTTTTCTACTAACTCCTTGACTGCTACTTTAATTCTTTTGAATTCCTTTTTTTTTGCCTTCAATAGAATAGGGGCGTTCTTTGAGACTTGAGCGCTGCTTTTCATAGCTCTACTGAACGCTATATCTAAAAGTTTTTGAGAATTGTGAACGTGAAAAAAAGACAAAAATGGATTCTTCATGCAATATCAAAATTATTTTAATTAGTTATAAAAAAGAAGCTTAAAATATTACAATTTCGCTTTTAAATCCAAAATCTTCTGTTCCACTTCTGAGATTTGCTCAGACAAATCAACGATATCTTTAGGAATAGAATTATACAACGAAAGGATGTACTGGTATCTTGCTAAAACTCTAGAGAATTTGTTCATACTATCTTCTTTATCTGCTTTAGCACGAACTAATTTCACCTTCTCTAGCTTACTTTTTATTTCGGGAGGTAGTGCTCTTTGTCTTTCTTGTTGTTTTGCTGCATATTTTTGTTTTTCATTTAAAACATCTGAAACTCTTTTTTGAAAGTCTTGTTCTTCTTTAATCTTGCTATATGATGCTTTTTTTAGTTTCAATTCTTCTTCTTTCTTATACAAATCAATATTATTCAGCTCTTTTTGTAGAACAGTTATTTGATCGTACCAACCAAGTTGAGTAAATAGTTCAATTGCTTGTTTGTATAAAGCCTTCGCTCCATCATAATCTTTTTGCTTAAGTTTTTGGTTACCCTTTTCTAAAATTTCCTGTCCTTTACTAATGAGCTCATCTTCTTGCTTTTTCTTTTCTCGTAACAATAGAAGTTTGTTTCGGTGCTCTATCCCTTTGAGATTTCTTTGCTCTTGTTGTTCTAGGGCAATCAAAGACGATTGTTTTTTTAATTGCTCGTTCTTTTGCTCATTCACTTTAATTTGTTCAAACAATTTGTGTGGGGTTTTAACGGGCCCCATTGGTCTTTTTGGTTTAGCTCCAGCAATCTCTATAGGAGTTTTTCTTACTCCTAAACCTTTCTGTATTTTTTGACGCCTTCTTTCGGCAGAAGCCAACGCTACAATATCTTTTAAATTGAGTTGAACTCCTTTAGATTTTCGTAATTGCGCCCATCTTTGATAACCTCTAATTTCATTTAGTTGCCATAAGATTTGTTTGCATTCGTATTCGTAATTAAGATGTTTGAAGAGGCTATAAGCTTCGTTATATAGTTTCATAGCTTCTTCGTATTTATCTTCAAGGGCAAGAGTTCTAGCATTTTCTAATATTTGGTTTCCATTCGCTTCAGATATCGATGTATCTTCAGATTTAGTTTCCTTTATTTTTTCGAGACTTATTTTAAATTTAGATCGTTGCTCAGGAACGCTTTTATTTTCTTTAGATAGGGTTAATGAAACATCCCCATCTCGCGTTAAATTTTTCAATCTAACAATTTCTTTTATTATTATCGAAACTTGTCCAGTTAAACCTATTTTTGCATAAGTATCTTTTGCTTTCATTAAAACTTGAATAGCTAAACCGTAATTTTTATCTCTAATTGCGATTTTTGATTGTGTCTCTAATTCTTCCGCTTCTTTCATTAAAACGGTGTCTCGATTTAGCATGATTTTTACATCTGGTTTTTACTTAGTATTATAATTATAATGTAAACTAAAATAATTTAATAAAATTATTCAATAATTACTCATTAAAGAGGTTAAAAAGATAATATAAACTCAAATTAATATGTCTTCGGATAAAATTAAAATTGGAATTTTGGGAGCGACGGGAATCGTTGGACAAAATTATATAAATCTTTTGGTAGGACATCCATGGTTTGAAATTACTGATGTTGCAGCGTCGCCTCGTTCCGCAGGTAAACTTTATGCAGAAGCCGTTAAGAAAAAATGGCAGATGTCAATTGAAATTCCTGAAAAGATAAGAGGCTTAATTGTAAGAGACGTTCAAGATTTTGCCCCTCTTAAATCTAACATAAGTTTTGTATTTTCAGCTATGGATTTACCAAAAAAAGAAGATACAAAAGCGATCGAATTTAAATACGCTGAGAAAGGTATCCCTGTCATAAGTAATAGTTCAGCAAACCGATGGACTCCAGACGTACCAATGATTATTCCTGAAATCAACCATAATCATATAAATATAATTCCTATTCAGCAAAAAAACAGAGGATTCTCACAAGGGTTTGTCACAGCTAAGCCTAATTGCTCAATTCAGAGCTACATTACCCCGATTTATGCTCTTGAAAAGCAAGGATACAAAGTCGAAAAAATGATTGTCACTACGCTCCAAGCTGTTTCTGGAGCAGGATATCCAGGGGTGCCCTCCTTAGATATATTGGATAATATTGTTCCATATATAGGCGGTGAAGAAGAAAAATCTGAAAAAGAACCTTCAAAAATTTTTGGAGAAGTTGGAGAAAACGGAATAATCAACGATGATTCAATACAAATAAGCGCAACGTGTACAAGAGTTCCAGTTTCAGACGGTCATACAGCTTGCGTAAATATTAAGTTTAAAAATAAAATTCCGAGCAGGGAAGATATCATTAAAATTTGGAGAGAATTCAAATCAATCCCTCAAGAACTAGATTTGCCGTTCGCGCCTAAGCGACCAATTATTTACTTAGAAAATGTTAATAGACCCCAACCAAGTAAAGATAGGGACAACGATAAGGGAATGGCAGTTACAATTGGTCGATTAAGAAAGGATAATGTTTTTGATTACAAGTTTGTAGCCTTAAGTCACAACACAATTAGGGGCGCTGCTGGGGGCGCCATTTTAAACGCTGAATTATTAAAAACGAAAGGGTTTTTAAATTAACTGTTTAATTTAAAACTCGTGCTTATCTATAGCAATAGACAACAAATTTTTCAGAAACGAGATACTTCTTTTCTTTTTTAGCAAAGTGTAAGGAGGTATTTCAGGATATAGTTGAAGATACCGAGGATTTTTCAGTAATTTAATCACTTTTAAGAGTGTAAATAGTGAAATTTTATGAAAGTCGATAAGAAAAGCATTTAGTATTGTTTTAATTAGGGCCTTATCCACCATTAGAACATTTGATATAAAACCAAACTGTTCAGATAATATTAATCTTATTGATTCTAGGGATTGTTGCTTGACTTTAGTAATTAATTCTTGGTTGTTAATATAGTCGAGTTTTTTTATAGAGCCATTTTCAATTCTAAAGAGTATTAATTTGGTTGAAGTTTGTTTTGAATTATCTCTATTTTTATCAGTCAAAACCAACAAAAGATTTGCGTTTAATCCTATATAAGTAGCACCCAGATCGAATAAAAAGTCAGGTATTGCCCAATGAGAGAGTTTTTTAAGATTTAAATTAATTCCTAGAAGGCGAATTAGAAATCTAAGTAAAAAATTATTTATATTTGGTCTGGGAAACATTCTCCAATTAAGATCGTAACTTCTAATTCCATATAAAACCTTTTGAAACAGTAACTTTAACTTTTCTCTGTTAGGGGGCATTTCTGCTTCAAATATTTCCGATAAGAAAAGGAGAAATGGGTTTTGATCTATAGTTACAATTTTATCAACGTTGAAATCTGATTGAATAAGTTTAAAATCGGGAATATCAGTTTTACTGTTTAAATTATATTTTTCGCTTTCTAACAACTTTAGTTTGATATCCATTTCCGGGAGGTATGATTTGTTATTATCTTTCTTAATTTTTAGAGCAATTGGCAAACGAGTGGAATTCATTATTAGTAAAGTGTTAAAGGAGGGTAATAAACTTTCAAAAAACGCAAATATATCAGATAATCGTAAGCCATTGAGAAATGTTATACAATTTTTAAAAAATCTTAAAAAATTAGGTTCTGGATAAATAGAAAATAAATTAGTTTCAAGGGAAATATGAATCAAATCTAGGATACTTACAATAAATTCGTAGATGGTGGACTTGTTTAACTTTTCGCAATGACTATTTATTAAATCGACTCCTCTTTTTCTTATCAGTCTCATGCAAGATATTTTAATACCGTGCTCTTTTAGGATAAATGATTGTAGTTTCTTAAACAATTTTTCCCTATCGTCTAATTCTTCTTGTTTAACTTTAATTGAATCTTTTGGTAGTTCCTTAATAGCACTATGTATTCCGGGCTTAGTTGTTTCATACAAATAAAGGCCAAATACAACATTTTCAAGCTCGAAATCTGAGACGATAATATCAAGAATATTTTGTTGGTCGTTTACGAATCGCGGGTATAAAAGGTTAAAAAGGTGATATAAAAGAAAGGCATCAATTTCAATTGGAGTTATAGGAATCCTTACTGATTCTTTCAACTCTCTTGGATTTTCAACTAAACTTACATTTGAGTTAAATTTTAGGATTTTCAGCCAGTTTTCCTTGAAGTAATCATTTATCATAGCTCATCACCATTATTTATTTTGGTTTTTACTTGATGCCTGCTGATAATAAGTTTTTAATAGATTATTATAAAAAGATAAATTTGGTGCTTGGGATTTCCCATAATATTTAAGAATAGAATTTAAGCTCTCAAATAAATTTGGAGGACATCCAGGAATTTCGATTACCTGCTTATTGGTTTTTTCTTTAACTTTTGGTACCTTTTGAGATTTAGAATCTTTTCCTATCTTTCCTTTAATGGTTTCTATGTAGTTTTTATCACTTAAAGTTCGAATAGTTCTAAATTCTCTATTTTTTGTACTGTTTATAGCACATTCTCCAAAAACGATGATGTGATCTAAAGATTTGGATTCTGGTTCTGGAGGATTTTCCCCTGTCAAAAAGTATTGCCTTTTTATATACTTTAAATCCTTTGTCATGTGAGTTTTTACCCAATTCAATAAGTGATACGCTTCTTTAAAGCATCCAGAGCAAATTCGCCCAGCTTTTATTGTCGTATTTTTTATATTGATATCATTTAATCTATAAACAGAAAATTTTATTTCCAATCTGTTATCGTCAAGATTTTCCCCTAATAGATTAATTTTAGAGATATCAGTAATTCCTAAATTTCTATTTCGTGCTTCTAAAAGAATATCACTATCCAATAAGTCGATATTGAACAATTTTAGAGTGATTAAATCTACTGCCACTGCGTCTCTTCCAACAACAACTAAACCTGTATGTAGTAAATTGGAATCTTTATATACATACGGTCCCGCTCCTTCTAGAAAATCAAATATATCATTGATAACTAGGTTCGGTTTTTTAATACAATAGACGTCTAAGATGTTGGAAATTAAATCTTGTTTAAACTGATCCAGAAATAAATAATCCTTACCAGGTCTTATAATTTTTTGAATGTTTTGATATTTATTAGGCACCAAAGAATATGAATTAAGTAAAGATATCGTACATTTAAAAAGTGGGTCCACACTTACCTGGTTAAATATTATCAGTTTATCCGTTTCAAGTATAATTTTAGGAATTTCAATTATTTTTTCTTTTAATTCTACAGTCTTGAGAGGAGACCGATTTTGATCGTCTAAGAATAAAAATTCTGCTCCAAGATTTTCTATATACGATTGAAACCCCATAATATTTGAAATCGAGTCAGTTCTTATTCCGTTATCAGGAAAGCTACCTACAATAATATTTTTCGCTTCAGCTTTTTTACACATGTCAATTATAGTTCGAAGTGAATCAAAGTTCACATTTGCGGGAAACCCATAGGGGGCTCTAAAATTGATTTTGACGAAAACTTGATCTCCTTTCTGCACAATTCCAGAAATTCCACCTAATTTTTCTAATCCATTGGTTATTGCCTTACTCGGATTACTATTTTTACTTATAACAACGTCATTACTGCTAACTTTAGAGTTCTCCATCATTTCAAAATATTAAAATTATATAATTAAATAAATCTTTATTAAAATATTAAGAGTTGGTTATAATTTTAGAGCAAAATATCGTAAGAATACCGTTAAAGCAAACTAAAGTTCAAATTCCTTTTGATACCGTAGGTATAGATATTGGTCAGAGTCTGACAAAGGTTGCTTATTGGAAAGACAACGCAATTGAACTTTCTATGAGCCACACAGGATCAAATGTTAGCGAAGTAGACGAATTTCTAAACCTCAATAAAACTAGACTCAATAGGGTTAATTTTTCAGGTGGAAAAGCATTTGTTCTATATAAAAAGTATTCGCATGATTTCGAGACAAGGTTGATTAACGAATTTGAAGCGAACATAAAAGGTTTGGAATTTTTATACGAAAACTATAAAAAAAGGTCTTTACCACCTTCACTTGTAGTAACTTTGGGCACTGGAACCTCCATCGTTTTAAATAAGGGAAAAATTGAACATTTAGGAGGTTCGGCTATGGGAGGAGGTTTTTTCATGGGATTACTTAATTTAATCTTCAATAAAACCATAGCCGATTTTTCTGAAGTTACAAATCTAGCAAGTAAAGGAAATAGATTTCAAGTTGATCTGAAGGTAGGAGACATATATGATGTTGAAGATGATAGAGTAAATAAGTTATTTAGAGAATTCACGGCAGCAACTTTGGGTAAAATTAACAAATCTTTCGACTTAAATTCTGTAAAAAAAGAAGATATTATCAGCTCTCTAATTGGAGTTATTGGAGAAAATTTAGGCACTATTGCCACTCTTATGGCAGAAAATCATGAAGTAAAAAGTATCGTTTTTTGTGGAGGCTTTCTAATTGGAAATAAGCCACTAAAGCAGATATTGTCTTTACTCTGCAAATTCAAGAGAATAAAACCAATATTTATCGATAACTCGGTGTTTGCTGGAGCTATTGGTGCGCTTCTTTTTAACAGCGCATAATTACATTTGATGAATAATAATAAAGTGTGCCCATGGGAGATATCTATTCATTGATGTTTAGTTGTGAAACTACTCTCATAGATACACTATAATGGGCACAAGGATAGTAGGTAACAATAATTTTTATAGTTTTAAGTTAAAAGTTTAAAAGTAAGAATGAAATAAAGCAGTTTAAATGCTTTCTGAGTGCTTCCTTAGCATATCGGCATTAGTTTTGCCCATTTTAATCGCTAATTCAGCAATAATTGCATCCAAATATACAAATGCTGCGATCTCGAACATGGTCCCTTCGGGAGTAAGGATTGCTGTATCATCGTGAAGATCAATTTTATCTCTTTTGGTTCGACCCTTCAATTTTATGGTAATATCCCCAACTCTCCCTATTATAGTTTCAGGGTGGGAAGTAATAGAAATTATACCATAAGGTTTTGCCGTGTTCACATAATTTTTGAGTAGGCTTACAACGATCGAAGTTGTGCCAGAACCTGAAAGGACTATTAAGATATCACTATTTGAAAGAGCAGGTATAGAACCAAGGTTGGTAACCATAAACACATCTGCACCAAGGTGAACTAATCTTGTAGCAAAGCACTGTAGAATGAAAGCTGAACGACCACTCGCTAGTAGGAAAAATTTACGCTTTTTCATTAATCCATCATAAACCATGTCTATGAATTTTCTGGTGTGTTCGAAATGTTTAGTTTTACTTAGGTGGTCCATGTTATCTTGGAGATTTTGCAGGATCACATCCATAGATTGGAACAAAATTTGTCTTTCTTTTCCATTTAGCCTTTGTTCATTGCTAACTTCATCAACCATATCTAATCAGAATAAATTTATTTTGGATATATGTTACTTAAGTTAAGATTTAAAAAATACATTTTGGTTAATACTATTTTTAAATGGAATATTATAAATCCCATTTATCGTGGACTTAATTTCAAATTATTATAACTATTGATACAAAGCAGATTTTTCAAAAAAAAAAAAAAGTTAAATAATAGAGTACTTCACGCTTTCCTTTTTAAGAACCACAATAATACAATTAATGCTGGAGTTGCAACTGTAAAAAGTATCGCTAGAACTAAGTAGGTTATGTTTCCAATGTGAACCGTTGTTTCAGGGTCCCAGGGTGGTATCCAAGGTGGGAAAGTTGTATAGAACAACCACATAAGAATGGTTCCGGCTAGGCAAATGCCAATAAGAATGCTAATTAGTTCCTCAAGGTCAAATTTTTCTTTTAAACTTGTCATTTTAATTCCTCATTTTTTATGTTATGTTTATGAAAAAATTTACACGTAAGCAACTAAAGCAGTCATCTGGAACCACACCTGAATTGCAGCAAACATTATTGCGCTAAGATAAACTCTCCCTGTTTGACGATAGAGGTTTATACAGAGGAAATAAGTCATTGCTAGCATAGGAATGCCACCCATTAATTGGATAATCATCATCCGGTTAGTTCCAGCACCAGTCCATCCAGGTATATTTGTGGATGTAAGTTCGCCACCAAACCATTGTGGAGCATATTGCACTAACATGACAACTACGAGACCACCAAGCATCAGATAACAGTATTTTAAGAACCAGACCGTATGAGTTATGTACGTATTCTTGTATTCTTTCATTCTGAGTTGTCCGTACATATAGATTCCAGCATTTACTATAGAGAAGAAGAACACTATTCCAAAGTAAGGCCAGAAGTCTACTGCGCGTTGTAAATCGCTAAATGTTTTCATCATCGTCCAGAATCCACGGAATTCAACGTTCAAAAATGCTTGTGATAGGAAAACCAAACCGTACATCCACCAAAATAGAATTGCCGCTATTATGATTGTTTTACTTATAATCCTTGGATTAAAAGCTTTCTTGGCTTTCTTTACTAAGGATAAGTCTGCTAATTCTTCTTTCGTACTGAAGGTTAGCCCCACATCATGTAGCGAAATACTATCTCTACC
>Ga0209991_10000595_pt1 | contig 15874 bp, 13 predicted proteins | sample ChitaG_FD_183167 | JGI IMG/M metagenome (GOLD analysis project Ga0209991, IMG submission 183167) | Deep subsurface microbial communities from South Pacific Ocean to uncover new lineages of life (NeLLi) - Chile_00310 metaG (SPAdes)... | ecosystem: Environmental > Aquatic > Marine > Oceanic >...
AAAGATAAGTTATAAGAATTTTTACTTGGAGCAACAATAAGCAAATCACATTCAATAAGCTGACAAAGAATCATCATCTCCTCTGCTTTTTTCAACATAAAATTATAGTTTTCTTCGGGAACTAAAGAGAAAAATTCTAAGGAATTTATTGTCGCAATATGCATATCAAATTTTCGAAGCATCCCTCTTAACTTTCTTTAAGAATGATCTACAAGATATTCTTCCACCTTAGAATACCTTAATTCCACTTCTTTAAATCCTGCCTTATTAACATTGATAATCTCTCTTTATCGCCAATTTATAACTTCTTTTAATGTTTCTATATCTTGTTTTAATAACTCTACAAGACTATTATTTTGCAAACTAAGCGGTTCTTGATCATAGTAATTTTCTAATATAATCCAACCAGAGTAGTTGTACTTTTTCAAAACTTTCATTGAATTATAAAAATTTGCATCTCCTTTGCCAAGTAGAGCACCACTTAAATCTCCATTTTTCCCATCTTTTACATGCACTTCACATATATATGATATCAATAATTCTAACATTTCAGCTGTATTATAACCCTTATTTAAAGAATAATTCTGAGTATCAAAATATAGCTTTAAATTTGATCTGTTTACTTTTTTAAATAAAAGCTTAACATCATTCACAGATAATAAATTTTCTGTACCTATTATAATACCTTTATTTTTAGCATAATCACAGGCATTCTGTAAACAGTCTACAGCTTGTTCAAAATCCGCTTCAGTTTTTATCTCACTTTTATTAAAGCTTGGAATCATAACTAATGAAATTTTCATTGCTTCAGCTGTTTCAATAGCTTTTCTTATTGCTTTATTTGCTATTTCTCTATCCCTTGAACCTTCTGGAGCTAGCATGGAAAAATTATCTAGTTCAGGTATTGCGATAGATGGAAAGGAAATTCCAAACTCTTTTCCGAATTCCAAATAAGCTTCTTGGACAAACTTATTAGATAAGAGAAACCCTCGCTTATTAGTACCAATATCTAATTGTATACCCTCAAGTCCTAATTCTGAAGCAAGTTTAGACCCATATGGACCTTCCATAGGTAAAGCCCATTGACAAATTCCAATTTTAAGCCTTTCTCTCATAACAATAAACACCCCCTCCTAGCGATAAACTAATTTAATTTTTTTGCTACATCAATAGAGGCATTTATTTCCTGGATAATTTTTTCTTGATCATCTAAAGTTAAAGATGAAATTCTATTCCCGCTAAAATTTGCAACTTTTAGTCCACTATTGATAATTATTTCAAGATCTTTATCTCGCCAATCCCAGAACTCGATAAAATTAAACCCGGCTTGTTTAATTTTTTCTAACTTTTCCTTTAAACTCTCTTCCGGATATATCGAATCTATACATAACGAATATTGCATTTTTTTTCCTTTCTTAAATAAAATTATATAGATTTCTTATTTATTTAAATATCTCAATTAAGAAAGTTCCTTCCCGGTTCTTATAACTTCAATAATTTTTTCTGAAGATACTTTACTTTTTTCGGAATCTCCTATCTTAACGCCGTGTTCTAAGATAATAAATCGATCAGCTACAGAATAAACATGATAAATATTATGAGTGATAAAGATAACTGAAAGACCTCTTTCTTTTGCTCCAGTCACATAATCAAGTACTTTCTGCGATTCCTTGATGGAAAGAGCTGCAGTGGGTTCATCAAGAACAAGGAGTTTGACTCCAAAGAAAATAGCTCTTCCTATAGCTACCGCTTGTCTCTCTCCACCTGATAGCACTGAAACTTCTTCATTTACATCGCGAACTTTTATCCCTACATTTTCTAAAGCTCTTTCGCTAATCTCATCAATCTTCTTTTTATCTAAAAAATTAAAAAGACCAACAATAATTCTTGTAAGCTCACGACCTAAGAAAAAATTCCTTGAAATTGACATTAAATCAATAAGGGCGAGATGCTGATAAACTGTTTCGATTCCCATATCTCTTGCTTTTTTAGGAGAATCTATACACTCCTTTTTCCCTTCAAAATATATTTCTCCTTTATCAGGAGGATAAACACCAGTTAAGATCTTTATAAGAGTCGACTTTCCTGCACCATTATCTCCTACAAGTCCTATAACCTCTTGATGTTTAACCGTGAAATCAACATTTTTTAAAGCTTGGACTGTTCCAAAGCGTTTACTTATCCCTACCATTTTTACTAAAAAATCATCCTTTTTCATTTAACTGCCCACCTCTTTAACTTGACATTAATAATTACTGCCGAAATTAAAATAATACCAATAAATGCCTGATACCAATAAGCAGGTGCACCTGCCATAATTAAACCTGAACGGACCATTCCCATCAAAAGTACTCCAAATAAGGTACCAACAAGATTACCATATCCTCCACTCATTAAAGTACCCCCGACTACAACTGCAGCAATTGCCTCGAGTTCTAAACCAGTACCTCTTGTCGGATCAATCGATCTAAACCGAGCAAATTGAATGCATCCAGATAAACCAGCAAGTGTTGCTGAAATAATAAAATTAGTAATTTTAACTCGATTTACTGAAATTCCTAAAACTCGAGCTGCCTCCTCATCCCCCCCTGTGGCATAAGTTGTATTTCCATAAGGAGTTTTAGTTAAGATTAGGTTAAGGGAAAAAATTACTGCAAAAAACCATAATGATGAGATACGAAATCCCTTAAAAAATATACCGTTTAGTACAAATAAAAATGATGAAGTCCCCCAATAACGTACTCCAAATCCACCTGTAATTGCTAATATCATTCCCCTCCAAAACATCATAGTTCCCAAAGTAGTAATAAAAGAAGGTATGCCAAATTTTGTAGTGATAAACCCATTAATTAAACCAAGAAAAGAAGCTACGCTAAGAGATAAAAGAAATCCTGCCCACAAAGGGAAACCTGCATTAGCAGTAATAGCAAAAATCATTGCGGAAAGAGCAAAAGTTGAGCCAACTGAAAGATCAAATTCTCCGGTAATCATTAAAAAAGTAACTCCTGCCGCAACTATTCCTAACTCAGAAGATACAGATAAAATACCGGCAATTGATTCTGCGGTTAAAAAACGGGTAGCAATAAAACAAAACATAATGAAGATTATAATCAAACCGGTTAATGCCGAAAATTCTGTATGTTTTCGAAATAGCAGAGCAACCCTTGAACTAATTTTTGACTTATTTATCATTTATTTTTTCCTTTTTAATAACTGGTAAATTAGTATTTTAGCAGGAAGAGATTTCGCTCTTCCTGCTAAAATTAATTATTTAAGCATCAAATTATGTTTTTACCAGAATTTTATCTTTACCAACTCTTCAACACTTTTGACATTTGAAGCATCAACAAATCCAGGACCTGTTAAAATATCATTAGCAGGAAGGAAACCATATTTGTTGTAAAGGTATAGGAAGAGTATGGGTAGATATCCTTGGAGATATTGCTGTTGAGTAACAGTAAATAAAGTCGTCCCAGCTTTTATTGAACTTACAATTTCGTCAGAAAGATCAAACGCAGCATGCAATACTTTTCCCTCTAAACCTTGTTCTTTTAAGAAATAAATTACATAAGCAGCAGGAATCGGCCCTACAGCGAAAATAGCATCAGTGTCAGGGTGTTTAGAGAAGTATCCTTTCAAAATTTCAATTGCTGCGGTCGGGTCTAAATAAGTAGCTAATTTTTCAGCCGGTACTCCATTTGCGGTCATTACTTCTATGAAACCTTTAGCTCTTAATTCTAAACCAATATGACCTATTTCTTGAATACATACTATCCCCCGTTTTGGTTTACGTACATCAAGAATTCTCTGAGCAGCTCTTTTCCCAGAAAGATATTCGTCTCCTCCAACATAGAATAGATAAGGAATCTTCTCTCCTTCAGGACGAACGTCAGGGACATTAATAGCAATTACCGGAATTCCTTGAGCAATAGCTCTTCGAAGAGGTTCATCAACAGCTGCCGGGTCAGTAATGGTTGCCGCCATCCCATCTGGTTTGGTAGCAATTGCACTGTTTAACATATTAACCATTTCTTCCAAGGAATATCTAACAGGGCCGGCGTAAGTAGCATTTATTGTATCATCTGTGCCTTTGGTGATAAATTCAGCTGCGTCTTTCATTCCTTTCATTACCACACCCCAAAAGGGGTCACTAGCACCACTGTGTGATACCACATAGTAATTATAAGTTTTCGCTTCAACAATCCCTCCGAAAACAAAAACAACTAAAAACAAAAATACTAACAGGAAAATCAAACGGCTTTTTAAATTACGTTTCATTTTTTACCTCCTAAAAAATATTTTCAAATTCTAAAATATTCAAGGAAAATTGTCTTCTCTTTATACCTCCTCCTTTCATCTCATCAGCTCCTTACCCCTTCAAGAAAAATTCTTGGTTTTTTATACTACGGAATAATTTCCAGAACTGTTATACAGGTATACAGGTTAATAGATTTATACCTGATTTTTGCCTTAGGGGATAATTTATCTATATAGTTTAACTTGGTTATGACCCTTCCCCCAATAAAGTCGAGTATAGGCTAGGTAAGTAGCTGTTCCAATACCCCCCTTCATTATTCACATACACTCTTTTTGATTCTATTTTAGTTTACTTCTTTAATTCTAGCAATGATACAAATGATACAGATGTATCTGAACTTATTCAATATTTTTTTATACTTTAACGATAACTCTCTCTAATGCTAAAATACTAATTATAGAAATCAAATAAACTTATCTTTCTACTTCGATTTAATTTTATTTGCCTGAAACTATCAACGACTTTTTCTCTTATAAAGAAAGATCCTATCTCCTCTTCTCCTCTCTATTCTCCTCTTCTCCTCTCTATAACTTGCCCTATATTCTCAAAAACCTTATGGAAAGCTTCTGCATAGTACTTTATCAATTCTAATTTTTGAGGATAAATGGGATATGGTTCAGAGCATACAATAAATGAATCACTTTTCCTTTTTATATATAAAAATCTATTCCAAATAATTTATATTCATAAAAAATCCTTTATTTAAAGATTCTTTAGCGACATATCCTATCTGAACGGCAATTTTACCATCCATCCCACTTACTGACGGTTCTTTATCTTCTCTAATACAATTAATAAATTCTTTCATTTCAGCTAAATAAGCTTCTTGATATCGTTCTATGAAAAAATAAAGAGGTTTATCACTTATGGTATCCTTAGCGCTATTAACAATTACTTCCGTTGGCTTTGGATTCCCTACTATTACGCAACCTTCTGAACCAAAAATTTCTATCCGTTGGTCATACCCATAAACAGCTTTACGACTATTATCTATAGTTCCCCAAGCACCATTTTCATACTTTAGAGTAACTATTGCTGTATCAATATCCCCTGCCTCTCCAATAGCCGGGTCAACCAAACAACTGCCCACTGCCATCAACTCAACCACCTCTTGACCTAAAAGGAAACGAGCCATATCAAAATCATGGATCATCATATCTAAAAAGATTCCCCCGGATACTTTAACATAACTGATCGGTGGTGGTTCATGATCTCTACTGGTTATTCGCACCAAATGAGGTGTGCCGATTGTGCCTTTTGCCACTAAATCTTTGGCTTTTTTAAAGCTGGGGTCAAATCGGCGATTAAATCCCACCTGCAATTTTACTCCTGCTTTTTTAACCGCTGTTATAGCTTGGTCAATTTTATCTATATCTAAAGCTATGGGTTTTTCACAGAAAATATGTTTACCCGCTTCAGCTGCTTCGGAAATTATCTGAGCATGGGTATCGGTAGAGGAACAGATAACTACTGCTTCAATGTTCTTGTTTTCTAATAAAGTTCGATAATCTTTTTCCGCAATTGGTATTTCAAGTTCTTGAGCAATTTTCTGGGCTGCTTCTTCTATGACATCAGAAACAGCTGCCACATTAACCCCTGAGACTTGATATTTCAAATTACGTGTATGCATACTTCCAATTCTACCTATACCTATTATCCCAATATTAACTTTCCCTATAATTCAAACTTCCTCTCTTGTTAATTTTTCTTATTAAATTAATTATTTTTAAAAAGTAAGCATTACTTTCAAGGCATTTACCTTATTTTTAGTAGCTTCTTTAAAAGCATCTTGTATTTCTTCAAAGGTATATTTATGAGAAATTAATCTTTTTAAATTAACTTTATCCCTTATTCTATCCATAAATATAATCGTTCTTGGCATAAATGTCTTTATTCCACCTGATCCTCTAATTGTAAGTGTTTTCCATATAGTTAAACCAATTTCTACAGGTACTTTTCTTCCTATCGAATGACCAATAAGACCTATTCTAGCACTATGACCGGCGACATCAAAAATTGACGCAATAGCATTGTCATTCCCGGAAGCTTCAATAACTACACTTCCCATTAAACCATCGGTTAACTCAGAAATTTTTTTCTTTAAGTTGCAATTTGTGGGATCAATTACTTCATCAGCTTGGAATTTTATAGCTAAATTTCTGCGATTTTCAAGAGGTTCAATAACAATAACTTTGGCATCAGCGGTTTTAGCAACTATTAAAGTAGACAGTCCAATCGTGCCTGAACCAAAGATTATAACTGTATCACTCGCATCTACATATCTATCATTACCCCATAGTCCAAAATATCCTACAGAAAAAGGTTCAACTAATGCTCCCTCCTCATAAGACCAATAATCTGGTAATATATGAACATATTTTTCTTCTAAAGTTAAATATTCTCCCATTCCTCCAGGTGAATCAGGCCTAAATCCTGCTTCTCTCATATTTTCACAAGCCGAAGGCATTTTCCCACTTTTACAGTTTCGGCAATACCCACAGTCTAAAACACAATCACCTGTTACTTTATTACCAATCTTAAATGTACTTACCTTACTTCCAATTTCTTCTACTTGCCCTGCCCATTCATGTCCAGGTGTATATGGCGCAATATCATACCTGCCCTCTTTCGATTTTCCCTCATAACATTCTACATCAGAACCACATATACCACATGCTTTAACTTTTACTAAAACTTGATCAGGCTTTAGTTTTGGAAGCTCAATCTCTTCAATCCTAAGGTCATTAGGCTTGTGTAAAAAGGCTATTTTCGCTTTCATTCTTCATTATCTCCTTATATATTTTTCATATCTATTTAAATAATAATTAAAACTTTACCCACCTTTTTAGTCTCTGCTTTTAAGAAACCCTCAATAATATTCTCTAAATTATAGAAAGCAGAGATAATTATAGTAGGATTAATCTTCCCATTTGCTATCATTCTAATGACATAAGGCCAAATATTATGACCTGAACTTCCTTGAGAACCAAAAAGTTGATTTCTATTAGTCTGATATTTCCATGTTTCTATCTCTGATTTTCCAGAAACAATCCCAAGTATTATTATCTTACCATTCACTGCAAGTGAATTTTCCATTAAAGGAATAATTACACTAGGTGCTCCCGCCGCCTCTATCTGAAAATCGCTTCCTTTTCCTTTAGTAATTTCTTTAACTTTTTCTACTGGATCAACTTTTGTAGGATCAAATACGAAATTAGCTCCACATTTTTTAGCTAATTCTCTTCTTTCTTTAATCTTTTCAAAACAAATAATACTTGCAGCACCACTTGCCTTACAAAGTTGAATCGCTACTAATCCAATGGTTCCTGCACCATAAACAACAATATGACTTCCTGGTCTAAATCCCCCACCTCTCACAAAAATACCGTTATATGCAACTGCAAACGGTTCTATTAAAGCACCAGCTTTAAATAATTCTTTATCGTCTTTGTATACTTGACTTAAATCATTAATTTCCCAACAATATTTAGCTTTTACTTTAGTATACTCAGCAAAAGCACCATTTTCTGAAAAACCCAGCTCTTTTAAATTTCTACAATGGTTAGGAAATCCGGCTCTACAATAATTGCATTCACCACACCACCACATTCCTTCTGAAGTTATTTTATCACCTACTTTGAAGATTTTAACTTCTGAGCCTACTTCTTCTATTACTCCAGAATATTCATGACCAATAATCAACGGAAAAGTACTATGTCCAGGAAATAAAATATACCCTTCATTGTCAGTTTCGTGAAAATGGATATCTGAACCACATATACCACATGCTTTTACTTTAATTAAAACTTCATCTGTTTCTATGATTGGTCTTTCAATATCTTGAATACTCATCCTAGGGTTTTTCCACACTTGATTCCCATGAAAGGTTTCTCTAGTACTCTCTTCCTTTCCGCTTACTTGATAACCCTCTCTAGGAAGCCAATCTGCTTCTACAACCAAAGCTCTCATTTTTAAGCTCCTTTATTTTTATTTTTTAAAGTATCTTTATTTTAAATAATTATTTAATACCTATAGGTATGCCAGTGGAGGTTTTCGTGGCCCATTCAAGTTCTTTAAGATAACTTTTACAGAAAATATAGCACAGAATCTTCTTAAAAATAATTTTCATTTCTTATATTTTTCTTTTTTTTGTAGTTTCATATTTGAAAATATTTTCGTAAGCTTTTTCCATATGTATTTTACTTAATTTTTCTGCCAATTCCGAATCCCCGTTTTTTATGGCGTCTAAAATTTTACAATGCTCGTTTAAAGATTTAGAAAAAGTCCCGGGTATGCTAAACGATCTAACCCGAAATCTTTCAATATGATTTTTCAAATTACTATAAATTTGTATTAACCACTTATTCCCACAAATATTTAATATTAGATCATGAAACTCGATATCTAATCTAGTAAAATTCAAAATACTCTCTTTTGAAACAGTATTAATAGCAGTGTAATTCTTCATTTGATCGATAACTTTATTAAATTTCTCAGTTTTCTCGGGGTTAATTTTTTTAGCTGCAGTATGAGCTGCCAATCCATCTAAAACTCCTCGAATTTGCAAAAGATCCCAAATCTCATCAAAAGTGATGGTATTTACAATTATTCCTTGATTAGGAGTAATTTCAATAAATCCTTCAGCAGCTAATTCTCGTAAAGCTTCTCGAACTGGAGTTCGGCTTACACCCAGTTGTTCTGGAATTTTACTTTCTAATAATTTTTCCCCTGGCTTTAAATCTCCTTTAATAATTCTTCTTTTTAATATGCGATAAACTTTTTGACTTAATAACTCATAATCATTTATTTTAAATAATTTATTCATTTTAACTTTAAATATAACCTTTCTTTAATTTTATTTATTTCGTATCTTTAAAAACTATTTTTATACATTATACATTATACATTATACATTGTATCATATCCATTTTAAAAATCAATCTTTTTTTAGAAAATTTTTTGAAAGTTTCTGTAAGCCTTGTTTTACTTGCTCTTCTTGATAAGAAAAAAATATTCTGGATTCCCGTTATTCGTTTTCACGAGTACAAGTTTCATGGGAATGAGAAGTAAAAAAGCAAAATAAATAATAGAGGGCATGAGATTGCTTCGTCGCTTCGCTCCTCGCAATGACATTTTGATGGATTTATGCTGCAGTTTACCCTGCTAAGTAAGTATCCACTAAGCAAGGTTTATACTCACTAAAGCGAGCGCAGGAATGACAAAGATTTGTGGATAATAATAATGAAAATCCGAAATAATATAATGTCTAGTATAATTAATTATATTTTTCTTCTAATATCTGCTTTGCTTTTTGGATAGACTCACTTACCCTATTTAAAGAAGTTCCGCCGTAAGAGTCTTTGGCCTCAATAGCAGATTGGGGTTTTAAAATTTCTAAAGTTTTTTTATCGAAATTTTTATGAAATGATTTTAATTCTGATATAGTTAGGTCCTCTAGATATTTTTTGTTTTCCAAACAATAGAGGACAATTTTACCTACCAATTTATGGGCTTCTCTAAAAGATAAGTCCTTTTTTACCAAATAATCTGCCAATTCAGTAGCGGTAGAAAAGTCACCTTTAGTACCCTCCTCCATCTTTTCTTTACTAACATGTATAGTCTCTATCATCTTAGTCATCAAGAATAAAGAAGTTTCTAAAGTAGATACAGTATCAAATAAAGGTTCTTTATCCTCTTGTATATCATGATTATAAGCCAGGGGTAAGGCCTTCATCATGGTTAGAAGATTTATTAAATTTCCATAGACCCGCCCGGTCTTTCCTCTGATTAATTCTGCAGCATCAGGGTTTTTCTTCTGAGGCATAATACTGCTTCCGGTACAGAAAGAATCATCCAGCTCAATAAAATTAAATTCTTGAGAGGACCATAAAACCAATTCCTCCCCTAAGCGGCTCAAATGCATCATCAAGATGGCCAAAGCAGATAGAAATTCTAAAATAAAATCCCTATCACTTACTGCATCAAGGCTATTTTCTGAAACCTTGCTAAAACCAAGTTGTTTAGCTACAAAATCCCTATCAATAGGGAAAGAGGTACCTGCTAAAGCAGCAGAGCCCAAGGGTAAAACATCTATCCTTTTATATAAATCTTGCATCCTTCCCTTATCCCGTTCAAACATATAAAAATAGGCCATCAAGTGATGAGAAAAAAGAAGGGGCTGGGCATGCTGAAGGTGGGTATATCCTGGCATAATTATCCCTAAGTTTTTCTGAGCAGATGACAAAAGCGATTTCTGTAAGTCTTTAAATAAATCCTGGATTTTTAAAACTTCTTCTTTTAAATACATCCGTTCATCAAGAGCTATCTGATCATTTCTACTTCGGGCAATATGCAATTTCCCGGCAACAGCCCCAATTTTTTCTTTTAATTCATTTTCCACCCAGGAATGAATATCTTCTGCTTCTTTTGCGATAATTTTTACTTTGCCTTCTTGTATTTCTTTTAGAATTTGTTTTAATCCCTTAACAATTTTATTTTTTTCTTCTTTAGTGATAATTTTGCATTTCCCTAACATTTGGACATGGCCGATACTCCCTAAAAGATCGTATTTAATTAATTTTTTATCAAAAGAAAGGGAAGAGATAAATTCTTCCATCTCTTTATTTATATTCTTTTTAAATCTTCCACCCCATAGTTTTTCCATTTTCTTCCTCCTGTTATAACATCTGATTACACAGATTAATGTCTTGGGGCGTATGGCAATACGCCTTTACTTTTTTCCTTGTAAACTCGAAACTCGAAACTCGTAACTTGCAACCTGAAACTTATTACTAATTACATGTTACTAATCACTGTATTTCTATACGCTAAACGCTACACGCTCTACGCTATTTATTTTTCTTATTCACCGAAGAATATACTTTGCTAGGCAGTCCCCAAAGTTCTATAAATCCTTTAGCGAAATCTTGATTGAAAGTATCTCCCTGGTCATAAGTAGCCAAGTTAAAATCGTATAGAGAATTTTTAGATTTTCTTCCTACTACCACACAATTACCTTTGAATAATTTAACTTTTATGGTCCCGGTTACCTTATTCTTAATCACTTTTACAAAACCATCCAAGGCTTCTTTTAAGGCAGAAAACCATAAGCCATAGTAAGTTAATTCAGAATATTTTTGAGAAACAATCTGTTTAAAATGAGATAATTCTCGTGGATAAACCAACCCTTCCAAAGACTGATATGCCTTTAACAAGATAGTTGCACCTGGGCATTCATAAATTTCTCGAGATTTAATTCCCACTAATCTGTTCTCTACCATATCCACTCGTCCTACCCCATTTTTACCGCCAACTTTATTCAGTTTCTGAATTAAATCTACTAAAGATAATTTTTCTCCATTTATACTCTGCGGCACTCCCTTTTCAAAATATATCTCCAGATAAGTTGGTTTGTCAGGAGCTTTTTCCGGGCTTACCGTCCATTCGTAAACTCCCTCTTCCGGTGGTTCTACCCAAGGGTCCTCTAATACCCCACATTCGATAGACCTGCCCCATAAGTTCTGGTCCACACTGTAAGGATTATCCACATCTACGGGGACAGGAATATTATATTCTTTAGCATATTCAATCTCTTCGTCCCGAGTAAATCCCCATTCTCGAGCCGGAGCAATTACCTGCAATTTAGGATTTAGAGCAGCAATAGACACTTCAAATCTCACCTGATCATTTCCCTTCCCTGTGCAGCCATGAACAATAGCTTCCGCCTGTTCTTTTTCGGCAATCTCAACCATAATTTTGGAGATTAAGGGTCGAGAATAAGCGGTAGCTAAAGGATAGTTTGACTCATAAACCGCGCCTGCTTGTAGACCTGGTAAAACATATTCCTTCGCAAATTTTTCTTTTGCATCAATAATGTAAGACTTGCTTGCTCCAACTTTAAGAGCTTTTTCTTTTACATATTCTAAATCACTCTGTTGTCCTACGTCAACCGCCACCGTAATTACTTCATCACAATAATTATCTTTTAACCATTTAATGGTTACAGAAGTATCTAATCCTCCTGAATAAGCCAATACTACTTTTTTCATTTTTTTCATTTTTAATTTTCCTCCTTAGTTATCCCTACACAAGTAGAAATTTAATTTTTTTTAAAATATTTTCTGGATTCCTGCTTTCGTAGGAATGACAGAATTAAGTGTATAACTTTGTCTTTGGTATAAATTCTTCCTTAATTTATATCTTTAAAAATCTTATTTAGCACTTCTGTTAAGTAATCAATTTCCTCTTTTTCAATAATCAGCGGAGGTAAGAAGCGTAATACATTGCCAGCAGTACAATTAATTAATACTCCTCCTTCTAAGCATTTTTTAATCACCTCCGAACCATCTTTTTCTATTTCTAATCCCACCATTAGACCTATCATTCTTGCTTCTTTAATAAATTTAGGATACTTTTCTTTAAGTTCTTTTATTTTCTTTTTAAAATACTCTCCTTTCTCTTTGCATTTTGTTGTTAAATTTTCTTCTTGTAAAACCTTTAAATAAGCAATTGCTGCTGCGCAAGCCACGGGATTACCCCCAAAAGTAGTTCCATGATCACCGGGTTTGAAAGAGGAGGCTACTTTCTCTTTAGCAATTAAAGCTCCGATAGGTATTCCTCCTCCTAAAGATTTGGCAATGGTCAAAATATCCGGCTCTACACCATAATGTTGGTAAGCAAACATCTTTCCGGTTCGACCCAAACCACACTGGATCTCATCAAAGATAAGCAATATCCCCTCCTTATCACACAGTTCTCTTAATCCCCTTATAAATTCCTGGGTGGCAATATTTATTCCGCCCTCACCCTGAATCGGTTCTACCATAATTGCTGCCACCTGATCATCAACTGCTTCCTTAATTGAATTAAGATCATTAAATATAGCTTGCTTGAATTTGGGTAAAAGAGGAAGATAATCTTTCTGATATTTATATTTCCCGGTAGCTGCTAAAGTACCAATAGTCCTACCGTGAAAAGAATTTTTCATATAAATTATTTTATGTTTATCTTTATTTTGCTCTTTAAAATATTTAACCGCTAATTTGATTGCACCTTCATTTACCTCTGCTCCGCTATTTCCAAAAAATACTTTGTCCCCACAAGAAAGCTCTACCAACATCTGAGCTAAAATTATCTGTGGTTCACTATAATAAAGATTAGAACAATGAATTAATTTTTCAGCCTGATTCTTAATGGCCTGAACTAATTTAGGATGACTGTATCCCAGGGCATTTACTGCTATGCCTCCGATAAAATCGTAGTATTGCTTCCCTTCCAGATCCCATACCTTTATCCCCTCACCCTTGTCTAATATCATAGCCGGCCTGTTATAAGTCTGCATCAAATATTTTTTTTCGTTTTCTATTAATTCTTTAGTTTTCATAATCTTTGGACCTCCTTGCCTAATATTTATTTTAAGTGATTACACTGATTAAGGGATAATCTCTGTTCCAATTCCACTATCGGTAAACAACTCTAATAAAATAGAATGAGCACGTTTACCGTTTAAGAAATGCACTTTATTTACTCCACCCTCTAAGGCTTGAATAGCTGAATCTACTTTGGGAATCATCCCTTTTTGAATCTGTCCAAATTCAATTAAGTCCTTAGCTTGATTAATAGTCAAACTGCTAATCAAGGAAGTTGAGTCTTCAAAATCTTTAAATATTCCATCCACATCGCTCAAACATATCAGCTTCTCTGCGTGTAGGGAAATAGCTATCTGACCTGCTACTGTATCAGCATTAATATTATATCTGATCCCTTCTTTGTCCACCCCTACAGTAGCAATTACAGGAATATAATTTTTTTCTAATAAGACGAATAATATTTCAGGATTAACCTTCTCTATCTCTCCTACAAACCCTAAATCAAAGGAACTATGTTTTTTTACAGTTAAAAGCTGGGCGTCTTCCCCGCTCAAACCAATCCCTTTCACTCCGTTACCCATTCCTTCTAAAATGTGTAAATTTATCTCTGCAACTAATCGGGTATTAATCTTTCCGATTAAAACCATTTCGGTTATCTCCATAGTCTCCTGATCAGTGACCCTTAATCCGTTAATAAATTGGGGAACCATGTTTCTTTTTTTCATTTCTTGCGATATTTCTGCTCCTCCACCATGAACAATTACTGGTTTCATTCCCACATATTTCAGCAAGATAATGTCTTCGATAATCTGTCCTTCCAACTTTTTATCTTGCATAGCACTCCCACCATATTTTATAACTACCACCTTATCCCAAAATTTCTTAATATAAGGGAGAGCCTCTAAAAGAATTTCTCCCCGTTTATCTACATCTTTTTTCATTGTCTATCACACTCCTTTTTTTCAATTGACCAATTAACTTAGTCGTTAGTGAACAGTATTTAGTTAACTAAAAAGTAAAAGCAAAAAGCGAAAAACCATAACTCAAAATCGAAATTATGTTTGTTATCCAGTTACCCGGTTTCCCTGTTAGCCGGTTAACCGGTTCGCCAGTTAGTAATAGTTCTTCAATTTTCTAATCCACTACACTAAACACTACATGTTTTACGCAAGAATACGAGATACGATTTTATTCTGAATTCTGGCTCCTGACTCCTGGCTTCTATTTATTTCACATACCGCTTATCATATATTATCTGTTAATTGTACTTAGTATTTATTTTTACATAATCATAAGTTAAGTCACATCCCCAGGCAGTAGCATTTATTTCTCCCATCTTAAGGTCAATTATAATTTTAACTTCATCAGAAGACTCTAAATACTCATGTATCTTCTGACGAGAAAAGTTTAAAGGCTGTCCATTCTCTACAATCTTTTCTTTCAGGTAAAGGTCTACTTTGTCGGGTACTACCTCCGTCCCGGAGTATCCCACTGCTGCTAAAATTCTTCCCCAATTTGGGTCTTTCCCAAAAACTGCTGTTTTTACTAAAGGGGAATTAATTACTGCTTTAGCAACTTTTCTGGCCTCCCCGAAAGATACTGCGTTTTGAACTTCTACCTCAATCATCTTGGTAGCCCCCTCTCCATCTTTGGCAATACACTTGGCTAAATATTCAGCCACATGTCGTAAAGCACTTAAAAATTTATAATAATCAGTATCCTTTTTATCGATTAATTTATTCCTGGCCAAACCATTAGCTATAAGGAGCACCATATCATTAGTACTTGTATCACCATCTACACTAATCATATTGAAGGTTTTTTCTACTACCTTTTGAAGGGCTTCTTTTAGCAATTTCTGCTGAATAAAAATATCGCTGGTAATAAACCCTAACATAGTTGCCATATTAGGATGAATCATCCCTGACCCTTTAGCCATCCCTCCGATTTTTACTTCCTTCTCACCCAATTTAAAACAGACTGCAATTTCCTTCTTTTTATTATCAGTAGTCAATATTGCCTCTGCCGCCTCTGCTCCTCCGGCATAATCCAGGCAGGAAATGGCCTTTTCCACTCCAGCCTTTATCTTGTCTAAAGGGAGAAATTCTCCAATCTTACCGGTTGAAGTTACTGCCACATATTCTTTATTAATCTTTAAACCCCGAGAAACATAATCGGCCATCTCCCA
>Ga0209991_10000597_pt1 | contig 15826 bp, 11 predicted proteins | sample ChitaG_FD_183167 | JGI IMG/M metagenome (GOLD analysis project Ga0209991, IMG submission 183167) | Deep subsurface microbial communities from South Pacific Ocean to uncover new lineages of life (NeLLi) - Chile_00310 metaG (SPAdes)... | ecosystem: Environmental > Aquatic > Marine > Oceanic >...
AGGACGGCCTGGCGGGTCTTGGGGATGATTTCGACCATCTCGCCCTTGCCGTCGAGCAGCGCAAACCAGGTGACATTCGTGCCGTCAACCTTCTGGCGCAGGAGCACCCTCTCGTAGCCAGTGGGCAAGACGATGTCATCGGGGGTGACGTTCTCCAGGTCAATCTCCTTGTCCCGCCGATAGGGATAGTGGATCTTGGGGATGCCGTAGACGAATTGCCCTGTGCTCTCCCCGTTCACGGCCTCGATGAGAAGTGCCCCCAGCCGGTGGTCCCGCTCGACGCTCATCCAGGCGGTCACCTCGCGCCCCTCGGGGCTTATGAAGTTGTAGGGGCGGACGTCGCCTAAAATCGGGTGTTTCCTCATATCAACCTTTCACCTCCCGCGTCTCCGTCACCACCTTTTCTTGCTGGCTCTATCATACCACTTTAGAGCGAGATGGGCAACAGCAGTTGCCAAAGCCGCCGAAATCTGCTATACTGTCATCTACCGGGATGACTTACAGTCGGAGGGCATCGAAATCGTGGAATGGATCCTATTCACCCTGACGTCCATCGTCAATTTCATCTGCCTGGCCCTCTCGCTGTGGCTGGGTTTCTACATCGTCACCCGCAGCCCGCGCAGCAAGATCTCCTGGCTGGCCAGCGCCACCCTTTGGTCCCTCTCCGGCTCCTTCCTGAACACCCTGACCTACATCAACATCTCACCAGAGCAGGCCGCTCTACCCTGGTGGTGGGGTTGGAGCGCTGCACTCGCCGCCCCCTTCTGGTTCCACTTGAGCGTCTCTTTCCTACCGAGCAGGCTGGCCAGGAAACAGCGTCCGCTGGTCATTCTCGTTTATTTGCTGACCCTGAACTTCGTGGCCATGGAAGCCTATACCCCCTGGGTGTTCGCCGGGGCGACGATCAAACCGCTCATCTACCACAGCGCCCAGCGTCCCGGTCCCCTTTTCCCTCTCTTCGGCCTCTCCCTGATCGCGGCCCCCGCCCTCTCCCTCCGCAACCTCTACCTGAGCTGGAAACAGGCCAGAAGCCCCACTATCAGGCAACAGCTCACCATGCTCCTTTGGGCCACCTCGTTGGCGCTCCTGGTTGCGGCCTATGCTAACCTATCCATCTGGCTAGGCCTGGACACACCTACATTAGTAGGCACCCTCAGCCTGGGTGTGGGGATGGCCCTCCTCGGCTACGGCGTAGCTCGCTACAACGCTTTGATCGAGGGGCGGGCCATCGGGCTGGACTTCCTGTACACCTTCCTGGCCATCAGCCTGGTAACCAGCTTCTACCTGCTGGTCACCTTCATCTCCTACATCGTTTACGGCGTCCCCTTCATCGCTTTCATTTTCATCATTATGCTGGCCACCGTCTCCCACTCTCTTTACGATTGGGTTCGGACCTACCTGGACCGGCTCTTCTATCGGAGGCAATACCGCGAGCTAAGGGCCAACCTGCGAGATTTCGCCCGCGAGGCCGCCCCGGGCCACGATCTGCCAGGCCAACTGCAGATCATTATCCAGGCCCTTTGCCGATCCCTGGGGGCCAGCAAGGGCTTCATCGCCCTACAGGAGGCGGAGGGCTTTACCATCGTCGCCGCCCGCCCAACCGACCTTCGGGGCGATGGCATCTCCGCCGAAGCATTGGCCGCAGACGAGATAACTGTCCTGTCCCTTCCGGTGAGGTCCCCGAAGCTCGAAGGCATGGCTCTGCTGGTTCCCATGCACTATGGGGGCGAACAAATAGGGGCCGTCGTTCTAGGCCCGAAGACGATGGGAATCGGCTACACCGAGGACGACTTCGACTTGCTGGAAGACCTGGCAGAGAGGGTGGCCGGCGTGGTGCACAGCGTCCGCCTGCAGGAGAAAAGCGTGCGCCAGATAGATGCCCTGGTAACGGAGTTCCGCGAGCGGGAGAGGGAATTGAGACTCAGGATGCAAGAGGTGCTGGAGTCAGAGCCGCCGATTCTGGAGGGAGTGGACCAGAGGGAAGTAATCTCCCTGGTCGAGGACGCCCTGCGGCACCTGTATGATTACGCCTATCTGGGAGAGCACAAGTTGGCCCAACTGCGCATCGTCGAGTCACATCTGGATGTCCAGGAAGGCGCCTTCGTCACCCACCTTGACCGAGGCAAGGCTTTACTGGAGGTGCTGATAGCCGCCCTGGAGAAATTAAAGCCGTCCGGCCCACAGCCCTCGCCCCCCACTCGGGAGTGGCACCAATACGTCATATTGCACGACTCCTATGTTCTGGGAGAGCGGAACCGCGACATCATGGGCAAGCTCTACATCGGCGAGGGCACTTTCAACCGGGCCCGCCGCCGGGCCATTCGAGGCATTGCCAGGGCGCTGGAAGAGATGGAGAGGGAAGCCCAGCGAAGGACCCAGCTTTAGCGCGTCGTCAGCCACCCTTGCGAAGGTTGCGAGTAGCCTTGGCAATGGCCTGATTTCCGATAGGCACAGGCGCCTTGGGCCTGAAAGCTACTGCCAAACCTTCGCAAGGGCCCCACCTGAACGGATAGTCAATTGGCAGTTTTTGGCAGCTTTTGCTCTTGTAATGGCAGCCCCTTTGTGGTTTAATAGAAGCACAAAGGGGTCATTTTTCAAGAAAGGAGCATCCAATGGCTAAACAGGAATCTCTATTGAGCAAGATCGAGGAGTGGGTGGGGGAGGGGTTGATCTCTCCTGAGCAGACCGAGCCCATCACCGCATATGAGGCCCTGGCCCAAAGGCGCCGCGTATCCCCACGGGAGATATTCCTCTACATCGGGGGCTTCTTCGTGCTGATGGCCGTGGTCTTCGGCCTGCAAATGCTATGGGACGATCTTAGTTCGCTGGGCCGTGTGATCGTCGTCGCGGTGCCCACCCTGATCCTGTGGGCTGTGGGAGAGGCGTTGCGCCGCCGCCAGGGACCGCTGCTGAGGCGCGGCGCCCGGGCCTTGTGGATGTTGGCCGCCTGGTTGACCGCCATCCTGATTGCGGTGATCCTCAACGAATGGCCCGGGCTTGATCTGAAAGGGGAATGGCTCGTGCTATGGGCCAGCCTGGGTGCGCTGCCGCTGGCAGTCATCGCGCTCTTGGCCTTGCCTGGCCTACCCCAGGGGCTGGCCGCCGTAACCCTGGCTTCGGGCCTTGCCATCGGCGGCACTCTTGTCGTCGATGCGACCTGGCCGGAGATTCGATGGGCCGCATATCTCCCCTGGCTGGTGGTCGGAGCCGCGGGGCTGGCCGCCGCCGAGGTAGCGCGCCGGCGGGACAAAGGGAGCCTTATCGGGCTCTTCAACCTGTTCGGCGCCTGCTCATGCCTGCTTGGGGCCCTTTTGATCGCCGTGATGGTGGCTGGGAAAGCCAATATCTACGTGATGGATGCGGATGGCTCCAACCAGACCAGGCTCAGCCGCCAGGCGTCAGGGGATTGGTCTCCTGCCTGGTCGCCCGATGGCAGCGGGATCGCCTTTCAATCCGACCGCGATGGGAACCCGGAGATCTACGTGATGGATGCGGACGGCTCCAACCAGACCAGGCTCACCCGAAACCAGGCACTCGATTGGGATCCGGCCTGGTCGCCCGATGGCAGCAGGACCGCCTTCGGGTCCGACCGCGACGGGAGCATGGACATCTACGTGATGGATGCAGACGGCTCCAACCAGACCAGGCTCACGCGACACCTGTCAGAGGCTTGGGTAGAGGTTGAGTCTCCTGCCTGGTCGCCCGATGGCAGCAGGATTGCTTTCTCGTCCTGGCGCGATGAGAACTCGGAGATATACGTGATGGATGCGGACGGCTCCAACCAGACCAGTCTCACGCGAGGCCCGTCAGATGCTTCATCTCCTGCTTGGTCACCCGATGGCAGCAGGATCGCCTTCGAGTCCTACCGCGATGGGAGCATGGACATCTACGCGATGGATGCAGATGGCTCCAATCAGACCAGGCTCACCCGACACCCGTCAGGGGTTTGGGGAGGGGCCTGGTCTCCTGTTTGGTCGCCCGATGGCAGTAGGATCGCCTTCGAGGCCTACCGCGATGGGAGCATGGACATCTACGTGATGGATGCAGATGGCTCCAATCAGACCAGGCTCACCCGAGAGCGGTCACAGGATTTGTCTCCTGCTTGGTCGCCCGATGGCAGCAAGATCGCCTTCGAGTCCTTGCGCGATGGGGACCTGGAGATCTACGTGATGGCTGCGGGTGGCTCGAACCAGACCAGGCTCACGCGAGACCCGGCAGGCGATATGGGGCCTGCCTGGTCGCCCGATGGCAGCAGGATCGCCTTCGAGTCCTACCGCGGAAGGAGGCCTTCGTTGCTAGCCTGGGATATACTGTTACTCATTGAGAGCCTGATGTTCATCGCCTGGAGCGTGCCCCGGCAGTCGCGGGCCTTGCTCTGTAGTGGCCTCCTCTTCCTATTTGTGGGGATTGTGCAAGTCAACTCTCACTGTTTCAGAGACCAACTTGGACTGCCGGTGGTGTTGCTGATCATAGGTGTAGCCTCGATCGCCATTGGGCTTGGCGCAGCCCGGCTGCGCCGGGGGAGGCTAGGACCTGAGGTGCCTCGCTAGGTGTAAAATCGGACAAACCGTTCAGGTGGGTGGTGGGGGCGAGCCGTCAAGGTGCCAGGCACTTGCGAATAGCCGACTGATTAAGCAATCTCACCTGGTTTGGAGGCACTGTAGCCCCAAGAAGCCGATGAAAGTGCCTGGCACCTGAACGCTTACGAAGTCGGCACAGTATCATGGAGGTGAAGATAATGACCGAACTAAGAGAGCGGCTGAAGAACTGGCAGAAGGCTGGACTAGTCACGGCTGGACAGGCGGAGTCTATTAGCGCATATGAGGGCCTGGCCGAAAGGCGCCGCGTATCCCCAGGGGAGATATTCCTCTACGTGGGGAGCTTGTTCGTGCTGATGGCCGTCGGCTTCGGACTGCAAATCCTGTGGGCCGATCTTCGCTGGCTGGGCCATGTGGTCGTCATCGCGGTGCTCACCCTGATTCTGTGGGTTGTGGGAGAGGCGTTGCGCCGCCGCGAGGGAGCGCTCCTGAGGCGCGGTGCTCAGGCCTCGTGGATGGTAGCCGCCTGGCTGACCGCCATCCTGATTGCGGTGATCCTCATAGAATGGCCCGGGCTTGATCTGAAAGAGGAATGGTTCCTGCTATGGGCCAGCCTGGGCGCGCTGCCGCTGGCGGTCATCGCGCTCCTGGCCTTGCCCGGCCAACCGCAGGGGCTGGCCGTCGGCACCCTGGCTTCGGGCGCTGCCATCGGCGTCACTATCGTGGTCGATGCGATCTGGGGCACACAGATCCGGTGGGCCCGTTATCTCCCCTGGCTAGTGGTAGGAGCCGTCGAGCTAGCCTCCGCCGAAATAGCCCGCCGGCGGGAGAAAGAGGGCCTTATCGGGCTCTTCAACCTCTTCGGCGCCTGGTCCTGGCTGGTTGGGGCCTTTAACGTCGCCATGAGCGGGACAGAGCGTTCGTTGCTATCCTGGGACGTCCTGGTGCTCACCGAGAGCCTGATCTTCATCGGCTGGAGCGTGGCCCGGCAGTCGCGAGCCTTGCTCTTTAGCGGCGCTCTCTGGCTGTTTGTGGCCATTACGGTGATCAACTTCGACTATTTCGAAGAGCAACTTGGGCTGCCACTGGTGTTGCTGATCACAGGTGTAGCCTTCATCGCCATTGGGCTTGGCGTCGACCGGCTCCGCCGCCGGCTGGGGGCTAGGACCTGAGGTGCGTCGCTAGGTTTGGATGGTTGCTAGTGCCGTTTCTTAGATAGGGCAATGGTGCAGCATACCACTGAGGAGAAGGAGGATCACATGATCACAAAAAAGCCTCTCGTTGCTTCCATCGTAGGCATGGACGGATGCGGTAAGAGCTCCACCTTTCGTGGTGCGCTCAACACACTGGCCGACCGCGTCCGGGTGGTGGGCATCAGCGATCAGGTGTTGAGCGGCGGACCGGACGAGCCACTCAGGGAGCGCCTGGACGTCCCCCTCTCCCGCTCCGCCCAGATCATCGGGCGCTTCGCCAAGGGTCTCCGCTGGCAGCGCCTCTACAAGAATCTGAAGTTCATCGAGCTCACCCAGCGGACACGCATTCGCGACTACGTGACCATACATGATCCGCCGGATGTCATCCTGACTGACGGTCAGCCACTTGTTAACTGCGCCGCCTGGTCAGTGGCCCATTTCTACAAGGAAGACTTGCTCGGCGATGATGAAGAGCTCTTCCAGGCGCTCCGTTATCTGGCAGGTGAGGAGACGATTCCGCTCCGCGAGCTGCCGCGCTACCTGCGTCGAGCGTGGCCGTTGGCGCTGCTCAACCTGCTGCGGCTGGGTCGCTTCAGGCTCCCGGATCTGATCTTCCTCCTCGATCTAGACCCCGCCGTAGCCGTGGCCCGCATCCATGCGCGCGGCAAGCCCCTTCAGGCGCACGAGACCGAGGTCCTACTCGGCGAGTTGGGCCGTGGCTACGCGCGAGTCTGCGACCTCTTCCAAGAGCGGCGCGGTATCCCGCTGACCACGATTCGCGTTGACCAGGTGTCTCTGGAGGAGGCGGTACAGATCGTCGTGGACGGCGTGCTAGAGCGCGTCTTGGTCGGCCCCGACATCGAAACCACCGACCAACCACAGCCCGGCACCATCGAAGTGATCGCCACCACTATGTCCGGTTCGATTCAGGACCAGCGCAAGGTGCAGCAGATTGGCCCGGAGTTTCGGTCACGCACGTCGCGGCCGATACGCGTCCACGCGGCTGACAGCCACGCCGAGGCGCGGGCGATCGTGCACGCCATCGTGGCCGAGGGTGGCCGCACCATCGTATCGGCAGGCGGAGCCGGCACGTTCAACGCGGTGCTGGAGGGGAGCCACCTGGATGGCACTGTGCCCTCCGACCTACATCTGGCCTTTCTACGGAAGGGCTCCGCCGACCTGATCGGCAAGGTGCTGGGTATCCCCGACCAGCTCCCCGCTGCGGTAGAGGCCATCGTCGAGGGCATCGAGGCCGACCGCCGTGTCCAGGCTGACATCCTGGCCGTGGAGACGACCGAACCCGATGGCCGGGTGCAGCGCCGGCACCTGGTGGGCTTCGGCGGCATAGGGGTGTTCGGCGAGGTGCCGCGTTTCACCGAGAGCCGCCTGATCAAAGTTTACAAGGGCGTCCTGGGGTCGCTCCTGGGCGACCTGGGTCCCTTCTTCGTCGGCCTGGCCCTGGCAACAGGGTTGTGGCAACTGCGGCGCCTCTCCGGACGCGTGCCCCCGATGTCCCTGACGCTGGACGACCACCACATCCCGCCGGAAACCTGGGGCGCTGTGCTGGTGCTGAACGGCGACCTGGGAGCCGAGTTCCCTCTGGGCCGGGGGCTACGACTGGGAAGCGGATCATTCCGCGTCATCGCCCTGCGCTACAGGGGGCTCCGCCAGGCGCTGCGACAGATCAAGGCAGCGCGGCGTGGCACGATCCTTGACGAGCCCGAGAGCTACGGTGCCGTGGTGAGGACCGTTCGCCGCCTCATCGTGCAGCCCACCGAGGCGAGTCCGTACATGGTCAACGTGGACGGCGGCCGGATGCTCACACGGGGGGAGGTGCACATATCGGTGTCAGGCCAGGTGTGGCTGATCAGCGGCAAGCGCTTCTCTAATCTGTAAACCACCACCGAGCCTCTAGGGCATGTCAGCGGAAGTCCTCGCACAGTTGCGTCGAACTCACATTGCGTGTCATTCTGAGCGGAACACAGTGGAGCGAAGAATCTGATGCTGAAATTGGCCAGAGGCTCTTCGCTCCCCAAGCCTTCGGTCTGAGGCCCTCAAGGCCGAAGGCTCCGCTCAGAGTGACAAAACTGTCGGTAGACTAGTGCCGCACTGGACTGGGACTCTTCGCCCTCACAATGGAAAGAGAGTAAAGAAAGGATAGAGCCCATATGGAGACCATAAGCCAACTGTTGGAGAACTCCGAGCGGGAGCACGGCCCCCGCTTAGCCCTCAAGATGCGCAGCGGGCTGCGTTTGGAGAAGTACACCTACCATCAATTGTGGAAGCAGGCGCAACGCATGGCCGGCCTCCTTCAGGACCGGGGGATGGAGAAGGGGGATCGGGTGCTCCTCTGGGCACCTAACTCCCCGTCCTGGGTCATTGCCTACCTGGGCATCCTCCTTGGCGGCGCAGTGGTTGTGCCCCTGGATGTGCGAAGCACCCCGGACTTCGCAGCCAAAGTGGCCACACAAACGGAGCCGGTACTGGCCCTGCTCTCCAAATCCGTTCTGGAATCAGCGCAGGGTCTATCCGTTCCGACTCTGCAGGTGGAGGACTTGCCCCGTCTTCTCTATCACGCTCAGGAGGCTTTCCGCGAACGTCAGATCAGGGGTCAGGACCTGGCGGCGGTCATGTACACCTCTGGCACCACCGGGGAGCCCAAGGGCGTGATGCTCACCCACCGCAATCTGATCTCCAACGTGGAAACGGCGCTGCAGATGATGCCCCTAGACCCGGAGGCTACGCTCCTCTCCCTCCTCCCCCTGAGCCACATGTATGAGCAAATCGTGGGCCTGCTGATCCCCCTGCGGAGCGGGGCCAGCATTATCTACCTCCCCAGCCGCCAGCCTCACATCATACTGCGCGCCTTTCGCAAGGAGGGGATCACCGCCATGGCTTTGGTTCCCCAGGCCCTCCAACTGCTCATGAGCCGCATCGAGCGCGAGGTGGAAACACAGGGCCGCGTTGCTCTCTGGCGTCTCCTACACCGCCTGGCCCCTCGCCTTCCTATGGGGGCCCGCAGGTTCCTCTTCCGGTCAGTTCGCCGCGAACTAGGCGGCCACCTCCAGTTCTTTTCCTCTGGCGGAGCCTATCTGGATCCCAGCCTGGCCCAGAAGTGGGAGAATCTGGGGGTGCCCGTACTCCAGGGCTATGGGACTACCGAGGCCACAGCCCTGGTGACCGGCAGCGATCTCCGCCACCGTCGGCTCGGTACGGTGGGGCGGGCCCCTCCGGGCCAAGAGGTTGCCATCGCCCCTGACGGGGAGATCCTCATCCGGGGGGAGAACGTCAGCGGTGGCTATTGGCGCAATCCCGAAGCCACCAAACATGCCTACCGAGATGGTTGGTACTGCACCGGGGACCTGGGTTACCTGGACCCAGACGGATACCTCCACTTCAAAGGCCGCAAGAAGAACCTGATCGTCCTGGCCGACGGCATGAACGTCTACCCGGAGGACATAGAGAACTGCCTCAACCTGCGGCCGGAGATCCAGGAGGCGGTGGTAGTTGGGCTGCCCCAGAAGGACGGGCGGGTGGAGGTCCACGCGGTAGTCTTGGCCGCCCATCCCGAGGGCGTGGAGAAGGCTGTCCGGGAGACGAACCGCCTCCTGGCCCCACATCAGCAAATGCGAGGTTTTACCGTATGGCCCGGGGAGGACTTCCCCCGCACGCACAGCCTTAAGGTGAAGCGCCACGAAGTCCTGGAGATGTTGGACAGGGAAGAGAAGGTGGGCAAGGAACGACCAGAGGTCACCAAAAAGCAAGTCGAGGTAGACCTACGCGATCTGGTGGCCCAGACCGCTGGGGTTCCCCGGGAGGAGATCGGCCCCCAGAGCACTCTGGGGTTGGACCTGGGCCTGGATTCCCTCTCCATCGTGGAACTCCTCTGCTTCATCGAGGAGGAGATGGGGATCTATGTGGAGGAGGCGCGCGTCTCTCCCCAGGCTACGGTGGGAGACCTGGAGGCCATCCTGGCCGATGTTCAAAGGGCCGAAGCATTAACTCCCTTCCCGCAGTGGCCCTTGGGCTTCCCGGCCAGGGTGGCGCGAACCCTCCTCCAACAGACGCTGATGGACCCTCTCCTGGCCCTCCTCTGCCCCACCCGGGCGAGAGGGCTGGAGAACCTGGAGGGCCTGTCCGGCCCCCTCCTCTTTTCCGCCAACCACACCAGCCATCTGGACACCCTGGTGGTGCTGAAGGTGCTTCCCAGAAGGCATCGTTGGCGGCTGTCGGTGGCTGCGGCGGCCGACTATTGGTTCGCTAATCCCCTGCTGGGGAACCTCACCGCCCTTCTCTCCAACAGCTTCCCCATGGCCCGCCAGGGAAACGTGCGGCCTGGCATGGAGCATACCGTGGACCTGATCGACCGTGGTTGGTCAGTCCTAATCTTCCCCGAGGGGACCCGCTCCCTGACCGGGGAGATGCAGCCCTTTAGGCCAGGGGTGGGGTTGCTGGCCGTGGAGTTAGGAGTGCCGGTGGTTCCCATCCACCTGCGCGGTGTGTATGCCATCCTCCCCAAGGGGTCACGGGTTCCCCGCCGTGGGCCGGTGGAGGTGACCATCGGAGCGCCCCTGCGCTTCCCGCCGGGGATGGACCACGCCCAGGCGGCCCAGCAGTTGGAGCGCGAGATCCGCAGGCTTTCGGCCTTGTCCGGTTATTAGAGGGATGGGGGCGGTCAGAAGAGAGGCGAACATGACGAGGGTTCGATACGCATGGCAGCGCTCAGCGGCGCGCGTTCTGATGATAATCGCCATAGCCTTCTGGCTCTGGTTCGGCATTGGCTCAGCGTACGTTGAGAGAGCCAGACCACTCAACTGGCTGATGCACAGCCCGGTGCCAGGAGGCACACTCATCCTGAGCCTGAGCACCCTTGTAGCCTGGCGCTGGGAGGGAATCGGAGGGGCGTTATTGGCTTTGGAAGGCATCGCAGCCTTGGGCTTCATCGTGCGCGCCTTTCTCTGGGGAAGCTTCACCGCCTCGACCCTGGTGCTCATGTGCCTGACCCTGGGCTTCCCCCCACTGGCAGCGGGAATCTTGTTCTTAGTCTGGTGGCAACGATCCAGAAAGTAGGCCAGGTGCAACGCACTTTTTTTTGATAAGGCAGGAAACCCATATCAAACTGCTTGAAATCATAGCCTTTTGGAAAGTCAGTTGAAGTGCGTTGCACCTTGGAGGGAGAGTGTGATGAAAGACCAACTGGAGAAGAAAGGTCATGTTATCATGTTGGGCGTAGGATTGCTCAACGTCGCTGTACTGCCCCTTTGGCGGTTCTCCCTGGCCAAAGCAACGACTCAAGCCGTGGGCTATCCACTGTTCGGACTGGGGCTTGCTCTCAACTTGCTCTCGCTTCTCGTCCTGAAGCGAGGCATCGGCGGCGAGATTGAGCCTGTGACAGAACTGGTTACAGGCGGCATCTACGCCAGGTTGCGACACCCCATGTACTTGGGCTTCGCCATATCCGTGCTGGCGCTCGATTTACTGTTGGGAAGCGTCTTGCGCATTCTGTTTACCCTCGTCGCCTTCCTACCTAGCATGGTCTGGCGAGCACGCCTGGAGGAACAGGCCGTGGCCAAGCGCTTCGCGAGGCGTGGAAGGATTATGTGAAAAATGTGCCCTCCCTGCTGCTCTGGGACTTCAGAAAGAGGGGGCAATAGCACGGATAAGCAATGAGAAGGACAACCACAACCACGGTGGGCGGATTAGGCTTTCTCATCCGCTCGCTTGTGGCATAATATATGAGGCTACCAACAGGTGTGAGGTGTTGATATGGCGAACCTGGATAACTGCTACAAGCCCGAAGATAGGTGGCGTGCAATCGTAGATTATGGGTCGGGAACATTGATCGCCCTGGCAGGGCCAGGCACGGGTAAGACTTGGTCTCTACGCAACCGAGTTCGCGAACTGGCATTGAAGCGTGGTATCGATCCAGCCAGCATCGCCTACATAACTTTCATTCGAGAGATTACCAAGAAGTTTGAAGATGATCTAATGGAAGAGTTCAAAAATAAAGAGCTTATGCCCAACATACGTATTTCCACATTACACGGTTTGGCTTTGGGCTTGATAAGGAACATGGGTAAGATGATAGGCAAGCTTGGTCACCAGGAGCCTTTGACCATTGATTCACGCGAAGATTTGCTTGCCTGCAAGCTTCAAGAAGATATTCGGTGGCTGCTTGGCAAGTGGGATACAGAAATACGTGTGAAGGATTTGTGCTCCGACCTAGCGGAGGCTAAGAACCAATGGCAGAGGGGTATTCGAGAGCCTGAATTGTCGAAAAGGGGACAGATAGCATTACCTGCTTTCTCTCGGCTGGCCCACATCTACAAAGTACTGGACTGGGATCAGACAATCATATACGCAAATCAGATCTGCGACAAAATCCCAAAATTGCCTTCGTGGCTGGGGCGCATCAAACATTTCTTGATTGATGAGTATCAGGATTTCAATCTCTCGGAGCAAGAGTTCTTGGCCCACATAATGACGGGAGCCGAGTCAATTATTATCACTGGCGATGATGACCAAAGCCTGTACCACGGACGGGGAGCAAGTCCAGAAGGTATCGTGAGCCTTGCGGCAGATAGCGCACTGGATCACGTGAACCTGGTCTATTCAAGGCGATGCCCAAGGGGGATAGTGGAGCCTGCCAACTGCTTCTTACGGTGGATGCGAGATGATCCACGCGAACTCAAAACCTTGACAGAAGGGGGCGAGATTGCTACTCGATCCTTCAAGAGTGCCAAGGCAGAGGCTGAGTATCTGACAGCATATATTGAAAAACTACTAGAATCCATGCCGGAGAATGCGCGTCGGGAGGACGGCGTTGCGTGTCTGTTCTCCACGAACAGGGTCTTGTCTCGGTACAAGGTGGTATTGGAGGAACACGGAATTCGTTGTAAGGTTCCCAAAATAGTTGAGGTTACGGCTCAACAAGAATGGGCTCGCATTCTATTGAGACTCGCGTACCTATGTAGCCAGCCGCTACTAGAGCGCGCCTTACTCCAAATGTTCCCACTTATCGAGCCGCGTGACCACGGAGCGGTGGTCGAGATGCTTATAGAACAAGAGTGTACTGTTGGGAAAGCCGTGGCTGAATGTCTCAAAAGGGGGCAATGGTCAGAAGGGGCTGCCTCAGCAGGTGCGAGTTATCAACTCTTTATGCAGTCTTTGACCTCGGGCGATCCCAATGAGATATCCAGGTGCATGCATAGGATACCGGGTGGCCCGGTAGAATGCTCTCCCGTCAGAATAGAGCAGTTTCTGGAAGAAGCCAAGGCTAACCTAGAAGACGCGGTAAATAGTCTCTTGCAACAAGTCTTCGCTCCAGACGAGAGCACTCGCGAACCAAGCGTTTCCAAGGCCGTAGAGTTATACACAATGCAAGGGGCGAAAGGACTTACGCGACGATACGTCATCCTGCCAGGTTGTGAGGAGCTTTGGCTTCCCAGAAAGGCAGGGGGTATTGATCCCGAGGAAGAGAAGCGCCTATTTTACGTAGCCATAACCAGGGCTAAGCAAACGGTGCTAATTACACATCCCTGGAGCAGGGTGGCAAGCGGAAAGAACAAGGATCCACTTTGTAGGGGCAAATGGAGGGATAGAGAGATTTCTCCCTTCGTCAAGAAGCTGGGGGTGCCGATTATACGGGTAAACTAGGGTGTGTACGGTGTCGAGCCTGTTCTTGTTACGCTATCGCTGCGCAAAGGTATGATATTTCGCTCGTTGGCTACTGGTCGGTCGATGAGCACGATGCTTGTACGGCCTACCAAGACGACTACAAGGGTATGGTAGTGCGGGTAAGGAAAATCCGTGGAGAGAATTTCGGCTATCCATGTGTGCAAGTAAATGTCATGCACCTCAGAACATGTTCAGGAGACTGCTCTGGATGCTGAAAGAGCCGGAGGAGTTCTTCGACGGGGTCAGGGAAGAAGGATACCACGAGTCCTTCGTGTTCCTCCTTCAGGTGTCGGCGGTCATTGCCTTCTTCACCCCCATCGTGAACTATCTGGGCTGGGAGAGCACCGACCGCACGTCCACCTATCAGGCCCAGATCCTGGCCTGGCAAGTCACACGGGACTACCTGCTCCCTCGGCTGGGGCCGGCGGCCTACTTCATTGAGGCGCTGCTCATCCTGGGGCTGGCTCTGGTCATCGCCCTGTTCCTGGCCGGGTTCTTGCACCTGATCTTTCGCGCCCTGGGCGGGCAAGGGGCGTTTCTCAATGCCTGGAAGGCGACCTGCTACGGCGTGGGGCCTTGTGTGCTCCTGGGTTGGGTACCCTACTGGACTCTCTTCGTAGGAGCCTGGTCCTTCGTGTTGCAGCTCTACTTCGGGCCCAAAGTGCTCTACCGCATGCGGGAGGGACGGGCGCTTTTGATCCTGGCCTTCTTCGCGGGAGCCACGCTGCTGGAGTTCGCCACGAAGGGAACGACGGTGGGCTTTGGGGGACGGTGAGATGAAACTGACCTACTACTGGTACAACGCTTTTGTCATCGAAGGCGAAGGCAAGACCATCATCCTCGACCCAGGCCAGGACCTGCACTGGCGGCGGCTCAATTCGTTGATTCCGCGCCAACTCTGGGAGCGGGCTGGCTTGATCCTGGTGACCCATGCGGATGAAGACCACGCCGAGTACGCGCCCCAGGTGGCAAGAGCCAGCGGCGCGCCCATCGTCTGCGGCCCAGCGCTGGCCGAGAAGTGGCGGCAAAAGGGGTTGACTGTGGTCTCCGTCGCGTCTGGCGAGACGATGAAGGTGAACGGAATCTCCGTCCGGGGCGTGCCGACGCAGCACGGTGGCCCCACGCTCACCCTGCTGGGCCGGACCTTCACCTTCAAGCCGGGCAGAGTGGGACTCGGAGCTGTTGGGTTCTTGTTCACTTTGGAAGGTAAGTCACTGCTCAATCTGGGCGACACCTTGCTGCTGGAGGACGCCTGGCGGGGCTTGCGACCAGCCGTGCTGATGATCCCTATCGCAGGGATGATGACTATGGACGTGAAGGCCGCCCTGCGTGCGGTGGAGGTGATCGCGCCGCGGATGGTCATACCGGTGCACCACAACTGGGACATCCTCTTCTATCACCGCCCAGCCGACGTGGATGGCTTTGTCGCTGGGGCGCGCCAGTTGGGCTGCGAGCCACTCCCGCTGGCACGGGGTCAGACGCTGCAATTTTGAGCGAGGAGTGAATACGAGGGGGCTTTGCCGCCATTTTCTACGGCGAACCGCCATTGACCATTGATGTGGATATCGTGGTGGACATGAAGCCGGAGCACATCCGCCGGTTGGTGGCCGCCTTCCCCATCCCCGACTACTACGTCAGCGAAGAGGGCATCCGTGACGCCCTGCAACGACGCTATCCCTTCAACGTCATCCAGCCAGCAACCGGTGCCAAGGTGGATCTGGTCCCACTTCCCCGCGACCCGTTCACCAGGGCAGCGTTCGAGCACCGCCAACGCCTGGAATACGACCAGGCTGGCAACACGGCGACTTTTGTCACTCCAGAGGACATCATCCTGGCCAAGCTGATAGCTTTCCAAAAGACCGAGTCCGACAAGCACCTGCGTGACGTTCGAGGTGTGCTGGTGACACAATGGGGAAAGTTGGATCGGGAAGCTATTCGTCGTGGTGCCGGGTCCGCTGGAGTGTTGGACCAGTTTGAGAAAGTCTTGCAGGCAGCGCGCCGAGAGGTTAAGGGGCAGGAGTGAAGAAGGGAGTAAGGGTAGATGATCGCCATTGAGACCAGCGGTTTGACCAAGAAGTTCGACGGCCTGGTGGCTGTGGATCACCTCGATATGGAGGTCGAGCAGGGCGAGATCTTCGGCCTGCTGGGCCCCAACGGCGCCGGCAAGACGACGACCATCCGCATGCTCCTGGACATCATCAAGCCCGACGAGGGAACTATCCGCCTGCTGGGAGGCGTCCTGAGCCCTTTGTCCCTGGGCCAAAGGACCAGAGGCCCGTCGAAGGGCCATGCCCCGGGTCGCGAAGCTCAGGAGCGCATCGGCTACCTGCCCGAGGAACGGGGCCTCTACCGCAATCTCAAGCTCCTGGAATGTCTCACCTACCTGGCGGTGTTGAAGGGGATGGATCGCAAGCTGGT
>Ga0209991_10000598_pt1 | contig 15814 bp, 13 predicted proteins | sample ChitaG_FD_183167 | JGI IMG/M metagenome (GOLD analysis project Ga0209991, IMG submission 183167) | Deep subsurface microbial communities from South Pacific Ocean to uncover new lineages of life (NeLLi) - Chile_00310 metaG (SPAdes)... | ecosystem: Environmental > Aquatic > Marine > Oceanic >...
ATCCCACAGAATATACTCCTTCTAACTTTTCTTCTATTCATTATTATTAACATCGGCTTCTCTCAAACACAATCCATAAGAACAATCCACCTTAAAGTCGCAGCAGATGAGGAATACAGAAACCAGAAAATGTGGCGTGTAAATATAAATCAACTAGTCATGAGTTCTTCTAAAGATTTTGAGAAATATTTTGGCATAAAATTTAGAATAAAAACGATAAAAAACTGGCCTTCAGATAACAGCAGGGAATCCACTTTTGAACTACTGAATGACTTAAGAAAAAAAGTGTACCAGGGAGATTGTGATATTGTTATAGGATTCACCTCTCAGCCTTTTCTTAAATATGACTCCTATGGTGCTGCAGCATATCTCAACGGGTACATATTGTTAAGAGAATTAAAATCAAAGGCGGCTATGAAATCGCTGCTAATCCATGAAATGTGTCATATATTTGGAGCCGCTGACCTTAATGAGAGAAGCTCAATTATGAACAAAAAGAATCTTGGCCATAAATTTGATGAGTTCACGACCCAAATAATACTTTTAAATAAGGTCCGAAATTTTAATCCTAATATCTTTCCTTTACACAAAAACAAATTTAATGAGGCTATCTCTCTATATAATCAAAGGAAAAGGCTAAATCGAAGAGAAGTGGATATTAATCTTTTGTTGGCTATTTTCTACTTAGAAAAAAAAGACTATAAATCTACCGCAGAAGAATGCCTCCAAGCTATTCAAATAGACCCTTATCTGGCAGAAGCTTATAATCTTTTAGGTATTTCTTATCGAAGGCAGGGAAAAATCGATGCGGCAATAAAAGAATATCAGAAAGTCCTTGGCATTCAACCAGACCTTCCTGAGGTCCATTATAATATGGGAATCGCCTATATGAAAAAAGGAAAACTTAACAAGGCCATAGAGAAATATCTCAAAGCCATCGAGCTTAATCCAAATTATGCAAAGGCCCATTCCAATCTAGGCCATGCCTATCTTGAAAAGAAAATGGCAAATCAAGCTATTGAAGAATGTCAAAAAGCCCTGGAAATCTATCCTCATTTGGCTGAGGCACTCTCTACTCTGAGTGGAGCACTTATCCTAACAAATAAGTTTGATGAAGCAGAGGTTTTCTCCCGGAAAGCAATAGAAATTAATCCGGAAATTGCAAGCGCTTATAATAATTTAGGCAGTATTTATATAAATAAAAATAAAACAGACAGGGCAATCACAGAATATCTCAAGGCTTTAGAGAAAGATCCCAAATATGAAAGAGCTCATCATAATTTAGGGCGGGCCTATCTACTTAAAGGATTGATCGACAGGGCCATAGAAGAATTTAAAGAGGCAATACAATTAAAACCTGATTATTTTAAAGCTTATTCTAACCTGGCCACCGCTTATTTAGAAAAAGGAATGGCAGAAGTGGCAATTAAAGAATGTTGGAAAGCCATAAAGATAAAACCTGACTACGCCATTGCTTATTCCAATCTGGGATATGCTTATTTCAAAAAGGAGAAAATAAAGGAAGCAAGAAGCGCCTGCCAAAAAGCAGCTACAATTGACCCAGATCTTCCTGAGCCACACAATCTTCTGGGAATCCTATTTGAAAAAGACGAGAGAATTGAGGAGGCACAGAAAGAATATCTAAAAGCAGTTGAACTAAAGCCTGATTACGTAGAAGCTCATCTTAATCTGGGAAATCTTTTCTTAAAGAAAAATCTTCTTCAGGAATCTGCTTTCCATTATAAAAAAGTGATTAAAATTAATCCTGACTATGCTCAGGCGTATAACAATTTAGCGGTCATCTCCTATTATCAAAAGAAATACAATTTAGCCTGGAAATATTTAAAAAAGGCAGAAGATCTGGGAATAAAAATTCATCCTGATTTTAAAAAAGAGATCGTAAACAAGCTAAAAAAGAAATAAGAGGGGCTTTAAAAAGGAAAAAGAAAATTTATTTTCTCTTCTTCTGTCTTTCTTTCCAATCTCGCACATTTGTAAAAACCGAAAAAAACAAAGCTAATACGAGAAAAGAAACGGCTAAAATATCCACCAGTTTTTCATTCACGTCCAGCCCGGTCAGAGAATCAATGAGGAACTTTGTATAAGAAGACGGCATATCAAAATAGCCCAATTTTTCTCTTACCTGCCAGTGCCATTGTGTACAGGGGCAGAAGCCAAAACCATACCATATTCCCAAAACAGTCCAGGATAAAGCAGTTAAGAGCACAACAATAAAATTTATTACTCTCGTTTTTCTCCAAATCCATCCAAAAAGAATGAGCACAATCAGCATGGAATGAAATACAAAAAAGAACTTATCTAAAAAGACATACATGAATTATTTTTGAGTATCCTTTATTTTTTTATGTTTTTTTCACTTATAACAAGAGACATATCCGGAGTCAACTGAAATTGTTTCAAAGGGATTAAACCTTTTAAACTCTAGCTTTGTCCCAAAGTGACGGGATTAATGTTCATGCAGTAAAAGAGATTCTCCAATTGTCATTGCGAGTGACCGTAGGGAGCGCGGCAATCTCATAGAAAAAGGATTGATTTCTTTTATAAGAGATCGCCACGTCGTTTCACTCCTCGCGATGACACGGAATCCCGTCACTTTGGGACAAAGCCTAAACTTTAATAATTCTTCGCGAGAATAAAGATATAATACATTTTTTTAAAACGACAAAAAGTGGCACAATTTGACATAAAACGACATAATTCTTTAAATATATAGATTCTTTGCCTATTAAGTCATAGAAATTTTTAAGTTTTTATTGAAAAAATCTTTTTTCCGTGATACACTTCGGGAGAAAATGGGGGAAGAAAAAAGAAAATATCTGCGTTTTGAATGTTTCCTTCCTGCAGAATTGGTCAAATTAGATGGGAAAAGTAATATAAGTAAGAGAATAATAGCCCATGATTTTTCTCGTGAAGGATTAAAGTTAAGTATTAACTTTAACCTCACTCAAGGCTCCAATATGGAATTAAAACTCTACCTCCCGGAAAAAAGACTGTCAACCTCAGTATCAGGAGAAATCATCTGGATCAGAAGTGTAGATAATAAGTTGGAAGCAGGACTTAAGATCAAAGAAATGGATAAGGAATTAAAGAGTGAGATCCTCAATTGGATCTTTCCCAAATGGATAGAAAAAGAGAGAGGAAAGAAAGAAAAAAGGAAAAAAGCAGTCAAAATCAAGCTTATGAAGTCAAACCCTTCAAAAGAAAACTCTTCCTGACTCAATAAAACACTTCATAAAAAAATTTCTCTCCGGTTTCTTCTTCAATAAATTTCTGCCTGCATAGAGCAGCGGCTCTATAGTTTCGATTTGATTCCATATACTTTTATGCTTATAATCGAATTAAATATCTCTTTCACTTTTTCAGATGGAATATTAAGATTCTCAATTATAGACTTTGCTGTGGGATCATTACTTAAAGACTTAATAGGAAATGTTGTTTCATCTGTAATCGTGACCTCTTGAAAACCAGACTCTTTTATTACATTGATGTACTTTTCCCTCTTTACTGCGCCAGAAACACAGCCAACATATGCCTCAATAGAGTTCTTGACTGTTTCCGGAAGTTCTTTTAATAAAACAATATCCGAAATCATCAATCTGCCTCCAGGTTTTAAAATCCTAAAAGCTTCCATAAATACCCTTTTTTTATCCGGCGCGAGATTAATGACACAATTGGAGATGATGACATCAACAGAATTATCAGAAACAGGTAGATTTTCAATTTCTCCGAGCCTGAACTCCACATTTTTGTAGTCGCCTTTCCTGGCATTTTCTCTGGCCTTTTCAACCATCTCTGGTGTCATATCTACGCCGATGACTTGACCAGTCTTGCCAACCTTGTTTGCAGCGAGAAAAGAATCAAATCCTGCTCCCGAACCAAGATCAAGAACAATCTCCCCTTTTTTTAAAGAAGCAAGTGCAACAGGATTCCCGCATCCAAGGCCTAAATTGGCTCCTTCAGGGACCGCTTTGAGTTCTTCTTCAGTATATCCTATCTTTCTACTAATATCCTCTGCCACATCAGGACATTGGCAGCACGAATCAATTGGAGCACAACAGGAACTATCCTGTTTGGCTATTTTTGCATAATTATCTTTTACATATTTCTTTATCTTTTTATCTTTCATTACGTTTACCTCCATTATTTTACAACATATCTTTTATTAGTGGCCCTAGCACTCCCTTGACCATCTCCTCAAGTTCTTCAACTTTAATCAAGGAAATACAACATATCTTTCCATCTTTTTCCATGCTCACAACAGCCAGCTTATCCCCTGCTCGTATATTTGCCTTATCCCTTATATCTTTTGGAAGGACTGTCTGCCCTCTCTCGTCAACGCTTATTATGGATTCAACCTTACAATAACCAGCGCTCTTACATGTGGATACAGAACAGGATTTGTTTTTTTCTTTTTTTGCCATTTAAACACCTCACAAAGTCCGATATTCATAATAATTATATATTTCTGATTTATCAGATTATTCAGTATTATAATACATAACTGAACAAAGGATATCAATTGTTTTTTAAAAGATTTTATGAATTTTTTTCGTTGCGGAAGAACTTTTCACTTCGTTTTTAATGAATTCTTAAGAAACAAAGCTTTTTTTGGGGGGGGTTGGGTACAGGCCTTAAAAATCTAAAAATGTTAACATGTTTAAGTAACAAGATAAGGAATCGGATTTGGAAGAAGAAGAAAATAAAGATAAAAAAGAAAATGTTGTAAAAAGAGTTTAAGGAAATTATAATCCATAAAAATATATAGAATTTAGAATAATTAAGCTTGGAGGATAACATGGATAGAAAAAACCCCAAATCTTATTTAGGCATTGTTGTTATGCTCGGCGCAGTGTGGGGCCTTTCCGAAGCTGCACTGGGTATGGGACTTAGAAGCTGTGCTTCTTTTCTTTCTGGCTCTATAATGACAGGGGTTGCACTCTTTTTTATTACAACAAGTTGGGTTTTAACTCGAAAAATCCTCAGCATAACCCTTCTTATCATTTTAGCAAGCTTCTTTAAAATGTTTGACGCTCTACTTCTTTCCCTGCCTATACAACACGGAGCTATAGGAAATCCCATTTTTGCTTTCCTGATGGAAGGTGTGGCTTTTCTGGTTTTGATATTTATATTTAATGAAAAACACAAACAAAAGATTGGAAGTCAGGCTCTCTACGGAGGGATAACAGCACTTTTAGCAGTAAACCTCTTTCCTCTCGTAAAATATGCAACCGGCGTTCCTGCATGTGTTTTTCCTGGGACAGGCTTCCCTCTTTCCCTCTATTATGCTCCTTTTGCTGTTTTTCTCTCCTGTGTCACTGTTCCTCTAGGTTTTTTGGCCGGGACGAAAATTCGAGCTATAGAAGAAAAATTCGAAACGATTGGTCAAAAAAGGAAACTAAGATATCTTTTTTCACCTGCAACACTCCTCTTATGCCTGGCCATTATAGCTCTCATCAGGCTTATCTAAGCAATAATATCTTTTCCTTTAGAGGAGAATAACTATAAAAATGAACTTGTTGAGACTGTGCTTTACCGCGCTGTCCTGTTTCTGATTTAGGTCACACAAGTCCCAATTTATACTTTATTCTTTAATTCTCTTTTGTAATCCACTTCATCATCAATATCTCTGACAATATTCGAAGTATCCACCTCAACCTCCAGTATATCCTCTGGATGAGAATAAACAGTGCCGCGGAGGCCGAGATCCGGACTCAATTTTTCCACCTCTTCTCGATATTTCACGTCAATAAGAACCGGGTGACCCCGGTTCTTCCTGTACACTGGTAAAACAATCCCCTTTCCTGTCTTTTTGTAGGCATTTACAATTTTATTAATCACCGCAGTTGAAATTGAAGGCTGGTCACCAAGGATGACCAGGACAGCCTGGGCATTTTTGGGCAGCGCTTGAAATCCTTTCTGGACAGAAGAAAGCATACCGCTTTGGAAATCGGGATTTACAGCAATTTTTAACGGGAAATTCTTGATTTTTTCCTTTATTTTTTTACGATCAGAACCAAGAACAACCAGCACTCCTTCTACTTTTGACTGGATGACACTCTCGATGACAGTCTCAATTATTGTTTTTCCCCTAAAAGGAAGAAGAAGTTTGGGTTTCCCCATCCTTTTGGATTCTCCCGCAGCTAATATCATTGCCCAGACCATTTTATGTCCTTTTATCATTCTGGATTTGGCTGCGAACAAACGCAAGCTGAGCAGCAATGCTTACCGCAATCTCCTGCACGGTTTTTGAATTAATATCGATACCAATTGGAGCATAAACTCGGCCAAATTGTTGAGACGTTGCCCACCCTTCTTCCAGAAATTTCTTTCTCATCAGCTCTATTTTACGACTACTCCCTATCATTCCAATGTAAGCTGCTTTAGAAGTTAAACATTGCCGGAGAACTGTTGCGTCATGGTGGTGTCCACGGGTTACAATAACCATATACGTATCAGGAGATACAGGGAAATCTTTAAGGGCTTTGTCAAAATTTTTAACGATTATTAAATCAGTATCGGGGAGTCTTTCCTTATTCGCAAATTCATCCCTGTCATCTATTACAGTAACTTCAAAATTCAAGAGGCTTCCTAAATGGGCAACAGCCTGTCCGATGTGGCCCGCTCCAGCAATCACAAGTTGAGGAAGAGGATAAATAGGCTCTAAAAAAAGAAAGCTATCTTTTATCTTCTCTGGGAGTATATTCTCCTTTATTTTCAAGAGTCTGGCGCTGCCTTTTGAAAGCACAGTTTTAATTTCTTTCTGAAAAAGGAAGAGATGTTTTTCCTGGTTACTAACTAATTTTCTGTTTTTTTCAATCCAGTATCGAACAATAGATGCTCTATTGTTAGAAAGCTCGTTTATAAATGTAGCCAAGACACCTGATTGTCGTTTTATGAGGGACTGGCTCAGGTTGTGGAACGTCTTTTTGTGCTCTTCAGGACAGGAGTCGATAAGAATCTTCACCTCTCCCCCACAAATGGCTCCTTCCTCCAAAGATATGTCAGCTTTAAGATTAAATTCAGAAAGAAGAGATGTTTTTTCTTCCAGAGCCTGGAGAGCTTTTTTCTGTGCATCAGCTTCAAGCAAACCTCCCCCTAGAGTTCCCTCAAGGAGCCCTTCTGAAGAAAACAAGGCTGATGCTCCGCATACTTGGGGGGTTGAGCCTTTCGTTTCAACGATTGTAGCCATAACAATAGGTTTCTTCTCTTTCAATCTATCAAAAAGATGAACATAGATGTTTTTCATTTTATCTGCATCTTAGATTTTTTATCTTTTTTTTTCAAGAATATACTCACTCCTGCATCTATAAGAAATAAAACTTCAATATGGGATTCTAAAATCAAGGATTTTATTTGATTTAAACAGCTTTTTTGATCTCTTTAATCATCTGAGGAAAAATTTCACTGTTTTTTATATCAAACACTATAATATTACTCTGATTAAGAACCTCAAGAAAATCTTCGAGGATGTTTATTCTTACAACAAGAAGATACTTAGTTAACGGCTTAAAAATCACCTGCCTAAGGGCTGGCCAAAAACCTTTTCCAGCCAATTCCAGAGGGCCGATTTCGTCCACGAAAAAAATATCAGTGTCTCTGCCACCAAGGATTATTCTGTTAGCTTCGGTTTGGCTTTCAGGAACAAAAAAATACGAGCCAACTTTTTCCCATTCCTCCTTCCCTGTTCTGCGTATAAATGGTATTGACTTCTCTTCTTTCAGATTAAATAAATCATAGCCAATAACCTTATGATTTTTTAAGACAACTTCACTTAAAAAACCGTCTATCCTGACTTTTTGCTTTTTTAATTCAAAGGACAATTTTTTCAGGAGAGTGGTTTTTCCAGAATGGACAGGGCCAGTTAAGATATAAATCATGAATAAAAAATAAATTAATACTTCGAATTAAATGTTAGACTATTTTTCCCAATGAATACTGTAACATTTGAGAGTCTGAAATCCGTCCTCGTTTTCCTCCATTGCGTACAGCTTATCTCCTTTCCAGACTCTAGGATCAGCCTTAAGAAGAATTTTTGTTATATACATACCTTCAGCATCAAAAACATCAATGTAATATTCACCTTTCTCTTTCCCTTTCTCATATGTTCTCACAAATATTCTTCCCTGCTCATCAAGGAGAAAATTCTGATAAGCTGGATAGTATTTTGGGAATTCTATCCTATCTTTAACTGGAGCGGCTTCAGACGGAAGGCTATCAAAAAATTCTTTTTTATCTTCTTCAGTAACTTTAACCGGGTCATACTTTTTTAAAATTCTTTTTATTAATTTCCCCTCTGAATTTACAACCGTAATTTCATATTTCTCAGGATTGCTATAAAGAATTGCATCGTTTTTACCCAATTGATAAAAAATGACGATTCGAAATGGATTAATTTTCCCCTGCAAAAGACTAGTATTGTCCATTGAAGCAAAGGTAAAGAGCGGTTTGAGCTCGCTGTCATATTTTATACAATCCCGCGTTAGCTTTTTTCCGGCAGGAACAATCTGTTGGCCGATAATATTGCCCTGAGAATCAAAAAAGATAAGGGCTAAACCAAGAGCCTTGGCTGTGGATAAATTTTTCAAGAACTTTCCCTCAGTAGTAAAAAATGCTATCCTCGCATTAAAAGGATCTTCAACCACTAGCTCACCTTTGTTAGAAAATTGAATTAAAATTGGCATGCTAAATTCCCCTGGGCCTTGACCTTGTTTCCCGAATTCTCTTACAAACTTACCTTCACGGTCAAAAACTTTAATCTTTTTCTCCTCTCCGTCAAGCATATAAATAGTACCTTCATCATCTACAACAACAGAAGAAATCGCTGAAAACATTTCCTCTTCTGCTTCTCCTTCTCCGATAGTGAGTTCCTCCTTGAGGATCATCTTGGTCAGCGCGCCTTTTGGAGGAGCAGGCTTTTTTGGGTTTTCTATAACTTGAACTCCATTAACAGTTTTAACTTTAATTTTATCTGCCCCCACTGCATAAGAAATGAAGAAAATAAGAACAAAAACTAAAGTCACATATAGTACTCTTTTCATAGGCTTTCTCCTTTATTTATCCTATTCAAGACAATGAGCCACATTTATCTATTTTAACCTATATTCAATTTATTTTATAGGCTGTAAGACCTGTTGTAAAGCTTATAAAGCGGAATTAGATCTAGAAAATTATTCATATACATTAAGTATTTATAATCTATCTTTGAACCATAGTTGATTGTTTTATTATATATACTATTTTCTATGTAACTTTATTCAAAAATTATTGACAGTGAGTGAAAAGTTTGAGTTGAAGATTTAAAGATTGAAGGCTCACGCCTGAACGAAAACAACTGGAGTAGGACAGATAGAATCAACAAACATTTATGTAAACACGATTTAAAACACTGATTTGATTTCTACAATTCTTTTTTCAATTTTGTAATCAAGCACTTTGAACTTTTCCAGCCATTCCATCAGTGAAAGCTCCAGAGGCAGGCCCGTGTCTTTCAGGTCAGTCACAGGAAATCCAAAGTACTTATCCTCTGCATGCCCAACCAGGTAATTATTGCTGACAATCGTATAAATTTTTTTAGGACAGAGAATTTTCCCATCTTTCTCTAATACTTCTCCGTTAACTTCAATATAGTTGACTCTCTCCCCAAATCGTTTGACTCCCTTAGGATAATATCTGTATTTAAGCCCTGAAATTTGAAGTCTGTCCCATCCCCTTTCCACATCATACTCAAGTACATCCTTAAGCTGCTGGCCGTTAAGCTTGAATAAGACCAGAGTGTTATGAAAGGGGGAGACATCAAATACATCAGTTTTAGTTATGGGGCCAGCTCTAATATCTGACCTGATTGCCCCGGTATTGTGCAGGCCGATTTGAGCTCCTGTTTTCCATCGCATAACATCAGTTATCCAATTTCCAAGCGTACTTTCGATTTGCCCGGTTCCCTTTGAATATTGACTTATAGTCTGGTCTACTTTGGCCTCTCCTATAACTTTAGCGTATTCTGTGCCTACCGATCTTTCAACTTCTTTAACCAGAGCAACAACTTGAGCAGACGGTTTTAATTTAATGTCTGCCCATAGCCATATTAATTCCTCCTCATAATTCACAATTTTGTCATTTTCTACTTCTATTTTTAAATATCCCAGGGTTCTTTGATGCCCGACGGTTGATTTAACCAATACGCCATTAACTTCTGCAAACTGTCCATCTTCAGCAGCTGCTAAAACTATATCAATGCTTTGGACATTTTTAGCAATTCTTACGGCCTCTTCAAACCAGCCGTGGGCTAATACAACAATTAAATCAGTCTGTTTATCCAATACAGGAATATACGAATTGAGAGTAGGGACAACTGGCAGCACATTTAGACCTTTAATACTTTCTTTGTTAACCTCAGACAGGAAATTCTCTTCCATTACTGCTATGACTCCAACTTTTAAATCTCCTATGTTAAATATGTGGTAAGGTTTAGCCGAAAAAAGTTTACTGCTTTTTTTATAGACAATGTTGGACATAACTGAAGGAAAGCTTGCTAATTTCGCCAGCTCCAAAGTGTTGTGTTGCCCACTGTCAAAATCATGGTTTCCATAGCACCAAACATCGTAGCCAAGCCTGTTCATAAATTCTATCATTGCCCCGCCAAACACACCTCGATATTCTACTTCTGCAGCAAGTGTACCTGTCATAACATCCCCTGTATCAATCAATAGAACATTTTTTTCTCTGGCTCTAATCCTGTTAATGTAATGACTGGCTGCCTCCATCCCACCCACTAATCTTTCAGTATTATTGTGCTTGATAACGTGAGGTTTGTAAGTGCCATGGGTATCGTTTGAGTGAATTAATACAATTGTTTCTGGAAACAGTGGGGAAGCCAGAACAAAAATCAAACTTATTACCAATACTAAGGGAAAAGCTTTCTTTAATAAAAAAACTTCCTTTTTATCAACTCGATATTTTTTCTTAAACATGGATTTTTTATTCATGTAAACATATTTCCCAAAATTACCTTTTTATGGCTAAAACGACCGAAGAATTTATTTTTTACCTGTTACTTCGTACTAAAAAAAGCTTATAGCACAGGGAAAACCTAATGTCAAAAGCCAGGAATTAAAATCAGGATTTTCGCAAATCAGGGCAGAATGGCAAACTATTTATGTCTTAAAAGATCACTTATTAAATTGGTTGGATCCCCCTCGCTTATCAAACCTGGATTCCATTTTTCTTGCTCTATTAACCTTAAGCTTTCGATCTTTTATTTCAAAGCCATCCAATGTATCTATCGCTTTTTGAACCTGCTCATCAGTCTCTAATTCTGCAAATCCAAAACCTTTTGACCTGCCGGTAAACTTATCTCTAATAATTTTTATCTCCTTTACTTCCAGCTCCTTCTCTTCCAGCACCTTTTGAAGATCATCTTCGGTTACTCCATACTCCAAATTCCCAATATAAATCTTTTTTTCTTCTTCCATCATTACTCCTTAAAAAAATTACTTTTTAAAACAATCCTGCAGCATTCTTTCTTTATTACATTCTCTCTCCTTATAAAATTATTTTGCATAGGATTGTCTTTATTGAAATCTACTTAGGATTTTTCCCCTTTTCACTAAACTTTAAATCTAATTGACACTTTAAATACTTTTATTTCTCCTCATCTTTGTAAATAATTATAATGTATTTCTTAAATAATGCAAGAATAAAAAAGGACAGCACAATCAAGTGATTAGTGGAGCGCTTGACAAATTGTCTTTTATAATTAAATATCAAAATAACAACAATAAGATATATATCCTTCAAAAAACTTGAGGAGGTTTGTTGATGAAAAACTGTCTGGTTATTGGAGCTGGACCTATAGGAAGTATTCTTGGTGCCCATCTTTTAAAAGAAGGAATAGATGTCACTCTTGTAGATATCTTAAAAGAACGTCTACGCAGCATGGAGAAGAAAGGACTTACGGTTAAGGATCCAAGAAACCAGATTGTTGGAGATTTTACCGAATTTCCTAAAAAATTCCTCTTTTCTCCAAAAGAAATAAAAGATAAGCCCGACGTAGTATTCATTTGTATCAAGACATATTATCTTACGGATGTTATCACTGAAGTTTCACAAGCAATCTCTACTCCTCCCAAGGTTGTGGTTTTCCAGAATGGGCTTGATAATGAAGAGCAGGCAGCGAAGGTTTTCGGAAAAGAAAACGTTCTGAGGTGCATAATCAATTATGCAGGAGCTATGACTTCGGACACAGAAGTGGAAATAGCCTTCTTTAACCGGCCTAACCACATCGGAGTTCTGGAAAGTGTAAATATTCCCCTGGCAAAAAAAATTGCAGGAATTCTCACTAGAGCAGGTCTTGAAACAGAATATACAGATGAGATAAAAAAACACGAATGGGAAAAGGCCATTTTAAATGCATGCCTGGCATCAGTTTCAACAGTAACAGGACTCACAATGAAAGAGGTTATGGATTCTCCTCCCCTAAGAAAGATTGTAGAAAAACTTCTTCTTGAAGGAATAAAAGTTGCGGAAGGAACCGGGATCAAATTTCCAGATAATTTTTATGACCTGGGCCTATCCTATTTAAGTAAAGGTGGTTACCATAAACCCTCCATGCTGGTTGACATAGAAAAAGGAGGGAAGACAGAAATTGACTTTCTTAATGGAAAAATTGTTGAATACGGAGAAAAGCTAAATATTCCAGTCCCTTTCAACTGGACAGTCACCGCAATCATAAAAGGTCTTGAACAAAAAAAGACCAGTGAAAATAATAAATTCTAAAAAAGAACTTCCCTCTCTTCCTAATTTGAAAACTTCATTAATCTTAAATTTATTATTTTTTTGGTGATTATTTTTTGAATATGTAAGGCAAAACACTTTGGAGAACATGTCCTAAAGAGCTGCTACATTCAAGTCCTGTATTTAACAACTCTTATTACATCTGAAATAATCTGGCTTTATTAAAAGACAAAAGAAACGCCAATATGTCCGGTTAAAAGATCAGTTCTCGACAGATTAGAATCATACAGGACCTGGTCATTTTCCAGACGAATCGAACCTTCTTTCAGGTACTCAGCTCTCCCGCCCTTCAGGTAGCAAATCCCTATATCAATATAAACCGCAAGGGGACCTTTTTTCCTACTTCCTTTATTTCTATACGCTTGGATCATCAAGCCGCCGCCTGCTCCATAACTAAAGGCAAAATCATTTAAAATATTGGAGCTTAGTACAGAATCATAGCCAATTTTGTTCTGGCTGCTGACGCCTGTGTTGGTCGTTAAATAATTAAATCCTATCAATCCATCAAGATAAGGACGAAGCTTCCCTTCTGGAGGCTGGACACGAAATAAAAAATGACACATAAAGATGCTGTTTATGGTTGTAACATCAACCAAAACATCCGGGACCGTTGTACTAAAAGGCTCTTCCCGCGTTTCACTTCCATATACCAGATAACCTAATGAAACTCCCACTAAAAAGGGAGACCTGGGAAAATTAAAGGCGAAATGCCCTGTACCACTAATTCCAATTTTATCAACAATATCTCTGAATTCATTTTGCGGAAAGCCAAGGCTAAAATTGGCGCTGACCTGAAATGGTGCTCGCGCATAAACCAACGATGTGAAAAATAAAACAATAAAACATATGGCTCCAAATGATTTGATCTTATCCATGTTATTCTTCCTCCTTCTTGGATGATATATTCCTATCTGGTTCCTGTTAACGATAAATTTTTCCATTGCGGTTTTTGTGGGAAAATTAAAGAGCAATTTTTATGCCAATTTATATCAGGCATTAACAAAAATTTCTCTCTATTTTCTGTCCTCGATAATGGTCAGGTGTAACCTAAAAAGTAGCAAAAAAAAGAACTATAGAGAAAGGACTGGTTGATGGAAAAATATGGAAACAGGCTATTTTATCTCAGGATTTAGATAAACAGAAATAGTAATTCCTTTTTTTAAAAGCTATTATTCTATTCCTATAATAATAACTTAAGAATCCTTCTTCTTTAGGGCTTTCAAGATTCTTTCAGGGGTTATCGGGAGCTCCTTTATCCAGATTCCTGTCGCATTTGCTATCGCATGAGCTACTGCAGCCAGTACAGGTAAGGTCGCTCCCTCTCCAATTTCTTTTGCTCCATAAGGACCCTCTGGTTCATAGGATTCAACAATTCCACTAAAGATCTCAGGAGCGTCTTTAATTGTCATGAGCAAATAGTCATGAAGATTAGGATTGAGGATATTCCCTTTTTCGTCATACAAAACATCTTCCATTATTGCCTCGCCTGCACCCATAACAATAGCCCCATTGACCTGCCCATGCACAGCTTGAGGATTGATAGGGGTGCCGCAGTCATGGTAGTCGGTGAATTTATTTATCCTCACCTTCCCTGTTTCTAAATCTACGCAACATTCACAGACAGAGCTTCCATATGAGTATGCTGGACTGGTTCCCACAGCAGCTCCCTTGTAATCTCCGCCAAGCCCCTCTGGAGGTTTGTACCAGCCTGTTCCTACCAGCGGCCCCTGTTCATTAAAATACTTTCGTGCCGCCTCTTCCCATGCCATGTTCTTTGATTTATCGCTTTTGAGAAAAATTTGATTCTCCCTGGCTTCAAGGTCTTGAGGATTACAGTTCCACACCCTGGAAACAGAGGTAAAAAGCTTACCGATGACATCCTTGCTGGCCATAACAACAGCATTTCCTCCCATCAGGGTTGTTCTGGAAGAATAGGCACCCAAATCAAGAGGGCTGATATCGGAATCTTCAGTTCTGATACGTACTCTATGTAGGCTAATTCCTAAAGCTTCAGCACACATTTGAGAAAGAACAGTGGATGAACCCTGCCCAATTTCTGCTGCCTGAATGAGAAGGACTGCAGCTGTACCGTCTTCGCTTATTTTGACAATGGCGTTTGAATGGGGAAACTCAGACTTCTTAACGAATGTCTCGCGTTTCTTCTCTGAACTCCGCTGAACCTGTCCCCTGTAAATAGCATAACCAGCACCCGAGACAAAGCCGCCGCAGCCGATCCCTATTCCTTTTCCCGGTGCGAGTTTACCATACTTCTGTTTCCAGCCAGATTTCTTTTTAACCTCTTTCAAAGTGGCTTTAAACTCGCAGCTTCGAACATCTAGATCGTTACAAGTCCGGGTGTTAGGGTCCATGGCATTACGGAGGCGAATTTCAACAGGGTCAATACCCAGGTCATCCGCTACCATACTCAGAAGGCTTTCAAATGCAAAACGAGGCTGGGGAGTTCCATGGCCGCGCATTGCACCGCAGGCTGGTTTATTCGTCATGATCCTGAAACCTTCGTATAAATAATTTGGAATAAAATAAAGTGTCGGGATCATACTGCCGGCATAATAAGCGGTTATTACTCCAAAAGAAGAATAAGCGCCTCCATCAAGGTAGATCTGGCTTTTAAAAGCAGTTATTCTACCATCCTTCTTTACGCCCATTTTAAACTTCATGTACTGTTTGTGTCTTCCTCTTCCGTGTAGAAACATTTCTTTACGGCTGTAGACCATTTTTACAGGCCTTCCTGTTTTTTTGGATGCGATAGCTGTGATTAAATCAAGGGGTGTTGTCTCAGCCTTACCTCCGAAGCCACCTCCAACAGGAGGGCGGATGATGCGGATTTTCCCTAAAGGGATATCAAGCACCCGCGCCACCATGTAATGAACGTAATGTGGAACCTGTGTAGAAGAATAAAGCACAAGAGTCAAACCGTCATTTTCCCAATAAGCAATAGAAGCATGAGGCTCTATAGGGCTCTGATAGACATGATTTCCCACAA
>Ga0209991_10000603_pt1 | contig 15793 bp, 14 predicted proteins | sample ChitaG_FD_183167 | JGI IMG/M metagenome (GOLD analysis project Ga0209991, IMG submission 183167) | Deep subsurface microbial communities from South Pacific Ocean to uncover new lineages of life (NeLLi) - Chile_00310 metaG (SPAdes)... | ecosystem: Environmental > Aquatic > Marine > Oceanic >...
CTTTATGACCCCATCCAACTGCAAGTCCCCAAAATACCAAATACTAAATACCAGATACCAGATACGCAAAAATGTGTGCTCAAAAGCTGCACATTTTTGTAAATTTTCGAATATTTTCAAACGTTTGTACTCAAAATTTGAATATTTTTGAATGTTTTCGAATATTTTTGAACGTTTTCGAACGTTTTTGAACGTTTTTGAACGTTTTTTTCTTGCCTATTTCGCCCAAACCCTGCAGATTGACCCACCAAACACCGTTTTTACCCCAAAAACCAACATCCCCACCCTAAAAAAACCTCAAAAAACCCCATTTTTCTAAAATTCCGGATAATTTCAGTTCTCAATTTTATTTCTTCCAGCTTTCCCACCCGACACCGCTTTTGTCGTCGAAAATCTTAAATTTATCCATGGGACAGTTATAAAAATACCTTGTGGTACAATAAGCACAAGCAGCTGCCAGCCTTTGGACAGCAACTCCCTGACCATGCTCTTCGACCTCAAAGCCGACTTTAATACTTTTGCCTTTTGCCGATTTTGGCCAGAGTTTCCCTCCCGTCGCCGTCTCAAGAAGAGCAGCCTGGGCACCCAAGAATCCGCTATAATAATCTGTTTCGGCCATTTTGCTAAGATGATAATCCTCGACCATTATCAACAGGACCATATCAGCACCAAGAGCTTCACCCACTTCTGCATGTGAAAGCAGTGAAAAATCGCTTTTATTAGAGCGGAACTCGGCCAATTCACCATAGTCAATAAGACGTTCAGACGGAATTTTGAGCTTTCTTATAAGCTCCTTTATCATCGCATCAGTAAGGTAATAACGCAGGTTTACCCGGGCATTGAGCCATCCAGGTTGATGAACAAGCACCAGTATCTTTTGCTTTTTATCCCTGGCAAGGTCATATTCGGCGGCAATTTCTCTCTCATGACGGGTAGGAGTGCCCAGGACACCTACCATTCCGCAACCGCTATAGAAGAAAATTGTAACCAACACGGAAAAAACAGTTAATTTTTTCATCTTCTGTACCACAACCTTTTTTCTGTTTTACTCAGCCTTGACTGTTTGCTGCTATCGCTCGAGCCAATATTACCGCCCAGCCGGCGGCGATAATAACTATCAGAGCCAGAACTATGTATCTTACTTTAACTTTAGCGAAGAAACGATTGATAAAGCTGAAATATACTCCAAAAACGGCCATAAGAAAAGCCAAAAATGCTGCAACAACCAGTATACAGCACAATAATGCAGCAGCCGGCTGGATATAAAACGCCTCGAAGATTTTGCCTTGAGCGAAGGCAACTACCGAAGTGGTGATTCCGCAACCCGGACACGGCAGGTTGTATCTTTGCTTGAAACCACAGGGGAAAGGCCACAGACCGATTTTGTAATGTCCCGCCAACGCAAGCACGCCAAAGAAGGCAGCCAGCAGCAGGAAAACAACGCCGGCGACCAGACGCTGGCGAAACGATGCACGCCCCGTTAGAAGTCGACGACTTACTTTTAACGGGGCCCGGCAGATAATTTTCGGTTTATTTAGCTGTTGGCCTGCTCGCATAACCACGTTAGAATAGAACAACATAGTAACTCTGTCAAGATTAGAGGACGGACGGTAGAATATGGTATTAGAGCAGAGAGATTTGAGCAGGATGCTGGAGACAGCTATCGTGGCGGCACGCCTGGCGGGACAGCGGGCAATGGAAGAAATCAACTTTATCAAGGCTTCCATAAAGAACAACAGGGAAATGGTAACACAGACCGATGCTCGATGCCAGCAGATAATCATTGACCGTATCAAAGAGACCTATCCGGACCATGGCTTTATTGCCGAGGAAGGCGACCAAGGCGGGATATTCAAGCAGCCGCCCCGGGCGGCCAAGCGCCTCTGGTGGGTTATCGACCCCATAGACGGAACTAACAATTTTGCACACCGCATGCTCTTCTTTACCATCAGCATTGCGGTAATGTATGAGGGTGAGCCGATTGTAGGCGTGATTTTTGACCCGGCCACGGATTCGATGTTCACTGCTGTTAAAGACGGTGAGGCGCAGTTGAACAGCAGGCGAATAACCGCAAGCGAAGAGAAGATAAATGAGTTTTCAAGCATTGGCCTGGACAGCCATTTTGATGATGGCGTGCCGGGCTGGGTTTGTGAAATTATGCAGCGGACAAGATTTCGCAATTTAGGCACAGCGGCCCTGCAACTTGCTTACGTGGCAAAGGGCAGTCTCATCGCCACTATCGTCTCGCGTGCGAAATTGTGGGACATAGCAGCTGGGGCACTGATTGTTGAGACTGCCGGCGCCCTCCTGAGCGATTGGCAGGGCGGAAAAATCTTTCCAGTTGACCTGGACGACTACCAGGGCGGGGAATTGCAGGCGGTAGCGGCTAACAAAAAAGTGCACAAAGAATTACTGAAGCTTATAAAATAATTTTCGATTTTCGATTTCTGATTTATGACGCCTGATGACCTCAAGAAAAGAACAAAGCAGTTCGGCCTGCGTGTAATTCAATTAGTAGAGTCTCTTCCAAAAACGCAAACCGCCGCTGTTATCGGCAAACAGTTACTACACTGTGCTACGTCGGTAGGTGCCAATTACCGGGCCGCCTGTAGAGGCAGGTCAAAACCAGATTTTATCGCAAAATTAGGAATTGCCGAAGAAGAAGCCGACGAATCAATTTACTGGCTGGAGATGCTCGTTGAGGCCAAAATTGTCAAGTCAGAATTGGTAGCAGAGCTACTCGCAGAAGCCGATGAATTGACTGCAATTATAGCGTCATCACGTATCACAGCCAAGAAAAGCAAATAAAATCGCCAATCGAAATTCGTCAATCGAAATTCGTCTTTAGCGCCTTTCTCCTTCTCTTCTTTCTCAAAAGCGCTGTACCGAAGCCGAGAAGACAAATCGTCATCGGCTCAGGAATCGGGTTGTATGGTCCGTCCAAGAGGTCTTCCCCCCCCTCATAGGAACCGGGTTCCCCCCAACGAGAAGAATCATAAACCACTTCATCGTTATCAAAAACAACCACGTCTAAATAGACAGGATAATCCACAACATCCTCGTCGTCCCACTGGTAATATAGCTTGTAGCTGAATAAATTTAGAAAACCTGGTCCACTGTTAGTAAGCTCGGGGCCAAAGAGATATGCGGTCTTGTCCCCGTCGATTAATAGCGTGTCCCAACCAGCGCTATTATAATCGAAAGGAACCGTGTTTGTCCACTCGGGGAGCTGTGCAAATATCAGACTGTCCGGAACATTCGGAACATCTGGAATAAAATACGAAACGCATGTAATAGAGATATTGGAATCTATTCCCATCACCCATTCCTGGTTAGCATCTACGGTTGTAGCCCCAGCAGACGAGGTCAGCCCAAAGCACACCAACAACACCAATATATAAGTCGTTACCGACCTTTTCATCATCCTTTTCCTGCTGAACAGGCGGCAATTATGCAGCCTGCATAGCACTATAATACTGCCTATTTTAAAGTCCGGATGCGAGCACATTTAATCAGAACCGCATCACCACGGACAATATGCGCATAATAACAGCAACTTACAATCGATGAGTTTTCTAACCCCCATTAAAAACAACGTATTATAACATTTTTTTATTTCCATGTCAAGAGAAAAAACGCCAATTTTTGGGCTTTTCTGAAGCCTTAGCCCCATAATTTATCTATTTATCTCGGGTCGGCAACCGGATGCAGCGCAACAATCTGCACTCTGCCGTCGTCGGAATAAACATTGCTTCTGTCGAGTATGGCCATAACTCTTTTCTGCGGGCCGTCAGCCCCGATGCGAACCAGTATATAAGCGGTAAAAACGTCACTTCGCACAGTAACAAGATTGCTGATTCGTGCGAAAATCACATCCCGCTCTTCAAAATCGTCCTCTATACCATCACCCAAAGAGCCGCCTGGCGTTAAATCCGGGAAACCATCTAAATCGTCGTTTTCTTCATCACCCAAAATGTAGAAATTCATACTATACTCATCTTCGTCGGAGTCGTTTACTACCGTTGCCAGTTCACCAATACTCGCAAAGCCCTCCTCCTCTCTCAGGCCATCTATATCCGTAGCATCGTATCGGTCACTATAATTAATGTTATTTTGGTCAGCGATAACTGCCTTATCCCGATAGGCGACTATCGCCTGAGCTATTTTGTCGGTCACCCACGGCAATTGCGCTATCACATACCAGGGTGCGGTATTGATGTTTATCCTGCCGGGAATCTTAAACTCAGGAGTTTCATCTAAAGCAATCTCATCTGTGTTTTCAAAGCCATCCTTGTAATCACCATCGTTGTTGATGCTGTCACTGCTCGGGTCGAAAACGGTCAGATACTGGAATAGGCCGTGATAATTGGGGTCAGCCAAATCAAGGCGCACTTCACGTTCTTCATCGGCATCGGCAGTAAACCCAATGATAGGTGGTGGATAAACACCAAGTTGATCCGTATAGGCGTTCCCGCGGAAAACCATTCCTATTTCGCCGATGTTCGTAAAATCCGCGTTTGCGGGATGCGCCTGAATCTGGCGCGTGTTGGGGTCAACGTAGCTGTTTGCATGACCGAGATTCGGGTCCCTCGCATTAGAATCCCATAAACGCCTTATGCACTTGTGTGGCTGAATATCCCTCTGAATACTGTGAGGATTATCATCACTAAGAGTCAACCAGCCGCCGCCGGAGGGAGGTAGCCGCACAGCATCTATTGTAATCAAGTCGGAGCCGACCCAACGCTGCAGCGATATGAGTGCCCCACCAAAAAAAACCCGAGTACCTATACCAATAGTAAATTCCTGAGGTAACAAAGGTAAATTTGGGTCGGTATAACTGTCGAACAACACAGGCAGCGGCACATTAGTGTTCTCAAAATATATTACGTGAAAGCGTTTTGTGCCCGACCAGTTGATAGTAACTGTCCCATAGCCTCCAATATTGAGCTGCCACTGGTTCGGCTCAGGATAAATATCTTCGAGATAAGGCTTATGGAGCTCTATCGCATAAGACATATCATAATCATCGGGGAAAATAAACGGTGGCCCAACAGCAGAAGGATTCAGTTTAAACCTGTGGGTCAGCTCAGATATATAAACACAGGGACGCTCAAAGCCGTAATAGGTCTTGCCACCTGGCGGAGGCGGATCAAAGACGTTAACATCTGAATCATTATCACGAAAGTCAATCAGGTTAACGGCTGTTTGCGCAGCTATCTCGTCAATATCCTTAAAATTAGGGTCGGCAGTGGAAAGAGCTAATTTTATTGCGCTGTATATGAAACCAGCGCCGTCCTTATTAACATTCACCATCCTTCCGCCATACGGATTTATAATCCTGTCCATATTGTAGGTGGTGCCGATGTGCCTGTAAGAATAAGTATTAACATCGTTTACATCTGACGCCTCGTAATAGACCTCGTCCTCCCAGGAACTAAGCGTTGAACTACTCGATGAGCCAACCGGAACGCTCAAATAATCTGGGCCTCGAAATACACTTGTCCAGACAACTTCAATACGGCTGTCAATATCCTCCCGATTCAGTGTATATCTGTTTCTAAGCTCAAGCTCATCGGATATGTCAAAAGGCGTGTACTTAGTACCCTCTGCAGGCTGATAATACCGCCAGACAACATCTTCAATGTAATTGTCTAAATTCCAGGTTTCGCTTCCTCTTCTCATATCATCTAAGTCGGTAATGGTATTTGAGACACTTCGCTCTGACAAAGCGAAAAGGTCTATCTGTGTCTGGCTTGAGCCGTCAATCTCATTTTTTACTGCACTATTTGGGTTAAATTGACGAGCGGTGTTGACATTGAGCATCCCACCGTTGTCGATGACTCTTATGGCTGCATAAATGGGTTTGCCCTTGTTCGAAGTTATATCATCAAGTTCAATCCATTTTGAATCGGCCACGCCGTCGCCGTCGGCGTCTCCTGACAATCCTTCATTGGCTATATTCCCGTTTTTATCCAGAAATCTACCATCCGAATTCACCCTGATTTCAGGATATTCCCGAACGTACTTCAAAGTGTTTAACCCCACCGGCTTTACGTCAACATCGTCTGTATCATAATTGTTATCAGCCAGGAATCCTGTAACATCGCTTATCTGGCGCCACTTGTAATCAGTGCCGTCTTTGTGCGGCTCAAGACTCGCCAGCCACGCGTTTTCACCGTCGGGGTAGTCGTAATAATCCGGCTGCCCTGCTACGCCGGGGACATCCAGGACCAATTCCTGCGATATCCTTGCAATGACCGCCTCGACTGCGGAATTAAGTTCTTTATTTTCCGATATGGCCGATGTTGCTATCCTGTCCACACGGGCAACCATAACAAACATCACGCCGACAATAGCCAGCAGACTGGTCAAAACCACCACCAAAATAAGAGCCGAACCATTTTCGTATCTGGTATCTCGCATTTCGTATCTCGTACTTTTTTTCATTTCCATCCCTGCCGTCTCCAGACAACGAACTATGAACAATGAACTACGAACTTTTTAATCTCCCAAATAAACAATATGCGTAAATTCTCTTCCCCTTTCTATAATTCCTTTGGAATCGTATAATGTGAAAGTGAACTTGAAGGCTAATGGGGCAAAAGATTTACCTTCCCATTCTACCGGAGCATCTCTGATATCTTTATTTACCGGCCGCCACTCATTAAACTCAAACTCTTCCACCAGGTTACCAAATTCGTCATAATCCAACCCAACGTATTGTATTGTGAAATCATCTACGCCCTTGGCCATATACATTACTAAATCATCTTCATCGTTAGGGTCTAAATTCGGCTTATCCATGATGTCATTCGCATCAAATTCATCTGCAATCAATTCCGACAGAGACTTCGTATTGCAATATTCACCCGGCTGGTCTTCCCCTGGTGGGTCTAAAACTAAATCGTTTTTTAAAGAAGAATCAGCAGCTAATATCGTTTGCCTTCTTACCAATATCTTTTTTTTCGGGTCGTATTTTTCTCTTTGGTCGTAGCCAGTTACATCTGCTAGGCCGTAAAATATGGTGGCAACATTACCGGATATCGTTTTCAACCCCTCTCCACCACCTGATTTCATATACGGGTATTGTCCGGTGGACTGAAAATCTCCGTTTGCAAAGAACACAATGCTGTCCGACCTTACTTGAACAATCTCGCCATTAATATCGGAGTTACCAAAGCCAAAGCGTATTCTGCCAGGTGCGTTCCATATCTGACCTTTGAAGTCGGCGTTTAACTGGTCGGTAACAGCCCGAAGTTTCTGCATAATTTCAGTATTTGCGCCGGCGGTGCGATAGGCTTCTATGCTGACCCTGAAAATCACGCTTGCAAAACCCAGCATCATAGCCAGAAGCGCAACAGCAACAACAAGCTCAATTAATGTAAAGGCCTTTTTCATTTTTTCCCCTGCCACCAAGGCACTAAGGCACCAAATCAATTTTTTAACTTTAGGTACTTTAGCTCACTTTAGGCACTTGTTAAAATCTGATTACTTTCTGATATATCGCTATACAGGGGTATCGGTTGCCATTGACCGGCGGCGGAACCACCCAAACTGCACCTGTAGGGCCGCCCTGCCAATTCCTGTCAAGCAAAATCGTATTATCAGGTGATGTATAACGCTCTAACACGCGATAAATCCGCCCGGTTTCATTGTCCACTATCGTATAGCCATCATTGATGTATGTTTTATCACCGGTTATCCTAAGCTCATTATCCTCAACCCCAGCATCAGAAACATCAACAGGGCAAGGCCTTGGCCAATCACCATCATCACTATCATCGAGAGTGCGATATTGCAGATGCGAACCTACCTTCCTGCTCACGAACACCGTTACCTGCACAAGCCGGCTCGGGTCAGCGCCCACTCGCCTGCACAGGGCCGACCAGCAATATTGCTTTCGTGAGATGTCGATGTTAGGGTCAGAAGGATATGCAAATTCGTTTATGTTGGGGTCAATATTATCTATCGCAGGAAATATATCGTTAAAGTCGTAAGCAAGCTTATTTTCGTCCAATGCGCTGAAGTTAATTGGTTCGCAGGGATCGCCTACTGCATAGATTTTTATTTTCGCAAAGGCCTCATCGGCTACTATCGCTGCGATGGTTCGCTCGGTGGCTATCGTCGTAAAATGGATACCTACGGGAAATACCCCCGCTATAAAAATCATCCCGACGGCAAGTATCCCGACAGACAGCAACACCTCGGTAAGAGAAAAACCACGATTTTTGTACGATTCTCTCATAAGCCAACATACTCACTTTTTTATCATCGTTCCGGTGTACGGGTTCATATGAATCATCGAATCTGCCAAATCTTCTAAATATTCCGAATAAGCCTGGCCTCTTTCATAGGCCTGCCTGAATTTAACTCTGTCATAAATAATAAACTTACCTCGGCTCGATTCCTGCCCAAAGCCCAAATCTGCATAATCATCCTGATAAAACATTGCTTCTTCTGCTTCTACCTTCTCATCTTTATTGAAAATATCATCATAACTTTCAGTTGAACTGGAATCTCTTTCTCCATCTCTATTCCTGACTCGCACATCGTGTATTACCAGTTTGCCGGATGGCGAAAAGATAATCGAGAAAGTAGTTGTATCTCTCACCTCTTTGAACCCATCTATATCGTTGTCCTCATCAATAGGCTCATCCCCTGAATACCGAGGGTTTGGGTTAGTTCTATATCTCAAATCCATCACACCAACCGAATCAGGCAGCTTGATTGGCTTGATGCCTTCCACCGCTCGAAAGCCCCAAGCTAATATTTCTGGGTCTTGCACTATAAAGACCATATATTGAGGAGCATTGAGCAGGTCTGGGTCGTTAGGGTCATACGCTTTCTGGAATCTAATGCCGGCGTAGTGATGCTGGCTTGCGGCGATGGCACGGCCTGAAGCGAGCGCCGCACTTATCATACATTTTGCGCCCCCTTCCGACTCGAACGAGTTAATCAGCGCTCGGATAGCCGGCAGTCCAAAAACGGCAAGCATCGCCATAACTGCAATGACGACCGTCATTTCCATCAGCGTAAGACCGCATTGTCTGGCTTTTACCTTCATTTTTTATCTACTCTTTATATCATCATCCGTGCCGAAAATTCCGTCCGGCCCAGCCGAGATAATTACAGGAAAATTCCTCCTCTCATCCATCTCAGGTTCATTTGAGGGCAGGGGTTCATATTCGTTTCTGTAATAGCTGTACCGCAGCGTTTCGCCCCAGGGGTCGATTATTCTCAGCAAAGAATACTCTTTACCATCAACATTGATTTCCATACTATCCCCATCGGAATCTTTGTTGGTTATCAGAGAGCTGTCAATTTTAGCCAGGGTTTTTCGGCTTTCGGGCACTTTGCTCAGGAAAAAATATAACGCTTCGCTCCCCGAATAATCCGTGTCATTGTGGTCACCGATAATTGAGACACTGTCCACACCCAATCCCAATGCATCTTTCAATGTGTCTTCAAGTCTGGTTTCATCGAAACCATTGCAATCTAATGGAAAATCGAAACCATCGTAATCTGAGTGCCTGTAGTTATATCCGTAATCTTGAAATTCTCCGAGGGCGGCGTTGAGCAGTGCAAAGGTGCTTTCTGTAAGCCGCTCTTTACCCTGACTGTCGATGCGAGCGGCGAGGCTGATTACCATCGTGGCCAAAATCGCAATTATGGCCACAACAACCAGTATCTCCACAAGCGTTACGCCGGTTTTGTGTTTGCAACTTTCCATAGCTATAGCTTGTTCAATTGTGCAGGGGCCGAAACTTTGGTTTTCAAAAGTTGCAAATATCGTCGCTTGTCCCATACAAACCATCCGCCCCCGCTGAAATCAATATGTACGAATCGGGCCTATAAGGCCAAGGTATCGCTGTTACCTTTGGGTCTATTATTTTATAGGCATAAGAATAGAAAAACTCACCATCGTATTCTAAAAGCCTATCGTCAGTCTCATCCGCAAAACTCTTCAGGTCAATGAGGTCATAATTATCATCCATATTGTAAATCCGCGTGTTCGACCGGCCGCCTATTATCTTCTTACTGGAGGTATTTGCCCTGTAATAAAGAATTGGCGTCCCGGCCTTAACGGTTTCACTATTGGCCAGAGTCACTCTCTTTATGCCAAATACATCGCAAATCACGAACCTGTCTAACACTAACATCGTGGGGATACCATCGCCGAATAACTGCCGCAATGTAAAGCCATTGGCGGTTGCAAGCTCCACATAAGGCCCTCTTCTGGCTTCCAGGTTCGCGATATGCTCAAGGTTAGTTATATCTAACGGGTCAGGATATATCTCGTTATCAGAATCATCCTTACCACCTGCATTCCATTCTGAATCCGGATGGAATCCCAGCAGGTCCCAGCCCAAAAGGGCCTCAGCAAGCTTTTGCGCACCACAGTAGTCATAGTCATAGTTGTCAGATGGTGGATAATCACCGTAGTCGCCCTTAAAGGCCATCATGGCCAGGTCAATGGTGGTAAGCTGGGCCTTTTGCTGTGTTTCTTTTGCTATTCTGCGCACCATAGTCAGGGTCGGGATAAGCACCGCAACCAAAATTGCAATTATTCCGACAACCGTCAGTATCTCAACCATCGTAAACCCTGTTTTTTTACGCTTCACGGCCATCCCCTTTTATAAATTTATTAATTTTATCAATGACAACCTGCCAATGTCACTCATAGCTATTGCGCATCCAGTTATCAGCAAAAATCGCAAAGTCGAGAAAATTGATAACGCCCCAGGCATCTACATCATCGCCCTTAAACAAATTGTATTCATGATTTTTGGCCACCTCATCCAGCCATACCTCCGTCAACATTTTCAAATCAGGCATATCACCGTCCCAGCTGTTAGCAAAAACTGCAAAGTCAAAAAAATTGATAACGCCATAGGCATCATCGCCCCTAAATAAATTGTATTTAACATGTGGGTCTACCTCGTCCAGCCACACCTCTGTCAGCATTCCCAAATCATTTATATCGACATAACAATCACGGCTAAAATCCCCAGCTAAAAAACCAAAACCTCCGCAATGAAGACTGAATTCGACGCAATCCCAATCCGTATAATACTTGATACCATTTTCATTCACATCCACCCTCAGACCCAATGACAAAGTATGCCAACCTGTATCATCTATATCAACATCGACGGTGCGGTTATAGTACTCGTCTCTTACATCCGTCCCCACACTGTTTGACTCCCAAACCACCTTATCGTCAATCAACAAAACTGCGGTGCGTTTATTCGGGTCCCAATCACCACCATCTGTGTCCAGTCTTATGTCGAAGCTAATTACATTAACATCTGCCAGATAAACCTGCTGAGAAACTGTTGCCATATCATTCATATCAAATGTTCCGGACTTATACGAATAAAGAGTCAAATTGTAGCTGCCACAGATTGGCCAATCTGTATCCACCCATCCGCCGAACTTGCCGGATGGCACGTTGACATCCCAGGCATTCGGCGCGTTCTCTTCCGAGAGAGGATATATTCCGCCATCATCTTCGAAACTGCCGTTTCTAACCATGCTAACACCGCCTTGTGCCCAATGCGCCAATACCAGCATAATCACTACCGCTCCAATAACTGTTATTTTTTTCATCACCACTGTCTTAAGTCTCCTGAGCACGCACTGATGTGCAGCTATTTTTCCCCGGCCTTTTGCCGTCAATCACAAAAACATCTAAAGGCGTTTTCTCCCGCCTTGGCTGACAGATTCGTTATGTCTGTTAGCTTATCTTTTGAAATTAAATATATCGTCCCCTGTGCCATACAGACCATCATATCCTGCGGAAATCAGGATATATGAATCTACCAATTTAGGTCTGGGGATTACGTCAACCTTCTCATCCCTTGTCATTTCATAAAATTTTGTCCAGTCCGCTGGATTGCCCAAATAATCTGTGCCGCTCGAGGCCATAGGGTGCACATAAGTCGTAGTCATATCCCATGCTATACCAAGGTTGATTATCTCCTGATTGTCCCTCGAATTGTAAATACTTTGTGTTGGTGCTGTCTTGTCATGTATAGTGCGCGATATATCCGCCCTGTAGTAAAGTATGGGCGAACCAACTCTTCTTCCAGTGGTAGCTGTTCTTATGCGTTTATACTCATCGCATAAAACAAATCCTGCATTCGGGTCACAACCGGTGTCACCAAGGGTCCCGAAGTTACCCGCTCCGTACAAATCCAACAGCGAATACGGATTAGCACTTTCGAGCTGCAGATACGGCCCTTCTCTGGACCTTAAGTTTTCTTGATACTGCTCAGCGGTATAGGGTGTAGGTGGATTGCAGGGATACAGGTCGTCATAAGGGGCGGTAAGAGCAGCATTCTTCCCGTCCTTGCTGAAAACTGAACTCGGGTGAAAGCCCAGCAAATCCTTGCCCAGCATTGCTTCGGCAAGCTTCATTGCGCCGGGGTAGTTGTAGGAGGTGCCTGTTGTGTCGTCTTCGGCGTCTGATTCCGGATAACCTTCAAACTCACCTCTGTAAAGCTCCAGCCCCACGTCGATGCTTTTAAACTGGGCCGTTTGTTTTACCTTTCTTGCGTATCGCTTGGCCCTGTTAAAAGCAGGCAGAAGAATGCCCATAAGAATCATAATAATGCTCATAACAACCAGCAGCTCAACAATTGTAAATGCCGCTTTTTTACTGGATTGTTTGATTGACTTCATTTTTTGCACTCCTTAAACAGATTAAACGTTTGATTTATTAGTCTAATTCTTTATCCACCGCTCAAGCCCGTGATAATCTGTATCATCGGCAAAAATATTGCCATGACGATGGTCATAACGACACCACCAAGCACCAAAATCATAATCGGCTCAAGTAGTGACATCAACGAGTTAACCAGCACGTCAACCTGCTCGTCGTAGTTGTCGGCTACCTTCATAAGCATCTTGTCCAGGTCACCTGTTTCCTCACCTACAGAAACCATACTGCAGACAATCAGGTCAACGGTTTTGGACTGCCGCAGCGGACCGGCAAAGGTATCACCCTGCCTGATGGAATTCTGAACATTGTAGAGCATATTCGAAAAGACTTCATTTCCTGCCGTCTCACTCGTCACGTTAATGGCATCCAGGATCGGCACACCGGCGCTAATCAACGTTCCCAATGTTCTTGTCCACCGCGTGACAGCTACTTTACCGCAAAGTTGGCCGACCACCGGCACTTTCAAATTGACGGTATCCAGAACAAATCTGCCCGTGCGAAACCGCCTTATAACCCTCGCCAGAAAAACCATTGCAAACGGCACCCCTATCAGAATGACCCAGCCAAAGTCATATGCAATCCACGCGCTTATAGCGAGCACCGTACGCGTTATTACGTGCATTTGTTCCCCCTCTAACATCTCAGTAAGCACTTCATTAAACTTGGGTACCACGAAGGTCATCAATGCCAGGAGAATACCGAACGCCGCGCCCAAAACCACAATCGGATAAACCATTGCGCTTTTGACACGGGATTTAAGTTTCTGGGCTTTCTCCATAAAGTCAGCCACTCGGGACAGGATCAAATCCAGTACGCCGCCGGTCTCACCGGCCGCCACCATATTGACAAACAACCGGTCAAAACTCTTTGGAAAGTGACCCATCGCTTCCGAGAGCGTTGAACCGCCCTCGATGTCATCGGCCACATAACCAACGACCCTCTTAAATGTTCCTGACTTCTGCTGCTCCTCAAGAATCCTAAGCGACCGCAAAATCGGCAGTCCCGCGTCCTGCAGCGTGGAAAGCTGCCTTGCAAACTGGGTTATAGCTTTGATTTTGACCTTCCCGCCGGCACCGCGCCTGCGTCTTGGCTTTGCAACAGCTTTTGCTGCCGCTTTCTTCCCGACACCGCGCATACGAACCTTCGTGGGAAAATAGCCCATATTGCGTATCTTGCTTATCGCTTCTTTCTCGCTCAGGGCCTCTACTTCATCTTTTATCCCCACACCTTGTGAGTCCAGCGCTTCATAATGAAAAACAGGCATCCTAAACACCTCCTTTGAATCGACCATTGGTTATGGAATATTCCATAGCAGCAACTCTCCTTATCCTTCCGAAATTGTTTCTTTCACTATTTCCTCTATAGTGGTAATGCCATCATAGATTGCAGCCAAACCATTCTCACGCAGCAGCTTCATGCCGGTTTTTTGGCCGGCCGCACGCAAAATACCTGTTGAAGCGTGATTCATAACCAACCCACGCAACTCATCATTGAATACCATAACCTCGAAAATACCTATTCGCCCTCTATAACCGGTATTGTTACACTTGGTACAGCCTCGGCCGTAATAGAACGTTTTGCCTTTGACATCCTCCAGCGTAAGCCCCAGCTCCATTAGCTGAGTTTCCGTTGGCTCGAATGGTGTTTTGCAATCTAAACATATCTTTCTGACCAGTCGCTGGGCAACAATACCTTCGAGCGTAGCGGTAATAAGAAACGGCTCAATACCCAAATCTAAAAGTCGTGCTATCGAACTTGGGGCATCATTGGTGTGTAATGTGGTGAACACTATATGGCCTGTCAAAGAGGCCTGGGCTGCAATCTCCGCTGTTTCAAGGTCACGAATTTCACCAACCATTACAACATCAGGGTCCTGACGCAGTATATGCCTCAGGCACCTTCCAAATGTCAGTCCAATATCTGTTTTCATTTGAACTTGAATAACGCCGTCGAGGTCATATTCTATAGGGTCTTCAGTGGTAATTACTTTCGTTTCAACGTCATTAAGTTCGGTCAGGGCCGAGTAAAGAGTCGTAGTCTTGCCACATCCGGTTGGGCCTGTAATAATTATAATACCGTTAGGTTTGCGAATAAGCTGACGGACCATCTTAAGCTCGTATTGCCTCAGCCCCAGTTTGTCCAAATCCAAACTGAGCAGACTTCTATCGAGAATACGCAGCACTACACTTTCTCCGAACATCGTAGGCAGAACACTAACACGCAAATCAATCGGATTACCCTGGACAGTTAGTGATATTCGGCCATCTTGCGGCAATCGTCTCTCAGCGATATCCAGGTTTGCCATTACCTTTATACGCGAGCTAAGTGCCGTAGCAATGTACTTCGGCGGAGGAACCATTTCGTAAAGCACACCGTCGATACGGTAGCGCATCTTGTATTCATTTTCAAACGGCTCAAAATGGACATCCGAGGCCTTATCGCGAATTGCTTGCAGCAAAACCAGATTCAGCAGTTTTTTGACGGGATTCGACTCGGACAGTTCCTTTAATTCATCCAGGTCGATACTTTGGTCTCTGCCTTCAAATTCCGCAAGGAAACTGTCTCCTTGTATTTCATCTATCAGTTCGTTTATCCCTTCTTTTTCTTCCTGCCCCTCATAATACTTAGTCAAAGCTTTTTCCAGCGCCTCAGAGTCGGTTATCTTCGCCGTAACTCTAAACCCCATCAGTGTGCTCAAGTCGTCGGTTGCTCTGAAATTATCGGGACTGTCAAGGACAACGCTCAACTCGTTTTGCTCTTTATTGTATTCGATTGGGACAATGTGATATGTCTTTGCCATCTGAGCCGGCACCTTATCGACCACATCAGATGGAATGTTGATGTCGTCCAGTTTCACATATTCCATTCCCCGCTGCGCCGCAAGAGCAACCTGCAGTTGCCGCTCATCTATCAAACCAAGCTCAAGGAATATCTGGCCTATTTGCATAGGCTCGGGTCGCTGTTTCTGGATTATCAGGCATTCGTGAACTTTCTCTCTGGTCAGAACACCCATTTTTATAAGTATCCTGCCAAGGGTTCTGCCTCTTAATTGTTCTATAGGAGGGAGCG
>Ga0209991_10000604_pt1 | contig 15787 bp, 15 predicted proteins | sample ChitaG_FD_183167 | JGI IMG/M metagenome (GOLD analysis project Ga0209991, IMG submission 183167) | Deep subsurface microbial communities from South Pacific Ocean to uncover new lineages of life (NeLLi) - Chile_00310 metaG (SPAdes)... | ecosystem: Environmental > Aquatic > Marine > Oceanic >...
CGATGAAGCAGAGCTTGTAGTCAATCTCGGCGTGCCCATTGGCGATGAGCCGGAAGGTGCAGAGATCAAGAGCGAATTCGGATTGTCTCCATATACGGCGAACATCGAAGTGCGGATCTATTTCTAAGCATGGATTTGTAGTAAATGCTCTAACGTAAGATTTTGTTTAAAAGTAAATGACCACCCCAAGAACTTATAATTATAAATCAAAGCCTCTTCCCTCTAGAAAACTTACGACTACATTTTGTAGTTTATACTTTCACGAAATTTCATGATGCTGCTATGATTGTAGAAAAATAAAAATCCGAAAAACTTTCGTATTGTGTTAGAATACTGAAAAAAAATCAGGCTGATAGCGAGTTTCAAGTGGGCAAGAATACATGAATTTCAGATCAAAAGGACGATCCCTAACATCTTCTGAATTTACCTTTACCTATTCAGACCAATATCATTGATTCCCGAGTCGATTTTGAAAGCCGATTTATCTTGACTTCAAAATCACTTTATTGCTTTCCACTTTTATTAAGTCGCACAGGAGAATTTATATGAGGAAAATAAGATTAGGTAGAACCGGCTTTTTGGTTTCAGCACTTGGTTTCGGAGGCATTCCTATCACTCGGGCCGACTTTAATGAGGCAGTACGTTTAGTCAAATACTGCTTTGATCAGGGCATTACTTTTTTTGACACGGCATATCTTTATGGCGACAGTGAGCCTAAGATAGGTTCTGCTCTGGAGGATGTACGTAACCAAGTTACCCTGGCTACAAAAACTCTAATCCGCGATGCGATAGGTGCAATGCGGCAGATTGAAAAAAGTCTAGAAAGGCTCAGAACTGACTACATCGACCTTTACCAAATTCATAACATCTCCAATCATGAGGCCCTGGACAAAGTATTGGCCCCAGGAGGCGCTTACCAGGCCCTAGCCCAAGCCAAAGATGAGGGTAAGATCAAGCATATAGGCTTCAGCTCCCATAATTTAGACATAGCTGTAAAGGCATGCAAGACGGGGTTATTTGCCACGGTCCAGATACCTTTCAATTTCATTGAACGCGATCCAACCGAAAAACTGTTCCACGTGGCCTGCGAACAAGGCATGGGAATTATCGCGATGAAGCCCTTGGGAGGGGGATTGTTGAACCGTGCCGATTTGTGCTTTGGTTTTCTGCAACAATATGAGGATGTGATACCTATACCTGGCGTAGAATCCCGGCGACAGGTGGACGAAAATCTTCAATATTATCGAGAGCCACGACCGTTAAGCAAGCAAGACTGGGATGAGATAGAGAAGGTTCGAGAAGAAGTTGGCATCAGATTTTGCCACCGTTGTGGATATTGCCAGCCCTGCCCTGAAGGTGTCGAGATCTGGAGCGTCCTACTTTTTAAGTCCCAAACTAAGCGTTTTCCGCCTGAAATGGCAATCAAAATGAGCAAGGAACCCATGAAAACGGCCGAAAATTGTACCCAATGCGGTGAATGCGAGGACAAGTGTCCCTATGGACTGCCCGTACCAGACTTGATCAGTGAGACTTTGGAATACTATAGGGAGTTCTGTAAACAGCACGGCCAGTAAAGAATATTACCCGGGCCGTCTCATAATGGCGTGGCGTTATCTAAGAACTTGCTAGACTTTTCAAAATTAATCAGGCTCTGTTATCCATATCAGATATAATTTGTGCGGGGTTTAGGTCCAAATAGCTTTTGATTTGTGAACCAAGCCTTGAATAAAATTAAATTTGGTCGTATCATTAATTATGGCACGAATCATTCAATTTTAAAATCTTAGAGAGAAAACAACATGTAGGCCCTAATACCTCCTTTATGAGCACTAATTAAATCAATAATTTCATTCCCCCTAAATGAAAAAGATGCTTATTATCGATTTAATTTAAAACAACTTGACTTTTATGGATAAAAAAGCAAAAATATAAAAAATTCATGAGGGCTCGTCTTTATGTGCGGGCTTTTTTCGTTCTGAAGGAAAGATCTATTTGTCAAAAGTGACATCCTGAAGTCTGGAAACATGAGAAATTATTTGAAAGGAGGGTGCCACTATGGCTAATGGAACCGTGAAGTGGTTTAATGAGCGCAAAGGCTTTGGCTTCATTGAGCAGCAAGATGGTCCGGATGTATTCGTTCACCATTCAGGTATAAATGCAACCGGCTTCAAGTCTCTTAATGAAGGTGATCAGGTTAATTTTGACATAGAGCAGGGCCAAAAAGGACCTGCTGCGGTGAATGTCACTGTAGTTTAGCTCATTGTTTTGAGGAAAAGGGCATTCCATCGATTTAGGGTGGAGTGCCCTTAGCATTATGGTTACGAGATCGAATCATTTAAGTTAACCTGCAAAATTTTCTGTAATCAGAAGGAGATCCGAATGAATATCTATATAGGCAATTTATCGTATGAAGTAACCGAAGAAGATTTAAAACAGGCTTTCGAGACTTTCGGGGAGGTCGAATCCGTAAAGATCATTAAAGACATATACACTAACAGATCAAAAGGATTTGGATTCGTAGAGATGCCCGATAATGCCGACGCTCAGTCGGCAATCAACGATTTGAACGACACAGAGCTTAAAGGACGAACACTTAAGGTTAATGAGGCTCGCCCTCGCTCTGAAAGTCGCGGTGGTAGAGGAGGATATGGTGTTGGTAGAAGAGGAGGAAGCCAAGGTGGAGGACGGCGTTTCTAATAAACCAACTCGAAGATGAAGTCTGACATCTCTCAATGGGTCATTATATAATTATGGGGTATAGTTGAGAGTCGGCATCAGGCCTAAATATTGGAAAAAGGAGGATCATGGCTAAACGCAATACTTATAGCTTTAAAAAGCATGATAAAGAGCTTAAGCGAAAGAAGAAAGCGAAGGAAAAGCTTGATTGGCGTCAAGGGAAGAAGAACCAAGCTACTAACGTTGACAAGCAGTAGTTCGACGATCGAATGACGGGATATGAATACTTAAGCCCCTTTGGATTATGTATAGCTGCTATGATCCTTGAATCCATCGATTTTCAATGTTTCTTCTGGTAGTCTTAATAAAATCTGGTGTCCCCATTTTCAAGGATACGATAAGTAGGGGAGAATTCCTGCCGAGAATAGCTTACTGCTATGATTGTAGAAAAATAAAAATCCGAAAAAATTTCGTATTGTGTTAGAATACTGAAAAAAATCAGGCTGATAGTGGCTTTCCACTATGGCAAGAATCTATAACTTCATTCCATCGCGTCTAACTACAAAATATTGAGTCTGTCCTAAAGGAAATGAAAGGACCATGGAATAGCAGGTCAAGCGTCTTATCAAGACAAGAGGTAGGGTTTCAGATCACGCCAGAAGATGCTGTTTTCATATGTTGCCTTAACACTTCCATATAACCTCGCATAAAGCGGGCTAAAAGTAATGACAAGGAGTGAACGATGAGTTTTATTACCGTTGATCAGGAAAAGTGCAATTACGACGGTATCTGCGTGGCCGAATGTCCCGCGCGTATCATCCGGATGGACTCTAAGGAGGACTATCCGAGTCCAACACCGGACTTTAAGGATGTCTGCTTGAAATGCGGCCACTGCGTAACCGTCTGCCCCACGGGGGCGCTGAGTCTCGATTGGTTGAGCCCTGAAGACTGTAAGCCTATCAAGCAGGAATTGGCTGTGACACCGGAACAGGCCGAACAGTTTCTGCGCGGACGGCGCTCCATCCGGGCCTTCAAAGACAAGATGGTGCCGCGAACCATCTTGGAAAAGCTCCTGGAAATAGCCTGTTCTGCCCCATCGGCCAAAAACCAGCAACCTTGGCATTGGATAGTGGTGCAAGAGCCTGCGGAGGTTCGACGATTGGCCGGTATGGTTATCGATTGGATGCGCACGGTTATCCAGAATAATCCAGAAGCGGCGGAAACCATGGGTTTCACACGTGCTGTTGCGTGTTGGGATGAAGGCTACGAGCGCATTTGCCGAGGAGCGCCTCATGTCATAGTCGCTCACGCTGACAAGAACTGGAGGTTTGGTGCTGAGGATTGCACTTTAGCCTTGAGTCTGCTCGATTTATACGCGACAAGTTTAGGCCTGGGAGCCTGTTGGGGCGGCTATTTTTACAAAGCAGTAAATGCCTATCCGCCTTTGTTCGAGGCTCTGGGTCTGCCCTCTGATCACCTTGCTTTTGGAGCGATGATGGTAGGTTATCCCAAATTTAAATACCAACGCATTCCCATCCGTAACCGGCCTCTTGTGACTTGGAAATAATTGTATAGTCGATCCAACCCTACTTTGCTAAACAATACATCTTGCCAGGCTTCAGTTACGATTACTTAACAATCTAAGGATTTAGGCGCTTATGATTCCAATATCGATATCTTACAACAATTGAATTTAGCTCTATGCAAAGATTTGGCAAGCTCTGTTGTCTTACCAAGCGATAATTCAAATGAATTTTATAAAACAGGCGATAAATTTGAAGTCCAAGAAAGTTATGACTACCAAATCAAGTCTCCAATAAAATCTTGCTGATCATGGGTTTTGAGTATGGCAGCATCCTTCAATCTGAGGGTGATGCCAGGTACCACAACATCTTAAGCTGTGGACACTAACCGGTTTAATGAGTTATCTACTATTCTTGACACACAAGACCCTTACTCCTATACTATCCTCACCCAAAAGCAAATCTTTATTAATTTAATTCATGAATAGGCTGTTTCTGATCGAAAAAAGGAGATATTGGAATGGAGGCTATTAAAGGCGTCAAGAACCCAGCAGAGTGGCTGGAAACCACCATTAAAGATTTCGTTAATAAATCCCCGGAGAACACGCTCCAAAATAGAGAAAATGAAAAGGCATGGGCAGATCCATTAGTGGGATTTTCAAGAGGTGATGACCCCCTCTATCAAGAATACAAGGAAAAGATAGGGACCTTTTACTGGACACCATCGGAGATATTCAACAAAACGTTTCCTGAGCTAAAGGTCGAGCTAGATCAACTAACAGTCATAAGCTGGATTTTACCCCAAGTCGAGTCAACAAAGTCCGATAACCGGGAGCAGACCGTCTATCCCTCCGAGAGGTGGGCCAGAGCGCGCATATATGGTGAAGAGGTCAACATAAAACTTCGCCAGTATGTGGTGGCAACTTTACAAGGGTCGGGATTCAAGGCCGTGGCCCCCATGCTTTCTCCTCTCTGGAAGCGGGAAACATCTGAGCGGTACGGGTTTGCCTCCAACTGGTCCGAACGCCATGCAGCCTATGCCTCAGGGCTAGGAACCTTTGGTCTCTGTGATGGTCTGATTACTCCAAAGGGCAAGGCCATGCGTTGTGGATCAGTTGTTGCGCACATCAAAATCTCCCCTACAAACAGACCATATCAAGATCATCTAGCTTACTGCCTCTTTTTCACACACGGGATCTGCAGAAAGTGTATCCAACGCTGCCCTACAGGCGCAATTACTGAAACAGGGCATGACAAGGTGAAGTGTCTAAAGTACATAAGACAGACCACAGTGGAGTATGTGAAATCCCATTATGGCTTTGATGGTTACGGCTGCGGTCTCTGTCAGACGGGGGTTCCTTGTGAATCCAAGATCCCTATAAAACAGGATGTGGAGACGTATGAATCCTTGTGAACTGGCACAAAAGACGGGGTGTCAGAGGAGTCGGTTTTGCTTCACAGAAAGCCCATGGAAAATCTTACATTTCAGAAGAGGCCAAGGTTGTTTACTAACATAAGATTTCCGGGCTGAGGCAATAAAGAGATAAGAGTACAGCATATAGTGGTGGGAAAAAATGGCCCAAAACTTATGCTTACTGCTACTATGTTGAAAAAAGAAAGGCCAAAAAACTTTCGATTACCAAAACAAATCTGCAATAAACTTGATCGGTTAGCAGGTATATGATATGGCACGTAAAATGGACTTTTCGGGTGCTGGCCTAAAGCACAATATATGGTACGTTTTCCTTACCCTCTTTTACGCCAAAATAATAGATTCTGGAACCACTCTGAAAAGCGATTTTTCTTGACATCCAGATACAACTGCTATTTTTATAGGTAAATGTTTTCCCCTCATTCAGGTCAACTCTATTAAGAGGCTTCTTATCACTTTTTGTCTTAACAATGGAGAGCATTAGAGGATACAATTACATTCTTAACAAAAATACCCACTATATAGATTTTTTTTGCTCTAAAAGGAAGATCTTCGCTTTTGGTATTCGTTGTAAGGATAGTATCAAATCGTTTAGTCCGGCCACCAAATTTTTTAACCTTAGGGAGAAAGGAGGAAGACTATGAGCTTTTTGCAACCCGCAAGAAAGCCGATTGCCGGTCTTGTAATTATGGCCCTTGCCTTCACCATAAGCTGGGCACCGGCCCATGCAGCAATGGTAAGTACGGATAAAATCCTCAAACAGAATCTTGATCGTGAGCGCCTGCATATGCTCCTTGATCGTTCTGAGGTGCGCAAACAGCTGGAGGCTTGGGGAGTAAATAGCGAGGAAGCAAAGGCATGTGTAGATAGCCTCACTGACCAGGAAATTGCGGAAATGACTGCCCAGATCGATCAGATGCCAGCAGGTAGTGCCGTCGGAACCTTAGTGGGCGCAGCAGTGCTGGTATTTCTCGTCTTACTGATAACAGATATTCTAGGTTATACCGACATATTCCCGTTCGTAAAGGGGCGATAAAAAATGCCCGTCCCCGCTATCAGTTGCGGTAAGACGGGCATCACCTCCCTTGTTCTTCTCTTGACATTGACGGTCAGCTGTACCCACTTCAGCCCTGAGCTGTATTCTCTTTCGGTGTCAGAGTTGCCAGGGAGCGTGGAAATACCCTCAGTGCCTTTTTACTCCCAAAAGGCCTATCAGTGCGGCCCGGCAGCTATGGCCATGGTGCTTCAATGGACCAAGGCAAATATCAGCCCTCAAGATCTTGTTCCCGAGGTTTTTGTGCCGTCAAAAAAGGGATGCTTACAACCCGCCCTCTTAAGTTCCGCCCGTCGTCATAATAGACTCGCATATCCCATAAAAGGCGTAGAGGCATTGCTAAAGGAACTTGCCGCAGGCCATCCGGTAATAGTCCTGCAAAACCTCGGACTCCAGTGGTTTCCCCGGTGGCATTACTCGGTGCCCATAGGGTATAATCTGGCGAAAGGCGTGTTTATCCTGCACTCAGGGAAGGAAGCGAGGCGGCACATGAGTTGGACGCTTTTCATGCGAACTTGGAAACGTGCTGATTATTGGGGGCTAGTGGTCCTGCCTTCAGGTCAACTTCCAGCGAGCGCTGATGAGCAATCTTACTTGAGTGCAGTCTTGGGCCTTGAACAGGCCAGACAATGGAAGGGAGCAGCCGCAGCCTATACTGCCGCCTTAGACCGTTGGCACTTCAGTCTTGGTGCCCTCATGGGGCTCGGTAACTGTAGCTACGCCTTGGGAGATCTCATTGGTGCAGAGCAGGCATTCCGCCATGCAGCCGAAGCCCATCCAAGAAGCGGTGCAGCATTCAACAACCTAGCACACGTGCTTGCCGAGCAGGGACGATATGCTGAGGCAATTCAAATGGCTATCCGTGCTGTAGATATTGGAGGACCGAACAAATCTTTGTACCTCCAAACAATACAAGAAATACAGAATATCGTAAAAACTGGGCCAGAATGATTCAAAAAATATATAAGCTACCATCTCATTCTTTTAAGGGTAGGTGCGAATCATCAGTTTTAAAGATGATCAAGATATCATCAAAAAGTAATTATTATCTATAAATAAATGCTATTGGTGGTTTGGTCTTATTTTTACTAAAAAGGAGACTCAGATGAGGAAACTTTTAATTATTGTTGTGATTGCCTGTTTGATGGGTTTTGTAACTGCAGCATATGCATTTGCTGAAGGTGAGGATGTAGCTCCCGCTTTTGTGAAACTTAAGAACACATTAAGGCAGAAGGGTATTTCAGAAAAAGACATTAATTCAATCCAAAAGCCAATCAACAACATGCTCAAACAAGGGGCAACTAGAGAGGATATTGAAAAGGTTATTGGCGATTTGTCAGAGAAAGGAATGAAAGGGCAATACTTAAAAAATTCCATTAATTCTATGAACGAGTTGATTAACGATGGAGAAAACCCTAAAAATGCAGGCAATATTGTCTCTCGTGCAGCTCATGAAGCTCGTGCGCAGGGATTAAAAGGAAGAGATTTAGCAAATAAAGTTCACGAAGCTATACAACAGCGAAAACAAGAACGCAAACGCCTAAAACAACAAAAGAAAGAACAGAAACAAGTACAAAAACAATGGAAGATAAAACGTGGAGGAAAGGGTAAAAGAAAATAGAAAAAAATCGAAATCACTTTAAAATTTCATTGCCTTCCAGGGTAATTTACCGTGCTCCTCCTCAGGTAGTTTTCAAAATTTTCTGGATGACACAGCTCGTGCCTGATACAAGTCATGTTTCTCGGCCTCGCAATCCTAATTATTCAACTCATTGCCAGTGTGTTAAATATCATTTGGAGAGATCCGAGAAGATCTATGACGAGTGCATCGAAAGTCAGTACGGGTTTTTCCATCCCTATCTCAAACAGGTCATACACCAATATCTATATTGTGACGACCTACAGATAGGATTTTCCCCTATCAAATGTAGAGATTGTGGTCACGAGTCAGTCTTGACATTCTCTTGTAAACGCCGAGAATTCTGTTCTTGCTATATCGAGAGGCCCCTTTGATCGCAAGGCTTTCGTATATCTGCTATTAACATTCAAAAATTAAAGGCCGATATTTTTTATTATACCAAGTGTAATCTTTAAATAAATCCAGAACTTCAAATCATAGTGAAGATGAGGTAGGCCTGTAATAAAATGGCGCTAAAGAAAAGATGTAGTGGAATAAACCATCAAATTATCAGATAATGAATTTTAGAGACAGCGATCATGGTATTTGCATTAAAGGAGAGATATGCGATTAAGAAAGGAAAAATAAGATGAGTGATTATTGTGTTATTGTTGCTGGTGGAGCGCATGCACGTTTTTTTACACTGGAACCGGTAGAGTTTCCTGAGTTGGAATCCGGGCCCAGGCTGATTGACCGTGGGGAACTTTTTAACCCTGAGAAGGAGATAGCAGGACGGGACCTATACACTGACTCAAAGATGGGTAGAGGTCGTGCACCCCTTGGAGGGCCAGCTCATGGATATGATGACCACCGTTCAAAACATGATGAAGAATTTGATCGCCGCTTCGCTCATAAGGTCTTGGAAAGGGCCAGTTCTATTGCCCAGGCCAACCAGGCACGCTATGTAGTGCTGGTAGCGCCAGCACGTATGCTTGGATTGCTTCGCCAGGAGTTTGACATTATCCGTAAGGGTGGCATGAAAGTACACATATTGGCCAAGGATATGACCAAGTTCCCTTCCAAGAAAATACATGATCATCTTGCCAAAATTCAAGTGCTCCCACCGCGCAAGAGACCAGGAACCTGAAAAGTCCTTGACTTATCATGGAGTTCCAGGGTCCACTTTTTTCTAACAATACTAGCGAAGCTCTGCCTCAAACCGATGAAAATAGAATGGAAAGTATTTCACACCGCAGAGACGCAGAGCACACAGAGATGATTCATCTTTTTTCTTTGCCGCTGAGACGCCAGCAAAGAAAAATGGACATGCCCCTCAGGCAAGATCTGATAAGTTCAAACAACTTACGCGAAGCGTTAGGTCTTCCCCTTTTCTGCCCTCTCAGCAGAAAAGAGGAAACGTTTTCCTCTGGGATCTCTGTGCCTCTAGCGAAGCCCCGCAGGGGCGGGACAAGCGGGCGGTGAGACATAGGTCTATTTACGTAACAGCAAAACTTGACATAAATATTAAGGTCTTGGATTATATAGAAATCTAGAGAATCAAGAAATGTTAAGTATCTTGACTTGATACATATTGATATCATCATTAAAGAGGGGATTAACCTAAAGAGATAAAAAGATGCTGCATAAAGGAGACAAAATAGTAGCACGAAAGTTGAAATGGAGCCATATTTTTATGGCTTTATTTTTAATCCTGTCAGTATGGGGATGTGGGGGCAAAGTTATTGTCTCTCCTACCTCACGGCCAGCTGTGCTAGAAAGAGGACTAGCCCGTATGGGCTATTCCATTCAGGTGGGGGCCTTCTCAAATCTGGACAACGCTGTCAAGCTCAGTGAATCATTAAAGAGCCATGGTCTAAATGCCTATTATTTTGTTCATAAAACAGGTCTCTACAAGGTTCGCTTTGGAGATTTCACCTCAAAAGAGAATGCCCGCGGAAAAGCTGAAAGTCTTCTTGCTGCAGGAATTATAGATGAGTATTACATAGTCAGCCCTGATGATTATGCAGTAATAAAACAGAGAAAGTACGGCAGGAGGTATCTCAGAGATGAGATTGTGAAAACTGCAGAGAGATTTATTGGTCTCCCTTATCGATGGGGTGGTTCCTCATCGGATTATGGTTTTGATTGCAGTGGATTATCCATGACCGTTTACCATCTGAATGGTTTGAATCTACCGCGTTCGTCAAAAGAACAATACAGGGCTGGAATTCCTGTCAAGCGAAGTCAACTGCTAAGAGGAGATTTGGTTTTTTTTACTATTTCTAGAGGCAGAAAAGTTTCTCATGTGGGCATATATACATGTGATGATAAATTTATTCACGCACCAGGAAGGGGAAAAAGAGTACGTATTGACTCACTTTCAAACAGATATTTCAAAACCCGGTATGTTGGTGCAAGGACATATTTGTAGTAAATGTGGCGGTTTTAGCAAGGAGTTCGGCTCAAGGCTTAAGTGGCCTGGAATTAGAGGTAAATATATCTCCCTTTTATTCTTAATTGACAAAAGAGATAGACAATACATACTATTATCAGCCACAGTTCATTGCAGTAAGCTGGAATTAATAACAAAAAAGGTGATAAAGGCTATCAATGATTATTGCCTCAGTTTTAAAAAAATTTGACTATCCTTTTGTTCTTTCGGCCTTTTTCTATAGGATCTTGAAGACCATTTTAACTAAGGCTGGTAAGGGCCATAGAATAATCAGAAAAATAATCGCTCAGCAGATATATTTTACTGCTATCGAGGTTCTTCTGTTGTTAGGTGTAATTGGTGTTATTTTCGGGGCTCTGGTTATCATACAGATACTGGCTCAGCTTTCCAGAGTGGGGATCTCAGAGGCATTAGGTCAATTTTTAGTGGTGATTGTTATTAGAGAGCTTGGCCCTTTGATAGCTGCAGTCATCGTAATCCTTTATTCAGGTACAGCCATGGCCACAGAAGTAGGATACATGACAGTGCTCGGTGATATAAGGGCTATAACCATGAGGGGAATAGACCCTATTCATTTTGTAGCTGTTCCACGATTGATAGGTACCACCATAGCTATGGTCTCTCTTTTGATATATTTTGATGTGGTTGCTTTACTCGGAGGTTTTATTGTCTCCTGGCTCCTTACTGGTATCCCCTTTTATACCTTTATAATGGGAGTGGCTGCGAGCATAGAGGCATCTGATATTATTATAGGTTTTATTAAGGCGATCTTCTTTGCTATTATCATTGTCGTTATATGTCTGTACAGGGGTTTTCAGGTAGGAGGTGAGATTACAAGGCTACCGAGAGCTATCTCTAAATCGGCTTTGGATTGCTTTCTTGCGCTGCTTGTTGTTAATCTTATTATATCAGGGATATTTTATCTGTGATGAAATATCTATTGGAATGTAAGGGAATAGGTTACAAAATAGGCAAAGATGTTTTTCTTGAAGATATAAATTTTACCCTATCCCCTGGCCAAAGAGTTGTGCTTTTTTCAGAATCACACCAGGCAGCATCATTCTTGCTTCAAATCTGTAGCACACTGATCAGGCCAACAAAAGGCATTCTCCTAATAGAAGGGAATGAAGTTAATTATGAGGACCGGGAAGAATCCTTTAATATTAAAAGAAGGCTCGCATTTGTTGATAATAAATCCACCCTCATACAGAACTTAAGTGTTCTTGAAAACATTGCATTGGCCAGTATTTACCATGAAAACAAACCATTGGAGGAAATTCAGATCCAGCTTGATCCTATTATCGAAATATTTAGCTTGAAAGAGGTACTCCATTTACGTCCAGCAGATGTTGATCCAGCAACAAAGAGCAGAGTCCTTTATGCTATTGAGGCAGTCAAGGAACCGGTGTTGATCATCTTTGATCGTCCGGAGAATGATTTTAATGAAAATGATAGATATTATTTATTCAATATATTACATAAATTGAAAGAGGATAGAAACTGCGGGTTTATTATATATACCAGGAGCAGATCCCTGATAGAAAAATGGGCCGACGCAATTATTATTCTAAAAAATGGCTTGATCACACAACAGGTTGATAAGGATTCTTTTCTACTATCGAGGAAGCAGATGTTATAGGACGCCAAGTTGATTGTATAGGAATTTCCTTTTGCTGCCTTGAAAGTATTCGTCGAAGGGTTGCGGTTGTGCAGCTCGTTTCGGTGTTCGGTTTGCGTAAACCGGTTTTGAAAAATGACGCCGCCGATAGCCGTTAAACGTAACGAGCAGCGTAACCGATAGACCGTAGACGCCAAGTTGAAGGATAAGAAAAGGGAAAGATAATATGTTTCTTAAATTTGGGGCCAAGGAACAGTTTGTTGGAGTTTTTCTTGTCATCACCCTATTCATCCTCATAGGGGCTATTGTTTTCATTGCTCAAGGTAAGAACTGGTTTAAGAAACATGAACGGTACCATACCTTTTTTGAAGAAGGTTACAACTTGAACCCCGGCTCCAAGGTTACCCTCTATCATACAAAGATAGGTAAGGTAGTGAAGGTGAGGTTAACAGAAGATAACCGGGTGAGGGTGGATTTAAAGATACTGGCTAAATATGCGTCAAGAATAAGAGAGGATACAGTAGCCACGGTAGAGAGCCCCACTATCATAGGGAGTGAATATATCGCCATTGTTCCAGGAACAATGCAAAGGCCTCTTTTACCACCGGGAGGAGAGATAATTTCAACTGAAAAGAAGGCCTTATCCGAGTATATGAAAGAGTTTAAGGTGGAAGAAAAACTTGGAATCCTTACTGATATAATGAAAAATATCAAAGAAATAACAGATAGGATCAAAGATCCTGAGGGAGGTCTTTTTGGAACCTTAGATAACATTAAAGAAATTACTGACAGACTGAAAGATCCGAAGGGTGAGCTATTCACCTCCCTTGACAATATCCGCCAAATAACTGAACAACTTAAAGATCCGGAGGGTCAAATATTCACATCCCTTGACAATATCCTCCACATAACAGATAGGCTCAAAGATCCTAAAGGAGAGCTATTTCAGACCCTTGATAATCTGGTATCCATAAGTCAAAAGATAAAGAAGGGAGAAGGATCGGTTGGAAAGTTGCTGATAAAGGATGATCTATATCTCAAGATAGAAAAGGAGATAAATAAGGTTGATTCTGTCTTGGGCAACATTGAGCTAATTACTGTAAGAATACCAGCTATTGTGGATGAGGCAGAAAAGAGGTTAAAAGAGATTAAAAAACCTTTGACAGAGCTAGATAAAATCCTGAAAGATGTGCCAGAAATAATGAATACAGTAAAGAGAGAGCTGGATGAAATAAGCGATATACTCGATTCGGTTAAAGAAAATTTTCTCATAAAAAGGAACCTACCGCCACCCGTAAAGGAAAGAAGCATATCTTTGGAAGGAAGAGGAGAGTAAGGTGCGATTCATTGCCCCTATTTTGCTAATTCTTTTTATCTTTTTATCTTGTTCAGCACCTGAAAAGAGAGCCGGTGGCTGGATGTTAAAAGAGGCAAATAAAAAGATAGAGCTCGGAATCAAACATTTCAAGAATCGATCCTTTGCAGAGGCCGAAAAAGATTTCTATTGGGCGCTTGAGTCATATATACTTTTAGACAATCGAGAGGGTCAGGCCGCTGTTTTTCTAAGTTTGGGCACATTATATCTTACGCAGGCCAAGATGGAGAAGGCCTTGCCAATGTTTAAAAAAGCTATGGATATTTCAGTTGAATTAAATAATCAGGGTCTCCACATTGATGCTCTATCATCTATGGCAGGCCTTTATCTCCTTACAGAAGAACTCTCCAAAGCCAAGGAAGCTATCTCTCAAGGCCTGGAATTGGCCAAAGAGGCTCGACTAAAAAGAAAAAGGGCTACCCTATTAAACCATTTAGGAAACCTGAAAATAAAAGAAGGCGACCTTACCGGGGCAGAGAAGATCTTACGTGAATCCCTTTCCTTGAACGAAGATATAGACAATAAAGAAGGGAAGTCGGCCAACTACTTTAATCTGGGGCTAGTGAACCTGGCTAAAAGAAACTATAAGGAAGCAGGTATATATTTCGAAAAGGCGTTAACTCTCGACAAGCACATAGAAAAACCTGATCTAATAGCTAGGGATCTCGAAAAACTTGGCGATGTATCTGGAATTACCGGGCAAAAAGAAGAAGCATTCTCATACTACGAGAGGTCTATACTGATCTATCAGCAACTCAAGGACAATAAAGGATTAGAAAGATTGTCAAAAAAAATCAAAGATATCTAAAAAGTAAGATCTAATAAACACCCCGATTCCGCTTTCATTGTCTGACACTTGCGTATTTGCGAAGTGCATCTTATTCATTATTAGCCAAAGCGAGCCCTTTTCATCTCAAGGCTCTTCCAGATCCCAGATACCAGGGATCTTATATTGACAGAACCTGCACCTTCCTTCTTTTATATTGTTACTCATTAAAATAAAATGAATACGATGAATCAGTCTCACCTTGCACTGTGGGCAGTATGTATTATTGCCTTCATGTCCGGGAAGGTTGCCGATATAGACGTATTTCAAACCTACTTTTTGAGCGGTTCTTCTTGCAGCCTCCAAGGTCTTTACCGGTGTATATGGTAAATTAGTCAACTTATAGGCCGGGGAGAATCGGGTAAAATGCAAGGGAACATCTTTCCCCAAATTGTCTCTAATCCAGTTACACATTTTCTTTATCCTACCCAGATCATCGTTTAGAGTTGGGATAATCAAATTTACGATCTCCAGATGCACTCCTTCTTCTATGATAATTTTCAGGGTTTTAAGCACCGGCTCAAGTTTAGCAGAGGAAATCTTTGTATAAAACTTCTTATCAAATGCCTTCAGGTCAACTGTAACCCCGTCCATATATTTAAGTAACGCCCTTAATGGTTCAGGGCTCATCGCCCCGTTAGTATGAAAGAGGTTCTTGATGCCCTTAGTCCGAGCTAATTTAGCGATATCATACATATATTCATAGAAGATGGTGGGTTCATTTATGCTGTGTGAAATAGACTTACACCCTTGTCTTAGTGTCTCTTGTACTACTTCTTCTGGTGAGTAATTCTTGCTTCTTAGACCTTCCGGGCTTTGGGTAGTGATATGCCAGTTATGACAGTGTCGGCATCTAAAATTACAACTGGCAGTATAAACACAGAGATTGCGGTGTCCGGGAAGCATATGATACATCGGCTCCAGTTCAATGGGGTCAATTTGAAGGCCACCAGGTCTTCCATAGACCAGACTATATAGTTTGCCCCCTCTATTCTCCCTCACCCGGCAGAAACTACGCCCACCTTCACCAATAATACACCTCCTAAAACAGAGCTGGCACCAGACTTTTCTGTTCCCTAACTTTTTATAATGCCTTGCCTCTTTTGCATGTGATAGTGCATAGGCAGGAAATATCCTGCTCAAACGGTCAAGTCCCAGAAGGGAGGCACCAAAAACAAGGCCGCTAAGGATAGATTTTCTACAAAAATCTCTC
>Ga0209991_10000606_pt1 | contig 15784 bp, 12 predicted proteins | sample ChitaG_FD_183167 | JGI IMG/M metagenome (GOLD analysis project Ga0209991, IMG submission 183167) | Deep subsurface microbial communities from South Pacific Ocean to uncover new lineages of life (NeLLi) - Chile_00310 metaG (SPAdes)... | ecosystem: Environmental > Aquatic > Marine > Oceanic >...
CGCCTTTAGCGGCTACTGGTTCAGCCAGCTCTTTTACTGGCTCAGGCTCTGCCACCTCTGCGCTTTTAACGGCTACCGGTTCAGCCAGCTCTTCTGTTGGCTCGGCAGCGACAGCAGGTTCTACAATGGCACCCTCACCAACTGCCAGCACGGCAGGCTCTTCCTCAGCTTCCACCATCTTAGGTTCTGGAAGAATATCACCCTTATATATCCACACCTTTACCCCAATCCGACCTAATGTGGTACGCGCCTCAGTGAAGCCATAGTCAATATCAGCCCGCAGTGTATGCAAGGGTACTCGCCCCTGGTGCATAGTCTCACGGCGAGCTATCTCGACACCGGCTAATCTACCAGCACAACTGATTTTCATCCCCTTAGCCCCAGCTTGCATGGTACGAAAAATCGACTGTTTCATTGCCCTGCGGTAAGCAACGCGGCGCTCTATCTGCTCAGCTACCGATCTGGCTACCAAATAAGCATCAAGTTCAGCCTGTTGAATTTCCAGAATATTCAGTTGCACTCTCTTCCCGATAAGCTCCTCAAGGTACTGCCTCACTTCATCAACTCGTTGCCCTCCCCGCCCGATGACGATACCAGGCCGGGCAGTATAGATAGTTACCAACACCTTATTTGCCTCGCGGTCAATCTCCACTGTTGAGATACCAGCTTCAGCATACTTAGATTGAATAGCCCGGCGAAGCTTCAGGTCTTCCTGCAAAAACTCCACATAATGCTTATCAGCATACCACTTTGCTTGCCAATCACGTATGACACTAATTCTAAAGCCCACGGGATGAACCTTGCGTCCCATTAACCCTCCTGCTCAGCAACAATAACTGTAATGTGGCTAGAACGTTTAAGAATAGGGCTACTTCGCCCCCGAGCCCGGGGACGATGCCTTTTCAGGGTCCGTGCCTCATCAGCAAAGACCTTAACAATCTTCAAGTCTGAAGGGGACACCTGAAAATTATTCTCGGCATTAGCTACTGCTGATTTCACCACCTTGGCTACAACTCGAGCCGTCGGTGTAGGCATAAACTTGAGTATGGCTAGCGCCTCATCCACCTTCTTGCCCCGTACCATATCTACTAACAGGCGCACTTTACGCGGTGATACACCAGTGTCTTTAGCTATTGCTCTTACTTCCATTTATGCTTACTTTCTTTTTCTTATCTGGGTAGTTTTTTCTGCCCTAGACGAGTGCCCCCTAAAGGTTCGAGTTAAAGCAAACTCACCTAAATTGTGCCCTACCATATCTTCAGTGATATAGATAGGCACGTGTCGCCTACCATCATGCACCCCAATAGTTAGTCCTACCATCTGAGGTAGGATGGTAGACCAACGCGACCAGGTTCTTATTACTGCCTTCTCACCAGAGCGGTTAAGCGCCTCTACCTTCTTCAGCAGTTTGGCATCAATGGCTGGCCCCTTCTTGGTTGACCTTGACATTTTACCTACTTCCCTCTGCGCTTGACAATCATTTTATCTGAAGCCTTTGCCTTACGTGTTCTATAGCCCAGGGCTGGCTTTCCCCATGGCGTTTTAGGCCCGGGCATGCCTATTGGTGACCTACCTTCTCCACCCCCATGAGGGTGGTCACGTGGACTCATCGCTGAGCCTCTCACCGTTGGTCGCCAGCCCAGCCACCGTTTACGGCCTGCCTTGCCTAACTTAATACTCTGATGGTCAACATTACCTATCTGCCCGATAGTAGCTGAGCAATCGCTGTGAATACGCCGCACCTCACCAGATGGTAATCGAATCAGGGCATATTCACCCTCTTTTACCATAAGTTGAGCGGCAGCCCCAGCACTCCGCACTAACTGCCCTCCCTTCCCCCTATTCAACTCAATATTATGGATTAAAGTGCCACCCGGGATTAGCTTCAAGGGCAAGGTATTCCCAAGTTTTACCTCAGCATCACTGCCTGAATTTATGATATCTCTAACACTAAGTCCTAAGGGAGCAAGAATGTAACGCTTCTCCCCATCGGCATAGTAGATGAGAGCAATACGTGCTGACCGGTTGGGGTCATATTCAATAGCCGCCACTCTACCGGGAACACCAACTTTATCCCGCTTAAAATCTAGCAAGCGGAGTCTCCGCTTCACCCCTCCACCCCGGTGACGAACCGTTATTCTTCCCTGATTGTTACGCCCAGCCCTCTTCTTAAGCGGCAGGAGCAGAGATTTTTCCGGTCTACCTTTAGTTATTTCCTCAAAGGTAGAGCCACTCATCCCCCGCCTGCCGGGAGAGGTGGGACGATATACCTTTAGTGCCACTTTTTAATATAATCTCCTTTATACAATTCCTCTAGGCTTCACCTTTCCCTTAGAAAGATTACTTATCAACCTCACCCCCTTATTCCCCCTCTCCATGATATGATTTCATCTTCCTATTATGAGGGGGAAGAGTGGTTCTTGAAGGGGATTTTCACCTCACAAAAACTTTGTTTTTGCGGGGACCCCATGTAATACGCTCCTTCAAACTTCCCCATTATTAAACGCCTTCAAAGAACTCTATCTTATCCCCTAGCTTGAGGGTGACAATCGCCTTCTTCCAGGGCTGAGTCAATACTATTCGCCCCCCCACCCTTCGCTCCTTACTGGGCACCGTCATTATATTAACTGCGGTCACCTTGACCTTAAATGCCTTTTCCACAACCTGCTTAACCTGGTGTTTATTAGCCTCCCTGGCTACTTCAAAGGTGTATTTCCCTTCAGCTTGAAGTAAAGTATTTTTCTCAGTTATTAACGGACGGCGCAATACCTCATAAAGATGCACTGCTTGCCTCCTTAAGAGAACCCCTCCCCCATAGCTGTTCTGCTTTACGCACAGCAGCCTCAGTCATCAATAACACCTTATAGGAAAGGAGGTCAACCACATTAAGTAGGCTGGCTGGAATTGTTTTAATTCCCGCCAGATTACGAGCCGATTTAACTACATTTTCTTCCGGTTCAGCAGTAGCGATAAGAGCTGAGGAATCCACCCCCAGTGCTTCCAAAATCCGCACTATCTCCTTAGTCCTCGGCTCATCGAGCTTTAGCTGCTCCAAGACTTTTAACTCTCCGTCTCCAGCTTTCGCCGATAGAACACACCTTAGGGCTAGCTGGCGCATCTTTTTAGGCATTGCTTGCCTATAGTCCCTCGGCTTAGGACCAAAAGTGATGCCACCTCCCTGGCGTAGTGGTGACCTTCGGCTGCCAGCCCGAGCATAACCGGTGCCTTTCTGGCGGAACAACTTCCTGGTGCTGCCAGAAACCTCACCGCGAGTTTTAGTGCTAGCCGTTCCTTGACGAGCATTTGCCCGCTGCCCCACCATTGCCTGGTGCACCACTGCCTCATTAAATGGCACAGCAAAAACTTCATCACTTACCTCAATATGCTTAACCACTTCCCCAGCAAGGCTATAAACCGGAACTCTCACTCCCTTACTCTCCCCTACCTTTACCCCCAAAAATCTCTGATTTTTGGGGGACCCTACCTGATTTCTTTATTAGTAGTAGTCCCTTCCTGCCCCCGGATACCGCCCCCTTAACCAGCAATAGGTTGCGGGCAGGGTCAGCTTCAAATACCTCCAGATGACGCACTGTCACCTTCTTATTCCCCATATGTCCTGGCATCCGCTTTCCCTTGAGTACCCTACCAGGTGAGGTAGTAGCCCCTATGGAGCCCGGAGCACGGTGCCGGTCAGACTGCCCATGCGTTTTGGGGCCACCAGCAAAATGATAGCGTTTTACTACACCGGCAAAGCCCTTGCCCTTTGACACTCCGCTAACATCAACCAAGTCACCCGACTTAAACAGGCTCACTTCAACCTTATCCCCTACCTGAACACCTTCAATATCATCTACTCTAAACTCTCGAAGATACCTAAACTGCCCCAGCTCCTTGAGATGCCCCCGCTGAGGGGAGTTAAGCTGCTTAACTTCTCCAAATCCAAGCTGGACAGCATTATAGCCCTCCTTAGCCGCAGTCTTAACCTGCGTTACAGTGCAGGGGCCGGCTTCAATAGCGGTTACTGCTTCCGCTTTACCGTCGTCCCTAAATATCTGGGTCATACCCAGCTTTCTGCCAATGATTCCTTTGATTGCGAAATTGTCTGTCACCCTCGCCCCCTAATAAACAACCTAAATAATATCCCCGTCTTTTTATATCTTAATATCAATTTCAACCCCTGATGGTAGGCTCAGGCTAGCCAAAGCATCTATCGTTTTAGAAGTTGTCTCCACGATATAAATGAGGCGCTTATGGGTTCGAATCTCAAACTGCTCCTGCGAATCTTTATCTATAAATGGGGAGCGAATGACACTGAACCCCTGGATATGAGTGGGCAGAGGTACTGGTCCAGAAACGACAGCTCCGGTACGCTCCACTGCCGCTACAATCTGCTCGGCAGATTGGTCAAGTATCTTGTGGTCAAAGCCCTTTAGTTTAATACGGATCTTCTGCTTAGCCATGTCTTACGCCTATAGCTCTATTAGTAATCTGGTCTACCAATTCAGCCGGTAGCTCCTGATACTGATAAAATTCCATAGAATGTGTGGCCCTCCCCTGAGTTAGTGACCTAAGAGTAGTGGCATAGCCAAAGGCCTCAGCTAGTGGAATATAGGCATGAATGGCACGTATTTCGCCGTGTGTCTTGATAGCCTCGATATGTCCCCTCCTTGAATTGAGGTCACTTATTATATCACCAAGAAATTCCTCTGGCGTAACCACCTCCAGCTTCATAATAGGCTCAAGAAGGATAGGTTTAGCTTTCATAACCCCATCCTTTAGAGCTATTGAGCCTGCCATCTTAAAGGCTAACTCTGAAGAGTCAACCTCGTGATAATTGCCATCATAGAGGGTTGCTTTAACATCAACCAAGGGATAGCCAGCCCATACCCCACTCTCCATAGCCTCTTTAATACCAATCTCCACCGCTGGGATATATTGCTTTGGTATAGCTCCACTTTTAATACGGTCTACGAATTGAAAACCGCTGCCTCGCTCCATAGGTTCAAGTTCAAGGCATACATGACCATATTGGCCATGCCCTCCGCTTTGCTTAATAAACCTCCCTTCAACTCCTACCGGCATAGTAATAGTCTCCTTATAGGCAACCCGCGGCTTACCCATATTTGCCCCCACCCCAAATTCACTAAGTAATCTACTGACTATTACCTCCAGGTGAAGCTCACCCATACCTGAGACGATAGTCTGTCCGGTCTCCTCACTGTAATCTACCTTAAAGGTAGGGTCCTCTTCGGTCAGCCTTCGCAGAGCTTCCCCCAACTTGTCCTGGTCAGCCCTAGTTCTGGGCTCAACAGCAATAGAGAGCACTGGCTCAGGGAAACGGATAGATTCAAGAAGCACCGGTTGAGAGTAATGGCAGAGGGTATCGCCAGTAAAGGTATTCTTAAGACCTAATGTAGCTACAATAGCCCCGGTGTCGGCCTCAACTACCTCCTCACGACGATTGGCATGCATTAATAATAGTCGTCCAATGCGCTCCTTCTTCCCTCGAGTTGAGTTAAATATCTGTGCTCCCGCCTCCACCCTGCCTGAATACACTCTAAAATAGACCAGTCTACCCACAAACGGGTCAGAAACTGCCTTAAAGGCTAGTGCTGAAAAGGGGGCATCATCACGGGCAGGGCGAGTTACCTCGGTGCCTAACCTGGTATCAATAGCCCTTACCGGTGGCATATCTAACGGAGACGGAAGATAGCTCACAATAGCATCAAGTAATAATTGAATACCTTTATTCCTCAGGGCACTGCCACAAAGAATGGGCACCCCTTTATTAGCTAAGGTTACCCTTCTCAAGGCAAGTCTTAACTCAGAGGCAGTTACATCTTTACCCCCAAGATAAGCTAACATAATTTGGTCATCGCATTCAGCTAATTTCTCAATAAGTTCCTGGCGAAATTTAGTACATGTTGCCTGCTCTGACTCAGGAATAGCTACCTCCACCGGCTCTGAATCAGGGTTCCCGTCAAAGCTCCACGCTTTATTCTCCACGAGGTCAATAACGCCCTCATATGAATCTTCACTGCCTAAAGGCAATTGTATGGGTAATGGATTAGCTCGCAGTCGCTCTTCAATCATAGATAAACTGCGGTTAAAATTGGCACCGACCCTATCCATCTTATTGAGGAAGCAAAGCCGGGGCACATTATATCTATTAGCCTGCCACCATACTGTCTCTGATTGAGCTTCAACCCCAGCTACAGCATCGAAAACCACTACCCCTCCATCTAGTACTCTAAGGCAGCGCTCCACCTCAGCAGTAAAATCCACATGCCCTGGGGTATCAATAATATTGATGCGGTGCCCCTGCCAATAACAGGTAGTAGCCGCAGCTGTGATAGTAATACCACGCTCTCTTTCCTGCTCCATCCAATCCATCACTGCTGTGCCTTCATCCACCCCACCAATCTTATAGGTCCGACCAGTATAATATAGTATCCTCTCGGTGACAGTGGTTTTACCAGCATCGATGTGTGCGATAATAGCTATATTTCGTATGTACTCTAATGGGAAACTTCTGGGCACAATCCTATCCTCTACCTTAAACTTTACTGATATTGGGCTTGTTTGGAACAAATAAGGGTAACCTCTCACCATCTATAGTGGGCAAAGGCTCTATTGGCCTCAGCCATTCTATGAGTATCCTCGCGCTTTTTAACAGTTACCCCCTGTCCCTTTGAGGCATCACTAATTTCAGCGGCTAGCTTCTCTGCCATAGATTTACCTGACCTGGTTCTAGCGGACTTTACTAGCCAGCGCATAGCTAGAGATTGACCTCGGTCAGGCCAAACCTCCACTGGCACCTGGTAGGTAGCACCTCCAACCCGGCGCGGCTTTGCCTCAAGCTGAGGGGTAGCATTCCTCACTGCCTGCTCTAAAACATCGACCGGGGCTTTTGACTCCTGCTCCTCTATAATCTGTAGAGCACCATATACAATCGTCTCCGCTGTGCTTTTTTTGCCACGCATCATTATTTTGTTAATCAACTTGGCTAGGGTTACATTATGATACTTAGCATCAGGGGGTATCACTCTTTTTACAGCTCGAGCACGCCTCGGCATTTTTATCTCCTGTATCTAAGCACTTTCAACTATGACTTTGGCTCGCTTAGCCCCATATTTACTACGACCTTGACGGCGGTCAGCAACGCCGCTAGTATCCAAGGCACCTCGGATGATATGATAACGAACGCCAGGTAAGTCCTTCACCCGCCCCCCACGAATTAGGACCACGGAGTGTTCCTGCAACTCATGTCCTTCCCCAGGAATATAAGCTGTTACCTCTACCCCATTGGTTAGCCGCACTCTAGCTATTTTGCGCAGTGCTGAATTAGGCTTCTTCGGGGTGGTAGTTTTAACTTGAACACAAACCCCTCGCTTCTGTGGGGAGCCTTTTCCCTGCACCGTCTTATTCTTTAAAGCATTATAGGTAAGACGCAATGCTGGCGTTTTGGTTTTCTTGACAATCTTCTTACGCCCTTTACGAACAAGCTGATTAACAGTAGGCAATCGTCGCCTCCTAACCCACACAATTTTAATGGATGAGCTAAGGCTCATCCATTAAAACTCATAGCGGTATATTGAACACCAGATTACAATCAATTAATTATACAAGATATCAAATGGTAAGTCTAGCACAGCTAAAGGTTAATTGTCAACAACTTTTGTAAAATATTTTAATAAAACTATTGACAAATGCTAAAAATAGTAGTAATATGAAAGATTACTATTATGCCTCTCAAGGTTTCACCTAATTATATCTCTTTACTAGCCACAGGTTTTATCTCGGGTTAGCACGCAATAATGTAGAGATTTCACATGTCTATTTAGGGAGTAGAGTAGTTTTTATGTCAACAACACCGACTGAAGGGAAGATACCTTCTGTTTCCAGAAAATCTTATGCCAGGTTACCCCAGATACTAGATGTCCCTAATCTGATTAAAGTTCAGCTAGACTCATTCCAGCGGTTTCAAGAAGAGCAACTGAGACAATTGCTAGAGGAAGTATCTCCCATCAAAGACCTTACCGGCAACAGGCTCGAACTTAGCTTTACAGGTTACGAGTTCCGCATCCCCTCTAACTGGAAAACTGAACAAGAATGCCGCCAGCGAGACCAGACTTACTCGATCCCCCTCTATGTCAGGGCAAAGTTACTGGTCAAGCAGGGCGAGGCTAAAGGGGAAATCAAGGAACAAGACCTATTTTGGGGTGACCTCCCCTTGATGACCAATGGAGGCACCTTTATTACTAGTGGAACTGAACGGGCAATCGTAAGCCAGTTACTCCGTTCCCCTGGTATCTATTTCACTACTGAAGAAGATGCTACTAGTGGCCGTGAATTATGCCATGCTAAGCTAATCCCTAGCCGTGGGGCTTGGCTGGAGTTCGAGACCAGCAACCGGGATGTAATCTCAGCCAAGATAGACGGTAAACGGAAGATTCCTATCACCACACTACTGCGCGCTATTGGCTACAGTAATGATGAGCAATTGCTCAACCTGTTCTCCAAAGAGGATAGCTCTTCAGAGCACCAGTTTATCAGAGCAACTATAGAGCACGAGCCTTTGGTTATGGATGAAGATAAGGCTCTAATCGATATCTATAAAAAATTACGACCCGGAGACCCACCTAATATCGAAAATGCCAAAAAACTAATAAATAACCTATTCTTTAATGCCCAGCATTACGACTTAGGGAATGTAGGTCGATATAAGCTTAATAAACGATTAGGACTTACGATTGAGGAAAGCCAACGAGCTCTGAGCAAGGAAGACTTCATAGAGATAGTGAGGCACATCATTATGGTTAATAACGACAGTGACACCGCTGATGATATCGACCATCTGGGAAATCGGCGAGTGCGCACTGTTGGTGAGCTGATTCAAAACCAGCTTCGTATTGGGTTATTGCGTCTGCAGCGAGTAGCCAGGGAGCGTATGAGCATTATCAACATTGAAGCAGTTACTCCCAGCGCTCTGGTCAACATTCGCCCTATAGTGACAGCTATCAGGGAGTTCTTCGGTGGCTCACAGCTATCACAATTTATGGATCAAACTAACCCATTGGCTGAGCTAACTCACAAGCGCCGCTTATCAGCAATGGGACCGGGGGGTCTGTCTCGGGAACGCGCTGGATTTGATGTCCGCGATATCCACTTTTCTCACTATGGTAGGATCTGCCCAATTGAGACACCAGAGGGACCTAACATCGGTCTTATCGGCTCTCTAGCTACCTACAGCGTGATTAACCGGTATGGGTTTATTGAGACACCGTACCGCAAGGTTATTGGCGAGGTGAGCAATACCTATGATGAGCTGCTGGGTAAGACAACACGGGAGGCAGTGCTTGACGACCAGGGTAACACCATAGCCGCAGCTGGAGCCACTATTACCCCCCAGCTTGCCACCGACCTCTCCCATTTACCTCCTAGAACCATAAAGGTGGCGCCCTTTGTCTCCGATGAGGTCGTCTACCTAACTGCCGATAAAGAGGATGAATATACTATTGCCCAGGCTAATGCTCGGCTTGACCCAAGAAGCCAATTTGCGGATGACAAGGTTGAGGCGAGGTTAGCTGACCGCTACATTGTGGTATCACCTGAAGAAGTTGAATTTATGGACGTATCACCCAAGCAAATATTTAGTGTTGCCACCTCACTAATACCTTTCCTGGAGCATGATGATGCCAATCGTGCCCTGATGGGCTCTAATATGCAGAGGCAAGCTGTACCCCTGCTTTACCCTGAGGCACCTTTGGTAGCCACTGGGATGGAAATGGAAGCCGCCAAGTATAGCAGGGAGGTATTCTTTACTAAAAATGCTGGAGTAGTAACCTCAGTTACCAGTTCAGAGATGGTGGTTACCACGGATAATGGTGATAAAGACACCTACCCATTAATGAAATTCGTGCGCACTAATCAGGGAACTTGCATTAACCAGCACCCTATAGTAAATAAGGGTGACCGAGTAGAGGCAGGACAGGTTCTAGCCAATAGCTCAGCTACTGAACAGGGGGAGCTGGCTCTAGGACAGAATGTGCTATGCGCCTTCATGAGCTGGGAAGGTTATAACTATGAAGATGCCATCATCATTAGTAATCGCTTAGTTGAGAGGGATAAGTTTACCTCTATTCATATTGAGAAGTATGAGGTAGAAGCCCGAGATACCAAATTAGGACCCGAAGAAATCACCAGAGATATACCTAATGTAAGTGAGGAAAGTCTACGTGAGCTTGATGAAGATGGCATTGTTCGCATTGGTGCCAAGGTAAATCCTGATGATATACTGGTGGGTAAAATTACTCCTAAGGGGGAGACGGAGCTATCGGCTGAAGAGAAGCTACTGCGGGCTATCTTTGGCGAGAAAGCCCGAGAAGTAAAGGATACCTCCCTACGAGTGCCCCATGGTGAATGGGGCAAGGTGATTAATGTAAGAGATTTTTCTGGTGATGATTTACCAGTTGGTGTTAAAAAATGGGTGCAGGTCTGGGTTGCCCAGAAACGAAAGGTTTCTGTAGGGGATAAGCTAGCCGGGCGACATGGCAACAAGGGGGTCATTTCCGTTATTGCCCCCGCTGAGGATATGCCCTTCCTTCCTGATGGCACACCGGTAGATATCATCCTCAATCCCATAGGCGTTCCCTCACGGATGAATATTGGCCAGGTTCTGGAAACCCATCTAGGGTGGGCTGCGCAGACACTGGGCTTCAAAGTGCTCACCCCTGTCTTTGACGGTGCCGATGATACCATTATTGAGGATGCCCTGGCCATGGCTTGGCTAGCTCAAAAAGCTGGGGCGGTTAACCCTGACCCCAGTAACGAAAACACTACCGTGCAACTGGACATGGCTAAGGCATGGGTTACCAGTCATGGCTACGATGGGGACAAGGTGTTCAGTGATGATTGCCCAGGAGAAGCAAAGGAGGTCTGCCTACGCCTATGGCTCGAAGATTTAGGTATAGCTAGCCGAGACCTTAACCCACAGGAGCTGGAAGAGACCGTGAACCAGGTAAATACTGAAAGGAATCTCCCCCCACCTATCATAGGCAAGGCTATACTCCACGACGGACACACTGGTGAGCCATTTGACCAACCGATAACAGTAGGTAACATCTATATAATGAAGCTACTCCACTTAGTGGAAGATAAGGTCCACGCCCGCTCTACTGGGCCCTACTCTTTAATTAGCCAACAACCCCTGGGTGGCAAGGCTCAATTTGGAGGCCAACGCTTTGGTGAAATGGAGGTGTGGACACTAGAAGCTTATGGTGCCGCCCACAACCTCCAAGAAGTTCTGACTATAAAGTCGGATGATGTGACCGGTCGAGCCAAGACCTACGAGGCTATAGTTAAGAATGAGGATATTGTCCAACCCGGCATCCCGGAATCGTTCAAGGTTCTGGTTAAGGAACTACAAAGCCTAGGACTTGCCATCGAGGTGATTAGTGAAGAAGAAGAAAAGGTAACCTTAGCCGAAGAAACTAAGGAAGCCCCTGAACTGGAGAGTAGCTTAGAGTTGCCCGAGGCCCACCTTACGAAGGAAGAGGTAAAAGAAGAAAATGTTTGAAGTTAACGATTTTGATGCTGTCCGTATCTCCCTGGCTTCACCAGAGCAGATTAGGAGCTGGTCCTATAGGGAGGTAACCAAGCCGGAGACTATTAACTACCGCACCCTGAAGCCAGAAAGGGATGGGCTTTTCTGTGAGAGAATTTTTGGCCCAACTAAAGACTTCGAATGTGCTTGTGGTAAGTATAAAAGGATACGCTATAAGGGAATTATTTGCGATAAGTGTGGTGTAGAGGTAGCCCGGGCTAAGGTGCGTCGGGAACGGATGGGACATATCGAACTGGCATGCCCAGTGAGTCATATCTGGTTTGCTAAGGGAATACCTAGCCGATTGGGATTGTTGCTTGACCTATCAGCACGGAGCTTGGAGCGTGTTCTATACTTCTCTCATTATATTATCACCTCTATAGAGGAGGAGGCACTCAAGGAACCGATTAAACAGCTTAAGGAGAATAGCTCACAGGAAATAGCTCAACAGCAGAGTACCCTTGAGGCTAAAATCACAGAGATAGAGCAGAAAGAGGCAACAGTAGAGGAGGTAAACCAACTTCGGCGCAATTGGGCGGAGGAAAAGGCACAGCTTGAAGAGCAGCTTCACACTGAAGTGGAACAGCTAAAGGACCTCAGGAAAGGCGCACTGCTCACCGAGAATCAATATCACGAGTTCAAACGGAAATATGGTCAAGTTTTTGAGGCTGGGATGGGAGCTGAAGCCATTCTCCAGCTTCTTAAGGATATTAACCTTGATGAGATGCGCAATAATGTACTCCAAGAAGTCCATTCTGCTTCAGGTCAACGCCGCAAGAAGGCAAGCAAGCAGCTACAAATAATGGAGGCCTTCCGCCGTAGTGGCAATAAACCAGAGTGGATGATTTTAACTGTGTTACCTGTCTTACCTCCTGACCTTCGCCCTATGGTTCAGCTAGATGGCGGCCGATTCGCTACCAGCGACCTTAATGACCTTTATCGACGGGTCATTAATCGTAATAACCGATTGCGCCACTTACTGGAAATAGAGGCACCAGAAATTATCATCCGTAACGAGAAAAGGATGCTCCAGGAAGCAGTGGACTCCCTTATCGATAATGGAAGAAGGGGACGAACTGTCTCAGTCAGCGGTAACCACAAATTAAAGTCACTCTCAGACATGCTCCGAGGTAAGCAAGGCCGCTTTCGCCAGAATCTGCTGGGCAAGCGGGTTGACTACAGTGGGCGCTCAGTCATCATTGTCGGTCCGGAGCTTAAGCTTCATCAATGTGGTTTACCCAGACGGATGGCTCTGGAGCTATTTAAGCCCTTCATCATGCACCGACTGGTGAAGCAAGGGCTTGCCCATAACATTAAGAGTGCCCGCCGGCTAGTGGAGAGAGCTAAACCAGAGATATATGACATCCTAGAGGAGGTTGTTAAGGAGCGACCGGTGTTGCTTAATCGGGCTCCTACCCTGCACCGACTTAGCATCCAAGCCTTCGAGCCAGTGCTCATCAATGGTAGTGCCATCCAAATCCACCCTCTGGTATGTGCTGCTTTCAATGCCGATTTTGATGGTGACCAGATGGCAGTCCACATCCCCCTGTCTAAAGCTGCAGTCAAAGGGGCTAGAGAGATAATGCTCAGCATCCACAATATGCTACTGCCAAGCTGTGGTGAGCCGATAGTAACCCCAACCCTGGATATGGTTCTCGGCTGCTACTACCTGACTACCATCAAGCCTGAAGCCAAGGGAGCAAGCACAATCTTTGGCAGCTTCAAAGAGGCAAAGCTTGCTTATGAACTTGGTGCTATTGACCTCAGAGGTGAGATTGAGGTCAGGGATCAGCAAGGAGGGGGGCAAAGGATTAAAACCAGCGTTGGTCGTATCATCTTTAATGAGGTCTTACCCCCAGAGCTAGGCTTCTGCAATAAGGCAATTGATAAGTCAAGCTTAAAGCAAATAGTAACCGATTGCTATAAGTTACTAAGTAATGAAGATATGGCAGTGGTACTGGACAACCTGAAACAATTAGGCTTCCACTACGCCACCAAGTCAGGGAATACCATTGCTATGAGCGATATTAAGGTTCCTGAGAGCAAGCCGAAGCTACTAGCAGAAGCAGAGGAAAGGGTGGCTATCATTGAAACCCAGTATCATCGCGGCTTAATTACTGAGGAAGAAAGGTATAACGGCGTCATAGAAGTATGGATGGAAACTACCGACAAGATTACTGATACTATCTCCGAGACCCTTGACCGCTACGGTGGTATTTACATGATGGCAACTTCAGGGGCAAAGGGGAATATCTCCCAGATTAGACAGATGGCAGGTATTCGGGGTTTGATGACTAATCCCTCAGGTAAAATAATTGACTTTCCTATCAAGTCGAGCCTTCGTGAAGGGCTTAGTGTTCTGGAATACTTTATCTCTACCCATGGTGCCCGCAAAGGATTAGCCGATACTGCCCTGAGGACATCAGGTAGCGGTTATCTTACCAGACGCCTCATTGATGTCGCCCAGGATGTTATTACTCTCCAGGATGACTGTGGTACTACAGACGGCATGTGGCTCTCTAAACCGCAGGAAAAGGGGCTGCTACCATCACTTGCTGAGCGAATAATCGGTCGATTAGCGGCTAGTAGGGTGGTTGACCCCAATACGGGAGAAACCATTGTTGAGCGGAACGAGGAAATTGATGAGCAGAAGGTAAATGACATTATTAATGCCGGGATCACCAAAGTTCATGTCAGGTCGCCTCTTAGCTGTCAGTCCAGGCATGGAGCCTGCCGACGGTGTTATGGCAGAGACCTCGCCCGTGGGAATCTGGTTGACCCCAATACAGCAGTAGGCATAATTGCCGCCCAGAGCATCGGTGAGCCGGGCACTCAGCTCACGCTACGCACCTTCCACACCGGTGGCGTGGCAGGACTCGATATCACCAGCGGTCTGCCCAGGGTGGAAGAACTCTTTGAGACAAGACCACCTAAGGCTCAAGCAATTATCTCAGAAATAGACGGGGTGGCTGAGGTAGTCGAGAATGAAGAGGGGAAACGGATTAAGGTTACTAGTTCTGAGGTATTCCGCGATGAATATTCACTACCTCCCCGCTGGAAAGTCACCGTGGAGAATGGCCAATGGGTAGATATAGGAGCAGTGCTAGCCTGTCAAGCCCCTAAGACTAAAGCGAAATCAAAGTCGACCGCTCTGACAGATGAAACCCAACCTATCGTAGCTCGTGTAGCCGGTGAGGTGGTCATTGAAGACAAGCAGTTAGCTATCAAATATGAGGAAGAAGAGGAGCGAGAGTATGTTGTTCCGGCTGCCATCCATATTCGTGTTCAAAGCGGAGACCTGATAAAGGCAGGGCAGCAACTTACTGATGGCTCTATCAACCCACAGGACATGCTGCATATTTTGGGCAAGGAGGCGGTCCAACAGTACCTGGTAGACGAAGTGCAAAAGGTATACCGCTCCCAGGGGGTGAACATAAACGATAAGCACATTGAAGTCATCGTCCACCAGATGCTAGCCAAGGTTTGTATTGATTCCTCAGGCGACACGGAGCTAGCGCCCGGAGAGCTGCTAGACAAGTTCCGTTATGAAGACATTAATGCCAAGGTACTGGCTGAAGGGGGTGAGCCAGCCACCGCCCACACGGTATTAATGGGTATAACCAGAGCCTCGCTGAACACTGACAGCTGGTTGGCAGCAGCTTCCTTCCAGGAGACTACCAGAGTACTTACCGACGCCGCAATTTACGGCAAGGTAGATAAACTTACTGGACTTAAAGAAAATGTAATTATTGGCAGGCTAATCCCAGCCTCCTACTCTACTTCTGAGGAGGCGCTGGAGGTAGTAGCTGGTGAAGAAGATAAGGTGCCGGAATTAGTAGCCGGTAAAGAAGGTGAGACGCCAGAGTTATTAGCCAGTGAAGAAGGTAAAGAGGAGCTAGCTAGCTAGGGTCTCCGGCTACTACGATTTGATTACTAGCAATAGAAAGCCGCCCTATTATAATCGGGGTGGCTTTATTTCATTGCCAAGTTCGCCTCTTCAATCTATTCTTGATAGATAAACCTCTATTGCCGATTTACTATGGTAAGGTTTATGAGCTAGTTCAGATAGATAGGTGACAGTTCAAAGTATAAGGGTATCCCCCTGCTTTAAGTTCGGGTCAAGCCCTAACAGTTCTTTTATGTCATTGCGAGGCACAAAGTGCCGAAGCAATCCCCAGA
>Ga0209991_10000607_pt1 | contig 15762 bp, 12 predicted proteins | sample ChitaG_FD_183167 | JGI IMG/M metagenome (GOLD analysis project Ga0209991, IMG submission 183167) | Deep subsurface microbial communities from South Pacific Ocean to uncover new lineages of life (NeLLi) - Chile_00310 metaG (SPAdes)... | ecosystem: Environmental > Aquatic > Marine > Oceanic >...
TTTGTGAATTTAATTAAGTCATCAACACCAATCATAATTTCATGATGTCTGGTTTTAAAAACTTGGGCTACTTTTCGGGCGTACTGGAATTCGTTATATTTTTCTTGCCCTTTAAAACCAATGGAGAAGGTTTTGACATCATTGGCAAATTCCGAAAATAAAGCAGTATTAGTTGAAGAATCTATCCCTCCCGATAAGAATACTCCTATAGGAACATCGCTGATCATTCGTAACTTAACCGATTCTCTAAATAATTCTAGCAACCTCTCGGTATAGAATTTTTCACTTTTATTATATAAAGGTATTACGTTGTCAAATACATTCCAGTATTGTTCCAGTTTATGATTCCCATTTTTATTTAAAGTTACCATATGCCCAGCAGGAATTTTGTATATTCCCTGGAAAAGTGTCTGGGGAGGTGGCGTAGTGAGAAAAGACAAATAATGGTAAAAACCTTCTTCGTTAACTTCTCTTTTTACAGAAGGATGTTTCAAAATCGCCTTTATCTCTGAGGCAAAAATAAATTTCCCATCTATGAAAGTATAATATAGTGGTTTTATACCGATTCTATCCCTTACCAGCCAGAGTTCCTTTTTGTTTTCATCCCAGATGGCAAAAGCGAACATTCCCCTTAATTTATGAACCATATTTTTACCATATTCTTTATAAAGATAGATTAAAACTTCGGTATCAGTTCGTGAACGAAAGGTATATTTCTTCTCCAGTCCCTTTCGTAACTCAGGAAAATTGTAAACTTCGCCGTTATAAACAATCCATATTTTACCTTCATTATCGGACATTGGTTGTCTGCCTCGAGGTGTGAGGTCAATTATGGAAAGCCTTCGATGTCCGAGGCCTAATTTCCTGTCACGGGATAAATAAATGCCGCAATCATCAGGTCCCCGATGGATCATCGTATCCCGCATCTCGATGAGTAATTTCTCATCAATATCTTGCGAATTTCCGTAATTATAAATTCCCACAAATCCACACATATTTATTCCTTCAAAACCTTCTGTAGCAGCAAAGTGAAAACTTTGCTAACCTTGAATGAGCTGTCCCTTAAGTACCAGAACATCAGTGCTTGTTCCTTTCTCGTCTATTTGAAGATTTTTCTATTCTTATCAATCCAATCAACCAGTTTACCTGCCCCTTCTTTGGGCTCAATTCGCGGATTCCAATTCAATCCTTCTTTTGCTTTAGATATATCAGAAATATAAACTTTCTGGTCACTAGGACGCCAATCACTGAATTTTAACGGAGACCTTTTGCCAGTAATTCCTTCTAACAGGTCTAAACACTCTAGTAAAGATAAAGTTTTTTGGGGACCGCCACCCATATTAAATACGCCATGGGGAAGGTCTCTTTTAATAAAGGCATCGTAAGCCTCTATTAAATCAGTAATGTATAAAACATCTCTGACTTGTTTGCCGTCACCATAAATGGTTATTGGTTTATTCAAAACTGTTGCAATCGCAAACCAGGCGAACCATCCCTGGTCTTCCACCCCAAATTGCCTTGTCCCATAGATGCAAGACATCCGGAAGACGCCGACCTTTAAACCATACAGCCGGGCGTAGTCCTGCATATATAAATCGCCCGTTAACTTTGAGCAGCCATAAGGAGTGTGTTCACATAAATCGATGTCGAAGGTTTCGGGAATGCCTTTTTCATATCTATCTTCAAATCGGTAGCGAGACTCTTCCTGAACGACACCAATTTTGTTCACATTTTCTCCATATACCTTGTTGGTAGAACAGTAAATAATTACAGGCTTGATTTTCGCTTTTCGGACTGCTTCCAGGAGATTAAAAGAGCCTAAAGCATTAACTGAAAAATCTGACCAAGGGTCCGTTAGCGAAGTAGTTACAGCTGTTTGCGCAGCGGCATGAATTATAATATCTACATTTCTGCAAGTCTCTGCAAGAAGTTCCAGATCTCTTATATCTCCTCTGATTAGAGAGATATTCTTGTATTGCTTTAAATAATTCCAGTTATATTCAGCATTCTTCTCGCTTTTTCCCAACAATTTTTCCCTGGATAAGTTATCTAATACTATAACATGTTCGCCTTTTCTTGCATAATACTCAGCAACGTGAGAACCGATAAAACCAGCTCCCCCGGTAATCAAAATCTGACTCATAGGTAGTTGCCTCCTATTCTTAGAAATGTGTTGGTCAGAAAAAACTATCTTTCCTTGACCCCCTCACCCAACCCTCTCCCCAAGGGGAGAGGAGCAATCCTAAGCATTCTTCAATGTTCTTATCGTTCTATCGACTTCAAAAGTTAATTCCATCGCCGAAACTACTTCTTCAAAATTGATGACTTTCGAGTCTTCTCCTTTCATAAATTTTGCGAGCTCTATAAGTTCCTGTTTTAAGCCTTTATCCTGAGCGGAAAGAATGATTCTGTTTCCTTTTATTTTTCCTTGAGGTATTTTCAATTCCTCAGGTTTGATTCCGTAAACTTCCAGGCTTAGATAGTTGTTTACAATAAAGACCTTACCGGAAGCAAAGACTTCCATCCTTTCCTTGGGAAGCTTTTCATCCCCAAGGGATGTATAAGTCAAAACTGCCAGACTGCCATTACTATATCGAATTGAAACGGAAAAATTATCCTGGGCAATTACATTCTTACTATCTACTGGAATTGAGTTGACATAGATATCTTTGACTTCTATATGCTTTCCAATCAAAAAATTGAATAGGTCAAAGAAATGGCAGGCTTCACCGACAATTCTTCCTCCCCCAATTGCTGGGTCTTGTATCCAACTATCCCTTGGTATGAATCCTGCATTAACCCGATATTGAATAAAGTAGGGTCGAGAAAGCGTCTCCAGTATCTGTTTAATGGCGACCATAAATGGCGCATATCTGCGATTGAAACCAACAATAACCGGAATTTTCTTTTTAGCCACTTCTTCTTTTATATTCTCTAACTCTTCCGGTGTTAAGCAGAGCGGCTTTTCCACAAAGACCGCCTTCCCGTTCTTTACAGCGTCAATGACCATTGGATAATGCAAATTGTGCCTGGTACCAATAAATGCCAGGTCTATTTGGGGATCCTGTAATAACTCTTTATAATCTGTAGTTGCATAATCTATTCTATATTGCTGACTTAGAAATTTTGCTCTCTCACCGTGCTGAGTAACCACACCCCGTAAATGGTAATATTTGCTTAAATTCTTTAAATTGGGAAGATGAACACTCTGAACAAAGGACCCAGCGCCAATAATTCCCACTCCAATTTTACCTTCGATTTTCTTCCCTTGAAATGGGAGCAAAATTTTTCTTTCCCTTAAAGGCTTCTTGATGTATTTCTCAAACTTATACTTTAACAGAACCGCTAAGGGTTTCTCCTCGCTTTCCAGAAACCTGTATGCATTCGTTGCTTCTTCAATCGGGAAAGTGGCAGATATTAACTCTTTTACTTTAACTTTGCCCTGAGAAATCAAATTAAGGAACCCTTCCATATTTCTATTTTCTGTCCAGCGGATATAGCCTATTGGATAATCGACGCCTTGCTCTTCATAAATCCTGTCATATCTACCCGGACCGTAAGAAGTAGATATGGAAAAATCGAGCTCTTTTTTATACATTTTTTCACGATCAAGCTGGAGACCGCAAACTCCCACGAGGACAACCTTTCCCTTTTGACGGCACATGTCAAAGGCTAAATTTACGGGCTGTGAAGAATCTGTGGCCACATATAAGATTACCGTATCAGCACCAAAACCATTGGTTCTTTCTAAAACTTTCTTCAAAGGATCTGCCTCTTTCAGCGTGTAACTTTCTATTCCCAAACTCCTTGCTAAATCCACTCTCTTTTTGTCTAAATCAAAACCAATTACTTTATATCCTTGACTGTGAGAAATCTGCGCTCCCAAATTTCCTAATAAGCCCAGCCCAATAATTACTATAGTCTCGCCAAAGCTTCTATCTGCCCTTCTTATTCCCTGCATGGCGATAGCACCAATAGTTGTAAATGCTGCCTCAGACATATCTACATTTTCTGAAATCTTAACTGCTAAGTTTCGAGGAATTAGGTCTATTTCGCTATGGTGGGCACTCTGGGTACCCCCGCAGGCTACTCGATCACCTACATTCATATCGGTAATGTTTTTACCGATTTCGATAACTATCCCACTTGTCGAATAACCTATGGGTTTAGGTTCCTGAATGATACCTTTAACTTTGGCCAATGTTCTGGTTATCCCTTCTTGCCTGACCTTAAGCAGGACTTTCTTTACTAGGTCAGGTCTCTTTATTGCCTTCTTGAGTAGACTTTCTTTGCCACTTTCGACTATTCCTCTTTCGGTGCCTGAGCTGATTAAGGAGAAAGCATTAGCCACCAGGATTCCGTTTTCATCGAGAACTGGTGGTGAAACTTCATCAACCACAATTTTACCTGCCTTTAAGAATACTTGTTTCATTTCTTTCTTCGCCCCGTTTCTATTTAATTTGTCTTATGTATTTAATAGCACCTTTACAATTCTCTGAGCAGCTTTGCCTTCCCAGAGGGGAGGAGTTTTCCCTTTTTTCTCTTTTCCATTTATGATCTTAGTTGCCTCGCTTACAATCCGTCGGGGGTCGGAACCTACTACAATATTTGTGCCCTTTTTAACAGTTATTGGCCTTTCAGTATTTTTTCGCAATGTAAGACAGGGAATATTTAGGACAGTCGTTTCCTCCTGTATTCCTCCAGAATCGGTTAACACAAATTTAGAATTACACATAAGATTTAGAAAATCAATATATCCTAACGGCTTAAAGTTGTAAATTCCCGAGTTCGTTTTAGAACTAAAATATCTCCCCAATTTAAATTTCTCTACTTGCTTCACAGCTCGTGGGTGTATCGGAAAAATAATGGGTATATGATTACCGATCTTTCTAAACGCCTCCAAAATATTCACAAATACTTCCTTTTTGTCCACATTTTCAGGACGATGTAAGGTCAACAGTGCATATCCTTTCTTTCTTAGTCCAAAAGTCTTCCACGTATTTCTTCCTTGAGCTTCTCTTTTCAGGGATAGCAAGGTGTCAATCATCACATTACCGACGAAGAAAATCTTCTCTTGGGGTATTCCTTCCCTTCTCAAGTTTCGGTTAGCATCTTCACAGGTAGTAAATAAATAATCGGAAAGTGCATCAGCAACTACTCGATTAATCTCTTCGGGCATTTCTCGATCAAAGCTCCTCAGCCCCGCCTCCACATGTGCAAGTGGCACTCTTAATTTGGCAGCAACTAAGGAACAGGCAAGAGTAGAGTTTACATCTCCCACAACCGTAATAATGTCCGGCATTTGGTCACAAACAACTTTTTCAAACTTAACCATTATCTTCGCTGTCTGTTTGGCATGAGAAGCAGAGCCCACCTCTAAGTAGAAATGGGGTCTGGGAAGGCCCAAATTCTTAAAAAAGATACGGGACATTTCGTAATCATAATGTTGCCCGGTGTGAATAATATATGAAGAAAATTGGGAAGGAAACTTTTTCAGCTCCCTCCACAAGGGTGCGATCTTCATAAAATTGGGCCGAGCTCCGGCTACCAAAAAGATTTTTCTCTTCTTCATTTTCTGTATCTTTTTCAAAGTTCTTTTCATAGGAAAATTTTCTTGGGAATAATTTTCAAAAAGGTATTGATCAAGGTTTGCATTTTCTTCACTTTTCTGAATTTCTCTTTGTAGAACTGAGCCTTCTTTTTCTCCTCTACAGAAAGGCTATTTTCTATTTTAGATAAGGCTTTCTCAAATTTATCTATTCCTCCTGACATTTCATTTATTCTTTCCTGTATGCCGCCTTTAAACCTGTTAATTACTATTTTCAAGGTATCAGGGTTTGCCTCGTAAAAATCCTTTCGGGAACCCTTCACCCATACCTTTCTAACCCCACCCCACTTCTCCAATTCCCGAATATTTGTACTTACACTCCCCTTGCTTACTTTTAATCTTTCCACCATGTAATCGAGACAGAGTGGCTCATCGCTTAGGAAAAGCAATGCATATAGCTGGCCCACGGTTCGGCTAAGTCCCAGGCGCACACCCAGCTGACCAGCAATTTCTGTGAATTCATCTCTTATTTTCTCAAGTTCAGGGTTTTCCATAATTTTATGGCTTTGCAATAGTTGGTTTAGAACGTTTAGAATGTTCTAAACAAAGTATATCACGGTTTTCCGTCTTTGTCAAGCCCTTTTTTGAGGCTTTAGGCAATGTCGGGCTCAGGGACGAGCCCGACTACCGAATAATCAAGAGATACGCTCCGATGAATCGGAGCTACTCCTAGACTTACTCTGAGGGGAGTTCGACTCCCCCTGAGATGGCTTCCTCAATTAGTTTGAGGTTCATTCTGTAAGCTTCATTTTGAGGAGCCAGTCTTATTGCCTTTTTAATCTCATCTGTTGCTAAGTCATACCTCTTCTGGATAAAGTAGACATCGGCAAGTCCGCTATGGGCAGCTGCAGAATAGCGATTCAATTTCAGGGCTTTTCTGTACTCAGCAATGGCTTGAATTATATTCCCTTCCTCCATCCAGCACCTTCCTAAGCCTACATAAACACGAGAGTAATCAAATTCAAATAATCTACTTTCATAATCTTTCCCCGAGGAGATCAATTGGGGAAGTAGTCCTTTCAACTTTAAGACCTTGTAGAATTCTTCCTTGGCTCTGGCAATCTCTTTTAAACCCAACTGGCTCTCTCCCAACCGCAAGTGGGCTAATAGATAGTATGGCTCTATATCAACTGCTTTTTGATATTCTATCTTTGCTTTCTTAAATTCCCAACTGTCTAGATAATAAGAACCCAGCGCAAAGTGGAAAAACGGATTGTAAGGGTTATACTTCACTGCTAATTTAAATTCCTTTAAAGCGTTTACTGTGTCTTTAAGCCGATAGTAGTACATATGGCCTAACTGGTCATGGTAATCCGCTTCTTGGGGATGTAACTTTATAACCTTCCCATAAATTGAAATCGTTCTGTCCTGTTTTCCTTCTTTCCTGTAATAATCGGCCAATTCCTTATGGTATTCAGCATTCAAAGGAACGAATTTCACGGCCTTCCTGTATTCACCCTTATATGCATAGTGGTTTCCAAGATAGATTACTGAAACGAAGAGAAATAAAATTGAGAGAAAAGAAATAGATGTCACTCTTAACCACCCGGGAGCTTGAAGGTCAGAAAGCGAGCTGAGCTTTTCGTCAGGCGAAATCTGGGATAGAAATAGCTTACGATTATCAACCATAATCTTTGTTATAAAAAAGACCAAAATATAGGTTATTGCCGGAAGGTGGAGATTGAAATAAAATAGGCCCTGGGTTAATACTGCTAAAGCGCCTGCCGAGGCAGAAACCACCTCAGCTTGAGAATTAAGAGAGAGATTACTCCTTAATAATTTCTTTACTCCCTTCACCATTATGTAAAAAATAGAACATACGAGAAATACTACAATCATTCCCAGCTCAGCACCTATTTGTAAATACTCATTGTAGGCAAATTTTATATAAGTCCCATAGCCAGAAGCAATCCGAAAATTACCAAAGTTTCCCGGGCCCACTCCCAGGAACGGATGTGCTGAGATTACTTCCACACATCGACTCCAAATTCCCAATCTCTGGAGGAAGAACTCTTTCAGAGTCTCCCCTCCTAACAATTGAAAAACTTTCATCGTATAAGGAAAGATCAAAAATATTCCTATGAGAGTAAAGATTATATATACTGCCCTCTTCTTGTATAGAAAAACAGTTATAAATATAATCGCCGCTAAAAGAGCAAGTACTCCACTTAACGAGCGAGTCGAGACTAAGCATATAAACATTATAAGTGTAGTTATAAGATAAATGATAAAGGGAACTCTATGTTGGCTAATTATATTCTTAATGTTTATATTAATGTTATTTGGACCACTCCTCTTTCTAAAAGTCAGTAGTTCAGTTATTCCCAGGGTTATTCCCACTGCCAAGTAACCGGCTAAAAAGTCAGGAGTGGGAAGAGTTGCTTTAATTTCTAAATGAAGGAAAGACTGGAATAAACCAATGACTGCAAGAATTGAAGCGGAAACGAAGATTATTTTAAATAGATAATTTCCTCTCAATACGTCCCTATCCGCTAAATGTTCTACTAACAAAAAATAGAAGAGAACAAAAGTAACTATTTTTATAAAAGAGAGAAGGGAATTGTGTAGATATGTGGAATTAACTACTGAAAAGAAGGAAAAGAATAGAATAAGACAGACTGGAAAATGAAGTGAAGGCGAGATGTAGAATTTTCTCCAAAGAGAGTTAAAATTTTTCCTTTTTGCTAAGTAGAGAATTGATAAAATGAGAATTATTGCCTGGATTAATGAGCGGGGAAATATCTTTTCTCCACCACTAAACCAAGGAATATATAGAAAGATAAATATTAAACCTAAATTAATTATTCTCAACATCTATCCTGGTTTGCATTCTTCCCGCTAATTCGATTATTCTCTGCCAGTAATCACCATTTTGCCTGTCGCAGGCTATGGCAGATTCCATGTAAAAAATAGCCTTCTTGTAATTTTTCTTTATCTCGTACAAATAGGAGAGATTAGCGTAAAATGGTCCATAATAAGGCATCCGCTCAACCGCTTCTCTCAACTCAATTATTGCTTCATCCAAATAGCTCGAATATCCTTCTCTCCAGTATCTGGCTAAATATACCCCTGCAAGTCCGTGATGGTACCAGGAGTTCAAGGAGTCCAATTCGACAGCTCGCCCATATTCAAATTCTGCCTTCTCTAAGTTCTCCTCTTTCACTTTCACTAAATTCTCTAGATTTCTAATCTCAAAAAGACTCTTACCCAACTGGTAATGGCGATTTGCCAGAGATAGTCTGGTAATCCCTATTCCCACCCCAAGAATGGAAAAAGTAATTGCTCCGGTAAGTAGTAGTTTATTAGTCTTCCCCAATCGGCGTCTAGGGACTGCCGAGTTTCCTCCCTTTCGGGAGGACCCCAAAGAATTCTGGCCAGTAATTAATAGCCCCAAGAAAACCCAGAAAAGTATTGCATTTGCCGGAATATACAGGTTATAATCGGTAAGATTATAAAACAATATGGCAACAATACTTCCCAATACCCCGACTTCAAAAGAAGAAAGCTTTGACCTCTTAAATAAAAATTTAATATGCTTCCCCACCATAAACAGGAACCAGAGGAAAACACCTAATCCTACAACTCCCATCTCTGCTGCAAGTTGCAAGAAATAGTTATAAGCATATAATGGATTTAAGCCTGTTAGTTTATACCTGGCATAGGCGGTTTCGAACCCACCAAGGCCAACCCCTATTAGAGGACGTTGGTAAATCATCCTCAATGCTCCCCACCAGCAAAGGAGGCGATTATAAACCTGTAATTGTCTGAGTGTAAAAAGTAGTAGAACTACGATAACTACAGCTAAAGCGATAAATATATATCGAAATTTAATAAAAATTTGCTTCCCATGCTTGAAATAGAGAATTACACAAATTCCCAAAATTACTCCTATAATCCCTCCCGGGGATTTCGTCAGGAATAAGCAAGCAACCATTAATAACCAACCAACTAAATAAAAAAGGTGGGATTTGATGAATTCTCTGTTAATCGAATTTGACAAGGAGAGAATCAGTCCTGTCGTAAATGGAATTACCATTGTTAAATATCCGGCCAAAATATTGGGATTAACCATTGTCCCGGCCGCTACATTCCCTCTAATGAATTGGTATATTCCGGTTATCGAGAGAAAGATGCCCACTAATAATACTAAACGAATTAAATTCTGTCTCTCTTCCTTTTTTATTATAGTAGTTACTAAATAAAACAGAAAAAAATAATTGAGCAAATTGAAGATTTCGTTTCTGCTATTGAATCTGTTAGTGGAAAAGAGAAAGGAGATGTAAGCCATGCTCAAAAAGAGGACCAGAGGAAAAGAAAGCCTCTTAAGCTGAACGCGGAAGGAAGTCTGTGATTCTGAAGTAGCTGGAGGAAACCATACTAGGAGGATACTATACAGGAGGAGAGCAAAAAGAGAGAAGAGATAGACAAGAGTCAGCGCCCAAATATCCATGCTCGCACGAGCAAGAGGGGAAAATATAAGAATCAGGCATAAAATTGCATAGATAACTTTTTTTGGTATATATATTTGTAACTCTTTATCCTCCCTCTCCTTGAAAAAAGTACCTGTCCCCTTTTTTAGTGGCGTATGACATGGGGAGTTAAGAAAATCAGAAGTTCCAATGTCCGCTTGTGTGTCTCTTTCTTCTTAAACAAGTAACCTAAAATGGGAATATCGCCTAAAATTGGTACCTGGTATATCGTTCCCTTTTCCGTCTCACTAATCAGTCCACCAATCACCACTGTCTGTCCTTCGGTTATGGTAACTTTTGTCGTCGCCTCCCGGTCTGTGGTTTGTGGTCCCGCTACAGTAAAACCCACAAAGTCTTTCACTGCTACGTTAACATCCAGACTTATCTGATTACCCGTAGGGCTAACTGTAGGAGTAACATCAAGAGTAGTTCCTATTTCCAGGTACTTCGTGGTCTCGGTGACTCCTGCCGCGGTCACTATAGTTTCCTTATAAGGTATCGAATCGCCCACATGGATGTGTGCTGGACGGTTGTTCTCTACCACCAGGGTGGGCTTAGACAATGTCTTTGTATTGGTCTTCTTTACCAGAGCCTTTAAAGTGAGATCAAGCTCTGCTCCGCTCATTATTGTAGCTATATTTAATGTTGCCGGAGGCCCTAACGGAAGAGGTGCAGCCATATCTTCTACATTTCCGGTCACCGTTATATCACTGAATGCACCACCGCCGGTAAAGGTTTTAGTCATTGTCCAATCTATTCCCAGATCTACACCTTTACTGATATCTACTTCCATAATCCTTGCCACAATTCTGATCTGAGGCATCTTGATGTCCAATTCCTCAATGAGCTGGGAAAGCTTCTCTATACCCTCCGCAGTGGAAGTTATAATTAAGGCGTTAGTAACATCAGATATACCAACAGTGGTATACTTCTTTTCTTCTTCTGTTAATGACGTATCAATGGTATCTTTGACCTCTGAAGCATTTCTATTCTGCAGCGAAAATGTCTTTCTATAAGTGGGCATTTTGCTCTTGTTTACAACCTTGATAACATTTTCAGAATGTTGGATTCCTATCAGTCCTTTTTGATCCAGAACAGTTCTTAGTGCTTCATCGAAAGGTATGCCGTGTAAGTGGATGGTGACCTCCCCTTCAACGTCTTCAGCCAGGACAAAATTCATCTTCGTCTTCAAGGCAAAGAAGCGAATTACTTGTGATATGTCAGCATCAACAAAATCTAAACTTACTGACTCCTGGCTGATTGGACCCATTACCTCTCCTATCGCCACTGGTCTTTTCTTCTTCTCCTCTATTGGCAGTTTAGCCAACTTTCTCTCCCTCTTCTCTTTTCTTATCTTCTCTACCAGCCTTTTATGCTCTTCATCTTGAATGTTTGGTGCAATTCCTTCTTTCCTTATTATTTTTTTCTTTGTTATCTTTGGCCTTTTCTCCCTTTCTACTTTTACTATTTTCGGCACTTCTTTTTCTACCTTTTCTATGGTTCCTTTACCAAAAATAGTCAGTATAATCTGTTTCTCAGTGGCAGTCGACTCATAATCAACCGGCCTCTGTAAGTCGAGAACTACGCGAGTTATTTTAATAGGTTCATTCTGATACTGACCGGAACGGATTCTCTTAAGTAAGAAATTGCCTACTTCCAACTCTTTCTGTTTCCAGTTGTGAACTGTATTAGTCATCTCTATTACCAGCCTTGGTGGATTAGTAATCTTGAAACAGTGGTATTTTATGGGTCCCGTAATAGTAATGATAATGTTCGATTTAGTTTCGCTGATCTTCTGAACTTTCACATTGGTCAATTCCTGCCACTCAGGCACAGCAGGATTCTCTTCTTGGGCAACTGGTCCAACATTTACAAAACAGACCAATCCTAACACTAAAATAAATACTATCTTGGGAAAAAGTAGTTTTCTCATTCAATATCCCTCTCTTTAATAAAATTGTCGTTTTTCTCCAAAAATTTGTGCGTAGTGTAGTCCTTTCAGGAATTTCAAATTTCAAATTTCAAATTATGGGAACAAATACCTACACTACAAATTCTCATTTTTCAGTTTTCAATCTAAGCTCTCGAATGATATTATTACGGGTAATTAGAATTACCTTATCTTTTCTCACTATGGCCACCACACCATCTACAACCCTATTGTAATTATCTATTAGCTTTCCACCTTTAACTACATATCCTCTTCCTCCACCAGCATCAATCAGGGCATAGTTATCCTTGGCTGAAGGAGAAATCATAATTCCTGTTAATTTCAATCTACTCAGGTCAATTTCTACACCTTTACCAACCCTTTCAATTCCTCCTCCCATGTCCTCAGGAGGAGCAAATGGGTCCTTATACTTCTTACCGCCATATGTATACCTGACTCGTTTTTTCTCTTCTATTTTTTTAGGCAGGACAATCTCTTTCTCTTTTATGGGTCTTCTGGAAACTGGCCTGGCCTTTTTTTTAGGACAACCATTGAGTCCCAGGAGAATCAGGATAAAAATAATTATAACAATTTTACTATTCATTTACTTTTTACTTTTTCGTCCTCTTCTTTTTCTTTAAAAGTATAAGTATACAGTTGAAAATCTGTGGAAATGCCTTTCAGTTTCTCTTCATCTTCCAGTATTGGTGTTACACTTAAATTTTTAATATGAAAAATTCTCTCATATTGACCTATTTCAGCCAGAAAGCGCGCTAAATTATGGTAGTTAGTCTCCAGAGTTATTAGAAAAGGATGAGATATGTAATATTCCTGCTGTTTTTCTGCTCGCGGCCGGAAATCAGAAATATCAATCTTAAACTTCCGTCCAGCACTGGTTATATCTCGCAGCAGGCGAGGAATTTCCTTCTCTCTGGGTAACTTTTTTTCTGCTTCTGCCACCTTAACTCTGAGCAGTTCATAATCAGTTTTTAGCTGCTCCAGACGACCTGTTCTTGCTCTGGCGAGTGTAAGTTTTGATTGCTTTGTGGCCAACTCATTCTTGACCTTTTTCAACTTAAGCCCCAGCGGACCATAGAGATATTTATAGAACATAAAAAAAACTAAGACTCCCAGAATACCCAACGATACCTTCTGTTGTTTTATCATCTTATTGTCTCACTTATTAGAAAATGAGGTCACCTGTATTCGCAAGTTACGCCGAAATTTTTTATTACTACTTCTTCTTTTCCTTTTCTGGTAGTTATATTGCTCAGTTCAACTTTAGAAAAATTCTCAGCCTTACTCAATTTAGTAATAAAGTCAACAATTGCATAATTATCTACAGCTGAAGCCTCAATGGTAATAGTTAAGAAGTCAGACTCACTTTTAGTCAGTAAGGAGGTTAACCACACTCTGGAAGAAACTATCCTTGCTAAATCCTCAAATAGTTGGGGATAGACCAAGCGATTTCCCAGCAAGCTCTGAATGACATCTAATTTCTTAGCCAGAGCTTCTTTGGACTCTTCTATTTCATCAACTTTTTTAACTATCGTTTCTAAAAGGTTAAGTTCCTTCTCCACTCTTTTTACCTTTTTCTTCAGGCGAGTATATTGTCCAACCTTTAAGGAGTATAATCCTAAAAATCCTCCTACCACCAGGAAAACTATCATAGAAAGTAGAAGCTTTTTCTCCCGCAGAGCAACTTTCTTCTCTATCTCTTTAGGCAATAAGTTAATCTTAATCATCTTTTAACATCTTCTAAATGTAAGGGTTCCGATGAATCGGAACCCGCGGGTTCGATGAATCGAACCCCTACATTAATTTCATTACATCCCTATTTGCTATCCCCTTCGCGCCTGGTAGCCAACCCTACAGCCACAGCAAATAAAGGAGCCAGCTCCTGCCAATCTGTACCAGAAATTCTTGCTGTATCTATTCCCCGGAAAGGATTATTTATATCTACCGGCAACCCGAGTTCATCACTCAAAAATCTATCCAGGTTCTTTAACTTCGAACTACCACCACTCAGCATAACCCCGTCTACGCTCTTTTCTCCCCCGGTCTGCGCCTGGTAATAATCGATTGACCTGCGAACCTCTCCCACAAGTTCACGGATAAGTGGCATCAGGATAGTGGAAACCTGGACTTTTGTTTCATCTTTGGCAGCTATACTTTCCAATTCTTCTTCTGCGCCTGTTAAAGTTAAGCCGTATTTCCTTTTTAGATTTTCTGCTTCTGAATACTCGACTTGCAAATTCTTCTGAATTGCCCTGGTAAAACTATTGCCAGCAATAAATATATCCCGCACAATTTTTGAAATGCCATTTTCGAGAATATTAATGTTGGACGTTGTCGCTCCCAGATTGAGCAACATCACCGTCTCTGCACGTTCTTTATCTCTGGTAATTTCATAAGCATTTTCTAAAGCAAAGGCATCTACGTCTATTATTAAAAGCTTTAACCCCGCACCCTCGATAATCTCCGACCGTTCTTGCAAAAGTTCCTTTTTCGCTCCCACCAGAACTGTCTCCATCTTTGGTTGTCCCTCTTCCATAACGTCGCCTAATATGTGGGTGCTTATATTGACCTCACGAATGTCAAATGGAATGTAAGGTTCAGCTTCAAATTGGATGGTCTTTTCCAAATCGGAAGGGCTCATTCGGGGAAATTTCACATAACGAACAATTACCGCATTTCCAGAAACCGAAGTGGCAACCTTTTTCGTCCTTATTTTTGTAGTGGAGAGCATATTCTTTAGAGCAGAAGTCATTACTGCCTTTCTCTCTTCAGGAGAAAGCTCTTCGATAGAGCCCGCAGGAATTTCACTAATGGCATACTTAGCCAGACTCCATCTGGCAGGGGTTCCTTTCAATCCCACGAGCTTAATGGAGTGAGTCCCAACGTCTATACCTACTAATTCTTTACCACCACTAAATAGTCCCATCTTTTCCCCTATTTTTCTTAATTATATACCAGAAAGACAGTAATTGTCAACAACTTTCCTGTAGGGGCTCAATTTATTGAGCCCGCCTGGATGGGTTCGATAAATCGAACCCCTCCCCAATTACGAGATTGCTTCAGGACTTCGTCCTTCGCAATGACACTTATGAGCTTCTTTATTTACAGATAGAAATTAAGTCAAGATAAATACGATTAAGTCCTGGCTGGAACAGAAAAACCAATACTGTCCCCAAAGAAATATAGGTTCCAAAAGCAATTTCCTGAAATTTTTTATATTTACCAGTAATTCTCAACGCACCCCCGGTTACCGCACCCAGGAGACTTGCTAAAAATATTACCCAGAGTACATTGGCCACTCCTAAGAAAGCACCTACTCCAGAAATTAACTTTATATCTCCACCTCCCATAGCCTCTCTTTTAAACATCTTTCTCCCTAATAAGGCAATCAAATAAAGTACGCCGCCGCCTACAAGGAGTCCCAGAAAAGAAGAGACAATGAGAGACAGCTGTCTGGAGTTACTTATTATTATTCCACTATACTCTTTAAGAAAGGAATTGAAAGGTGAAGAAAACAGGCCGAGAATAATCAATGAATAGGTGAATTTATTGGGGATGGTATAGGTTTGAAAATCTATTGCAGAAACGATAATTAGAGACAATACTAAAAGAAGGAAAATTACCATTGTGACAGGAGCACCTTGAAACTTCTGATAGGTAAGAAGGAAAAGAAATGCCGTTATTAGCTCTATCAAAGGATACTGGAGAGATATCTTTTCCCCACAGTAACGGCATCT
>Ga0209991_10000608_pt1 | contig 15756 bp, 13 predicted proteins | sample ChitaG_FD_183167 | JGI IMG/M metagenome (GOLD analysis project Ga0209991, IMG submission 183167) | Deep subsurface microbial communities from South Pacific Ocean to uncover new lineages of life (NeLLi) - Chile_00310 metaG (SPAdes)... | ecosystem: Environmental > Aquatic > Marine > Oceanic >...
GGACCGAAAGGAGGTGAGAGAGTGATTGACGAAGTAATAAAGCTTCCCAATGGCATGGTAGTCGTCTTCGATGAAGAGGGCGAGCAAATGCCGGAGTTCCAGGGGAGATATGAGGATGTCAGGGCGAAGATATTAGCCCAGGCTCCCAAAGGTGCTAAGTTCTTCCATGGGGACTACCCTCTTGAGAAGAATCCAGTTGCCAGAAAGGACTGGTAACACACTGGTAATGCAACATAGAAAAGGGGTTGGGGGACGACTCCCCCAGCCCCTTTTTTATTCCTTCAAACGGTTGTTACCCAACAATCGCCTCTTTTGTGACCTAAGCAACAAAACAAGCTCTTGTGCAGTCTCAATCGTCTTTCCTTCAGCTGCCAATACGGTAATCTTCAGCATGCCTACAGGAAAGCGTTATTGTAAATTCCCGCACGGTGATTTAAAGTAGATATGAGGAAATGTCACAGCCGAACGGATTTGTGAGAGATTGCCGCAGGGGTAACGAGAGCACATGACCCAAAAAGTACTTCAAAAAGCGAAGATAATTTAGACTGGCTTGATGATGTAATTGTTTAAGGACGAAATCTGATTGGATGACAACTTATTAATTTCCCCTTGAGGAAGGTTGACACATCTAGCATGGATTATGAGCTATATCATGATGAGTCGAAAGTAGAGGGCTACTGGCACGCCATGCTGCTTGTCCCAGTAGCAAAGAAACAAGTGCTACTTCAACTCTTGTCCCAAGCCAGGCAAAACACGCACTATATGGAGCCACTAGGCATCAAGAAGGTTAAGAATTATAATCGTATCTATAATTGTGCTGATTGTTGGGTTCAAATCGGGGTAGCAGCTTTAATGTCACGAATTAAAACCCAACCTTATCCAATATTCCTAGGCAGCAATATTGGAGGACAGAGGGATTATTCTCTGTTTAATATAGTCGTTGGCGCTAAATTCATTCTGTTGAAATACCTTGACAATCTAGAAGAGATGATAGGTCATTTAGATTATGCAAGTAAAGTCGAAACCACTTTCAGGATGGGTTTGAAGGGAGGTCTTCACTTGCTTAGAAATCAGTCCGAAGGGATCCATATCATAAGAATGCATTTTGATGGGCATGCACACTACCATAGACACTTAAGTTATGATCGGATTATAGAAAGGCTGAAAGGACTGCGCGAATACTGCTCAATCTCAACAGCGCCTGACGCAATCGATGATAGATCTGGCAACCATAAGGAAGCTGAATGTCAAGAGTACGACGATTGCCAAATTTTGCAACTAACAGATTTGCTGATAGGCTGCTTCAGAACAGTCCTCACTCCTGTAACCAAAACAAAAGAGATACATATGAAGCTAGCGCAGCCTGTGAAAAATATAGTTGATCGTTATCAGCAAGGCTCTGCTCGTATGTGGAATAGCAGATGGCGAAACAGCTTCTGTATGAGTCAATGCTATTTAGAGTCCGGCTCTTGGAAATACGGAGAAATTGAATGTTTATAGGCACGGAAAGTACAACAGTTGTCCAGAATGTATCCTTCTTAATGAGTAACTACCCTCTGGGCGAGGTAACAGCTTATGGCAGTCAAATCTTCAAGTATCGAGCAAGAAGTCATTATTTTGAAGGCAGCCAAAGAGTTAATTGACTCAATGGTTAATTTCAGTTTAATGTCTTTGGAAGGGAATGATCCAGACTCGAATATACTCTTTAAAGAGTATACGCATCAAAGGTTTTTCAACATTATCCTTGTAGATTTTTTGTCCCGTACTGACAAGAAAGGCCCTATTAAACAAACCTCTTACCTTGGAGGCTTAAGAGAGATAGTAAACAACCCGTGCTTTGATGAGAATAATTCAGTACATAATTTAAAGGTCGCTACAAAAGATTTCAAAGACTGGCTCGAACAGGAGGTAGAGGTTGATGTATGGTTGCCGTCAATTAATAAGGAGACAAAGCTGAAAATTTCAAGACTTGATTTCTTAAAGATGACCGGTAACATATCCAAACATAACTATCTCAAAGCTATAGGCGTAGCTGAAGAACTAAAGGAAATTTTACAAAAAAGCGGCATAACTGTTGATATTAACGAAGCTCTGCTAGCCTTAGCCGATTTTTACGAGCGCTTTCACACAGATATTCTAAACTATCATAGCAGTACTATCGCCGAGTTTCTAAATAATATAAGGTGGGGAATATACGACTACCTGCAACCTGAATTAAATAAAAGCATTGTGTGGGAGGACGGTGATGTGACCCCACCTAGATATCGTTATACTTATCCAGAAGAGATCCAAAGCGAATTTGCTAAAGCCTGCTATTGGGAATTAATGAATGAGGTTAAGAGCAAGCCATTTATGAGGAAGTTCAAAGTAACCAAGTGGCTTAAATTACGATATTAGGCCAGGTCTCAGTCTTCTAATTCTACGTCTCGATAACCACTAGGAAGTGAAATAGCACTTTTCATCGCTGGCATTCCAGGGATACCTGGTGTACCAGGAACACCAGGAGTACCGCGAATGATTCCACCTTTCCTGGTGTCATAAAGGAAACGATCATCTTTCACAATTTCGCCTATATAATGGCCGTGCCACACCTCATTATCATCAAGACGCCCTATGAAATGCCCATGTTTAGAAAATACTTTATCATTACTTAGAAATACAACTGGTGTTCCCGAAGAGTTATACAGCCATGTAGCCATTTTCTACTATATCGCCTTGATCCATATCAAGAACAGAATAAATCCAAGTACGAGGAAGGGGAAAGGTGCCAGCCATCCAAGGACATCAATCCACCATGGTACAGCTGCATATGCGACAAGCTCAGCACCTTTTCCGATGCTCTCTGCAGAAGGACTGATGATAGAGCTAGCGCTCCAAAATAGGAATGTTAACAAAAGGGGAAGCCCTACTATGAAAGATATTATCGTTCCTATTGTTGCTCCCATACTTTAATTATACCATGTTTGATTTCACCCCTCAGCAGCACTCATTTTTAACAGGTGAACACAGGGTGAAGGTCTAACCCGCTTCACAGACACACAATACGTCAAAATGTATAATTTAGAGAAGTCTCTGCTATAGGTATTGGATGCCCCGGCCCAGATAAATGGTGAGGCTTTGCGTGACACCTTGAACCTAAGTCAGGGTGTCAATTTGTATAATTCAAAAAAAGGTTCCTTAATTGCATTATTTTTACACTCAAAAACCTAATTTAACGAGGCTAATTACGCTCATATTAAGATTTTGAAACGAGGTTAAAATAAGCTTTTTCTATTTATGGAACCAAAAGGTCTTTTAAGAAGCCCTCCTTCGTTATGGGGTCGGCAGGCCGTTTACTGAAAATATCGTGCCCACGCCGTTCCTTTTCGAGGAATCTATTAAACTCACGTCCTTCTATAGTTTGTTGCGATAGTAGCACGTACGAAGCTACAGGGTTTTGCTGACCACGGCGGTGTATTCGGTCTACACTTTGAAGGTAGTGTGCCGGTTGGTTAGAAAACGATTCATAGATAGCATTAGACGCCGCTGTAAGCGTTATTCCGGCTCCCGCCGCCGCGGGGTTACCTACAAAGACCTTTGTAGACGGATCCTCTTGGAACCGGTGGATTGACAGGTGCCGTTCATCCAATGAATCTATGCTCCCATCAATTCGTACAGCTCCGAGGTATTTATACCTGTCAAATATGGCTTGGAGAGAGTGGCGGAAAAACGACCATATGATGATTTTATGCCCTTGTTCTTTTACTATTTTTTCTACAATTTGGTCTATCGCTAGCAGTTTTGCCGGTACTTCTGTATACATTGGATCGAGTCCCACAGGGTTAGAACATATCTGAAGTAAGGCCCATTTGCGAGCCATAAATTCGTTCAGATGTTTCGGAAAGTATATATCCTCTACCTGCCTAACGTCGACAATTAGTTCCTTTACCGCATCTTCATATATCGTAGCCTGTATAGGTTGAAGTTGGACAAACGTCCTTTTTATACTCTTCGCAGGTAATTCTGGAAGTACTTCTTCCTTCAAGCGCCGCAGGTAAATTGCGGAAAGCCCCAGGGCTATTTGCACTACTGATGCAGCCGAATCCTTGTCATCGGGTATTGATACTCCCGAAAAGGTGCTTCCGGCGTCAGCTACGTCCATTTGGTGGACGATATCGGATGGTGAATTAGGCGCAGGAGCACCACACAACACGTACGCACGTTTACAGTGTTGCCTAAGTTTAGCTACCGCCTGTGAACGCTGGGCAATTGGGTTTTTAATGTAGTAAGATTCGTCTACTACCAGCATAAAATCCCGCCCTTTGGTGGAAATCAGCCCTTGTAGTATTGAGTACGTACGGATCGCAGTTTCATAGCTGATCAATAATATATCCACTTCTCTTTGAAGTATATCTATTGGCCGAGTGCCTTTCCCTACCACGGTCTTAACTTCATATCGATTTTTAAAAAATTTGGTTATCTCGTCTTTCCATACAGACAGCACAGATTTTGGGGCAACTACGAGCAAATGGCTCACAATATCTCTAAGCCGTAGTATATGAAACGTGGTAAGCGCGCATACGGTCTTACCTGCTCCCTGTTCGTCGAATAGTGCCATCCCGACAAGGGATGGCACGGTCATGGCGGCCACTGCCTCTACTTGATGTGGGTCTAGCCGCCATGTTTCTTCGTAGTCTTTCAGCGAGTCGTACGGGGCTTCTAAAGCCTGTGCAACTTCAATCTTTGCCGATAATTGGTCTTGCACTATTTTCTGTTTCATCCTGCCAACGGCTTCAAGCCCAGGATCCCAATTGTGGATGTCAGGGTTGAAGGTATCAATTAACGTACCGATATGGCTTAATGGAACCAAGTAACCATCTCTTGCGGCAATTACAGCGTCGGGGTCTTTTATGGTCGACCTTAATATAGCGCCTAAATGTGTACTGCTGCCCTGCTTCTTTGATATGGCAATTTTATCTGCTCGTGGTTTGAGCCATACTCTCAGTTGATTTTCCATCTTTTTCCTCTACCGCCTTGCCTTTTACCCTGTGTGCAGCATTTGCCATTGCAATTATTAGTTGAAGGTTGATCTTTAAATCACCAAGTGTTGTGGGTAACATTGAAGCTATTTCCTCCTCCGTTAAATCTTCAAGTTGCTTAATGATCTTCTTGATCTTCTTTTCGCCCTCTATATTATCTGGGAACCTCTTCCCCTGTACTATATGGATTGCCATTTCAACGGCATCTGGGTGATCAGACCTTATCGTTGCCCATGCCTCTTCATCGTCCCTAATCTCTCCTAGGCGGCGAACTTGCTGTATGCTTCTAAACTTATCTTCATTCATCCAATCGAAGAACTGGTCTTTGAAATCAACGTCTGAATCTAATTTGGCGCGAAACTTGTTATGGGCTTCCTCGAAATAGGGGTAGTGCTCGTATGCAGTATTGAATGCTAAATCATCGTTATCATTAAAACTAATATATTCGTGTATTAATCCCATAACCTTTATCATTTTTCGGATTTCGGTCTTCCTCAAGCCAAATCGTTCTGCGAGTTCATCATAGTCGAGCCCCTCATCTACATGAGCTTCGTATACCGTAGATGATTTGATATAGTTGGGCCAATCTATCTTCCAGTCTGACAGGAAATTACATTCGACTAATACTTTTTGCTTTTGATCCTCACTTACGTCCCTCGACATAACCCAAGCCGGAACATTAGATAAATCATCCTTAACATCCGGGTTATTAGCTATGGCATATTTCACAGAAACATAACGTCGATTACCGTCGAGTAATGTTCCATCTGATGCAAGTATTATAGGGACTCTAACTCCGTTGTATAATATGGAACGGGCTAGTTCTCTGATGTGGAAGTTTTGTTGGTCGCCGACCATGAAGTTATTGATCTCTTCATCCGTAGGTAGCCGCCCATATTGCTCCTCGCATCTTCTCCGAAATAAATCAATACGGCGGTTTGCTGCCCATCCCTGGATCTTGCCTATGTCAACATGACCTGCCCAACCTAATATTGGTGTTTTATGGAAAATTCGCACTTCTGGAGTAGGGTCTGGTTTCTTATTCAATATCCCGGGTACATTCTTGTCCTCCATGTTACTCTACCTCCTTTCCTCTCAGTGTAGACCTAATATCAGTGCAAATGCGACCCCAAATCTAGGTAATTTGGGGGAAGGTTTATTTACAATTCAATAATTCTCAGAATGTTGAATCTATGGCCACTTGCTGACGTATATATTTCATCCTCGGTATCGATATTGTCCAGATAGTCGAAAATAGCATCAGCGTCTTCCGGATGAGGAAACCCTCGCCTTCGTGCCTCTTCAGGCAACTTATGTATTCTCCTTGGATTCTTAGTATGTAAGTCCCACCTGCGAGTTAATACGCCGACCGCTTTTCTGGTGTCTTCAAAATTATAAAGGAACCATCCTTTACTGTTTAATTCATAAGCCACTTTTTCCCTATTATTCAGGCTGGTATCTAGAGATGGTACTACGGTGAGAGCACATGCGAGCCGGAAGGCCATTTCTGGCCTGGATACCACCCCAATATCAGGGTCATTCCAATCCAATTTAACTTCATCAAGTAGAGTCTTAACGCGTATAGCAGGATCACCTAATAGAGCTGCCTTAATGTCAGCTCTATTCATTTGCTGGAGTAGTAGATATAGAAAAGTATCCTCAGCAATGAAGTCATACTCCCGAAATACAGCTTTTGCTCCGCGATATACGAGTGAGAGGATTTGGCCTGCGGAGAGAAATAGCGGGGGGCTGCCGACTGACTGTTCTGCAATGACGGCCTTCGACCTGATCTGATCAATACTTTCACATATGGTACATGCTTGGCTAATATCAGCTGAAGCTTCCATCCCTATTATAACCGTTGAACCTGGTGGTTTATCTTTCATAGTTGCTTGAATATCAGCAAGTGTTGGTGGAACATAACAGATATCAGTTGATGGAATACTTATATCAGAACGGCAAGCCAGTGAACCGCACGCCTTTTCTGCACCAGCCAACAGCACATTTCTACCTGGTACCTCTGCGATAACAAATGATAGTTTATGGCCCTCGCCCTGTTGCATTCTATTTTAATCCTTTATTAATGCTCTGCTATAATGCACTCTATATTTAACCACAAAGGGTTTGTAATGACACCCCCAAATATTATCCTTTTGGTGCAGGTTTTGCTTGCCTACAGGTGAGCAAAATCAATACAGGCTGAACCTACTTGATATACATAGCGATCACACTAGTTTAACTGGAAATATGGTCGTATCCATTGTATAATTCCATTACTGAAAATGTGAAGACGGAGACGATGACTAGTCAAGAGTTATTGCCATACATTTCAAACGCCGATTTTCATAAGTACGCAAAGGAAATGGTCGACAGCATACATGCCGCCATAGGGAAGGCAGATGAAACCTTCTATGATAATGTTATCGATCCATTTTTAGCCCTATTTCGTACATTGGTGGAAGATATGGATGGTAAAAGATGGTTTGAGTTAGAGAAGGCGAGGCATATGCAAAAATCAATGGAAAACTCGATAGGGCATTTTCACCAAGGCATATTATCTTCCGTCATTGGTTGGGAGAAGGCTCCGGAGGTCGTTGATGTTATCAATAGAGAGAATAAGATTATTGCTGAAGTAAAAAACAAGTGGAATACAACAAAAGGGAATCACTTAACTAAAATATACGATGATCTAGATGGGTTACTTAGGAAACCTGACTACAGAGATTATGTTGGATACTATGTTGAGGTGATTCCTAAAAAGCCTGATCGATTCAGTCATCCTTTTACCCCTTCTGATAATACTACTGGTATGAAAAGGGAGAAGAATGAGAGCATCCGAGTAATTGATGGTGCCAGTTTCTACCATATGGCATCGGGGTATCCGGAGGCATTGAGGATGCTGTATGAGAAGCTACCGCTTGCCATAAACGAGGCTCTCGGTAAAGAGTCAAATGGGGAGGTTGATCCGCTTATATATGAACTCTTTAACCGAGCTTATGGTGTAGAAAGGTTAATATGAGGATTGATAATTCAATATTAAAAGGCCCTTGCATAATGCAAGGGTCTTCTTGTATAATAAGACTATGTTAATAAAAGAAAAGGAACTTAACCGCTCCGGTTTCCCATCCGTTGTTTCAGTCCTTGAGGCTGCTCGTATTCTGAACGTATCACCAGATACCATTAGAAGGTGGGATAAAAAGGGCCTGATAAAGTCTGAACGTTCAAATAACAACCACCGTTTATTTAGACTGGCTGAACTAAAAAGAGCCTATTCAAAATACTCCGGCAACACAGATGGTGCGAGATATAAGGTCTTAAAAAGCCGGCGAACAACCCACGACGTAATTGAGCTGTTTTCTGGATGTGGTGGAATGGCGTTAGGTTTTGAAAATGCGGGGTTACGAACCAAACTTCTCGTTGAGGTGGACGACCGCTGTGTTGATACCCTTAGGATGAATAGACCTAAATGGAACATAGTCCACGATGATATAAAGGATGTCGATTTTTCGATATACAGAGGAACTATAGATATCGTAGCTGGCGGTTTCCCTTGCCAGGCCTTCAGCTATGCAGGTAATGGCAAGGGCTTCGAGGATACGAGGGGTACGCTATTTTTCGAATTTGCACGAGCTGTAAAAGAAGTAAATCCTAAAATAGCGGTTGCAGAGAATGTGCGTGGCCTTCTCCGGCATGATGGGAGGAAAACTATTACCACGATGTTAAATGTTCTCGACGAACTCGGATACAACGTTGATTTCCATTTACTAAGATCCCAATTTTTAGACGTAGCACAAAAGCGGGAGCGTGTTATCATTTTGGGAACTAGGAAAGATTTGAGCATGGACTTCATTTACCCTAAAGAGAAAGACTACACAGTATCACTTAGAGAAGCGTTGAGAAATTGTGTTGATTCGGCTGGTGCTTCTTATCCACCCAAGAAAAAGGAGATAATGGAACTTGTCCCCGCTGGCGGGTATTGGAGAGATCTGCCCACAGAAATGCAAATCGAATATATGAAGGCTAGTTTCCATATGGGTGGTGGGAAGACTGGTATGGCTAGGAGGCTTTCGTGGGACGAGCCTTCTCTTACGCTTACTTGCAACCCAGCTCAGAAGCACACAGAGCGATGTCACCCTGAGGAAACTAGACCATTGACCATTAGAGAATATGCTAGAATACAGAGCTTCCCGGATCCTTGGCAGTTTGCGGGGTCACTGGCATCTCAATACAGACAAATAGGTAATGCTGTACCGGTGAATATGGCATACCACGTAGGTCGATGCCTGATAGCTATGTTGGAAGGGAAATTTGATGATAAGGCTATGGTGACTAGAAAACCACGAGAAAGGTATTTCCAACAAACCTTACCCTTAGTTGCCTCAGTTATACCATAGTGAAGGTATCCACAATAGAATGAGGGGCTTACCCAAAGATGGGTGTTACATGCAGTGCCGACTTGGTTGAGCAGCACCTACGTTTTTTCAAGGCCGAGCTATCGCGTTGGGCGATCAACAACACAAGAAATCTCCCGTGGAGAAATACCGATGATCCCTACTGTATCTGCGTGGCTGAAATACTATTGCACCAGACAGGGGCTAGTAAAGTGGCTCCCGTTTATCAGGATCTGATAGCCCGCTATCCGACAGTAGGGGCTCTGAGTAGAGCTAAAATTAAAACTCTAGAGAGAATAATATACCCTTTGGGTTTCTTGTATAGGGCAGGTCGGCTCAGGGAAATCGCAAAGGCCGTTGTCAGTAATTACGGGGGATATATACCATCAGAAAAGACTGGCCTTATGTCACTGCCAGGTATAGGAGAATATACTGCTTCAGCCATATTATGCTTTGCCTATGGTAAACAAGTGCCTATAATAGATACAAACGTGGTCAGGTTGTACTCGAGGTTTTTTGGCCTCTCAAATAAATTACCGAGTTCTGCTCCAACTAACGAGATAAGGCAAATAGCATCAATAGTTATACCTAAGGGAAATGCACGCCGACATAACTATGCCCTCTTGGACTTCGCAGCCTTGGTTTGTAAGCATTATAACCCAGGCTGTTTGAAGTGCCGAATGGGGACAAAGTGCAAATATTGGATTACCCGAAATACCAAACTGTGAATCCATTAACAAAGCTGGATAGTCTAGCTAATAAAAAGCTAACGGACTGAATGTAATAGAGTATAACAAATTGGTATTCTACGCTCAAAACTAGACCTTACCAATTGATACAATGGTTCCTTTTTTATTTTGGTCGAATAGACGTGAAATCCGGCGGACCTTTTTATATCAACTATACCACTCTGTATTGACTGTTTAGGATTGCACATTCTGGCTAATTGGCGAGCTAATACGGACCCACTACGGGATTAGTAATACAGAAACAGTTTCAGAGAGTCTAGCTATTGCTTTGACCAATACAATGGAAGATTGGTTCGAACCACTATACTTTCTAGTTGAACAAACGTTAAAAATGGCTGTAGATTCTGAAAGGGAAGCAAAACCAGACACGTACTCACACAGGGAGTTCTTCAGGGGAACAAGGAGTGTGATAAAGGATAAGTTACCTGTTGCTCTTAGCTACGCAAAACAATTTGGCTCTGACCCATTGCAAAAGCTCCCCCGCTGGAAAAAGCAGCTATCGGCAAGATAATATACTCCAGCTTAATCTGAAGAGATGCATATACAAGATGGGCGGAGCGAGCGACAACAAGAGCTAATCGTTCTTAACTGCAAGCGACTTCATCGTTGTCTGTCAAAGTCACCCTGAAGCTGAGTCACAGTATGAGCCTGCTAAACAACAAGTCACCTTGTGCAAAGCAGTTCACCAGTGGAGTACGTTTTACCTTCATTGTGGCAGTCCCAGGTGCAGTCGCTGCTGGGGTATTTCGTATTATTGCTTTAGGGTAGCCAGGGGAAACGTAAGGGAAGGCCAGGATATACGTTGGTAAAAATAAAAGCGTATACTGAGCTTTATCCGGTTAAGGATCAGAGCAATACCCAACTTGCGCCTGACAAAGTGTTGCATCCCGTGTTATAATAATGAACGAGGTCTGTTTTCTTCCGCAGCCTCAGCAGCTCTTTGAGGCTTTTCTAATGGATTGCTTCTAGCTTTGCCATAGCTATGGGCTGCTGGGGCTGTGCTTTTTCTAAAGTCCTCTATCTCTCATGTGTCCCGTCTCATATTCATGCACTGTATGACAATATCTCAGCAATAATAAGCCAAAATGTGATTTTTAGGTAGGTACCCTCCCAATCAATAGGACAATCCTTCGGCGTTTTCTTCATATCGCGCCTGGTTCAGGTAGCCCCTGCCTCTTGGCACTCTTCCCTAACAGGGCAACTAGAGCATCTTCTACGCTTGCAAAATTCCAAGTTTAATCTCACCAAAGCAGACTCCACAGCAGGGGGTTCCAGCTCCTCCTCGCCAAGTCCAAGCCTGAAGGCAACTTCCTTGGCCAGAGGGGAAAGCTGGGGTCTCGCCTTTTCCCAGACCGCTTTTAGCTCCCTTAGAAAAATGTTCACCGTGGTTGGACCCACGCCCTTGAATTCAAGTAGTCTCTTCTCAAGGTTCTTGCTATCCTTTGACTGAGTGTATAAGCCCTCCAATGAGCCGTATTTCTCCTTTAAGCTGACTGCTATCTCAAGCAGGTTTGATGCGGTGGAGAAGTCATAGCGAACATAGCCACCGGAGTCCAATACCTCCACCAGTTTATCCCAGCCAGCCTCTATAATGTTCTCGGGTGTTACAATTCCCACTTTTTCAAACTCCCTGTAAGTCCTTTTGGCTACTTCAGAGGAAATCCTCTTTGCAAAAAGGATAGAAGCCAGAAACCACTTGAATCTGCCCTCTTCTGTTTTTAAGTCTAAGCCTAGCTCTTGAGAATAGGTTATCAACCTCAAGACCTTTTCTGTCAAATCCCTCATCGCTTTGCTCCTTTGCGGCACGAATATACTATCCCCCCTCTATGAGCTCCTTCAGCCTATCAACTGCTGGAGGCAATACCTCTCCTGTTCTTTCCTCAAACCGCAGGTGAGCAACTCGGTCGAAAGGGGTTTCACCCTTGTTGATGATCACCAGCCGGGCTCCAGATTGAAGAGCCACTTTGGGCATATCAGCAGCTGGTGTAACAACCAGACTGGAGCCGGCAACTATGAAAAGGTCGCAATGTTGCGAATGCCAATAAGAATCAGCTAGCTCCTTCCGCGGCAGTGATTGACCAAAGTTAACTACGCTAGACACTAGTTTTCCCCCACAAAGAGGGCAGGCAATTTGGTCATCAAGGTTATCCAGAAGAAATTCGCAGTGGCTGCACCGCAGCTTGGTAACATTGCCATGTAGCTCTGCCAACAAATCCGGGCGGACTCCTGACCGCAAGTGGAGATTATCCACATTTTGTGAAATGAGAAAGCTTAACTTACCAAGTTTCTGTAGCTCAACAATAGCCAGGTGCCCAGCATTAGGCTCCACTGATGAGAAATCTCGTGGTTTGGTGGGCAGTCCTTTTGCCTGGCGCGTCCAGATGCCGTCTGGTCCTCGGAAATCAGGAAGCCCTGATTCCGTGCTGATGCCAGCACCGGTGAACACCACCAAGTGTTTTGACTCAAATATCCATTGAGCTAGGGTGTTAATTCGCTTGCCCAAGTCCGATAACACTATGGCCCCCAGTAAATTAGGGATAGCTCCCAGCAATAATTCTTACCAATCTGCCGTCTCCATTTTACGACGGTGACTCCCTCATGGCAACGCATAAGGCGGCATTGTAGAAAAGCGGGCACACTAAACAAAACATCGTAATGTGACCTCAGTGGCTCTTCTTTCTGAAGGACAATAAGAGCTTGGAAGATTGGCTGCCTTGTTGAGTTATCAGATAACCGTACCTGGTGAGGGAACTTCAATTGCAGCTTTGTCCAAGAGTGTCTCCTCTGCGAAAATAGGCACTGCTGCCTTCACGCCGAGAGCTATGGCTTTAGCAACTGGGCAGTCAACCTCATAAGACTTCTTATGATGAGCAAACAATAATTTGGCATAAAAGATATTATTCTTAAATCGGTTGATTATGACTGATTTGATATCTGCCTTACTTGTATCAACGCCAGGCACGGAAAAGTCGAAATCTACCGGCTCAGCAGGTTCGGTTCCTACTAGTAGACTTTTTATAATATCAGCCTGTGATGAACCTATGTAAATAGGCAAATAGCGTTCTGCATCCTTTTCTCTTAGAATTACCACCCACATATCGCTCAGCATGTTTCGCCTCACAGAATCAATGATCATTTCTATTTGAGCCATCCCAAGCCTCCTAAATCGGTTTGGCAACGTACAGGTTGTCTCTTTTATTCTAGGCCTTTCTGACAATTAATAAAAGCCCGTGGGTCCGATGCGGTCGGGTGCCGACATTTTGCCGACAGACTGTTTGGCACACCCCATAGTCAAATCCCTTCTTAAAAATCCCCCTTTTTGACCTTCAAAAGCCGCTTGACAAACACCCCTCGTTGTGCCCATAATAGGGAATAGAGATGGCGTTTATCAGAGTAAAGCGACACGGCAACCGTGAATACTACTACCTCGTGGAGGGAAAGCGAGAGGGTAAGAAGGTGAGGCAAAAAGTTATCAAGTATCTCGGGACTGAGCCTCCAACAAAAGAGCAAATAGAAACTATGAGGAGGGAACGATGAGAGCAGCAATCTATTGCCGGGTGTCAACCGAAGACCAGGAGAAAGAAGGCACGTCGCTCCAGAGCCAGGTAGAGGCTTGCGTTAATAAGGCTCAGGAACTTGGCTACGAGGCGCCCGAGGAATTTACCATTCTGGAGACCTACTCTGGCTTAACTCTGGATAGACCCAAACTACCCCAGCTTAGGCAGTGGGTGAGGGATAAAGAGGTGAATGCAGTTGTTGCTTATACCCTGGACCGCGTATCCCGTGACCCTGTCCACTTTATCATCCTGCAGGAGGAGCTGGAGAGGGCCAGTGTCGAGCTTATCCTAGTAACCGAGACGGTAGACAGTTCCGATCTGGGGAGATTGATAACTTATATCAGGGGCTATGCTGCCAAGCTGGAGGTGGAGAAGATAAGGGAGAGAACCATGAGGGGAATAAGGGAGAGAGTTAAGGCTGGCAAGATGCCCAGTGGTAGAAGGGCTCGCCTATACGGCTATAACTACCTTCCCGGGAAAGGTGTAGGCGAGGGGGTAAGATATGTAAATGAAGCGGAAGCCAGATGGGTCAGGGAAATATATCACTGGTTAGTAGAGGAAGGTTTAACGCTGAATGGTATTACATACAGGTTAAGAGCCCTAGGTGTGCCCACGCCATCAGGCGAGGGGTTCTGGATTAGGAGCACCGTATATAAAATACTCGCTAATCCTGCTTATGTAGGAAGGACCTATTGCTTCACACATATCCATAAGGAGACGGATAAGCACTATAGGGAGAACAGAAAGACAAGGAAGACTTCCATTGAGATTAAGCCCTATGAGGAGGGAATAGAGATAAATGGCGCAACTCCGCCACTTATCGAGCCAGAGTTATTTGAGGCAGCTCAAGCTCGACTAAGGCGGAACAAACAGCAGGCAAACAGGAATGGGAAGGTGAAATACCTACTTAGAGGGCATATCTACTGCTCCCACTGTCGTAGGAAATATTGGGGCTATTCTAGGTGGCACAATGGTGAGCCTGACATATCAAGAAACCGATATTACTACTGTATGGGCAGGAGAAGGATAATTACTCCCTATAAGTGCGATAATGCAGGCTATCAAGCCGATTATCTTGAAGGCATAGTTTGGGAGCAAGTTGAGAAGCTCTTATCTCAGCCACGACTAGTGCTAGCCGAGCTAGAGCGCAAGAGAACTGAGGCAAATCAGGAAGGCTTCCTAGAGCAAGAACTTAACCAAGTTGATAAGCGACTAAGAGCACTGGACAGGGAACAGGAACAGCTACTTCAATGGGCGTTAAAGGGATTCCCTGAGGAGACTGTTATTATGGAAAATGAAAAGATTAACTGGCAGCGAGCTGACCTTAAGCAGCGTCGGACCGAATTAGAGACAAAGATAAACCAAGCGAGAAAAGCTGAAGTTGGCATAGATGGCATAGAGAAGTTCTGCGAACTAGTCCAGCAAAACCTTAAGGATTTTACTTTCGAGGATAAGAGGCTAGCGCTAGAGGCACTCCAAGTAGAGGTGTGGGTTGACGGTGAGAAGGTTACTATTAAAGGTGCCATACCCGTAATAGAGGGTGATATTGAGTCTACTCTACCCTGCTGGAGGAGGTGAAGCAGACCAACCTTGAGCTGGAGAGGAAGGACGGCGTCAGGCGCCACTTCCGCTATGACTGGCAGGAGATAGCCAAGCACAACCCCGATTACCTGGCCTATGTTGAGGCAGAAAGAGAGAGGTTGGGGGAAAATCATCCCCTGTTCCTGACCCAGTACAAACTTTTGCCCATCCGGGGCGGCGGGGGGTTCCTAAGCCGCCAGCAGTTAGCCCAGCTAAAGGGAGAGCATGCCAGAAAACACCAAGCTGAGCCGGGCAAAGTGTATGTTGCTGGCATTGACCTGGCCGGGGAGGCTGAGGTGGAAGAGGGAGCATATTTAATCGCTCTCAAGCCGCGCCAGGACTCCACTGTGGTTACCATCGGCGAGCTGGACTTCTCTGTTTGCGATGATATCCAGAAGCAGGCGGGAATACGGGTGGTGGAGCACTACCGCTGGACAGGCGAGAAGCACGCCCGGCTATA
>Ga0209991_10000609_pt1 | contig 15754 bp, 11 predicted proteins | sample ChitaG_FD_183167 | JGI IMG/M metagenome (GOLD analysis project Ga0209991, IMG submission 183167) | Deep subsurface microbial communities from South Pacific Ocean to uncover new lineages of life (NeLLi) - Chile_00310 metaG (SPAdes)... | ecosystem: Environmental > Aquatic > Marine > Oceanic >...
ATTATATTGAAGGTCCTACTTTTTCCCACCTGATTGGTCATACCGGAAAAATAAACAAAGAAGAGCTCAAAATTTTTAGTGATTATTCAATTACTGATTATATTGGAAAAACTGGTCTGGAAAAATCTTATGAGAGTATTTTGCGAGGAAACCCAGGAAAACTTCAAATTGAAAGAGATGCCTTTGGTAATCTGAAATCAAAAGAAATAATTTCAGACCCAGAGCCTGGCAAAAGTCTAATCCTTTGGCTAGATTCTGAGCTTCAGCAAAAAATTGAAGAGAGGCTTGAGGTTTCTTTTCAAAGAGTTGGAGCAAAGAAGGGAGCGGTAGTGGCAATGGATCCAAAAACTGGAGGAGTCATCTCTCTGGTCAGCCTCCCTAGGTTTGATAACAATCTTTTCAGTAAAGGAGGAGATATTGAAATCATTGAGAAGATTTTAAAAGATCCTTTAGAACCGCTTTTTAATTTAGCCATTGCTGGTGGATATTCAACAGGATCTACCATTAAACCCTTAATTGCTTCAGCTTCACTCGAAGAAAATTTAATTTCGCCTCAAAAAAAGATTAATTGCCAAGGCAAAATAGAAATTGAACATGAATATCAGCCAGAAATTATTTATACCTATAGAGATTGGAAAACTCATGGTTGGACAGATATTCGAAAAGCTATCGCTGAATCTTGTAATATTTATTTCTACAGAGTTGGTGGAGGGCATAAAGAGTTTAAAGGGTTGGGCGTTGAAAGAATCAAAAAGTATCTTTCTCTTTTTGGTTGGGGGAAGGTCACCGGAATTGATTTGCCTGGCGAGGCCAAAGGACTTGTTCCCGATCCCTCCTGGAAAAAAGAGGTGATTGGAGAGAGTTGGTATATCGGTAATACCTACCATTTGTCGATTGGTCAAGGCTACCTCAGGGTCACTCCCTTACAGGTAGCGACTGCCTTTTCAGCTATCGCCAATGGTGGAAAACTCTTTCAGCCTCGAGTAGTCCAAAAAACCATCGACAACCAAACAGGGACTATTAAGGAAATAAAACCTAAAATTATCAGAGAAAACTTTATTGCTCCCGAAAATCTCAAAATTGTTAGAGAAGGAATGAGAGAAGCGGTAACCTATGGTTCTTCTGTTTTATTGAACGATTTGCCAGTAAAAGTAGCTTCAAAAACGGGAACAGCTGAGACTGGCCGGACAGGATTTTATCACAATTGGGTGACAGTTTTTGCTCCCTATGAAGATCCTCAAATAGTTTTAACTGTTATTATTGAGAACGTAAAGGGAGCTCAGGTTGTCGCTTTACCAGTGGCTAAAGAAATTCTTAGCTGGTATTTCAGCGGACATAATAAATAATCTTTTTTGACTCTCTCTGGCCGGCCTTGGATTAACTAATCCAGGGCTATTTATTTTCTATAGGGTTTATTGGCCCTATATTTAAAAAAAAGGGGGGGGTTAACCCACCCACCAATCCTTGGTTGCTCTATTAAAATTACAACGGTCTGAGCCGATAGGCGGCTTCGCCTTACGGCCTTTGAAAATTTACTATACCTGTGCTGGGATTGGTGGGGGGTTGACAAGCTTTTTTGATGAATTATTATTTGATAATATCTGGAAAAATCTTATGGACAAATATTTAACTAAAGAAGGTTTAGAGAAATTAAAAAAAGAGCTTGATTGTTTAAAAACTATAAAGAGAAAAGAAATTGCCCAAAGCCTTGGAGAGACTGCTTCTTTTGGCGATTTAACTGAAAATGCCGCCTATCAAGGAGCCAAAGAAGATCAGGCTTTTTTAGAAGGGAAAATTTTAGAGTTAGAAAATTTAATTAAAGAAGCTATTTTAATTGAAGAAAAAGCGAGAGATCAAATAGAAGTGGGCTCTGCCGTTTGGTTAGCCAAAGGCTGGAGAAAAGCGAAATTTAAAATTGTTGGAACAACTGAAGCTAATTTGAATCTGGGGAAGATTTCAACTGAATCTCCTTTGGGCAAGGCCTTAATTGGGCGGAGAAAAGGAGAGATTATTGAAGTTGAAGCTCCCGAAGGCAAAATCAAATATAAAATTATTAAGATTGCATAAAGTCTTTTTGACTTCGGAAATAAATTGGGCTAAAATAAGGTTAGCTCAGTTTTTATTTTATTGTGAGCCAAATTAATAAATTAAGAAAAACCCGTTTAAAGAAATTAGAAGCTATTAAAAAAGCTGGGGTTTTGGCTTTCCCGGAAAGAACAAAAAGGAGTCATACTTGTCAGGAAGTCCTGAAAAATTTTGCCAAATTATCGCAACTAAAAAAGGAGGTGATTTTAGTGGGAAGGATTAGGTCCAAAAGAGAACATGGCAAAGCTACTTTTTCCCATATTGAAGATGGAACTGACAAAATTCAAGCTTATTTTTGGGAAGATAGATTGGGAGAGAGAGGTTATCAATTTTTCTTAGATAATTTTGATATTGGTGATTTTATTGAAGTCAAGGGAATTTTATTTAAAACCAAAACTGGAGAAAAGACAATTGAAGTCAGAGATTTTAAGATTTTGGCCAAGGCCCTTTTACCTCTGCCCGAAAAATGGCATGGCTTAAAAGATGTTGAAGAAAGATTTAGAAAAAGATATTTGGATTTGATTTTTAACAAAAAGGTTAAAGAAAAATTTAAGCAACGATGCCGAATTATCAAAGAAATTAGAGAATTTCTGGAAAAAGAGGGTTTTTTAGAAGTAGAGACACCTATTTTACAACCAATTTATGGCGGAGCTAAAGCTAGACCTTTTAAGACTCATCTTAATGCTTTAGATATTGATTTATATTTAAGAATTTCCCCAGAACTCTATTTAAAAAGGCTAATAATTGGTGGTTTCGAAAAGGTTTATGAAATTTCCCGCGTCTTTCGGAATGAAGGAATTGATAGGTCCCACAATCCAGACTTCACAATCTTAGAGTTTTATTGGGCCTATAGTGATTATAAAAATTTGATGAAATTTACTGAGAGATTATTTGAAGATCTTTTGAAAAAAATTTTTGGCAAATTAGAAGTCAAATATGAAGGGAGAAAAATCAATTTTAAGACTCCCTGGCCGAGGATTGAATTTTCCCAAATTTTAAGAAAATATACAAAAATCAATTTAGAAGAAATTCATCTTGAGGCTTTAAAAAAAGAGGCTAAAAAATTCGGCCTTGAAGTTGGAAAAGGGGAGCAAAAGCCAGAAATTGCAGATAGAATTTACAAAAAATTTTGCCTGCCAAAAATTTGGCAACCAACTTTCATTATTCATCATCCTTTGGGGACTTTCCCCCTGGCAAAACAATTAACCGAAGAGTCTTCAAAATTGGCCTCCTTCCAATTGGTAGCTGGAGGCGGATGGGAATTAGTCCTTGGTTTTTCTGAACTTAATGACCCCCTTGAACAAAGAAAAAGATTTGAGGCCCAAGAGAAATTTTTTAAAGAAGGCCTAGAGGGAGCTCAAAGAATGGATACCGATTTTTTGGAAGCCTTAGAGTATGGTATGCCCCCTGCTACTGGTTTTGGAATGGGAATTGATAGATTAGGTGCTTTGCTAACCGATTCTCATAGTTTGAGGGAGATAATTTTATTTCCAACGATGAGACCAAGGAAAAAGTAAAAATTAAAAACAAAAAATGAGAAACAAAAATGAAAAAATAAAAAAATGTTTTTTAGGTTTTAAGAGTATTTAAGTTTTTAATATTTGTTTTTGATTTTTGATATTTGATATTTAATTTTAGCGGAGCGTTTATGCTAGACATTAAATTCATAAGAAAAAATCCACAAAAAGTTAAAGAAGGTTGTCAAAAAAAACAGGCCAAGGTTGATATTGACCGGCTTTTGGAAATTGATAAAAATTTAAGGAGTTATCGCCAAGAATACGAAAAATGGCAGGCAGATTTAAATAAACTAAGTAAATCTAGGCCCGACGTGGCAATAATAAAAAAGGCAAGAGATTTAAAGTCTAAAATTAAAAAGCAGGGAAATATAATAGCTGGCTTAATAAAAGATTTTCAAGATTTAATGCTTCAAATTCCGAATTTACCCCTTGATGATGTACCAGTTGGAAAAGACGAATCAGAAAACAAGGTTCTAAGGGAAGTAGGGAAGAAGCCAAGATTTAGTTTTAAGCCTAAAGACTATTTAGAAATTGCCGAAAAATTAGATTTAATTGACGTAAAGAGAGCAACTAAGGTTTCTGGGACAAGATTTGGATATTTAAAAAATGAAGCGGCTTTAATTGAATTTGCTCTAATAAATCTTGCCTTCGATACTTTAATTAAAAAAGGGTTTATCCCAGTAGTTCCTCCAGTAATGCTCAAATCTGAAATGGCTAGAGGCATGGGATACTTAGAACAAACAGACGAAGAAGATGCTTATTTTCTCCCAAAAGATAATTTATATTTAGCTGGCACTGCTGAGCAGTCAGTGGGAGCAATGCACGCAAATGAAGTTTTTGAAGAAAAAGAATTGCCCCGAAGATATGTTGCTTTTTCTTCCTGTTTTCGCCGGGAAGCTGGCACTTATGGCAAAGATACCAAAGGAATCTTTCGTGTTCACCAATTTGATAAGGTTGAAATGTTTAGTTTTTGTCATCCAGAAAAATCAGAAAAGGAACATCAATTTTTATTATCAATGGAAGAAAAATTAATGCAGTTATTAAAAATTCCTTACAGGGCAGTCCAAATGTGCACCGCTGATCTCGCGTTTCCCCAAGCAGCCAAATATGATATTGAGGCTTGGCTGCCATCTGAAAATCGTTACCGAGAGACTCATTCTACCTCAAATTGCACTGATTTCCAGGCTAGAAGATTAAATATTAGATTCAGGAAACCCGCCTTCGCTAAAGCTTCGGCGGGCAGGCAAGAAGCAAGGAACAGGAAACAATTAGAATTCGTTCATACTTTAAATGGTACAGCTTTTGCTATTGGTCGCACTTTAATTGCCATCATTGAAAATTATCAACAAAAAGACGGTAGTATTAAAGTGCCAAAAGTTTTAGAAAAATATCTCGGCAAATCAGTAATTAAATAGAATTATGCCGATTAATCGAGAATTTGAGGAAAAAAAATTTTTAATTAAAGGTTTAGAAGCTAATTATAAAATCAGAGGGGCAGGGAGGCCTATTTTGATTTTACATGGCTGGGGAGGATCTTCTGATTCCTGGATTTCAGTCCAAAAATTTTTGGCAGAACAAAGATTTAAAGTAATTGTTCCTGATTTTCCTGGTTTTGGTAAAAGCAAAACTCCTAAAAAACCCTGGAAAGTTGATGATTATGTAGAATGGTTAAAAAATTTTATTATAGAAATAAAAAAATATAATGGTGGGTTTGCTGAGCCTTTTTTTTTGTTCGGCCATTCTTTTGGCGGAAGAATTGCCATTAAATTTGCCGTAAAATATCCGGAAAAAATAAAATCTCTGATTTTATGTGCTTCAGCTGGTATTAAACCAGAACAAACTCTAAAACAAAAAATATTTTTTATTCTGGGTAGATTGGGAGATTATTTATTTTCTCAGAAACCTTTAATCAGATTTAAAGATGGAGCTAGAAATATTTTTTATCAGATAATTCGCCAAAGAGATTATCTCAAAGCCAATGGAACCATGAAAGAAACTATAAAAAAGATACTTGAAGAGGATCTTTTAGATTTTTTACCTAAAATAAAAACTAAAACTTTAGTTTTGTGGGGGAAGCTTGATAAAATGGTATCTCTAAAATATGCCTACATTATGGAAGAAAAAATTCCCAATTCCCAGTTAATCATTTTGCCAGGCATTGGCCACAGCCCCCAACTCGATGTTCCCGAAAAACTAGCTAAAACTATAGTCCAATTTTTGCGATCATAACATAATCATATGTTTTTTTATTTATCTTTTTTTTGGTTCATTCGAACAACCAAAATTATTTTATTTTACCTTTATCTCTGGCAATTGAAAGAATATCATCTTGGCCGATTTATAGATCATTTTCGCACTGCAAAAGGTGCAAGCCTTCTTTTTAATAAATTAAATTTTTTAAAAATTGTTCTTTTTCTACCTCTTTTTTTCTTCCTCTATTTCCCCCTCTTTTTTAATTATCCTTATCTTTCTTCCTTTCCCAATATTCTTTTGATTTTATATCCTCTCTTGCCCTCGATTCTTTTAATTTTATATTTTGTTGAATCTCTCAAAGCTTTTATAGATCTCCCTCAAAAGAAGTTAAAATTTCCAGTTTTAACAAAAAAAGCTGCTTTTTTGAGTTTGGCGGCTCTTTTTCTTGAAATTATAATTCTTTTGGCTTTTTTTTATTTTAAAAAAAATCTGGAATTCTTTGCTTTTTGGCTTTTAACTCTGGATATTTTTACTCCGGTAGTTACTTCAGCCATCGTTTTAGCTTTCCAACCCTTAACTTGCCTCTTGAGAAGCCGGATCATTAGAAAAGCTAAATTAAAAAGAGAGAGCTTCAAAAACCTCATGGTAATTGGTATCACTGGAAGCTATGGAAAGACTTCAACCAAAGAATTTCTTTACACTGTTTTATCTCAAAAAGCAACCCTCCGGGGAGGCACTCCGGGCGCCAGTAAAGTTTTGAAAACTGCTGAGCATCAAAATTCAGAAGCGGGAATCTCTCAGTGTATTTTAAATAATCTGAATTCTAGCCATGAAATTTTTATTGTTGAGATGGGAGCTTATGGCCGAGGGGGGATAAAATTGCTTTGTCAGATTACTAAACCCAAAATTGGGGTCCTAACTGGAATTAATGAACAGCATATGGCTTTAATGGGCTCTCAAAAAAATATCATTAAAACAAAATATGAATTGATTGAAGCTCTACCCGAAAAAGGATTGGCTATTTTTAATGGAGACAATCCATATTGCTTAGAGCTTTACCAAAAAACAAATAAGCCAAAAAAGATTTTTACTGCTCAACCTCAAAATCTAAAATTTAGGCCCGATCTCTGGGCTGAAGGAATTAGCTGCGACAAAAAATCTCTTTTCTTTAAGGTCTGCACTCAGGCAGAATGTGATAATTTCAAAGTCTATTTATCAGGAGCTCATTTTATTTCTAATCTTTTAGCGGCAATTTTAGTGGCTAAAGAATTGGGGATGAGTTCAGAGGAAATTGTCAGAGCTTGTCTAAAAATAGAAGCACCAAAAAAAACAATGAATATTTCTGAGGGAGTAAATAATCTGATAATAATCGATGATTCTTATTCAGCTAATCCAGAGGGAGTAATTGCTGCTCTTAATTATTTGAAAATTTATCCCCAAAAAAAAATAATTGTTATGCCTTGCCTCATTGAATTAGGAAAAGCTTCAAAAGAGGTTCATCAAAAAATAGGCAAAAAAATTGGCCGAATTTGTGATTTAGCCATAATTGTAACAAAAGAACATCTCTCCGAAATAGAAAAAGGGGCTCTGGAAGTAGGCTTTAATAAAAAGAATATTTTATTTGGCGAAGACCCTGAAATAATTTTTGAAAAGATAATAGATTTTTGTAAAAGAGGAGGAGTAGTTCTTTTGGAAAGCAGGGTACCGGAGCGATTAATTAATTTACTAACTGGGAAATAATTCATGTCATTTAAGTCAATACTTCGACAAGCTCAGCACTGGTCTTTTAGGCCAGTTTCCATATCTTTATCGCCGAATACGGAAAAAGATGATATCTATTTAGCTCTAAAATTGATTTTTCAACCCTGGCGCTGGAAAAACGGGGAGAAAATAAAAGAATTAGAAGAGGAATTTAGAAAATATCTTGGGGTAAGATATGCTTTTTCTTTTAATAGTGGTAGGTCGGCACTTTTGGCAGTTTTAGAATCGCTAGATCTCAAAAAAAATGACGAAGTGCTACTTCAGGCTTTCACTTGTAATGCAGCGGTAAATCCAATTTTATGGGCCCGCCTTCGCCAAGGCTTCGGCGGGCAAGCTGGCCTCAAACCAGTTTTTGTTGATTGCGATGATGGTTCGACGGGCTCACCATTTAATATTGACGTTGAGGATTTAAAAAGAAAAATTACTCCAAGAAGTAAAGCAGTAATGGTTCAACATACCTTTGGTCTACCAGTAGATCTCACAAAGATTTTAAATATTTGCCAAGAAAATAATTTAATCTTAATTGAAGATTGCGCCCACTCTTTGGGAGTTGAATATCAGAACAAAAAAATTGGCACTTTTGGGAAAGCCGCCTTTTTTAGTTTTTCTCGAGATAAAGTAATATCTTCGGTTTATGGGGGGATGGCTGTAACTAATGATCCGATTTTAGCTAGAAAACTTAAAGAGTTTCAGGAAAAAATTAGTTATCCTTCTTATTTTTGGACTCTCCAGCAATTATTCCATCCAATTTTGATGAATTTTTTAATTCTGCCTGCTTATTCTTTTTTAAGATTTGGCAAAACATTATTAAGTATTTTCCAGTGGCTCCAGATTTTATCTAAAGCTGTCCACTGGAAAGAAAAAAGGGGGAAGAAACCTGGTTATTTTCCAAAAAGAATGCCAAATGCTTTAGCTTATTTAGCTTTGAATCAATTTAAAAAACTTGAAAAATTTAACAATCACCGAAAAAAAATTGCCAAATTCTATTTTAAATCTTTAAAAGATTCTTCCTTCGAACTTCCTCAAACCTTTGGAGACTACAACCCACCCACCGCATCCTCCCACCCGCCTATAGGCGGGTGGGTCCCTCGAGATCATATATTTATGAGATTTACAATAAAACATCAAAAAGCTCATCAGATTATAAAGCGAGCTTGGCAAAAGAACATTTTAGTAGGGGATTGGTATACTGCCCCTATCGCTCCTTATGATACGAAATTGGATAAAATGGGCTATATTTTAGGCAGCTGTCCAAAAGCTGAAAAATTAGCTAAAATAACCTTAAATTTACCAACTCATATTAATATTTCTCAAGAAAAAGCCCAAAAAATCGTAGACTTCCTTCAAAAAAGAAGCTAAAATATAATAAAGAAAAGTAACCTATTTTCTACGGCCGTAGGAATTAGGTTACAATATAAAAACGAACATGCGGCTTCCTATTACTGATAAATTTCTTTGGGAGTTTTATAATTTTCTTGAAAAAATAGGCGATATAAATGGTTTGCTTTCTCCTCGGCCGTGGAGAGAAGTCTGGTGCCCCGAACTTCATAAATTTAGATACGAATATGAAAAAGGGCGGCTGAGAAAACGTTTTAGTCAATTTATTTATTATTTAAAGAAAAATGGATATATAAAAATTAAAAGTCTAGAGAATAAACAGGGGATTATTCTTACCAAAAAGGGGGCAGAAAAAGTTTTAAAAACAAAACTTCGTTTAAGGGAAAAGAGGCCAAGAAAGGATGGAAAATGGCAGATGGTAATTTTTGACATCCCTGAAAGAAAACGCGATTTAAGAGATTTATTTAGAGAAACTCTTCACATTTTAGGATACAAAATGTTTCAGCAAAGTGTTTGGGTTTGTCCCTACAATGTCTTAAAGGAAACTGAAGTAATTGTTCAAAAATATTCACTTGATCGTTATGTTAAATTATTTTTAATTGAGGAAGTAGAAATGTAACCTTAATTTTACGGCCGTAGAAATTGGGTTACACAACTTCCCTTTTTTGAAATTATGGATATCACAGAAATTAAAGATAAGCAGAAATGGGAAAATTTTTTGTTGGAATGCGGAGAAAAGACTTTTTTGCAATCTTGGAATTGGGGAGGGTTTCAAGAGAAGATGGGTAATAAAATTTGGCGGCTGGGAATTTACGAAAGGAATTCTTTATTGAGTGCAGCTTTGATTATTAAAATAGCTGCGAAAAGAGGAATTTTTTTGTTTTGTCCTCATGGACCGATCGCTTCGCTCAAAATCAAAAATCTCTTAATTGCTCCGCAATTACAGGGAACAAAGCGACTAGTTCGTAAATCAAAAATTAAAAATTCTTTTGAAATCTTAATAAATTATTTAAAAGATTTGGCCAAGAAAGAAAATTGTAGCTTTATTCGAATTAGCCCAGTTTGGGAAAGAAACAAAGAAAATATTGAAATCTTTAAAAATTTAGGTTTTAAAGAAGCTCCAATTCATATGCATTCGGAAATAACTTGGGAATTAGATATTAGTCTGCCAGAAGAAAATCTTTTAAAGCAAATGCGGAAAACCACTCGCTATTTAATTAAGCAGGCCCAGGAGAATTCAGATGTCAGAATTAATAGAAGTCAGAGATTAGATGATGTTGAAAAATTTAATGAGCTTTATCAAAAAACAGTCAACCGACACCATTTTGCTCCCTTCTCATTAGATTATTTAAAAAAAGAAGTTTTAGCATTTGCGCCAGACAATCAGGTTATAATATTTCTGGCTGAATACAGGGAAGAATTAATTGCTTCGGCCATTATAATCTTCTGGCAGGGAATTGCTTTTTATCATCAGGGAGCCTCTTTAGTAAAATATCCAAAAATCCCGGTCTCTTATCTTTTGCAGTGGGAAGCGATAAAAGAAGCCAAAAAGCGAGGTTGTAAAACTTATAACTTCTGGGGCATCGCTCCAACTGATTCTCCCCGGCATCCCTGGGCAGGTCTTACTTTATTTAAAAAAGGTTTTGGCGGCTATAAAAAAGAATATGTCAAAACCCAGGATTTACCATTATCTGGGAAATATTGGATAAATTATCTCGTAGAAAGAATGAGGAGATCAAAAAGAGGCCTCTAGTCTACCATGGTCACTCGGAGATTTAGAAAACCTTATAGAATAAGAAAGAAAAAATCGATTTTTAGCAATCGATTTTTTTGGCTGGGAATTTTAATCCTCGTTATTATCGGAACCGTTTTTTATTTTTTGTTTTTCTCAGAAATTTTTCAAATTAAAAAGATTATTGTTACTGGCGAGGAAAAAGTTTCAAAGGAAGATCTTAAATTGTTAATAGAAAAAAAATTAGAAAATAAAATATTATTTTTCGAAACAAAGAGTATTTTTTTAGTTAATTTAAATGAAATAAAAAAAAATATTCTAAATGATTTTTCTCAAATAGCCGAAATTGAAATAGGCCGAGGATTTCCCGACACACTAAATATTATTGTGGTAGAAAGATTGGCTTTGGCAACTTGGTGCCGGGGTGATCATTGTTTTTTACTCGATAATGAAGGAGTAATTTTTGAAGAAACTTCTCCTCAAGTGGATTTAGTTAAGATTATCAATAGACAAAATCTAGACCCTTTTAATTTAGGAGAAAAGGTGATTGAAAAAAAGCTATTAGTTCAGATTTTGGAAATCGAATCTAAATTAAAGAAGGGCTTTAAAATTCAGCCCCAAGAAATTTCAATAATATTTGAAGAAAGATTGAATATTAAGACACTAGAAGATTGGAAAATTTTTCTAAATCCTCGAGGAGATATAGAATGGCAGTTAACAAAACTAGAGGCAGTTTTAGAAGAAGAAATTCCTTCCGAAAGAAGAAAGGATTTAGAATATATTGAGTTAAGGTTTGGCAATCTCGCTCCCTATAAATATAAAAGTTCCGTTGAAGCAGGTTTTTAATCAATATAATAGACAAAGATTGAATAGCCTATTTTTGTAATAGGTTGATATTGATCAAGCCAGCGGTAATATCCATAAGGCTGGTCAAAACCCGAAACAAGTTCTCCTCGTCCTCCCTGCAAAAAACTAGCTGATACAGCTAAATAATTTCCTTTGGGAAGTTCTTTTGGATCTCTTTGCCCCCACCAAGGGGCGTACTTTTCTTTTAGATAATATTTGGCCTCCCCGCCACCAAAATAATCAACGTAAATTTTCTCAATTCCCTGTTCATTAACCCATTTTTTTAATCTTTTTAAATCTTGGCCCCAATCTAAATTGGAATTGACAGTATAGATGTAACCTTTATCTGGCCCACCAACTATTTCATTAAAATAGGCCAGAAAGTGGGGATAAATTGAAATTACAGATATTATTTGCCATAAAATAAGAATTGCTAAGACTGCATATTTTATTTTCAAAAAGGGCTCCTTTAGCCACAAAACTGTCATTGCACTTATCAAAATGATAGTAAAGGGAAAAACCGGCAAAAGATGACGAACTCCGATATTAAGATTACTAGTTAAGCTTGTTGCCCAATAAAGACCAATAAAAGTGAGCATGGCAAATTCTGGAAAATGACCGCCAATCCAGTTTCTCAATCTTTGGAAAAAATTTCGCCAAAATTGGCTCCTAATCAGCCAGGCCGCATAAAGTAGGGCAATCAAAGTTAAAATATGAAAAGTCAAAGGTTCTTTTATTAAATAAACAATTGGAAAATAATTTTTCCAGCTATCGGCTGAAATCTCACCCAAAAAGTAAGTAGTGTGCCCGGTGGCACTTCTGTTAATTGCTAACAACAATCCTAGAGAATAATGAGCTACAGGCCTCAACAGAGGTTGAGAACTCATCCAAATGGGTATCTTAATTAAAGGTTTTGGAATAGAGGTGGTATTAAGAAGAAACTGGGTATCTCTTAATTGTTGATCTGGTGGATAATTTAAGATATGGAATTGATAAATTGGCCAAATAACCAAAATTAAAGCAATTGTGCCTATTAATATTGAGAGTCCTAAATATTTTAAAATAGAAATTTTATTTAACCAAGCATAAACTAAAGTGATAATGACAAAAAATGGTATAAGTAAAATTAAAGAGAATTTTAAAAGCATTGCCACTCCAAATATCAAACCAGCTAAAATTATGTTTTTCTTTGTCGGGTTTTTTAAAAATTTTAACCAGAAATAAGTAGCTATCACTACTCCCAAAGTTGCTCCAACATCGGTAGTCACTAATCTTCCATGGGCTAAAAAAGTAGGTGAAAAAGAGAACAAAACTAAAGTTAATATCCCGACTTTATTTCCAAAGAGTTCCCTTGCCCAGTAAAATAGAAACCATCCTAAAAATAATAAAAGTAAAATCATCGGAATTCTTGACCAAAATAAAATTTGATCTGGATTATTCCCCGATTCATATAAAAATTGAGAGCCGAAATTAAATTGGAGCCACCATACCGGATTAGTTTCTTGAATCCAGGAAGGATGAGCTTTTGGAAAATTAAGATTTAAAAACAAAAGAGGAATAGCAGCTAAGTCTTTAATTAAAGGAGGGTGTTCAGGATTTAATCTATAATCTTTCTGAGTTAAATAAGAATAACCGGCTGGAATATGAGCTAACTCATCAAAGGTAAGGGAGTCGTCGAGAATACTCGAAAAAGTTAATAAAAACACTATGGAAAGTAATATCCCGGCAATAATGTAAGTTAAACGATTAGACATAAAATTATTTAAAAAATCCAGTTAAATAATAAAATAAAAAATAATCCAAAAATTCTTGAAACTATAAAAATAGCTAAAATTATTGCCAGAATTAATAAAAATATTTTTATTTTGTTTTTCATTTTTTATATTTTAAAAATTCCGTTCTTCATTTTTATCTTATTTCGTATACCCAAAATCCTTTTTCTCTTTTGATTTGTCCTTGGGGAAATTTTTGATTAAGTTTATCTAATAACCTCCCATCATACAATGGCACAATTACTATTTCTCTTTGATCTGTTTTAATTTGGTTTAAATCTTCAGCCCTCAAATAAGTTGAGCGTGGTTGGCCAAATTTGACAATTTCAATAAATATCGGGGTCTGGGCAGGGATTGAAATCCCATAGAGAGGTACCCCCATTTCATTAACAATGACATATTTTTGAGCTTCTGCGGGTAGGGAATTGAGATAATTACCAATTTCAACATAATTTTTCGAAAAAGCTCCTTCAACTTCAGAATGGCCGCCCCATTTAATAAAGTATTTGTCAAATTGAAGAAATCCCATCGCGAAAAGAAAAAAAAGAGAAGTTAAAACTAATAATTTTTTACTTCTAATATTTTGATCAAACCATTTGTAGACATACCATCCACCCAAGCCGACGAAAATATATACCACCGGAATTACCCCAATAACTCGCAGGGCATGGGGAATTCCTTCGTAAGTAAGAATTCCAGGCAAAATCATAATGCAAAACCAGCTTATTAAGAAACTAGCAACTAGTAACTGGTGGCTGACAAAATTTTTATTTTTTATTGATTTTACTAAATCTTTTACAATTAGAATAAAGCCTATCCAAAATAATATTCCTATTGGCCAAAAAAGCATAGGGGAGCCTGAAAAATTGTGACGCCAGTTGCTATCCCCATAAAAATTAAACATTCCCAAATGCAAAATTAAAGATTCCCCAAAAGCTTTAATTGGATTTTGAGCGCTGAATATTGAAACTCCGGTAGCCCGACTAATAAAATCTCCGGGGTTTTGCAAAAAATAAACCCCGATAGGAATAGCCACTAAAATAATTACTAAAAGAAAAAGGCCTACCTTCCACCAACCATCCTGGATATACATTTTATTCCAAAACCATTCCCATTTTTTTTGAGGCAGGTTTTGGCTAAAATATTCAATTAATTTTAGAATTAAAACTACAATTAAAATTAATACCGCCGCCCGAAAAGAAATATAAGTATAAAAGCCGAGGCCAAAGAATATACCAGAAATTATAAAATTCCAGACATTTTTGGTTTTAAATCCACGTAGTAGAAAATAAAAAGCGAAAACTAAAATAAACGGAGCTAAAATTCCCCGAAAACCGATGCGGCTAAAATTAATATGCCAGAAAGAAATAGCTAAAAAGAAAGAAGAAAGCAAAGCAACGTTTTTGTTAAAAAGCTCCCGAGTTAACAAATATAATCCCAGAACCGTGAAAATACCTATCAGAGCTCCTACAATTTTTAATGACCAGATACTTATACTAAAAATACCGAAAGATAAAGCAATTAAGTTAATAAAAAGGCCTTCTCGACCATTGTTATCGGGATAAAAAACTTTAAAATTCCCAGTTTTTAGGGCGGATATTGCATCATTACCATTGATGGCTTCATCGGGATAAAGTCCAGGCGGAATAGAATCAATCTGCCACAGTCTAAAAAATACAGCAATTCCAAGAATAATCAATAAAAATAGCAGAGTTTTGTTTCTTTGAAACGCCCCAATCATTATATTATTTTAGCAAATTTAATTGCGAAAACATAGCAAAAAAAAACGTGCCTCATCCCTCCTTAGGAACTATCACTCTCGAGTCTTGACTGCTAATTTTGATTTGGTATAATGAATATTGATGGATATAACCGAGCGCCAAGAGAAAATATTAAACACCGTAATTGATGAATACATTGATTCAGCTCAGCCAGTTAGTTCTCAATTGCTGGAGAAAAAGTATAGTTTTGAAATTCGCCCTGCGATGATAAGAATTGAAATGCAAAAATTGACTGATAGGGGTTATCTTTATCAGCTTTATACTTCGGCTGGGAGAATTCCTACTGATAAGGGTTATCGATTTTTTGTTGATGATTTATTAAAAGAAGGATTTTCGGCTTTTGATAAAAAGTTTTACGATGAATTATATCGGCTGGAAAAAGAAATTAAGGATTCTTTGAAATTTGTTCAGGTTTTGACCAAAAGAGTTGCTGAACTTACCTCAAATTTAGCGGTAAGCTATTTAACAAAAGAGGGGGTTATTTTAAAAGAAGGTTGGGAAGAAGTTTTAAAGGAACCAGAGTTTAAAAATTCAAACTACTTTTCGAAGTTTATAGAAATGGCGGAAGACTGGGAAGGAAACATTGAAGATTTTGAAACCTTAGCCGAAATTAAAATTTATATCGGTGAAGAAAACCCCCGGCCAAAGGCTCGCGATTTTAGCATAATTATCTCTCCCTGTGTTTTTACTAAAAATCAAGAAGGAACTTTGGCAATATTGGGGCCCAAA
>Ga0209991_10000610_pt1 | contig 15750 bp, 12 predicted proteins | sample ChitaG_FD_183167 | JGI IMG/M metagenome (GOLD analysis project Ga0209991, IMG submission 183167) | Deep subsurface microbial communities from South Pacific Ocean to uncover new lineages of life (NeLLi) - Chile_00310 metaG (SPAdes)... | ecosystem: Environmental > Aquatic > Marine > Oceanic >...
AGCGAAGTTTATGGAACAGCTCAATACGTACCCATTGACGAGAAACATCCACTGCAGGGGCAATCGCCATATTCAGCCAGTAAAATAGGTGCGGATAAGCTTGCCGAAAGCTTTTTTAGGTCATACGATTTGCCAATCACCACGTTAAGACCATTTAACACCTATGGACCACGACAATCGGCAAGAGCGGTTATTCCCACAATTATTACTCAAGCATTGGCTCAAAACAAAGTATTCCTTGGCTCTTTAGAGCCAACAAGGGATTTATCTTATGTGGACGATGTGGTTGATGGCTTCATTAAAGCATGGGAATCGGAAAGGTCTACTGGCGAAGTTATTAATATAGGCTCTGGTTTTGAGATTTCTATTAATGATTTAGCAAATAAGATTATTTCTTTGATAGGGAAAAAGGTAAACATAGTTTCCGATCCAAAACGGGTCAGACCACCAAAAAGTGAAGTAGAAAGATTAATGGCTGATAACTCTAAGGCAAAAGAATTACTTAATTGGGAACCTAAGGTTTCTTTAGACGAAGGTTTACGAAAAACGATAGACTGGTTTTTAAAATTTCAAAACAGATATAGACCCGATATCTACAATATTTAGGAGAGAAATATGGATGCAATTATTCTGGCAGGGGGCAAAGGAACGAGATTAGCGCCATATACAACGATTTTCCCCAAACCGTTAATGCCTATAGGAGATGTGCCTATTCTGGATGTAGTTTTGCGGCAATTGAAGGGTCACGGATTTACCAAGGTAATTATGGCGGTAGGTTACTTGGCGGAACTTCTGGAGACTTATTTTGGGAAGGGAAGCAAATACGGAATCGATATTCAATATTCGCACGAAAGTAAACCACTGGGAACCGCGGGACCTCTTTCTCTAATTGAAAACTTAACAAGTCCTTTTTTGGTTATGAACGGGGATATTTTGACAACGCTTAATTATTCAGCGCTTATTAATTATCATAAAGAAAAAGAGGCTATTGCCACAATTGCTATGCATAAAAGAACAGTCGATGTTGATTTCGGTGTTATCGAGTTAAATACGAACAGTGAGATTACCAATTATATTGAGAAGCCTAACTTAAAATATCTGGTGAGTATGGGAATTTATATCTTTGAAACCAGGGTTCTGAGTTATATCAAGCCAAACGAGAAATTAGATTTCCCGGATTTAGTGAAAAAGTTACTGGGAAATAATGAAAAGGTCATTGGTTATCCCAACAACGACTACTGGTTAGATATTGGGCGTTATGATGATTACCAAAGAGCCATAGATGAGTTTGAGGAGAATAAAGAGAAATTCTTACCAGATAAGTTCAAAAATTTAGTAAAAAGTAATCCGCGTTCTGACAAACGCTAAAAATCACAGGAAGAAGCTAAAAAATGCGTATAAACCTTGAGAAATGTATTGGCTGTATGGAATGCATACCCTATTGTCCTGCGAGGGCAATAATAGCAACGGGGAGCAAGTGCGCGGTTGATGAACAGAGATGCTTTGAATGTTATACCTGCCTTACATCGGGAATTTGTCCTGTAGATGCCTTGGAGAAAGTACCATTAAAATGGCCGAGAATATTAAGGCATATCTTTAGCTCAGTGACTATGGCGCATAAATGGACGGGAATAGATGGGAGAGGAACTGCTGAAATGAAGACTAATGATGTTACCGGCCGTTACCGTCACGGCGAAGTGGGGTTCACAGTAGATGTAGGGAGACCTGGCGTAGGCACGACTTTTGAGGATGTGGAAAAAATTTCCCTGGCAGTGGCTAAAGTAGGTGTTGAATTTGAACAGATGAACCCGGTGACAAAACTTATGACCGATAAGACTACAGGCAAACTCAGAGACGATATAAAGAGAGAGCGATTACTTTCATGTATATTAGAATTCAAAACCAAGGATACTAAAGCAGTCTCCGTTATAAATGCTCTTATGGATGTTTCTAAGTTGGTTAACACGGTTTTTAGCGTGGGTTGTATTTCTAGATGTAGACCTGATGGCACGATACCTGTTAAAACTATGTTAGAGGAAGCGGGCATCTTTTATCGACCAAACGGGAAGATTAACATTGGACTGGGACGTCCATTGGCTCCATAACAAGGAAGGATGTTTATGACACACACTTTGCATCGACAGGGAAGCGTAGACTCGTTAAAGGAGGACTATCCTGTACTTATTATAGGTACTGATGTTCCCTTGGGCAGACATAGAATGCGCTTCCGCAGAAAATTTCCCCGTATCTATGCAATAGTTAAAAGAACATTTTTATACTTTGGAATTCCTAAGATGCTCAGGATTATTAAGAGAACCAAACCAGTCGTGGCACATGGAGGCCTTGTATTTAATAACAAGAAAGAATTAACCAGTTATCTGAAAGAATTAAAAGAAAAAAACACGGGGAAGTCTGTGGTCGTCTCTGGACTGTTTGACGAAGTTACCGAGTGCTTAAAGGAGTTAAACTTATCTCCTCATACTGTTCAATTCTCCCTGGGAATCTTTGGCAAAAAAGAGTTATTACCAGAGGAAGAAATTCTCCAGATAACTACTATGTGCGGCCATCATATGATATCACCAGATCTGGTAGAAAAACTGGCAAGCGATATAGAGAACGGAAAGATATCCTATGAAGAAGCAGTACGAGTGATGAGTAAACAATGTGTTTGTGGGGTGTTTAACAAGGGTCGGGCCTGTAAACTTACGGAAGCTTTGGTAAATAGATTATATTCACTTTCATACAGCAAGACGGGGACGGCTTATTGAATTTCTGTGGAGAGCTAAATGTTTTTAAGAGAAAAATCAGAAAAACTCAAGAAAAAAGAATATTTTCATAAATTATTTTCTAATCGCACTAATATAGATTATTGGGAATCCATTTACAATCGACAAGATTTCCTGGGAGTTTGTTACAGGAAGAGAATGGGCCAGGCATTATCATGGATAGATAATTCGAATTTATCTGAAAATTCCAAAATTTTAGATGTTGGCTGTGGTGCCGGTATGACGGCAAAGGAAGTTGCAAATAGAGGATATGAAATTTGGGGAATGGATTATTCTCATAATATGATTAGAAAGGCTAAGGACATCTGTAATGCGAAAGTGGATATAAATTTTTTACAAGGAGATATAGAATCCTTGCCATTTAAGGATTCAGTTTTTGATATGGTGTTGTGCCTGGGCGTGATTACATATCTAAAATCTGAACAAAAGGCATTACAGGAAATGTCCAGGATTCTAAAACCCGGGGGGACGATGATTCTGAGTATTCTAAATAAATTTTCTTTAGCCAAGTGTCTGGACATATCAGTTCTTGTAAAACGAAGACTGCAAAGGATAGCGGGTGATAGGATTGTGTCCTGGCAAAAGAGAGCTGAAATTGAAGAAAATCGCTTTGCCGTAAAAAGCTATTTTATTCCAAGTTTAAGAAATGCACTAAAGACTGCCGGGTTTACAGAATTAGCTTGTATGATGGTTCAATACGGACCATTGACATTTTTTGGTCGAAAGATTTTTCCAATGAGAATAAACATAAATATAACTACTTTTTTGGAAAAATTTTCAAATATCCCCATTATTAGGTCTTCTGGGAATATGTGCTTATTTAGATTGAGAAAAGTGGGAGGAAAATAGAAAAAGGCAATTCCTGTAAAAGGAGGATGCAAATTGCCTCTACGAACTGCACCTTGTCTTCTTTATTATTTGTGGAAAATAAGAAAGGCTCAACGGCTCAGTCTCTCTGAACTGGAAAAGTTACAAAACAGAAAATTAAGAGCCATAGTTAAACACGCTTACGAAAATGTCCCCTATTACCATGAGTTATTCAATTCTGCCAAGTTAAAACCGGAAGACATTAAAACAAAGGAAGACTTAGTCAAAGTACCAATAACTACTAAACAAGTCCTCCAGAGATTACCCATTAGCGAGCGGGTGGCAAAGGGTGTGAACATAAATAAATGTATAAAATGCAGGACAAGTGGCTCTACAGGAGAGCCTTTGGATGTGTTTCTTAGCAAGAAAGAAATGAGCTACAGAATTGCCATGCAAACCAGAGTCTATGGATTGGACTTAACCCATAAAAAGGTAAACATACTTGATCGCGAGCCTCTTCCTCCACAAGGCTCACCAGCAACGATTTTCAGAAAACTCAAGCAATATTTGAATTATCTGGGATTATGGAGGAGGTATTACTTTTCCCTTTTCGAGGAGCCTTGCGAACTGGTCTCAAAACTACTGGAAGTTAGACCCGATGTTATAGAGACTCAGCCGTCAACATTGAAGTTGATATCTAAATTTGTTAGGGAAAATAATATCACCGGGATTTTCCCTAAATTTATCTTCACCAGGGCGGAGTTACTAAGTAGAGAAGATAGAAAGCAAATAGAAGCTGTTTTCAACACCAAATTGACTGACCTCTACGGCACCATAGAGTTCGGCATTATTGCCTGGGAATGCGAAAAACATCAAGGGTATCATATCAATAGTGACATTGTAGTGGTGGAGGCAATAAAAGATAATCAGCAAGTACACGAAGAACAGGGGGAAATCGTTTGCACTGATTTAACTAATTATACTATGCCTTTCATAAGGTATGGATTGGGAGATATAGCTGTATTGAGCAAAGAAAAATGTAGTTGTGGCAGGAGTTTTCCACGGATAAGATTGATACAAGGTAGGTCTGATGACTTCATTACTTTACCTTCGGGAAGAATTGTCTCTCCTCGCCTCCTCTCAGTGAGCTTAAAAAAGATAGATGGAATTAGCCAATATAAATTAATACAGGAAAGCATAAATACTTTTGATGTTCAAATAGTCAAAGGGCAGGATTTTAGAAAGGCTACAATAGAAGAATTTGAGAATGTGTTAAGAGAGATACTTGGCAAGGATACTCGGATCAATATAAATATTGTGGATGAAATACTGAAAGAAAAATCGGGTAAGGTGCGTCCGATAGTCTCCAAAGTACCCGTAAATCTCTACGGGAAATAAGGATTATTAAATGGAAGATTATAAAGTCGATTTTGGTTCCCAGTTGATATGTAGCATTATAGACGAAAAAATAGGTTTATTAGGCTACATAGTCATAGATTCCGCCATCGATGGGCACGCGTGCGGTGGGCTAAAAATGCTACCCGATGTTTCTATTCCAGAATTACAGGGCCTGGCTAGAGTAATGACTTTAAAATTCAGTTTTTTGGGAATGAACGAAGGTGGAGCAAAGGCAGGAATAATTGCCGACCCATCTATGCCGCGAGAAAAAAAATTGGCTATACTTAGAACTTTTGCAGAAGCTGCCAGTCCTCTCCTGAAAACCCATGCCTACGTTCCTGCCTCTGATATGGGGACCACCAATGAAGAAATCAGATATATGTTAAAGTCGATAGGCCTAAAAGTGCATGAAAATATTATCCAACGAAAGGAAGAAGGAGGATTTTATGTCGGTTTCTCCGTTTTTGCGGGCGCCCGAGCAGCTGCGAAGCATATAAATTTAGACTTATCTCAATCTACCCTGGCAATAGAAGGTTTGGGAAAAGTGGGAAGTTCTGTAGCTAAAATTTTCTCGCAGAAGGGGACGAAGATAGTGGCCATCTCCACAATCAAGGGAGCAATATATAACCCAAATGGGTTAGATGTGGATAAATTGATGCAGATAAAAAATGAGGTTGGGGAGGATGTAGTAAACATTTATAAACAAGCAATGAAAATTGAGAAAAGTAAATTACTCACGTTAGATGTAGACATACTATCACCTTGTGCCAGACCCCACAGTATCAATCTAAAAAACGTGGAGAAAATAAAAGCCAAGATTATTTGTGCTGGCGCCAACATTCCAGTAACTCCTGAAGCGGAACAAGTTTTATGGCGGAAGGGAAAATTATACCTTCCAGACTTCGTTACAAATTGTGGGGGAATACTGGGGAATAATATGGAGAATGCCGGGTTGAGTAGTCAGTTGGTTGAAAATTTTATTATTCAAGAAATTGGTAACAAAATATCAGAAACAATCGAAGTTTCCAGGAAAAAGAATATGAGTCCTGTCGAACTTGCCGAAATGGAAGCAGAAAAAAAATTTACAAGAATAAAAACGAGGTCTAAGGAAAAAACGATAAAAAACAGACTATTTAACATTGCTTTAAAAGTTTATAAAAAGAACTTAATACCAAAGTGGCTTGCTAAACTCTATGCACAAAAACATTTTAGAGCAAGGTTAAGTTAAGCGAAAAGACTGGTAATCAATAAGGAGCTTTAAAGATGAACATAAGTGTTTTCGGATTAGGATATGTGGGATGTGTATCTGCTGCCTGTTTGGCAGAGAATGGACACAAGGTTATGGGAGTGGATATAAACCAAAATAAGGTCGATATCATAAACAGTGGAAAAAGTCCGGTCGTAGAAAAAGATATTAATGGAATCATTAAGGAGGTCGTAACAACTAAGAAATTAATAGCTACAACAGATGTTGGAAAAGCAGTAGAAAACTCTGAAATATCTATGATCTGTGTGGGTACACCGAGTAATGACAATGGCAGTTTGAATCTGAACTATGTTAAAAGAGTATGCGCAGAAATCGGCGCTGGCTTGCGGGAAAAAGATGATTATCATGCCGTAGTACTCAGGAGCACTGTGTTGCCCGGGAGTGTCGAGGGAGAAGTAATTCCCGCCTTAGAGAAAACTTCGGGTAAGAAAGCAGGAACTGACTTCGGAGTGTGTATGAATCCTGAATTTATGCGAGAAGGAAGCTCAGTCTATGATTTCTATCATCCTCCGATGATAGTTATTGGAGAGCTGGACAAGAAAAGCGGGGACATTGTTGAACAGATTTACGCTAATATAGATGCTCCGGTTGTTAGGACATCGATAAAAGCTGCGGAGATGATAAAGTACGTGAATAATGCCTTTCATGGACTTAAAGTATGTTTCGCCAATGAAATAGGCAATATATGCAAAAAACTGGGAATTGACAGTCATCAGGTAATGGAAATATTTTGTTTGGATAAAAAACTTAACTTATCTCCGTATTATCTTAAGCCAGGATTTGCCTTTGGGGGCTCCTGCCTGCCCAAGGACTTGCGGGCTTTACTGTATAAAGGCCAAAGGGAAGATTTAAAATTGCCGTTGCTTAATTCTATCCTGGATAGCAATGAGAACCAGGTAAAGATGGGAATAAATTTAATAACCAAAACTAAGAAGAAAAAGATAGGAATTTTTGGGTTTAGTTTTAAACCGGGCACTGATGACCTTCGAGAAAGTCCTATGGTGGAATTAATTGAGACTTTATTGGGGAAAGGGTACAAGATTAGTATCTATGATAAAAATGTTTCCATTGCAAAAATATTCGGTGCCAATAAACAGTATATTGAAAAAGAAATTCCTCATATATCATCGTTGATGTGCTCGTCTATCAAGAAGGTTTTGAGTGATTCAGAAGTGTTAGTGATTGGAAATAATTCTGAGGAATTTAAAAAAATCCCCGAGTTAATACGAGAAGACCAGATAATAATTGATCTGGCCAGAATTGTGGATGGAAAAAATGAAACGAAAAGTAAATATGAAGGGATATGTTGGTAAAATACTTATCATAGTGGAAAATCTTCCCGTTCCTTTTGATAGGAGAGTTTGGTTAGAAGCCAATACTCTTACGGGAGAGGGTTACAAGGTCTCGGTGATATCACCCAGAGGAAAAGATGATGCCAAATATGAAGTGCTAAATGGAATTAGTCTTTACCGCTATCCCATGTCACCTCCCACAAGGGGATTTCTCAGTTACCTGTGGGAGTTTACATATTGCTGGTTTATGACCTTTTTCTTGTCCATAAAGATACTGTTTAAGGAAAGATTCGACGTTATTCACGCATGTAATCCTCCGGATACATTTTTTCTTTTAGGAGCATTTTATAAACTGTCGGGTAAGAAATTTGTCTTTGACCAGCATGATTTGTGCCCTGAGGTTTACCGGGCAAGATTCGGTTCGGCAAAAAGAAGTTTACTTATCAAAGGTTTACTACTTTTAGAAAAATTAACTTATAAGACAGCCGACCTGGTAATCGCCACCAATGAGTCTTACAAAAAGATTGCCGCAGAAAGGGGTAGAGTGAAAGAAGAAAACATTTTTGTGGTAAGAACCGGGCCGGATTTCCAAAGACTTAAACGGTTGAAACCCGAGCCAAAATTGAAAAAAGGAAGGAAATATATGGTCTGTTATCTGGGAGTAATGGGGCCTCAAGATGGAGTAGATTATCTTCTGCGTTCTATAGAATTCATAACAGGAAATCATAGAAGGAATGACATCCTTTTTGTATTAATCGGTGGAGGGGATTCCTTTAATGACTTAAAAAAGATGAGTAGTGAATTGGGCGTGCAAGAGCATACCCTATTTACAGGCAGAATTCCAGACGAAGAGTTAGTGAGATATCTTTCTACAGCAGATGTTTGCGTTGGCCCTGACCCGAAAAACGAACTCAACAATAACTCAACAATGAATAAAATTATGGAATATATGGCTATGGCTAAACCCATTGTCTCATTTGACTTAAAAGAAACGCGTTTTTCCTCTCAAAGCGCTGCCCTATACGCCAGACCAAATGATACAAAAGATTTTGCTAATAAGATCCTGGAGTTATTAGGCGATGAAAAGAAAAGGCGAGAAATGGGAGAATATGGAAGAAAACGAATCGAAGAAAAGCTTGCCTGGAGTCACACGAAAAAGGAACTGATAAAAGCTTACGAAAAAGTATTTAGTAAATAAATTTTAGACATAGGTCATAGCCAGCGAATTTACGGCAGGGGTTAGTTTTTATGATAAAAGAATATGAAGCATTTTTAAAGAAAATGATGATATTCGCCGATGTGTTGATAGTGGCCGGTTCCTTTATTTTAGCCTATTTCCTTCGAGAGAATATCTATTTATTTTATAAACTTGACCTGTTTCCTTCAAGAGAGGTTATGGGGACAATTTATCCCCTGGATAAGTACCTGTGGTTACTATTAATTATTCTTCCCGTATGGTGGGGTTTACTGAATTTTCAAGGCATCTATGAATCTTTTAGAACTAAAAGGTTTACAGAGATACTCTGGATTATCATAAAGACAGGGTTTTTTGCTACTTTAATAATTGGAGCTTTTATATTCATTTTTAAGCTTACCTATGTTAGTAGACTGTTCACATTTTTCTTCTCATTCATAAGTGTTAGCCTTTTAAGTTTAGAGAAGGTAATGCTAATTCAGGGCTTCAGGCACGCTCGTCTGGGAGAAAATAGTTATAAACACCTGTTAGTTGTGGGAACTGGAAAAAGAGCTGAGAAGTTTGTTCAAATGGTTAAACAACATCCCGAATGGGGCATAAAAATCGTTGGCCTTATAGATGATGAACCAGAGAAAATGGGTAAGGAGGTCTCAAACATTAAGGTTATCGGGTTGTTAAAGGATATTCCCGACTTTCTCCATGAGAAAATAGTTGATGAAGTTGTATTCATTGTTCCCCGGTTATGGCTGAGCCGTATTGAAGAAAGTATACTAAGTTGCGAGAGAGAGGGAATAAAAATATCTGTTGCCGTAGACCTATTTAATTTCAACATTGGCAAACTACAAGCAACAGATTTAGGCGGTATTCCCCTTATGCGACTGGAGACAACTCCTGGTTTGCCGTGGCAATTGTTTATAAAGAGAGGTACAGATTTTATTGTGTCTTTTGTTGGATTAGTTCTTTTAGCACCGGTTTTCTTATTAACAGCATTAACCATTAAGTTAAGCTCTCGCGGGCCATTATTCTTTAAGCAAGAACGAAATGGAATGAACGGCAGAAAATTTACCTTACTAAAATTTAGAAGTATGGTGGTTGGCGCCGAGAAAATGCAAGAAGAGCTTCTTGCTTTAAATGAGATGGACGGCCCTGTATTTAAGATTAAGAACGACCCGCGAATGACAAAAGTTGGCAAGTTCTTACGTAAAACCAGCTTAGATGAGTTGCCTCAGTTAATTAACGTTTTGAAAGGCGATATGGGCCTCGTTGGTCCTCGTCCACCCATCCTTGGGGAAGTCACTAACTACGAGACATGGCAAAGAAGAAGACTGAGTATGAGGCCTGGCATAACTTGTTTTTGGCAAATTAGTGGCCGAAATGAAATTGATTTTGAGCAGTGGATGAAACTTGACTTAGAATATATTGATAATTGGTCCTTGTGGCTAGATTTTAAAATCCTCCTTAAGACAATTCCTGTTGTTCTTTTTGGGACTGGAGCAAGGTGAAATTGAGGATTGTGAGTCTGCTTAATGGACTGCGGAGCGTGTATACAACCGGGTGCTGACATTGTGGCGTCAGAATATCCCACCTTTAAGCCCGCCTTTCAAAATTGACAAAAAATTGATTGGAATCCTCCCGAAAGGGAGGGCGATAAAAGTGGAACCTTGCTTTCGCAATGACTCCAGAATTTTTGGAATCCTCCCGAAAGGGAGGAAAACAAAAAGTTGTAGCTGCAGAGCGATAGCTCTATTACATAATCGTGTCACTGCGAGCGACTGAAAGGAGCACGGCAGTCTGGAGATTGCTTCACTTCGTTCGCAATGACAGCGCTTTGCTGCTACATTTTTGAATATCCCTTGCTTTCGCAAGGACTCCAGTGAGATAAAGTAGTCCCTCAGGAGGTATTGAAATGAGTGTTTCCAAAAATTTCTTCAAGTATTGCTTGGCGTTCTCTTTAGCCTTAACAATTTCATTATGTATTTCAACCTTGGCGCAAGCAACAACTTATTACGTAGCAACAAATGGTGATGATGACAATCCTGGAACGGAAGCAAGGCCCTGGCGAAGTGTTGATAAAGCGGCGGATACAATGGAAGCTGGAGATACTGTTTATGTTAAGGAGGGAACCTACAGTGGATTTATGGTATCCAGGAGCGGAACTGCTGATAATTACATATCATATCTTGCCTATCCTGGGGATATTCCTATTATCAATGGGGAAATTTGGTTTGCCAATGGTGCAAGCTACAACAAAATAGACGGGTTTATTCTTCAGAATTCTAGTGGTGGTGGGATTGAAATGATTACTGGCAATAAATACAATATAATTTCCAATAATATAATCAAAGACTCTGCTTCTTGTGGCGTTGACCTCTCTAAAAATTCAGGAGGGAATATTATAGAGTACAATGAAATCTATGGTCACGATGACCATGGTATTCATACTTCCGGGAGCACTAAGAACGAAGTATTTAGAGGAAACATTGTTTATGACAATCGGCTAAACGGACTTGGTCTTGCCTGGGGTACAGGTTTGCAGGTAATTAATAATATCGTTTACAATAATGGAAAAACGGGAATAGAGTATACCGGGGAGGACATAGATGGTGTAATTAAAGGAAACATATGTTATAACAACGATGTGCGTCATGTTGGATCCAGTGGTGGTTGGGAAATATTTGCAAGCGGCTCGAATTTTATTATAGAAAACAATACTGCGATCTCTCGTTCTGAAGCACCTGTAACCTATTTTATTGAAGGCTCAAACCATATTGTGCGGAATAATATTGGTTACAGAAACGATGGTTCAAGCGCTGGGGTGGTATTGCTACCTTCTTCTGTAGATGCAGATTATAACGACTGGTTCGATCCTCAGAATGCTGACCCTGTAAAAGGTACTCCAGGGCCTCACAGTATTTCTCAAGACCCGCTGTTTGTTAATATGGCGAATCACGACTTTCATCTCCAACCAGATAGTCCTTGTATCGGTGCGGGGGAGAGTGGAGTTGATATGGGAGCTTATGGGTATCGAGAGTCTCGTTTCCCTATTGAGGAAGTGGAAGTCCGCAATCGACCCAACCCATTCCGTGCAGGTAAAGAAGAGACTCTGATAGAATATAATCTCAAGCAACCTTCCAACGTAACCATAACAATTTATGACCTCGTGGGCCAAGAAGTCTGGCGTAAAAGTTATGAGGCAGGAGAAAATGGTGGTAGGGAAGATAATAGCGTTCCCTGGGATGGAAAAAACCTCTCGGGAAAAGTGGTGGCAAATGGAGGTTATATCTGTCACATCTGGGTCGAGAGAGAAAATAAGTATGCCGTAAGGAAGATTGCTGTCGCCAAATAGATAGTAAGGGAAGAGAATGAAAAAGAGGCTTTTTGGATTATTTCTTTGTCCCCTGTTAATTTTTGGTATGCAGTGGCAATTTGCCAGGGCAGATAATTATTACGGGACGCCCAATGACTATTTGCAATACGCGGTAAACGAAGTAGTAGCAACCGGCAATGTCTATTATGTAGCAAAAGATGGTAGCAACAGTTGGGACGGCTCTCTTGAGCATCCCTGGCTGACCATTCAAAAAGCTGCGGATACAATGGTTGCTGGGGATACCGTTTACATTAAGGAAGGAGTTTATACTGAAAGGGTCATAACTCAACAATCAGGCCTTCCTGATAAATTTATAACCTACATGGCATATCCCGGACATAAATCAGTTATAGATGCAGGGGGAAGTGGCACGGCCTTTAGTATCGTCGGTAAAAGTCACATAAAGATAAGCGACCTCGAGATAAGAAATGCTGGTGATTGGGGTATACTTGTAGAAGATTCCCGAAACATTGAGATAAGAAATGCAAAAGTCTCTTATAGTAATTTGGAAAATATACAAATCAGAGGTGATTCCAGTCAGGTTCTTGTAGAAAGCTGTGAAGTCAGTCATAGCCAAGATTATTCTGGCATAGATATCTATCAATATAATAATGGCCGACCACATCATGTCATAGTAAAGAATTGCGTTGCACACCATAATCAGCAATTTGCTGGCATAGCCAGTGAACAGGCAGATAATTTAATAATTGATTCTAATATCTGTTATAACAATGAGCTTGGTATAGATATCGGAAGTGGGGACAAAAACATTATAAGAAACAATACCGTCTACGAATGCGAAACTGGCATTGCCCTTAGCTCTAATGAAGATTCTGAAGTTTATGACAATATCATTTACGATGTTCAAGACGAAACAATGTATAGTTATTGTTTTGTTGCAAACGGCGAAGCCCATGCCAGAAATAAATGGTATAGAAACATAGTTTATAACTGTGGTTTTGGAATTTATGAAACCAAATGGGATTGGCAGGGAAATGAGGGGATTTCGTCAGACCATGAATTCTATAACAACCTTTTCTATAACATAGGAACCCACGGTACTTATCGCGTACCATTCTATTTCCAAGGTTCAACCGGCATAAAATTACATAACAATACTATTTATATGAATCCAAACTATGATGCAACCCAATTCGTTGAAGGCGCCATTAATTCAAAAATCAAAAATAACATTATAAGCATAAGTGGAGATAAATCTCCGATCATAATGGATAGTTTATCCAGTAGTGGTGCAGTGATTGATTATAACTGTTACCACAATAGGGCTGGTACTGTAACAGGTCCGGGAGAGCATTCGATTGCTAAAGACCCAAAATTTGTTGATGTCGCAGCTCATGACTTTCATCTGCAAAAGACCTCCCCTTGCGTAGATGCTGGTGACCCTGATTCCGACCCTGGTTACGACCTTGACGGCATGTATAAGCCTCGAGATGGTGATGGAGACGGAGCTCCAATAGTCGACATGGGAGCTTACGAGTATCCAGGACCCAGTCTCCCTAGCGAGGAAGTGGAAGTCCGTAATCGACCCAACCCGTTCCGTGCAGGTAAAGAAGAAACTCTAATAGAATATAATCTCAAGCAACCTTCCAATGTAACAATTACAATTTACGACCTTCTGGGTCAACAAGTCTGGCGTAAAAGTTATAGGGCAGGGGAAAACGGTGGCAGGGAGGTGAATAGCGTTCCCTGGGATGGGAGGAATCTCTCTGGAGAAGTGGTAGGAAATGGAGGCTATTTCTGCCGCATCTGGGTGGAGAAAGAGAAGAGGCATATGTTAAGGAAGATTGCTGTTGCTAAATAGAAAGCAAAGGAAAAGAGTGAGTAAAAGGATTTTTAGACTATTTCTTGTTTCGGTATTAATTTTTGGGATGGAGTGGCAACTTAGCAGGGCAGCCACTTACTACGGAATGCCTAACGACTACTTGCAGTATGGGGCAGGAGCGAGGTCTTTAGCCATGGGAGGAGCATATGTAGCCCTGGTAGATGAGGCTAGTGCTCCTTATTGGAACCCTGCAGGCTTAACACAGATTGAGGAACACCAGTTCCTTTCAATGTACGCTCCATTTTTTGAAGGGACGAGCTATAATTTTATTTCTTACGTTCATCCCTTGAGAAGGATGGGGACTCTGGCTATTTCCGATGTTTTTCTCTATTCGGGAGGGTATGAAGAAGTCAGTGCTACCGGGGAAGTTACTGGCAAGAGCAGTTCAGTATGGAAGAACGCAGTAATAATTTCTTATGCAAATAGAGTTCATAGAAGTATCTTTCTGGGTGCAAGTTTGAAACTTATTAATGAGCAAGTGATGAAATATTCAGGGAGTGGCCAGGGAATAGATTTGGGGATACTTTGTAAGCCTTTGGATACACTGAGCATTGGGCTGGTAGTGCAGAATGTTCTCCAGCCAAAGGTGACTCTGAGATATGAGCCCAATGTGTACAGAGTAAATTTGAAGGGTGGTATGGCGTTGAGTATACTCTCTAACCGTCTCACCTTGACTGCAGATATCAATAAGCTCGTTGATGAGAAGGCATATTTCTGTGTTGGGGTGGAAGTTTCTGCCTGGGAGAAGATTTTCCCCTCGAAAAGGATTGACCTGAGATTAGGAATTAACCATTTGCAAACCTTTACCTTGGGAATCGGATTGAAGATGAAATTTATTTCATTAGACTATGCATTTAATCCTCACAAGATAGGAAATCTCCATAGATTCGGCCTTACTTTTCGCTGGGGAAGTATTTATAAAGCCAGAGTGCAGCCAATTTTGAAGTCAGGAAATACTTATTGGCTTGGCGCATCAAGTGAGCCTCTCAAATTTTCTACCGATATGCCACCAATTACTGTAAAGAAATGGGCTCTGGAGATAAAAGATGAAAATGGAGAAGTGCTGAGAACCTTCAGGGCGAGGAGGCGTACGCCTAAAATTATCGGGTGGAATCTCCGTGACCGGAAGGGAAGGCTGGTAAAGGATGGAGATTATTTCTACGAATTTACTGTTATTTATAAGAACGGTAGACAATGGATTGATAGGGGAGAAATAAAGCTCCGCTATGACAAATAGAGCCTTTAGTGCATCAAATCCCTCGAGACTTAAAATAGTGGCAAAGTAGTAGCCCCGCGTTATAATACCTGCCTTACAATCTCCCGCCTTAAAGAAAAACCCCTCTAAAAATTTACAAAAACTTAACAAAAACTTAACATTTTCTTAACACAAACTTAACATCGTTGTGGTATACTTACGCACGTATACTAAAAAACAAGAGGCAAGAAACTAGCTGGAATTACTTATATAGCCAAGGGGGCTTGAGTTCAAAATTAAACTGTTCTAAAACCAAATATTTTATGGCTCGATAAGGGCAAACCATTCGAAAGGGTGGGACGTAAAGCCACGGGCCCCACACCCAGAATGCTGGGTGGGGGTAGCCGGGCTGCCGAAGCCAGAAAAGTAATAGACCTCTGGTTTTTCGAATGGAAAGCCAGGGGTTTTTATTTTATTAGCCTGCTGCAATGACAATAGTTTGCGTATCAGTGGCGGACACAGGGTAGTCTCATGAGTGTTTTCAAAGACCTCTTTAAATATTCGTTAGTGTTTTTTTTAGCTTTAATAAGTTTATTATGT
>Ga0209991_10000611_pt1 | contig 15742 bp, 17 predicted proteins | sample ChitaG_FD_183167 | JGI IMG/M metagenome (GOLD analysis project Ga0209991, IMG submission 183167) | Deep subsurface microbial communities from South Pacific Ocean to uncover new lineages of life (NeLLi) - Chile_00310 metaG (SPAdes)... | ecosystem: Environmental > Aquatic > Marine > Oceanic >...
TCCAGCCGATCGGCCGTCTCGAGGTTCGCCCTAACGCAGCGCTCGGCAAGCTGCCTCGCTTGGCGAACGGGGGCACCCTTGCCGCGCTCAAGCTGCGCGAGCACGCTTCGCACCTGTTTTTCAAGCTTCGGGTTACTCCCGATGCGCTTGTGCATGTCCGCGTAGATCAAACCCAAAACGTGGTCGAACTTCGCGCGAGGCCTTCGCTTGATCAGCCGGTATGCGAGCAGGGCCTCGGCCACCTGTCGTCCCATGTCATCGATGTAGTTCTGCACCTCGACCTCATGGCCCAATGCACGTAGGATTCGTGCCATGCTGTCGCCGATAACCGCGTTCCTGCCGTGGCCGATGTGGAGCGGCTTCGTTGGGTTTACGCTCGTATGCTCGATGACTACTTTCTCACCCTTTCCGATGTCGAAACGTCCGTACTTGGTGTCGGCCCGCTCGATTGTCCGCAGGGTGAGTTCGACGAGCTTAGGAATGTCGACAAAAAAGTTCACGTAGCTGCCCGCGACCTCCACCCGCGCGATCAAGCCTGCGGGTTTTATCGCCTTTCCCAGCTCCGCCGAGAGCCACATCGGTGATTTGTGGAGCGTTTTCGCGAGCTCGAAGCAAAGCCTCGTGGCGAGGTCGCCAAGCTTTGGGTCTGGGGGTTCCTCTAGTGTTTCCTCTGGGCTCACCGGCGGCTTCCAACTGAGCTTGGAAAGCGCGGCATCTAGCGCGGCGCACACGTCGTGCCTAAATTCAGCCCACGGACTAGCAACCATGATAATCCAAATCTCCCTTGTCAATGAAGTTCAATAAGGTTTTTATGGGGAGATAACTAATCAGCGCCCCGTCTAGCTAACCCTTATCTATATAGCCTTATACACGCCTTCCTAAAAAACTTGTAAAACTATCTCGCCAAGCGACACCCCTATCTTAATTAAAAGGAATAGTTGGATGGTCGATGAACTTGGCGCTGCTCCACATCGGCATCGACGACACTGACTCGAAAGAGGGCATGTGTACAACCTACGTTGGAGCGGTAGCTATCGACAGCCTAAAATCCCAAGGTGTCAAGCTTGAGGGGTATCCTAAATTAATCAGACTCAACCCTAACTGGAAATTAAAAACGAGAGGAAATTGCGCTATCGCTTTTACAGCTAAGGTGCAAAAACATCAAATTCCCGTCGTCAAAGAAACCGTTCTCCGCACCGTTGAAGAGCTAGCCGAACTACACATCAAAACTACAAACCCCGGCGTCGTGTTTTATGAAGGTGAAAGGATTCCCATAAAGCTAAGGAAATTCTCAAAGAAGGTTGTGCAAGATATCACAACGATTGACGAGGCTGAATCCTTGGCGGGAAAAATCGGCGCAGAAGTGCACAAGTTCAAACTCGGGCGTGGAATCATCGGTGCACTAGCTGCGATCGGCAACACGCTCGAGCACGACTGGACATTTGAGCTCATCGCATATCGTACGTCCAAAAATCGAGGGACCCCTAGAAAAGTCGATACCGCTTCGGTCGTTAAAATGAATACTAAAACTTTTCCAACTACATTCGACAATTTGGACCCATTCACCGGAGAGATTCGGATCACCCCTCACACTCCCTGCCCAATTCTTTACGGTATTCGTGGAGAGGACGCCAAAACCACGCTGGCGGCTCATAAACTCGTGAAATCTTTGGAACCCATCAAGCGCTCTGTCGTTTACATGACGAACCAGGGCACGGACGAACACCTCAGACAAGCGAAGGTTGCAGAAGTCAAACCCTACTGGTCGGTGATCGTTGTGGGAGAGGTTTCAAGTGCGCCTAAAATCATCCTAGGAGGCCATGTTATTTTCAGCATGCAAGATAAAACCGGGGAAATCGACTGCGCCGCCTACGAACCTACCCGCCAGTTCCGCGACGTTGCAAAGAAGCTCATCATCGGGGACAAGGTTGTCGCATACGGCGGGGTTAAAGAGAAGCCAGAGCTCCCCCTCACCATCAATTTAGAAAAACTTTCAATCCTAAAGCTTGTGCCTGTGCTACAAAAGGTTAATCCGACGTGCCCGCGCTGCGGCAAGCGGATGAAGTCTGAAGGAAAAGACAAGGGATATTCGTGCAAGCGATGCAAAGTTAAGGTGCCGACCAGTGCAGCAAAACTTGTGGAGATGCGGAGGGAGATCGAGGTGGGTGCCTTCGAAGTCCCACCCCGTGCAAGGCGCCACCTAGCTAAACCACTGGTTAGGGTCGCGTATCCAAGGAGGGAATACTGATGAAAAAGCGTGTCGAGCATATCGAGCTCAAACCCGAGATGCGGGTCGACGAACTCGTAGACGCCATGGGGAAGTCGGGTGTCTTCAGTGCTGGCCGAGTTGCGAAAGCCGTCGAGATTTACCACGAGATGCTGGATGCTGGGTCGACGATTTTTATGGGTGTGGGAGGTGCAATGGTTCCCGGAGGTCTTCGCCGAGTTCTGACCCAAGCGATTAACGAGGGATTTGTGAATGTCATCGTTACCACGGGCGCAAACGTCACACATGACCTTATTGAGGCATTCGGTGGCTACCATGCGCGAGGCGAGGCCTTAGTGAACGATGCCGAGCTGCGCGAGCGAGGTATAAGCCGCATCTTCGACGTTTATGTTCCGCAGCAGGTTTTCGAGCTTTTTGAAGATCGAATTCAACCAATGTTTTCCGATGTCACAAAAGAGGGGGCACGAATGTCATCGGCAGAGCTTTTGCGTAGAATAGGATCGCGCCTCGATGATGAAAATTCCTTCGTGAAAGCCGCTGCGGCGAAAGGAGTACCCGTCTTCTGCCCGGCGATAGCGGACTCGATTCTCGGGCTCCAAGCGTGGCTCTACTCGCAAGAACATGAGCTGAACATCGATTGCCTGCGAGATGTGCGAGAGGTGGTCGAGTTAGCGAGCAACGCGAAGGAACCAGGGGCGGTGTTGCTCGGTGGAGGCGTGGCAAAGAACTTCGTCTTCCAAAGCATGCTGCTCACGTCCCAATCCTTCAAATACGCAATCCAGATTACAATGGACCGCCCAGAGCACGGAGGGCTGAGCGGTGCCACGCTCGAGGAGGCGAAGTCGTGGGGAAAGCTCGCCCCGGACGCGAAAGCGGTAATGGTGATAGGAGACGCAACAGTCATTTTCCCCCTAGTTGTGGCCTCGGTGCTCAATAGGCGAACTCAAAAGTTGTAGCTCTCGCCCGGCTTCAGCACAACCACTTGCGTCCCGAGCTCCTTCTCCTTAATCGCGTTGACGAAGTCGTCGGCGGACTGAGCGAGCATGGGAAAAGTAAGGTAGTGCATCGGAAACACAATTTTTGGGAGGATGAGTCTGACTGCCTCCGCCGCTTCTCGAGCGCCCATCGTGTAATAGCCACCAATCGGGAGGCAGACGATATCTGGCCTGTAAATTTGACCAATCATTCGCATGTCACTGAACAAACCGGTATCCCCCGCGTGATAGATTCGTGCCTTGCCTACATCGAACACGAAGCCCACTGGCGATCCACGCTCAGCCGAGTGGAGAGCCTGAACCATCGTTATTTTGATACCTTTCACCCCCAGGGTTGCTCCTACATTCATCGCCACAACATTGGTAACGCCTTGAGCTTGAGCGTAGGTACCGAGCTCATATGCACCGACAAAAGTTGCGCCCGTTCGCTTACAGATATCGATGGCATCCCCAAGGTGATGGCTGTGATCATGGGTGACACAAACGATATCGGCCCGCGTGATGTCCGAAGCCTTCACCGCGGCTTTCGGGTTCCCGGTGAGGAATGGGTCAACTAAAATAATTTTCTTGTCCGCGATTATCTCAAACCCCGAATGCCCGAACCATCGAATGCTCGCCATTTCGGACCCTGCCAAAGTTATCAAGCGTCAAAGTTTATAAGTGTTGGATGATCTGCGTGAAAGTCATCGGCGTTGATCTCGCCGGGCGTCCGATGAATCCAAGCGGCTTTGCCCTACTCTCCGACCAAAAAATCAGCACGCGGTTGGTTTACTCCGACGAAGAAATAGTCGAGTTATGCACGCGTGAACGTCCGGCTTTGATTGCCATCGATGCCCCACTCAGCTTACCAAGGCGCGGTAACCTAAGAAAGGCTGACGGTGAGCTAATCAGACGAGGCCTCCGCGTCTTTCCGCCCACTTTCGCTGGTATGTTATCTCTCACCGAACGAGGGATAAATCTCGCAACTGATCTTCGAACAAAAAATCTTCAAGTCATAGAAATCCATCCCCGAACCTCAGGTGTGCTCCTCTTCAAAACCCCAAACCGCCGTCGATGGGTGACTAAACTCAAGGAAAAGGGGGTGAAGTTGAAAGAGAGCGCGAGCGAACACGAGATCGACGCCGCCATGGCTGCACTTACAGGTGCACTCCACCTCCAAAAGAAGACAGAGGAAGTCGGGGAAGCTGAAGAAGGAACAATCGTTATCCCTCGTCGCCAGTTGTTGTAGTTTCACGCCCCACGATCAACAAGTTCACGAAGACTTCGAGCGGTCCTTGATAAGTTTGATGCTCCAACGCCCATCAAGTTCGTGATTTTTTTGATCGTGACTTTCTCCCCCGTCAATTCTGACGCGAGGTATAACATGGCTGCAGCGAGCAAGAGCGGAGGCTTCGTCTGTTCGGACCTTTTGGGTAAAACGCCGTGAAGCTCATGGGCGCGCTCGATCGCCCGCCTGGATAGCCCAAGCTGAGTAGCAAATCTATTGATGTAATCATCGATCGAGATGCGGGGCAGCTCGAGCTTCAACTTTCTAGTAAAAAATTTTGTGAGCCGACGAAGGTTATTCAAAGCTTCGCGCGCGTCCAAACCAGACAAGGTCGCAAGTGTGCGAGAGATCTCACTCTCCGTGCGCGGCAGACCCCGCAGCCTGCAAGTGATGAACGTGAGAGCCGCGAGGACCTGATGGGTTCCCCTGCCCGCGGTCAGCTTCGTCGCCCGAATCCGACGATAGAGGGTACTTATCTCGGCTTTGATGCCCTTGGGGAGTGCCAAGTCCTCGCAAAACTTGTCCAACTCTATTAGTGCTTCGCGTAGACTCCGCATCCCCCACGCGCCCGCGCGCGAGCGCCTCTGCCAAAGCTGCATCCGCCTCAGGCTAGCACGCCAGCTTGGGGGTAGGTCCCCCGAGACACCGAACTTGCTTCCCAACCCAAAATCGTGTTGCGTCACATCGATGCCCGCCGTCACGTCTGCGCGCCCCAGTTCCACCCCCGGCTTCCTGCGCCACTCAGGCTCGAGTTCGAGCGAGCGCTCCATGATCACGAGGCCACAGCGCGTGCATATCTGCTCCCCTCTGAGCTGGTCATATAGCACAGCAGAGCTACTACATGAGGGGCAGCGCATCAAGAAGACCTCGAGTTATGCTACTTCAGGGCAAGCGTTTTCTCAACCGTTTCTCGTCCAAAAACTCGGGAAATTTCCTTGTCCTTCAGCAGCACCTTGAGCGAGCCTTCAAGCCTAAAACCGGTGAACACGTCGATGAAGGCCCGTTGGAGCTTGGGCTTGCCCTCCAGCGCGCTCAACAACGCGTCCATCCGCTGGTCATGCGAAACGCTCAGCGAGGAGTGCAGGAGCTTCCCGGCCCTTAGCTCGGCATCAAACTCTGCTCGCCATTGCCGTTCGTAATCTGCCAATGCCCCAGCCGAAACATTGCCCTCGGTAATCGCGTCGATCGCTACCTTGCCAGCGATCTCACCGCAGCGAAGCGCATAACGAAGCCCTTGTCCTGATAGCACGTAGATTTGACCAGCTGCACCTCCTACTGCGATTATCCCGTTGGCGCATGTCTGACTCAACGGTCCCTCAAGGGGGAGCTGACCACGGAATGCCGCCACCGGTACCGCTCGCTCGAGTCTGGGCACACCACGTCTCCCTATGAACTCATCGAGGGCGGCATCTGGGTGAATACGTACACCTTGGACCCCTGCCACCGCGAAGCGTTTGCCGAAAGGGTATACCCAAGCGTGTCCGAGTGGAGCAAAGTATGATGTAAAGAACAGATCCACACTTTGATCGTTTGTCACATTTGCCATCAGATACTCGTTGCTCAGCGCGAGGAGCTCACGCTTCCAATCCCGCTTCAGCACCTTCCTGAGCAGCAAGCTCGACCACTCGCCCCTAGCCCCCGTGGCGTCTATTACCAGTTCGCTCTCAATCCGCTCGGCCCAACCCCCAGCCTCAACGTAGGCTCCCCGCACGGCGTCCCCACTCAACAAGAGTTCCTTGACTGGGCAGCTCACCCAGAGCTCTGCGCCGCTCGCTATGGCTTCCGCAGCCAAGAGCTTGTCAAACAGACGCCGGTCGATAATTGTACCGAAATCACCGCTCGCAGAGAGCTCCTTGTGGGGTGAGTGAAGCCTTACCTCCTTCGTGTTCGCGACGATCGATTCTTTAAGCGGGGGCGTTATCACATTCGTGGGCACCCAAGTAGCGGACTGCGTCTGTCCACCTATCTGGGCCTGCAGCTCTAACAGCAGCACTTTGCCCCCTTCGGCTGCTGCCGTCCTTGCCGCAGCCAACCCAGCTGGACCACCTCCAGCTATAACTACATCATATCGTTCAACCATCTTCTCCCCTCCTCCTTTAGTAGGCAGTTATTTATTAGCTGGAAAAGGATTTTACCACAATAGTATTTAGATTGACAACCTCAGGTTTTTGTGATCAATATGCGCCGTATCGCTGTCGCCTCAGGCAAGGGAGGAGTAGGGCGAACCACAATCGTCGCAAGCCTTGGCATCGCCCTCGCAAGTTTAGGTAAGGAAACCGTAATCATCGACGGTAGTTTGACTACACCCGACCTCGCCCTTCTCTTCAAGCTCGAGAAGTCCGTCTACACCCTGAACGACGCCTTGGCGGGCGATGCTATGTTCATCGACGTGATGCATCTGGGACCGAAACGGGTCAAGATTGTTCCAGCCGCAGTGGCACTCGAGCAGATCAGGAAGGCCCGCCCAGAGCGCCTGCCCGAGCTAATGCGCCAAGTACCCAAAAAGACCGACTTCGTACTAATCGATGTCCCGAGCGGCCTGAGTCGGGAAACCGTTTCCGCCATGCGCGCCGGGCAGGAGGTCCTATTGGTCGCGACGCCTGAAATGACCTCGATATCGGACGCCATGAAGACCCGCCTCATTGCTGAATTCTTGGGCTTGGCACCGATAGGGATTGTACTCAACCGCGTCCGCCGAGAGGAGTTCGAGCTGACGCGTAATGAAATCAAGAACGTGCCCGTGCTGGCGGAAATACCCGAAGACGAAAAAGTGAGGCAGGCACTCAAACAGGGAAAACCCTTGCTTGAACTCGACTCAAAATCGCCTGCAGCTAAGGCGATTAAGGAACTAGCGAGGAAATTGCTTAAGATGAAGGGGGCCGCTAGCAAAACCGCTATTTCCAAAAAGTGATCCCCATTGCCGCCCCAGCGCACTCGTTGTTCATCCTCAAGTGCCACACACAAACACCAAATGGCTATTAAGCTGATGTGCAAAACTTAAAATGGGTGTTTTGTTTGCGACGCTTCAAGCGCCGCGCGAAGGAACGAAAAGGCAGAGAGAAGGACCTTGAGCTCGAACGAAAGCAGCTTAAACGCGTACTCGATGAGGGCCTCGAAGAGAAACAAATTTTCGAAGAAGAGGACTAACCTTTCGCTCGCTCGGGCGGGATGGTAAAGCAGATCATGCCCGGCTTCGGCTCGTAGATATGGCCAGCCTCTTTCTCCCCAGCTAAAACCCCATCGACCTCCTCGCGTGTGAGCCCTACTTTCCCGGCTAAGTCGACGATCTCCTCGACCTCTATCATCCCGCTTGGCTCCTTGCTAGCCAGCGCCCGCATCGCGCGAAGTACGAAATCGACCTTGGCCTCTTGGCTTCGTAACACCAGCGCTACCCCGCGCTTTTTCGTTGGGGGCGCCGCCTCAGCTGTGACGTAAGTGCTTATCTCGAGCTCCACGCTGAAAGGCTTACCGCAGATGGGACAGGTCACCTCGATACGCTGGCGCATTTTACTACCACCCTTAATGTCCTTTTGACCTTTTAAGGTTGAAAAGGCCACAGCAAGCAACAACTACTTTTTTGGAGCGCGGCAAAGAATAGCACGGTTTAATGAGATTCGTCGCGGATGGTATGCTCGGCAAGCTTGCGCGCTGGCTTAGGCTGGCTGGCCACGATGTCACTTACATAGGTGATCTCAAGGTGCCCGCGAGCGAGCAGGACGATGTCTTGCTTGAGCTAGCCAATCTCAAGCGAAGAGTGCTGCTGACGTGCGACTTGGCCCTGTACCGTCGCGCCAAGCGTGCAGGCATCCGGAGCGCCTACGTCGAGAGCGACGATGTCGTTGGGCAGCTAGTCGAGGTCTCGAAACGCTGTGGGCGGAGGATCAAGATCGAGCCCGAGAACTCCCGATGCCCGATGTGCAACGGTTCGCTCAAGCTTACGAACAAGGACGATGTCAAAGATATCGTCCCAACAACCGTACTGAAAGCGCAACGGGAGTTCTGGCGATGTGGGAATTGTGGCAAAATATATTGGCATGGCACACATTGGAAGACTATACTTGAAATGGCCTCACGATATAACCAAATGGTGGGATAAATCCAGTGCTCACGCTCGAGGAAGGAAAGTTGCTTGTGAAGCTCGCTAGGAAAACGATCGAAACTTACCTGCACGAGGACAGAAAACCGCAGGTGCCGAAGGTGCCTGCGAAATTATGCAAACATCGAGGCGTTTTCGTTACCCTTAACAAGGAGGGCGAGCTCCGCGGATGTATCGGCCACCCCCTACCCACCACCCCTCTCGTCGACGCCGTGATCGACTCCGCCATAAGCTCCGCGACCAGAGACCCTCGCTTTCCGCCGGTAACCCCTGAAGAGCTCCCCGCGCTGGAGGTGGAGGTAAGCGTGCTCTCGAAGCCCGAACCCATCAAAGTGAAAATCCCACGCGAGTATCCGAAACACATCGTAATCGGCAGGGACGGTTTAATCATCGAGTGGTCGGGTTATGCTGGCCTGCTGCTGCCCCAAGTACCCGTCGAGTGGGGGTGGGATGCCGAGGAGTTCCTCTCGCACGCCTGCATGAAAGCGGGGCTGATGCCAGATCACTGGCTCCGTGAGGGGGTTTATATAAGCAAGTTTTCGGCGCAGGTCTTCAGAGAGAGAAGACCAGGCGGCGAGGTAGAGGAGCAAAAAATGACCCAGAAGGAATGACGGAGCTTTTCGACCTTTTTGAGGCGAAACTAACTTTAAATACTGGAAAGCTCAAAAAATCAAAAGAGAGGTAAGGGAATGGAACAAATTGCGAAAGATACGCGCGTTTCATCTATCGAGAGTAAGTTAAACTCATTAATTCAGCGATTGTCGGATTTGGAACGCCGATTGGGCGTTTTAGAGCGTTCCGCCGGGATTTTGAAGTCGTCACCTTCTCCACTAACACCAGTCCAGCCGACTAAGGTAAGCCACAACTACCTCAACCGCGCTATATCCAAGGCACGACGCGACTACGAGCGAAAGTACCGATAGCTCAGCACCTCGGTGAAGCGATGCGCGGGGAATACTGGCACGCTGCATTCTGGTTGCTAGTCATCGGAAGCTGGGTTCTCGGCGTCGCTTACGGGCGTTGGGGTGGTGATGGAGGATCCTTCGTTGACATCAGTCAGGCCGTACGTGTGCCCTCGCCACTCGAACTGAGTGAATGGTGGCAGCCGCTTGCCTACTTCACGCTTACCGTCCTCGCGACCTTCGTGCTCGCCCAACTCTTCTTCGGTGCGGGGGCTGCTGTCTTCCTCTTCTCGCGGGGAGTTTATGACGGGGTGCTTATCACTCAACTCGAGCAAACGGTGGGGGGTTGGTCCTTCCCCAATATCCCGGCTAACGAATTCTGGATGGTCCTGTTCATCGTGCTCATCTTGGCCGTGAACCTGCCGCTCTGCCTGTGGGCTGCGCACCTCGGCACCCAGCGGGCAACGTACATGTGGTACCGGCTCCGAGGGAAGCCCCTAAAGCCAGAGGTGGGAGGGGGACCGATGACAACTCTATTACTCATCCTCGCGGCTTCGGTAGCCGCAGGTTTAGTTGGGGCGTTCCTTATCTCTTACACATAATATTTAACTATAAATGTGCGTAGTGAAACGGTATATAGGAGAGATGAGTAAATGGCTGAAAAAACGACCATATCGATAATCAAGTGCGATGTAGGGTCTTTGGCCGGACACCACACGGTTCCCACACCAATACTAAATCTCGGCGAAAAGCGTCTGCAGGAAGCACAGAAAAAAGGGCTCATCAACAGCCACTATGTGTTCCACGCTGGAGACGACCTTGAACTTCTAATGGTTCACCAAAAAGGGGAAAATAACCCCGATATTCACAAACTAGCTTGGGACATTTTCCTAGAGGCATCAAAAAAAGCCACCGACCTTAAACTCTACGGGGCGGGGCAGGATATTCTGAAAACGGCTTTCAGCGGAAATGTTCGAGGAATGGGTCCAGGTGTAGCTGAGATGGAAATTGAGGAGCGGCGCTCGGATCCAATCGTTCTTTTCGCCGCTGATAAAACGGAGCCCGGTGCTTTTAACTATCCAATATTTCGCATATTTGGTGACCCATTCAACACTGCTGGACTTGTAATCGATCCAAGCATGGGCGGGGGATTCAAATTTGAAGTTCTCAATGTATTCGAAAACAAGAAGGTTGTCCTGAAGTGTCCTGAAGAGATGTACGAGTTAATCGCATTGATTGGAACACCTGGGCGCTATGTGACTTCACACGTGTGGCGGGCCAGCGACGACCTCGTATGTGCTGCAACGAGTACGACTAGGCTCTCATTGATCGCGGGGAAATATGTGGGAAAGGACGATCCTGTCTCTATCGTGAGATGTCAGCGCGGCCTGCCGGCGCTCGGGGAAGTAGTGGCGCCCTTCATGCACAGCTACTTTGTAGAGGGCTGGATGCGCGGTAGCCACTGGGGCCCGTTGATGCCCGTGGGGTTGAAAGACGCTAAATGCGTGGCTTTTGATGGTCCCCCAAGAATCGTGGCGCTCGGCTTCCAAGTCAGCCACGGCAAAATCGCCTGCGATGATGACGGCAATCCAATGATAAGCGATCTATTCGAGGATCCCTCGTTTGACTTGGCTCGCCGAGAGGCTGTCGAACTCGCGGTTACCCTGCGTCGGATGGGCGAATTTGAACCAGCTCGGTTGGGCGCCGAGGCAATGGAATACACCACCTTACCCAAAGTCTTGGAAAAGTTGACGGATAGATTCAAGCCGGCTTGAACGCCCGGCCTACTTTTTTCTCTTCCTCGGCACATATCTTTCGGCGACCTTCACCCAATCAATTCTGAACATCACGACCACTACCAAAGCTAAGATAACCGCTACTACGGCTGCAAGCATCCAGCCATCTAACAATTCACCCGCAGCTTTACCCATGTACGCAATGATGAGGGACATCACAAACTTCCCAGCAACACATGCTGTGAAGGCTCTCCACAGGCTGTAGTGCATCAACCCAAGCGGAATGAAAAGCAGATCATCAGGGAGGGGGGTAAGCGCGAAGATGAAGACTGCGAGCACCCCAAATCTTTCAAAAATACTCAACATCGCGTCCAGCTGGCGGCGGCGCTTTTTTCCCACCGCATGCCTGCCTGCATATCCGAGCCCGTATCCAACTAGCTCTCCCCCCGCCGCTCCAAGACTCGCCGCTATCGCGAGCAGAAAGGGATTAAAGTCTCGAGCGATTCCGAACAAAATAACCGTGTAAGGGATTGGGATGATGACCGAGCTCGCACCAACGAAGCTGAGCAAAGAAATGCCTGGATAACCGATGTTCTTCCAAACGTCCCCGGATATTTTGGGGATGGCGATTGCTAGCATGGTGAATAGGATGACAACGGCTAGCACAATGATGATGATAAGTGCGGTGGGGACTGTTCCCTTGCGAAATAAGAACCAATGCTTCATCATCTACACCTCATGACCTTCCGCGAGTCCTGTATCGTCCAAAACTCAAAATCCAAATACCCAAGTCGTCTAGAGTCTTAACCAACTCCGCGATTATCCCTCACGCTACCTTACCTCATAGAAATCTTTTATCCTAACTACGTCCTTAGGATGGGGCGTCGAAATCTCGCGAATCAACATGGTTTTGGATGCTATGAAACTGTGAACGACTTTGGGCTTGATGTGTATCTTCATCCCTTTCCTGAACCGCCTCCGCTTGCCCCGCTCGAACTCAATCCACCCAGCACCGCCTAGCACGTGAAGGATCTCATCCCTGACCTTATGATAATGGAGCGAGGTTCGGTAGCCGGCCATGATGAAAAGCAATTTTTCCATTCGTTTTTTGGTGAGTTCGAGTACTTTCTCATGACCCCAAGGTTTATCCGTGCGGTTTGAGTACTCCTTCCTGACCTCCTCTAAATCCTTCGCCGTGTCAATCGCCGCCCAAAATGGGTCCCTATCCTCTTTGTAACATGCAAGTTGTCCGCGGGCTGCAAGTTCTGGAAACGCCGTGCGTTCGATGTTCCCTGTCTTAAACTTCTCAAGCAGGGGCAGCACGCGCCTGGAAAGGCAGTAGTAGCCCGCGTTGATGTAGTGCTCGAGTAACGGTTTCTCCTCGAACGACTTGATGCGACCCCCCTCGAGCCGCAGGATGCCGAAGGGACTCCGCATCCGTGTGACGAACATCGAGCCTGAGCAACGAGATTTTTTGTACTCTTGCATCATCTGCCTTAGGTTGATGTCCGCGGCCACATCACCATTGCTAACGACCACGTCCTCGTCAGCTTCCCTCATGCCCAACCGGATGGCGTTGAGCGTGCCGAGGGGCTTTTTCTCGGTGACGTACTCAATTTCGAGCCCTTTGTACTTGCCGCCGCACTTTTGCCTAATTTTTCCACTTAGATGACCTGTGAGCAAAAACACGCGGTCGATGCCAGCGCTCTTGTAGCCGAAAAGTTGTCTATCCAAAATCGTGTAGCCGGGCTTGAGTTCGAGCAACACCTTCGGTATCTTACTTGTCAGAGGGCGCATGCGCTTGCTCAACCCGCCGCATAAGATCATGCCTATCAATCACCCACCTAATGTGGTTTTAATCCCCGCTCACTAAATATCTTAACTTTGGGAGAAGAATGCCCGAAGCGAAACGCCAGCACCCTGAAGTGTCTATCATCATCCCAACCTACAACGAGCGAGAAAATTTGCCGTTGCTAGTTCAGAGGGTGGACGAATCCCTGAAGGGTGTCAAATACGAGCTGATAATCGTAGATGACAACTCACCCGATGGGACCGGCAAATTAGCAGATGAACTCGCGGAAAAATTCGAGAACCTCAAGTCGCTACACCGTAAGGAAAAAAAAGGTCTTGCCTCCGCCGTGGTCTATGGCCTGACTCATGCGCGCGCGCCAACCGTTTGTGTGATAGATGCCGACCTTCAGCACCCCCCGGAAAAAATCCCCGAGTTGCTCGCGGAGATAAACGAAGGCGCTGACATCGCAATAGCGAGTAGATACGTGCGAAAGGGTGGTGTAAAAAATTGGGGAAAACGAAGAAGGTTCATCTCAAGGGGAGCCGAGTTCCTATCAAGGCTCACCGTTCCCCGAGTCCAAGGATTGACAGATCCCCTCTCGGGTTTTTTCGCCTTCAAACAGGAGGTCGTAAGCGGTGCCAAGCTGAATCCGGTAGGTTTCAAAATCTTGCTTGAGATCTTAGTCAAGGGGACTTGGAAAAAAATCGCCGAGGTGCCATACGTCTTCGAAAAGAGAGTTCATGGAAAAAGCAGTTTGGGCTTTGGAGAACATTTCAATTATCTAAGACACCTGTTGAGGCTGATGCGAGCCGGAGGGGAAGCGAGCCGCTTTTTGAAATTTTGTTTGGTGGGTGCAAGCGGCGTCGTGGTGAATTTAGGATTATTGTGGGCCTTGACGGAGGCCGTGGGTTTATTTTACCTCGTCTCCGCCGCCTTCAGCATAGAGACATCAATCCTCTCCAACTTCGCCTTGAACGAGCTATGGACGTTCAGGGATAGGGCGCGCTCGACCAAAGGAATTCTGAAACGTGCGGCGAAATTCAATCTGATTTGCGTGGGCGGCCTCGGGATCAACCTCGTGGTCCTGGCTGCCCTGACCGAGCTATTTGGTATCCATTACATGATATCTGCGCTATTCGGCATCGCGGCAGCAACACTCTGGAATTACGTGATGAGCGCGATGTGGACGTGGAGATATGCCGGAGCAGGATAAAGCCTCCCGCAGCACCTGGTGCGGAGAGTGATACAACTGGTTCGAAAATTCAGGCTGACAAAAAAAAGATCCTTTATTTTGTTATTTCTTATCTTGGGATCTATAGTCGCCATCTTCACTAGCCTGAACCACTTGGACTCCAACCTACACCTCGACTACGTGAGGGGAATTCAGGAGTCAGGTGAAATCCCTGTCTATCACCCCCACATCTACCAAAGCGATGCCATTCAGGTGCCGTTCCCCTATCCTATAGGGTACCACCTCGCGATGGCCGCGCTCCCCCATTGGATCCCCATCTACAAAGTCTTGGGAGTGGTGTTCGCTGCTGTGTCGCTCATCCTAGTAATTAAACTCCACAAACTCTTCGGGTTTAAAAAAAATCTGGCGGTAATTACACCACTCGTCCTATCTCTTTCCTTCTCCAGATTCACGATCACTCCACACCCAGATATGTTCGCCCTAATGCTGGTACTCCTCAGTGTCTACGCCACACTTAGATACATCCTCGAAGGAAAGTCCGTTTATGCCGCGCTCGCCGTTGGATTTGGGTTCTACGCCGCCATAACAAGAGAAATCGCGCTAATGACGCTTCTCTTCGCGTGGCTTGTGCTTTGGATGAAATACCGTGACCAACACAGAAAGCTGCTCCAGTTAATTATCCCAATTGTTCTCCTCACCGGTCTAGGTTATTATTCGGTTAATTCTGTAATGCGGGGAGAATCCCTACTTTACCCCCTCCAAGGAGCGACAGACTCACAAGCGTACCAGTGGTATTCCGGCCACGTCTCTTTCTGGACCATTTTGGTGAACGGATACTGGTTGCAAGCGCTGGGGGCAGTCATCGCAGCGTTCTCGGTCTTCATCCTCCTGCCCTTAACAAAGCCGCAGGACCGAATTCTAGCGTTGGTGTTTGGGTGCCAAATCATCCTCATATTCGTCCTAATGCCAAGCACAGCGGGATTGGATCGGTACGTAATGTTCACCTTGCCATTCTTAGCCATTGCCTACGGAAACGTCTTCAAAAACTTTAGACGATGGTTGCCAATCCTACTGGTGGGGATAATTATTATCTATCCTGCCCAGGGGTACATCCTAGAAAAAGAAGTCCCCGACGATTTTGACGATATCGCCCGCCATCTCGACCAAAATGATTTCGTATTGACGAGAGAACAAGCACAACTTGCCTATAGAGTTGGGTGTCGCGCAGGTTGGACATCGCTGTTCTGGAGTGGGGATCTGTATGATACATTCGATAATGTCGAACGACTCGAAAACTTCATCATGGAGCACGGAGTGACGCATGTTCTGGTTGATAAGGAACTTATCATCGCAGCGGACAGCCCGATGATAGGAAATGAAGCCGTAGGATATCCTCGAGATTGGGTGAACAAAGTCGACGACATCGGTTTAAAGATCGACGAGACCGAGCACTACATCCTGTACGAAATGTAACAGATGAGAAAGATCAGCGGGATCAATTATTGCAGAAGAGAAGAGTAGAACCTGACCCACAG
>Ga0209991_10000612_pt1 | contig 15725 bp, 23 predicted proteins | sample ChitaG_FD_183167 | JGI IMG/M metagenome (GOLD analysis project Ga0209991, IMG submission 183167) | Deep subsurface microbial communities from South Pacific Ocean to uncover new lineages of life (NeLLi) - Chile_00310 metaG (SPAdes)... | ecosystem: Environmental > Aquatic > Marine > Oceanic >...
CCATCTATCAGTAATTCGAAAGTTTGCCTGCTTGTGCTGATTCCAATAAGAATTCTTATCTTTTCTGTGTTTTCCAAAGACTGATAGATGGCGTGAAATCCGCTGGAATAAAAATAACCCACAAGGCAGTCAAAAAATGAAGTGTCTTTAATAAGGACTTCAAACCGTTTCTTAAGACTTTGCTTTTCTTCGTTTGTAATAAAAGTCAAATCCGTGTTCATATGTATCCTTTATTATCAGCTTTGAATAAGATGCAAATGTACCTACAGGACATTCTTCAGTTTATAAGTTTTTATCGTTAATAAGTAAATATTGAGTTTCTTTTGCAATTTTTTCACCCATTATTTTTTACTGCCCAATATTAAATGTTAAGAAATAAATCAGTGGTATTTGATATTAACAGGTCGTTTCTTGATTGTTGTAATATCTTAATATTACATTATTTTTAATGCAAAGGAAAGAATTCACCTATTACATATGTGTTAGGCAATTTTATAACTAAACTCTAACAAGTTTCATTAATGGCTCAAAAGAATATAATGCTGGTCTTCTGCCTGATGCTTCTTCTAATGTAGCGATCAGATTTTTTTCCAAAAGCACCCTTGTGAATCTTGCAGCACTCGCAGTAGGTATGCCACTATTTGTTGTAAATTTGTTGTTTCTAAACACTGGATTTGTGAACACAAAATCCAATGCGTTAACACTCCACTTAGAAGACAGAGCATCTGAAAATACTATTTTCATCTCTTCGTATAGTGTACTTATATTCTCTGCAATAGTAAGATTTCTAATAGCCTGATGCTCAATAGCTTCCAGAAAAAAAATGCACCAGCTTTCCCAATCACCAAATTCGGACACTTTTCTCATTGTGTCTATATAACGATCTTTATTGTCTTCCAAGTACGCACTTATGTAAAAATGAGGTGCAGATATAATTCCTGAAGCCCATAGCATCAATGTAATTAACATACGTCCAATACGTCCATTACCATCTTTAAATGGATGCAATGCTTCAAATTCAATATGGGTGATACCTGTTTTAACCAACGTTGTATGTGTGCTTTGTTCTATATATTGAAATAGCTTGTCTAATCCCTCCTGTAGTTTTTCAGGACTAATTGGAATGAATAATATATTTTTTTTCAACTTATCAGCTATGTAGTTTTGTTCATTTTTAAATTTACCTGGCAATTTTGAAGCGCCACGTCCAAAAGACAGCAACCGCTGATGGATTCCCTTAATCAGCGATTGGGATAATGGATAACCCTCTTCCATTGCCCGTTGCGTGTCTCTCAACGTCCTCTGATAAAGAATAGTTTCGATAACTTCTGATCTTACGTTTGTAGCGTTTCCCGCTTCAACGTCATAATCTGCCTCATACTTAAGAATTTCATCCATGGTACTCACCGTACCTTCCATTCTTGAGGATATAACAGCCTCTTGATTGAGTAGAGGAGCCAACAGTATTTCGCTGTTGTGCATATTTTTTAACATTTGGTCGTAGCGAGCCACAGCATCGGTTGCTTTTACTAAAGGTCCAACAAATCGCCCATAATCAAGACTACTTGGTGGAAATTTGTCGTAATGATAGTTGACAGCATTTTCTAAATTGAGTTCCATAGCCTAATCCTCAGTAGATAGATGTTAATATTGCGACATATTTTAACACCAAAAAGGTTAGCTGTCAACATTATTGTTTTTTTGAGAAACAAATGAAATAGATCTTAAGGGATTCAGCTCAAAAACGCTTGTTTCTCATATTTGGCTTTTTTTGAGAGACAATCGTGGCTTACGGAATGCTCTTCAGTTTATAAGTTTGTATCTGAACAAAGGGGGACGGGGTTGAATTTAGGCGTTTCTTTTTTCATTGTTTTGGGAATCTATATAACGTTCCTCAGTTTATAAGTTTATATCGTCAAGAAGTAAATATTGATTTTCTTTTGCGATTTTTTTACCGCCACACGCTGCGCAAGCGCCTGCGCTGCGAGATAGACGTAGAGTTCAGTATTTGTCTAATTTGTCGAGGATTTTTTTTTGGATCAGGGACCTTGCCCACAAGGATGTCACAATTTGTGATATCCTCATAATCTCATCTCGGGTCAAAGCAAAGCTACACCCTGTTCCGTAAAAGTCATAGTTCTGTATCTCAAATTTATCTTGTCGCTATTGGAGGGCACAATTTGTGACCTCCAATTTTCAAATTCTTCTTTCGTTAACTCATTAGACAGGTGGTCGCAATTTGCGACCGCCTTTAAAAGGGGGACGGGGTTGAATTTATTAGACAAATGCAAAATTCTTTAGCAAGAAGTTTTCATTATTCAAAAAGGTCAGAGTGAGTGCCTGTTCTTTCAAAAATGATTTCATTTTCCATTATTTTGTAGATTAACAGCCAGTTTGGTTCGATGTGGCACTCTCTCCTGTTCTTATAGTTACCAAGTAGCCGATGATTTTTATAACGAGCTGCGAGCTGTTCTTCATTTATGAGCTTTCTGATGACTCTTTTAATCTTTTCGTCTGATTTTCCACGCTTCAACATCTTTTTAAGGTCTTTCGCGAATTGTTTGGTGTAAGATGGTATAAGCATTTATATCCCCAGCTTTTTAAACATATCATCAGTTCCATCACAGCGGATGAGATTCCTCTTTATATCAGTCTCTTTAAAGACTTTCTCAGTTGTTTTATTGGGGATTACGACATTAAAAGGCAACCCTTTTCTCATTTTAATTTGACGATAGAATAAATTGATTGCCTCGGTAGTTGACAAACCAAGTTGTTTGAAAAGTTTTTCCACTTCTGTCTTTAATTCCGGCTCGATTCTAGCCCTGACTGTTGAAATTTTTGCCATATTTTCACCTCCTTTAAAATAAAAACATAGCCCATACAGGCCACAAATGTCAACAATTTTATGTAGCCCATATGGAACTTCTAAAAAACGAGAAAGAGGGCTTAGGGGACATCCTCAGTTTATAAGTTTATATCGTCAAGAAGTAAATATTGATTTTCTTTTGCGATTTTTTCGACACGTTTAACAGATTTCTTTCTTCTACTTTCCTTTGTCCTTTTGCCATAAGCAATGCAACACAAAAGTTGGACTTTTTACAAACCTGTCAAACATTTTCCTTGCAATCGGCCAATGTTGCCATTATCATGCCGGATAAAAATGGCAAACTGAGACCTTTGAAAAATGTTTCCCGCTAAAAGCGGGATTCGAATACAATGAAGGCGAAGATTTTAAATATAGGAATATATTGAATATTTCGAGGATAGAAATTTGAGCTTGACGCAGTAATCGGGCAAAAGGGGGCGTTTTGCAAAGGTATCACCATATAAAAAGGATTAACATATGGCTAAAATATTCCGGCCAAGCAGCCGCGAAGCGACCATCTTATCAAAGATAGAATCATCAAAGGAATTTGAGCGCAAAAAGACAATAAACAGCGTAAGAGACTGCATTGAACCTCTTTCCAATGCAATTGCAACAAAGCTTATTGAAAACAATCTCGTTGAAACCACCAATAAAAATGCCCTCGAAGAACAGATAATGCGATGTCTCGATAAATTAACCAGAGCTGAAGATTTTGATGTTGACTTTCAGATAGCGCCATTCAGACACATTACACGAGATCCTAATATTGCAAGCATTTATACTACAGCCTTTGTTATAGAACAGCTTCTAAAGCACAAGGATGTGGTTGATATTTTCGGTTCCGACGAAGATATATATATCTGTATAAACCGTCAGGTTGCAAAATTTCTTTCCAAATAAACAATGCGCTCCTTATTCCATCCCAGGCTAATAAACGGCCCCTTTGAGGACCCCGGCCTTTTTATACCCTTTTTCTTTGAGAAACGCGCCGTAATTTTCGATCTGGGTGATATTTATTCTCTTTCGGCAAAGGATCTTCTCAAAATCAGTCATGTTTTTATATCTCATACCCATATGGATCATTTTGTGGGCTTTGACAGGCTGCTGCGCCTGTTTCTGGGGCGTGAAAAAAAACTTCATATGTATGGCCCTGAAGGCTTTTTAAAAAATGTTGAGGGAAAACTTGCAGGATATTCATGGAACCTTGTAGAAAATTTCAACGACCGATTCTCACTGTATATTACCGAAGTACATGCCAAGCAGCTTATAACCAGACAGTACCTGTGTATAAATAAATTTACAGCTTCTGGAAAGGCTATAAAACAATCGTTTAACGGCATCCTCTTTAAAGAACCTGCGCTGACATTCTCTTCAGTAGTGCTTAATCATAAAATTCCGTGCTTAGGGTTTACAATTAAGGAACGGTTTCACGTTAATATAATAAAAGAGAGGCTAATCGATCTTGGGCTTGAAATTGGCCCATGGCTTAGAGAATTTAAACAGGCGATCTTTAATCATCAAGATCCTGATTCAAAATTTGAGGTTAAATTGGGACGGGAAAATATAAGAAAAAAGGAATTTATATTAGGGGATCTTACGAATCGGATTGCAATAATAACTCCCGGCCAGAAGATTACCTATATTACCGACATGTTATATTGCAAATCCAATATTGAAAAGGCGGTGGAATTCGCAAAGGATGCGGACCATCTTTTTATTGAGGCTGCTTTTCTCGAAAAAGACAAAGATATTGCCGAAAAAAAATTTCATCTCACAGCCAGACATGCCGGAATGATAGCAGGCATGGCCAGGGTAAAACAATTCACACTTTTTCATTTTTCACCAAGGTACTCGGGACTGGAAGACCTTTTGCAGGAAGAAGCGCTGGCTGGATATAAAAGGATTAATGATTAATCTGATGGTGTTTTTTTCTTAGCCGATTTTTTATCAGTATCCGCGGATGTTGCTGTAGAATCTTTCTTTGCTTTCTTCTTTTCAGGCTTATCCTCTTTTTTATCAACAGCCTGCTTTTTTTCTGCGGTTTTTTTCTTTCCTGCTGTTTTCTTCTTTTCCCTCTTTTCAGCACTCACAAGTTCAATCATAGACACAGGAGCGGCGTCTCCGGGACGCCTTCCCATCTTAATAATTCTGGTATAGCCTCCGGATATAGAGCCAAATCGCTCGGCAGCTTCATCAAACAGTTTGTGAACGACATTCTTTTCTCTTACAATCGAAAGGGCCTGACGTCTGGCATGCAAATCTCCCCGTTTAGCCAGAGTAATCAAATGGTCTGCCCAGTGCCTCAAGCCCTTTGCCTTAGTATCTGTGGTGCGGATTCGCTCATGCTTAAAAAGTGAGGTAACCATATTTCTAAACATGGCATTCCTGTGACTGCTTGTCCTGTTTAATTTCAAACCAGCCTTTCGATGTCTCATAGAATCCCTTTACTCCCCTTCCTCTGCGTCTTCCTCAGGAGGCACAAATCCATCAAGCTTCATCCCAAGAGAAAGGCTCATTTCATTTAAGACTTCCTTGATCTCGTTCAATGACTTTCTTCCAAAGTTTTTGGTTTTAAGCATCTCCGCTTCGGTTCTGATGACCAATTGATAGATCTTATCTATTCCGGCATTTTTAAGGCAATTGGCGCTTCTAACGGAAAGCTCAAGCTCTTCAACACTTCTATAAAGATTTTCATTAAATTGCGGTTTCTGCGGCTCTTCTGACTTTCCACCCTGCTTTGGCTCAAGCTCTTCGTCAAAATTTATAAAGACCTCCATTTGCTCTTTTAATATCTTGGAGGCATAGGCAACTGCGTCTTCCGGAAGAACGCTTCCATCTGTCCATACCTCTAATGTCAGCTTATCATAGTCGGTCCTCTGGCCAACACGGGCATTACCCACAACATAGTTTACCCGTTTAATAGGTGAAAATATAGCATCTATAGGTATTGTGCCTATTGGCGCATCTTCATCCTTATTTGCTTCAAATAAGGAATATCCCTTGCCAACTTTAACGGTCATAGCCATTTTTAACTTTGCCTTTTTGGAAAGCGTTGCAATATGCAGATCCGGATTAAGGACCTCACACCTTCCGTCATCGCTGATAATATCTCCGGCATTGACTTTGCCCTCTCCCTTAGCATCAATGTGTATTGTTTTCGGCTCAGCATCAGCCAGTTTGAAGCGCACACCTTTTAAGTTAAGAATAATTTCGGATACATCTTCAAGCACACCCGGAATAGTACTAAACTCATGCATAACATCGTTGAATTTGACAGACACTATACCCGCGCCATATAAGGAAGAAAGTATTATACGCCTTAAAGAATTTCCGATTGTTATCCCAAATCCTCTTTCCAGAGGTTCACAAACAAACTTGCCATAGGAAGGAGTGCTGGTTACCTTGACCTTCTCCGGTTTTATCATTTCTCGCCAGTTCATAAACACTAGTTCATTTAATGACATTATTATAACTCCAGTTTTTGAGAGCTTTGGACTCGCTCGTTTTATCTGCTACTTGGAATAAAGTTCAACTACAAGCTGCTCCTGCATAGGCATTGTAAGGTCTTCGCGCACCGGAAATGCTTTTACTATTCCTTTTAGCTTATCTTTTTCCAGGTCAAGCCATTGAGGGATGCCTCTACGAACTACAGCATTCAGTGAATCACCTATTACCTGCATTTTACGGCTTTTTTCCCGGGTCTCAATTACATCACCAATTTTTACTAATAAGGATGGTATATTAACTTTTTTGCCGTTAATTAGAAAATGATTATGTTTTACAAGCTGACGGCCCTGAGTGCGTGAGTTCACAAAACCCAGGCGATAAACAACATTATCAAACCGGCGTTCCAACAATGTAAGCAGATTTGTGCCGGTAATGCCTCTTTGTCGCTCAGCCCTTTCAAAAAACAGGTGGAATTGTTTTTCAGAAAGGCCGTACATACGTTTTATCTTTTGCTTTTCACGAAGCTGTATACCGTAGCCTGAGCTTTTTCTTCCACGACGCTGACCATGCTGGCCAGGTGGATAACTACGTCGATCAAAAGCACACTTGTCAGAATAGCATCGATCCCCTTTAAGAAATAACTTCAAATTTTCTCGGCGGCAAAGCCGACAAACCGAACCTGTAAATCGTGCCAAATTATCCTCCTTTTATATCCTGCGCCTTTTCGGCGGTCGACAGCCATTATGTGGAATAGGAGTAACATCTTTTATCATAACAACATTAAATCCCGCTGTCTGCAATGACCTGAGCGCCGATTCACGACCAGCCCCAGGACCCTTGACATATACCTCTACAGTCCTCATTCCATGTTCCATTGCCTTTTTAGCAGCATCTTCGGCCGCCAGTTGGGCGGCAAACGGGGTGCTCTTTCGAGAACCCTTAAATCCCTGGACGCCGGAACTTGACCAGGCCACAACATTACCGGCAGAATCTGTTATGGTAATAATTGTATTGTTAAAAGTAGACTGGATATGCACCACTCCATTTGGAATATTTTTCTTTTCTTTCCTTTTTGTACCGGTTCTTTTTGCCATTTATAATACCTCTGTCTGCCATTAGTCGAGTAGTCGACGACTTCGATAATTGAAGCTCCCCGCAGCTTGCTGCGGGGAATACGCTCGCTTTTGCGGTTCAACTATTTGACGATCTCTGTAATAATTACGTCTTTTTAGCTCCGCCTCTCTTTTTAACCGCCGATCTTCTTGGCCCCTTGCGGGTACGTGCATTCGTGCTTGTCCTCTGCCCTCGCACAGGAAGCGATTTACGATGGCGAAGCCCGCGATATGATCCAAGATCCATCAATCGTTTGATGTTCATCGAAATTTCTGTGCGAAGTTCACCCTCTACCTTGACTTCACTGTCAATAACTTTACGAATGCTGTTGATCTCGGACTCTGACAGTTGATCTGTCTTAATATCATAACCAATGCCGAGTTTATCCAGTATACGCCTTGATATAGTTCTGCCGATACCGTAAATATAGGTTAAACCAATCTCAACCCGTTTACCTCTGGGTAGGTCTACGCCCGCAATTCTTGCCAAACCAACTCCTCCTCTTATCCTTGCCGCTGTTTATGCCGTTTGTTTTCGCAGATTACTCTTACAACCCTTTTTCTACGGATTATTTTACACTTGTTGCACATTTTCTTCACCGATGCTCTGACTTTCATATTATACTCCTTTTGACATTGGTCGAGTGGTCGAGTGGGAAATTGGTCGAGTGGTTGACTACTCGACCACTCGACTACTTGACCACTCGACTATCAGCTATTTTGTCCTGTAAGTTATTCGGCCACGAGTAAGGTCATAAGGTGAAAGCTCAACAGTAACCGTGTCACCAGGCAAAATTTTGATAAAATGCATACGCATCTTGCCGGAAATATGCGCCAGCACCTGGTGCTTATTCTCCAATTCGACTTTAAACATCGCATTGGGCAGCGTCTCAAGCACTTTGCCCTCAACCTTTATAGCCTCTTCCTTCGGCATGTTTTAACCCCTGTCAATTTCACTTAAGATAACTGGGCCGTTTTCTGTAATTGCAATTGTATGCTCAAAATGAGCCGACAAAGAACCATCTTTTGTTACAGCAGTCCATCCATCTTCAAGTACTTTCACATCATATCCTTTTTCATTCACCATAGGTTCTATAGCCAGAGTCATACCCGCTTTTAAGCGAATCCCCCTGCCAGGCTTTCCAAAATTGGGTATTTGAGGCTCTTCATGTAGTTTACTGCCAATACCATGGCCAACAAATTCACGAACAACCGAAAAACCGGCTGTCTCCACATGCGATTGAATTGCATGTGAAATATCTGAAAGCCGACCATTGGGAACCGCTTTTTCAATCCCTTTGAATAGAGCCTCTTGAGTTACTCTGGACAGCCGTGCAGCGGTCTCTGATATTTTCCCAACATCCACTGTAATAGCTGCATCACCATAATATCCTTCACCAAGAATTCCAAAATCCAGGCTCAATATATCCCCTTCAACAAGAGGCTTTTTAGAAGGAATTCCATGCACGACCACATTATTTACCGAAGCGCACAGCGCATACGGAAAACCCCTGTATCCTTTAAAGGCCGGAATTGCTTTTCTCTCATGGGCCAATCTTTCCGAAAGATCATTTAAATAAAGTGTATCAACTCCTGGCCTGACCTCTGATTCAAGCATAGAGAGGATTTCTGCAACAATTTGATTGCTTATATATAGCTTTTCAATTTCCCTGGATGATTTTAAAATCACCATATCAGCGCCTTAGAACCGTCCCTTAATCTTTGCCCCGCCCTTTTTTAAAAACCCCTCGTAATGGCGGGATAACATATGAGATTCCATTTGCGAAATAGTATCAATCGCAACTCCAACAACTATTAGAAGAGCAGTGCCTCCAAAGTAAAAAGGAACATTAAAGTTAGCTATCAAAATCGATGGAAGTACACATACTGCGGAAACATATATTGCGCCTCCCAAAGTAATCCGTGTCAAAACCCTGTCAATATGATCCGCCGTGCGCCTGCCAGGACGGATGCCAGGAATATAACCACCCTGTTTTTTCATATTATCGGCAACATCAACAGGGTTAAAGGTAACGGCAGTGTAAAAGTAACAGAAAAAGAATATAAAGCCTACAAACATCAATTCATACACAACATTACCCGGTGTAATTGAAGAAGCAATGCTCTGTAACCACGGAATCGCCACAAAACTGGCTATAGTGGCAGGGAACATGATTATTGAAGAAGCAAAAATAGGCGGTATTACACCAGAAGTATTAATCTTAAGAGGAAGATATGTGCTCTGACCGCCATACATCTTCCTGCCGACGACCCTTTTGGCATATTGAACCGGTATTCGGCGCTGTCCCTGCTCAACAAATATAATGAATCCGACAACAAGAACCATCAGTACAGCCAGTATTACTATGACAAATATTCCCATTTCCCCTGTTGAAAGAAGGCGGAATGAATTCCCTATCGCGCTTGGAATGCTGGCCACAATGCCGGCAAATATAATAAGAGAAATACCGTTGCCAATGCCACGCTCTGTAATCCGTTCGCCCAACCACATAATAAACGCCGTTCCTGCTGTCAGAGTTATAATCGTTATAATCCTGAATGCCCAGCCCGGGTGTATAACTATCGGAGCGCCGCCCGGCGAAGTCATGTTTTCAAGACCGACACTGATGCCAAAGCCCTGTATAATGCTTAATACAACAGTGCCGTATCTTGTATACTGTGTAATCTTCTTGCGGCCATGTTCACCCTCTTTTTTTAATCGCTCAAGATGTGGTACCGCCACAGTCAATAACTGCAGGATAATGGATGCGCTGATATACGGCATTATCCCCAGGGCAAAAACCGACAGCCTCTCTAAGGCTCCACCCGAAAACATATTAAAAATCCCGAGGATAGTCCCTTCCATCTTTGCAAAAAATGAAGCAAGCGCGACTCCGTCTATACCAGGAGTTGGGACATGCACACCAACGCGGTAAACAATCAAAAGGGCCAGTGTATAAATGATCCTTTTCTTTAGTTCGGGTATTTTAAATACATTCTGGAAACCACCACCAGCCATTATTTTAAGACCTCTATCTTCCCGCCGATAGCTTCGATTTTATCTCTGGCTCCTTTGCTGATATCGTTAACTCTAATTGTTAGCGGATATTTCATATCTCCCTGGCCCAGAAGCTTAATTCCATCATTTCTGCCCTTAATAAGCCCGCAACGAACAAGGGCTGCCTCATCCACCACACTGCCTGTTTCAAATCTTGATAAATCACGTATATTAACTGTAGCAATATGTTTTCTAAAAATATTTGTAAAACCACGTTTGGGTAAACGTCGATGGATAGGCATCTGACCGCCTTCAAAACCGGGCCTCACCCCTCCTCCTGAACGACTCTTGTGCCCCTTTGTTCCTCTTCCAGCCGTTTTTCCCGTTCCTGATCCAACGCCACGCCCCAAACGCTTGGGCGGCTTCCGTGAACCCTTTGGTGGTGACAATTCATTTAGCTTCATCGATCTTCTCCTCAGCTTTCACCAGATGTGATACCTGATTGATCATTCCACGGATCGAAGGTATATCTTTAAGCTCAACGGTTTTGTTGAGTTTTGTCAGCCCCATTCCACGCAAAACTCTGCGGTGCTTTTCCGGCCTTCCAATCATGCTCTTAACAAGAGTTACTTTCAATATGCCCGCCATTTACCGTTCCCTTTACAAATCCTCTACTCTTTTGCCACGCCTTGAAGCTACCTGTTCACGGCTTTGAAGCTGTTGAAGCCCGTCAATAGTAGCTTTAACCAGATTATGAGGGTTGTTTGATCCTAAACACTTTGTCAAAATATTTTGAACCCCTACGGCCTCAAGCACCGCCCTGACAGCACCGCCCGCAATGACTCCTGTACCCATGGAAGCAGGCTTCAATAAAACCCTTCCTGCGCCAAATCTGCCAATAACTTTGTAGGGAATTGTGCTCTTAACTAAAGGCACTTTGGTCATGCTCCTTTTTGCCTTTTCTACTCCTTTACGAATCGCTTCAGGCACCTCTCCTGCTTTTCCCAATCCAAACCCGACACTTCCCTTGCCGTCACCAACTACAACTATAGCGCTAAAACTGAACCTTCGACCACCTTTAACGACCTTTGCTACACGGTTAATATGAACTACCTTGTCAATTAACTGATTCTCGCCTGTATCCTGTTTAATCAAGAAATCTGCCTCCTCCACTCTTCATAAAATTGGCTAAAAATTCAAACCAGCTTCACGCGCACCCTCAGAGACAGCCTTGACCCGCCCATGAAACAGAAAACCATTTCTGTCAAATACCACCTTCTGAACCCCTTTCTCAGCAGCACGCTCTGCTATAAGTTTTCCAACATAGGTTGCCGCAACAACCTTGCCTTTACTTGATTCATCCGCGAAATGCTTTTTTACATCCTTTTCAACAGTTGATGCGGCAGCAATAGTATGTCCGGATGTATCATCGATTATCTGCGCATAAACATGCTTTGCACTTCGAAACACACTCAACCTCGGTCGCTGCGTAGAACCAACCAGATTCTTTCTGATCCTTTTCTTTCTCTTTAAACGCGCCTGCTGTTTTATATTTAACGAACCCATTCTTTTTACATTCCCATCATTAGACCTTTGCAAAACGCCACATTTTGCCTCCCGCCAGTGGCGGGATCAGGTTCAAGTATAAATTTGAGTTTTTAGTTTTTAATTGTGAATGAAGAAGAAAAATTCGTTTTTAATTCAAAATTCAACATTCAAAATTAACAATTTTCTATATAATCCCTATCTATGCTACTTGTTTAGTTCCTGTCTTTCCGGCTTTCTTCTGAATTCGTTCCTCTGCGTATTTGATACCCTTACCTTTATATGGCTCCGGAGGTCTTAATCGTCTAATTGCCGCAGACACAAGACCCAACTTCTCCTTGTCAATACCGAAAAGTTTAATAACATTATTTTTTTCAACAGATGCTGAAATACCATCAGGCAGATCAAAATTGATTGGATGCGAATATCCAAGATTTAAAACAATGGAATTACCCTGCATTGCAACGCGATACCCAATGCCGTTAATTTCCAGCCTGCGTTCAAATTTCTCGTTCACTCCGCTGACCATATTAGCTATAAGACTGCGGGTAAGACCATGTAAAGACCGGCTGATCCTGTCATCCTTGTCAATGCTTACACTTACAGTTCCTTTTTCTATCTTCAGATTCACGGCAGGATGTATCGGCCTTTCAAGTGTGCCATTTTTACCCTGTACAGTAATTACCCTGTTTTTAAATAATATTTTTGTATTATCAGGTATCGGAATCGGTTTTTTACCTACTCGAGACATTTACACCCCTCTATCTACCATACATTGCAGAGAATTTCTCCTCCAAGATTTTCATGCCTGGCTGTTTTGTCTGTCATTATCCCCTTGGAGGTGGATAAAATTGATATGCCCATACCGTTTAATACAGGCTTAATATCTTTACCCTTAACATAAACCCGTCTGCCTGGCTTGCTCACACGTTCAATCCCAATAATCACACTTGATCGTCCCTGACCGTATTTAAGGTAGACACGCAAAACACCTTGTTTGGAATCCTTTACAAATTTATAGTTTCTGATAAATCCTTCATTCTTTAAGACCTTGGCCAACTCTGTTCTTAGCTTTGACCCGGGAATATCAACACTATTAAATTTTGCCTTTTCAGCATTCCTGATCCTGGTTAGCATGTCAGCAATTGGATCGCTCATCGACATTTTCTTCTCCGTAACATATATTTTTATAATTTTTATATTAGATAATTCGTAATAGTTCAGCATTTAGGAATTCCTCAATTCGCAATTCCTAAATCATATACCCCCATGTATCCTAGTGGCTGAACTGTTACATCAAACTTAAAATCATATATACTACCAGCTGGATTTAGTTACTCCAGGAAGCATCCCATGTGAAGCGAGATTACGAAAACATATACGACAAATTCCAAATTTCCTCAAAAATCCCCTCGGCCTGCCGCACATCGGGCATCTGTTGTATGCCCTTACCTTGAACTTAGGTTCTTTGATTACCTTCATTCTAAGAGCCTTTTTTGCCAATTCATCCTCCTTGTTTAAAAATCAATCTCTAAACGGCATGCCTAACAGTTTAAGGAGCTCTTTCCCCTCTTCATCAGCCTGCGCCGTGGTAACGATGGTTATATTAAGACCTTTGATTTTATCGATTTTATCGTAATCAATCTCCGGGAAAATAATATGTTCCTTTATTCCCAGAGTATAATTCCCGTTCCCATCAAGCGCCTTTCCTGAAAGGCCTCTAAAGTCACGAACACGAGGGAGAGCAATATTTACCAGCCTACAATAAAAATCGTACATCCGTTTGCGACGAAGCGTCACCATACAGCCGATCGGCATTCCTTCCCTTAGCTTGAATGCTGCAATAGATTTTTTAGCGCGGGTTACAACCGACCGTTGCCCTGTAATCAGTTTAAGTTCTTCAACAGAAGAATCAAGCAGTTTGATATTATGAATCGCTTCCCCAAGACCAATATTCAACACAATTTTGTCAAGCTTAGGGACCTGCATTATGCTTTTGTATTTAAATCTTTCGATTAATTCTGGAACGACAGTTTTTTCATAAAAAAGTTTTAACTGCGACATTATTATTCTCCGACACGATTTTAAGAGTCTATTATCTCATTACATTTAATGCAAACGCGAACCTTTTTTCCATCTTCAAGACTCTTCATCTTGATACGTGCCGGCGACACGCACTTGCTGCACATCAACATGATATTAGACCAGCTGATTGGAGCCTCACCCTCAACAATCCCTCCCTGCCGGTTCTGGGCACTGGGCTTTACATGCCTTTTAACAAGATTCGCTTTTTCTACAAGAACCCGTTTATCCTTTTTGATTACCTTGAGGACCTTTCCGATCTTGCCATTATCCTTGCCGGCAATAATTTTAACCTTATCATCCTTTTTTATAAGACATTTATTTTTCATCATAAGCCGTTTCTCATACAATTCATAATTTGCGAATTTAGGAATTTATAAAACCTCCGGAGCCAGAGAAATGATCTTCATAAACCTTTTGGCTCTTAGCTCTCTTGCAACAGGACCAAAAATACGTGTGCCTATGGGCTCCAGATTCGCACTAATTAAAACAGCTGAATTATCATCAAATCTGATATATGATCCATCCGGCCTTCTGATTTCCTTTTTGGTTCGAACCACAACAGCCTTTAAGACATCCCCTTTTTTAACCTTTGCATCAGGGATTGCTTCCTTTACACTTACAACAATTATATCGCCAATACTTGCATACCGTCTCCTGGAGCCTCCAAGAACCTTTATGCAATATAATATCTTGGCTCCAGAATTATCCGCTGCTGTTAATCTCGTCTCTGCCTGAATCATTTTTGCTAATTACCTTAATTATGAGGCCTTTGAAAAATGCTCAATTTTGTTCAAGTTCAAGGAAGGCGAAAATTTTAACCGTAGGAATATATTGAATATTTCGAGGATTAAAATTTAAGCCTGACGCAGAAATTGGGCAAAATGGAGCGTTTTGCAAAGGTCTCAATTATACAACCTTCTTAAGAATCTCGCTTACGCGCCATGTTTTTGTCCTGCTAATCGGTCTTGACTCTGTTATTAACACCTTATCACCAATCTGGCAGGCATTACCTTCATCGTGAGATGAAAACCTGGAGCGTCTCTTTATATACTTATGATAAAAGGAATGTTTAACCATTCTCTCAACCTGAACAATTACGGTCTTATCCATTTTGTCGCTTACAACGGTCCCGACCATCTGTCTTTTATTACCTCTTTTTTTCATGGCATCTATTGCTTCTCTGTATGAAGATTAGTAATATTTTAGTTTTATTATCTGCAATCGAGCTTCAGGTGTGATCAGATTTAAAGCAGGACACGAAGTGAAGCATTAGCGCTAAACTGTTTGAAGGGATTAGAAATCGTTAAGAAAGAACCTGGTATAAAATGCCATTTTTGCCTAAGTCTTTGGTTAAACTATCACTATTTCTTTATATTTATGGCTGGTTCTTTCTTTATGATTTCTAATTCGTGAGTTTTTCCTGGTTTAAATTTGATTATACCTGAAGCGCATTTATTTTCAAAGGGCTAATGTGTTACGAATATTATATGTTCCTCAAGCTTCCTTTATTATGGTTTTAATCCTTGCAATATCACACTTGATCTGCTTTATTTTTCGAGGATTTTCGAGCTGACCTATTTCGTGCTGAAAATACAGATTAAACAACTCCTCTTTAAGGTTAACCAGTCTTTGTTGTCTCTCTTCAGGGCTCAGATCTCTAATGTCGTCTGCT
>Ga0209991_10000613_pt1 | contig 15697 bp, 17 predicted proteins | sample ChitaG_FD_183167 | JGI IMG/M metagenome (GOLD analysis project Ga0209991, IMG submission 183167) | Deep subsurface microbial communities from South Pacific Ocean to uncover new lineages of life (NeLLi) - Chile_00310 metaG (SPAdes)... | ecosystem: Environmental > Aquatic > Marine > Oceanic >...
TGTCGACGGCATCCAGCAATGCGCCCACATGCGCCTTGCTGCCGCGCAAGGGCTCGAGTGTGGGGATCCGCACCAGTGAATCTCCGCCGAGATCGAAGATCACTGAATCCCAGCTCGCGGCGGCAATGTCGGCACCGAACCGCCGTAGACACTCGCCACGGAAGTACGCACGGGTGTCGCTCGGCGGGTTGTCCACGGCGTCGAGCACTTCCTGCTCAGTGACCAACCGCTGCATCGAGCCCCGGGCCACGAGCCGGTTGTAGAGGCCTTTGTCAAGGCGGACGTCGGAGTACTGCAGGTCAACGAGGTGCAGTCGCGGTGCCGACCAGCTGAGGTTCTCCCGGTGCCGGAAGCCGTTGATCAGCCGTAGCTTGGCCGGCCAATCCAACAGGTCGGCGCACTCCATGGGATCGCGCTCAAGCAGGTCGAGAACATGCGCCCACGTCTCGACGACGTGGGCGGCGCGCGGGTCGGGATCGCCGCTGTCAACGAGCTTCGCGACCCGGTCCAGATAGATCCGCTGCAACGCAAGGCCGGTGAGTTCGCGACCGTCTGCCAGGGCAACGGTGGCACGCAACGACGGGTCCCGGCTGATGACGTGCACGGCGTGCACCGGACGGGCCAGCATCAGGTCGCTGAGGTCGATCCCCTCCTCGATGAGGTCGAGCACCAACGCCGTCGCACCGACCTTCAGGTAGGTCGAGGTCTCGGCCAGGTTGGCGTCGCCGATGATGACGTGCAGACGCCGATACTTATCGGCGTCGGCGTGGGGTTCGTCGCGGGTATTGATGATGCCGCGTTTGAGGGTCGTCTCCAGGCCGACCTCGACCTCGATGTAATCGGCACGCTGGCACAACTGGAAGCCGGGCTCATCGCCAGAAGCACCGATACCAACTCGACCCGACCCGGTGACCACCTGGCGAGACACCAGGAACGGCGTCAAGCCTGCAATAACGGCTGAGAACGGCGTCTGGCGCGACATCAAATAGTTTTCGTGCGATCCGTACGACGCGCCCTTGCCGTCGACGTTGTTCTTGTAGAGCTGCAGCTTGGCCGCACCCGGGACGCTCGCTACATGACGAGCAGCGGCTTCCATCACCCGTTCGCCGGCTTTGTCCCAGATCACGGCGTCCATCGGATCTGTGCACTCCGGCGCCGAGTACTCGGGATGGGCATGGTCGACATAGAGTCGCGCGCCGTTGGTCAGGATCATGTTGGCAGCGCCGACCTCGTCGGCGTCTACCACCGGCGGCGGACCTGACGAGCGGCTCAGATCAAATCCACGTGCGTCCCGCATCGGGGATTCGACCTCGTAGTCCCAGCGGGTGCGCTTGGCGCGCTGGAGTCCGGCAGCCGCCGCATAGGCCAACACTGCCTGGGTGGAAGTCAGGATCGGATTGGCGGCCGGGTCGGACGGCGATGAGATGCCGTACTCGACCTCCGTTCCGATGATCCGTTGCATGCCAGCCAGCGTAGAGGGACGGCCACGCCGCTGATGCGACGGGTTTGGTGCCGAGGTGATCTACCAGCCAGGACAGCGCGCCGGAGTGCCCATACCGGCCAGCGCATACTCAGCCACCACCGACCACCTCCCAGCTGTCCTCGCTGTCCGGCCCTCCGGCGGTCACTCTGACCGGCCGGGTGTCGCCACCTCGATCCGATGCCTCACACTCGAACGACTCACCGACGGCCACCACCTTCAGACCGCGGCCGCAACTGACCTTGACGCCGAACCCGTATTTTTTCGAGACCTCCCTGGAAAGTCCCTTTCCTGTTTCGGCGAGGTCGAAGACCACGTCGAATGTGGCGAAGTCGACGTTGTATGCGTCGTCGGTGAACTTCACCTCCACACGCACATCGTTGCCTTCGAGATCGGCGATGCAGTTGAAGCTGGAACCAGCTTTGGGCGAACCTGACGGCCGGGGGCATTCGACCGTCGACACCTGCCGCGCCATTGGCGCGTACTGCTTATTGAGCTCGTCGACGATCGCCGATTCAAGTTTCTTGTAGTCCGGACCACCCGATGAAAGGGAGAACTGGCATCCGGCAGCCACCGGGACCAGCAGCAGCAGGGCCAGCAGCGAGCCTGGGCTTCTCACATCTCGTACGGTACCGTCCGCAGTGCCCAAACTGAGTGACTGAGAAGTGTTTAGCGGGCACCATCTGAATCCCGCCAACTCGAATCCAGAGGCACTAGATTTATTGCGGTGAAGGATTTCCGAGGCAGACGCTACGGCGAAGTCCTCCTGGTAGGTGTCGGCACCGACTCTGGAGACGGACCGTACGCCACCGTGTACAACACGTTCGGGCTCAACGACTGCCCAGCCGAGCTGTGGTCGCAACTCGACGCAGAAGCGCTGGCCAAGGATCACGATGCGGCGGCAGCACTACTCAACGGTCCGCGGTACAGGCTGATGGACAGCGTCGAAAAAGCCCCGTCCAGCCAGCCAGAGATCGCGACGTTCGGCGGCATCGACATGTTCCGATCGGCCACCGTGAAGTTGACGTCGATGAACCCGGCGCCCTATCGGCCCAACATCGTCACGCGCAACACCGTGTTCGTGTTCAATTCAGGCGAAACGGTTTTCGAGCACATCGATCCCAGTGGCCAACACTGGGTGATGCAGACGTGGAGTCAGGTCGTCGACCCCACACTGGCTTACGAAGACCTCGCCACTCTCGCCACTCGACTCAGCCTGCCCGACGGCTGGTCATACCGCGCCCGCGTCCTCGAGGAGGATCTGCGGATCGATACCCTCGCCGAGGCCGCCCAGGTGCTGCAGGACGACCTGACCAACAGCTACTCGCTGGCGACTGAACTTGTCTAAAGGTACTGCCCGAGATTGGACTCGGTATCTATAGCCCTGCTGGCGCTCGATGACTTGCCGGTGACCAGTGTGCGGATGTAGACGATCCTCTCGCCCTTCTTACCCGAAATCCTTGCCCAGTCATCAGGATTGGTGGTGTTGGGCAAGTCCTCGTTCTCGGCGAACTCGTCAACGATTGAATCCAGTAGATGCTGGATGCGTAGACCATGCTGGCCGCTCTCGAGCACTGCCTTGATGGCGTTCTTCTTGGCACGGTCCACGACATTCTGGATCATCGCACCGGAGTTGAAGTCCTTGAAGTACATGACCTCCTTGTCACCGTTGGCATAGGTGACCTCCAGGAACCGATTGTCGTCAATCTCGGCGTACATGCGGTCGACGACCTTCTCAATCATCGCCTTGATCGTCAACCCGCGGTCACCGGAGAACTCAGCAAGATCTTCGGCATTAATCGGAAGCTGTTCGGTCAGGTACTTGCTGAAGATGTCCTGCGCCGACTCGGCGTCCGGCCGCTCGATCTTGATCTTGACGTCCAAGCGGCCGGGCCGCAGGATCGCGGGATCGATCATGTCCTCGCGGTTCGACGCACCGATCACGATCACATTCTCCAGTCCCTCCACGCCGTCGATCTCGCTGAGAAGTTGCGGGACGACAGTGGTTTCGACATCGGAGCTGACTCCGGTGCCACGGGTACGGAAGATGGAGTCCATCTCATCGAAGAAGACGATCACCGGAGTGCCCTCCGAGGCCTTCTCCCGCGCCCGCTGGAAGATGAGTCGGATGTGACGTTCGGTCTCACCGACAAACTTGTTCAGCAGCTCGGGGCCCTTGATATTGAGGAAGTACGACTTCGCCTCGCGGGCGTCGTCGCCACGCACCTCGGCCATCTTCTTGGCCAGCGAATTGGCTACAGCCTTGGCGATCAGGGTCTTCCCGCACCCGGGCGGACCATAAAGCAGTACCCCCTTGGGAGGTCGCAGTGAGTACTCGCGGTAGAGCTCCTTGTGCAGGAACGGCAGCTCCACTGCATCGCGGATCTGCTCGATCTGGCGACCCAAACCGCCGATGTCCTTGTAGCTGACATCGGGAACCTCTTCGAGCACGAGATCCTCGACCTCGGCCTTCGGAATGCGCTCGAAGGCATAACCGGCCTTGGTGTCCACCAGCAGCGAGTCACCGGGGCGCAGTTTGCGTGGCCGTTCGTCGCCGGGCTCGTCGTCGTCACTGTCTGGCAGATGCTCGGCCGCGACCAGCGGTTCGGCAAGCCAGACGATCCGCTCCTCGTCTGCGTGGCCGACCACCAGGGCCCGATGACCGTCAAAAAGGATCTCGCGCAGCGTGCAGATCTCGCCGACGGATTCGAAATAGCCGGCTTCCACCACAGTCAGCGCCTCGTTGAGACGAACCGTCTGCCCCTGCTTGAGTTCTTTGGTATCGATGTTGGGCGAGCAAGTCAGCCGCATCTTGCGGCCCGAGGTGAACACGTCGACGGTGTCGTCCTCATGCGCGGCGAGCAGGACACCGTAACCACTGGGCGGCTGACCGAGCCGGTCCACTTCTTCCCGCAGCGCCAGCAACTGCTGGCGGGCTTCCTTGAGAGTGTCCATGAGCTTGGAGTTCCGCGCGGCCAGTGAGTCGATCCGGGCCTCCAGCTGTTGCACATCACGCGCGCTGCGCAGTCCACTTTGAGGGCCTACCGCGTTCTCCAGCTGTTCACGTAAGATGGCGGCCTCGCGTCGCAGTTGTTCCAGATCTCGGGCGTCTTCTCGAGACAGGCTGTTATCGGGGGACGTACCCGGGACTTCAGAGGCCTCAGACCGGTCGGACTCACTCATGCTGAGCTCCTTTCCCACACCCGATTCTGGTGCGGTAACAACTTCAACGCTACCGGCGATTCACTCTATTGTGTGCGCTGTAGGAATTCGACACACCAGCAACACTGTTAGCCTCTGATGATCAGCGGGCCGAACGAAAGGACAGCCGTGACCCTCAAAACCCTCTATACCAGCTTGATAGCTGGAGCGGCGGCGGCCATCGCGGTGGGCGCTGCGGCGGCCGGTGTGACGTCAATTGCAGTCGGCTCCGGGACGGTGGCGCAACCTGTGGTTCAGCCGGCCGTCTTCGGCGTCCCTTTGCCTGCGGCGCCAGCCCCCGAACTGCAGGGACCACTGGTGTCGACGCTGAATGCGCTGTCGGGACCGGGTTCGTTCACGGCGGAAAAAGCCAGCTATATAGAGGGCGGCCTCGGGCGCATCGAGGCCCGGGTGGCCGACAATGGCCTCGCCAACGCCGCGGCCAAGGGGTACTTCCCCTTGAACTATTCGATCGTCGACATCGACCAGAACGGGCCAGTCGCCACAGCAAACGTCACTGCATCGGCTGCTAGCGGTCACCTGGCCACCCAGCCGCTGACGTTCGTGGCCGGGCCTAGCCCGACCGGTTGGCAACTTTCGAGGTCATCGGCGATGGCCCTCCTGTCGGCAATGGGCTGATCTGTTCGCGGCCTTAACGAATAATGACGTTCTTGCGCCGCACCGTCTTGATCCGCATCGCCGCCACAATCGTGGCGGCGATCGGATTAGGTGCCTGTAGCGAGCCGACACATCCGGCCACCGCGCCCTCGGTCGAGACCTCACCGGCGTCGGCTGGTGTACCCACGCCCATCGCCCCCGCGCCCGGCGGGCCTCCACTTCCGCCGGACTTCGCGCTGATCGACGTGATGAGCAGGCTCTCAGATCCAGCTCTCCCCGGCGACCAGAAGGTCGCCCTGATCGAAGGCGGCACGTCCGACGAAGCTGCCGGCCTGGACAGCTTCGGCATCGCCCTTCGTGACAATGGTTCGCTACCCCTGGCGTTCGAGGCTCGAGACCTCGCCTGGTCACAGTCGCATCCCGGCAACGTAGTTGCCACGGTGCTGGTCAGGACGGCCAACCCACTCGATGGTGAGTTCACCTATCCGATGGAGTTCGCCATGGTGGACGGCTCCTGGAAGCTGACACGGCAGACCGCCGAACTGCTGCTTCAGCTGGGCAACGGGGAAAGCGCAGCCCCGCCGGCAATCGAACCACCGCCGGCCCCTCCGGCAATCGAACCACCGCCGGCCCCTCCGGCCGTCGAATCACCGCCGGCCCCGCCGGCACCCACCCCGACGCCCTGAACGCATGTGGATCGGCTGGCTCGAGTTCGACATCCTGCTCGGTGACGTGCGTTCGTTAAAGCAGAAACGCTCGGTCATCCGGCCGATCATCGCTGAGCTGGCGCGCAGGTTCTCAGTGTCGGCTGCCGAGACAGGAGCTCAGGACCTACATCGACGGGCAGCTGTCGGTATTGCTTTGGTCTCTGCCGATCACGCTCATGTGGTGGCTGTGCTCGACGCGGCCGAACGACTGGTGGCTGCGCGGCCAGATATCGAACTCCTGTCAGCGCAACGCGGGCTGCGGCGGAGCACCGACGGCGCTTAGGTCGGATCCCCTCTTCCCTCAGCGCGTCCGCGGTTCTTCTTGCGCAGCGGAACCGGCGCGACCGCGCCGGGAGCCAGTTTGCGGGCACAGATCAAGAATGCTGTGTGCCCGCGCATCGAGTGTTCGGGGCGCACCGCCAAACCGACAACGTGCCAACCCCGCTGCATGCTCTCCCACGCCCGTGGTTCGGTCCAGCACTGTTTCTCGCGCAAAGCCTCTACGGTCTTGGACAGTTGAGTCACGGTTGCGACGTAGATCATCAGCACCCCCCCGGCGACGAGTGCATCTCCGATAGCGTCGAGCACCTCCCATGGCGCAAGCATGTCCAGGACCACTCGATCGGCCTCGGGCCCGGAGTACTGACCGACGTCGGCGATCACCAATTGCCAATTCGGCGGGTGGGCACCAAAGAACGTCGACACGTTGCGCACCGCGTGCTCGGCATGGTCCTCGCGCACATCGTAGGACGTCACCTGCCCTTGCGGCCCCACGGCCCGCAGCAACGAACATGTCAACGCCCCGGATCCGGCACCGGCCTCAAGAACTCGAGCCCCTGGGAAGATGTCCCCCTCGTGCACGATCTGCGCGGCGTCCTTGGGATAAACGACCTGCGCGCCGCGGGGCATCGACATCACATAGTCGACCAGCAGCGGCCGCAACACCAGGAATTGATCACCGTTGGTCGATCGAACGACGCTGCCTTCGGGCAGCCCGATTACGTCATCGAGGGCGATGCTGCCCCGGTGGGTGTGGAACTCCCCGCCGGGCTTGAGCAGCATCGTGTAGCGCCTGCCTTTCGCATCGGTGAGCTGCACACGATCACCGACAACGAACAGACCGGTTGGGGCTTTCTCTGGCACGGGCCATCAGCCTGCCAGCAGACTCGTCACTTCCTACGCCCGGGTTGCCCAGATATGTCCGACCGCGGCCCTAGGCTTGGCTCATGAACACGCAGACGGAGCGCCCGGCGCGTCGCCCGGCGCTGTCTCCGTCCCGAGCGAGTGACTTCAAGCAATGTCCGCTGCTGTACCGCTTCCGCGCCATCGACCGGCTACCGGAGCCTTCGTCTGCTGCGCAGGTGCGCGGATCGGTCGTGCATGCCGCCCTCGAACGGCTGTACGCCTTGCCTGCCGCCGAGCGCGGCCCCGAGACGGCGGCGTCATTGGTGGGGCCTGCATGGGAACGGATGGTTGCTGAACAGCCCTCGGTGGCTTCCGATATTGATTCGAATGTGCAGATCGAACTTCTCGAGCAGGCGCGCAGTCTGCTGTTGGGCTACTACCGGTTGGAGGATCCCACCCGCTTCGACCCGCAGAGCTGCGAGCAGCGCATCGAGGTGGAGCTGGAGGATGGCACCCTGCTACGCGGGTTCGTCGACCGAATCGACGTCGCGCCATCGGGTGAGTTACGGGTTGTCGACTACAAAACGGGCAAGGCGCCACCGGAGGCGCGCGCACTTGCCGAGTTCAAGGCCATGTTCCAGATGAAGTTCTACGCCGTAGCCCTGCTGCGCTCGCGAGGAATGATGCCTGCACGGCTGCGGCTGCTGTACCTGGCCGACAGTCAAGTGCTGGACTACACACCCGACCACGATGAGCTGCTGCGATTCGAGAAGACCTTGATGGCGATTTGGCGGGCCATCCAATCGGCCGGTGCGACAGGGGATTTCCGGCCGCGTCCGTCTCGGCTGTGCGATTGGTGCGCCCACCAAGCCCACTGCCCGGCCTTCGGCGGTTCTCCCCCTCCATACCCGGGTTGGCCCGAAGCGTTCGACGAGGTTGATCCGGACGCGGCGTTAGAGGCTACGGGGCCGGTTGCGTGATTGATTGTCTGTTCCGTCGGCAGCCCGTTGCCGACGGTGGGGACCTGGTCTTCCTGGCCACCGACGGCACCCGCAGCAACTGGGATCCCGAGATCCAGCACGGTTCTCCGCCGTTGGCGCTGTTGACCAAGGCGATCGAGGACCTCAACCTCCAAACAGCCGGCGACGGACTGCGGATAGGGCGGCTCATGCTGGACATCCTCGGCCCCATACCCGTTACGACCGTGCGGGTCCGGGCCCGGGTGGATCGGCCGGGACGTCGGATCTCGCTGATGACCGCCGAGATGTTGACCGACGGCACCGGTGACAGCCCGCGTGTGGTAGCCCGCCTCACGTCCTGGCTCCTCTCGCCCAGTGACACCCGGGACGCTGCCACCGACCGGTACTCGCCGCTCACGGAGGGCCGCGCGACCAAGTTCGCACATGCTTGGGATGGCGAACCGGGATATCTGGAGACGGTCAGCTGGCGCAGGCAGGCAGAGCCTCAGAGTGCAGACGCCGAGGTGTGGCTGAGTCCGCTGGTACCGCTGGTGGATTCGGAGCCGACGACACCGCTGCAGCGTCTGGCGATGGTGGTCGACTCGGCTAACGGGATCGGCGCTGTGCTGGACCCACAGCAGTTCGTCTTCATGAACACCGACACCGCCGTGCATCTGCACCGACTGCCCACGGGTACGGATTTCGGGCTACGCGCGAGGGCTTCGATAGGCCCAGATGGCATCGGCGTGACCACCGCAGAGATCTTCGACCGTCAAGGATTCATCGGCACCTGCGCCCAGATGCTGCTGGTGCAGCGGCGCACATGATCTGCAACGTTGGGTGGTACCAGTATTCGGCTTGTCGGCGGTTGACCAATAGATAGAACCGGCTCACACAGGAGTCGCCAGGGATTTCTGGTCCTCGTCGGCAAAGGTGTCCTCCAAGAGCAGCGGTGAGTAGTCGACGTCGATGTCGGCCAGCGCGCGCCCGCGTGCGCTGCAGATGGTTCCGAAGCGGCGCATTCCCTTTTCCGCCGCGTATTGCGCGAACTCCTCCTTCATCAGGCCGAACGGGGCCTCGTCGTAGAGGGCGAAGTTATCTTCGGTATTGCGCAACGCCACTGGGATTAGTTCGTTCATCCGAGCCTCGAACACTGCCCAGTTGTTGTCGTCGGCGGCGACATGACGCCGGCAGGTGAAGGTCCCCCACGCCATGTGGCGGCGTTCGTCGTCCCCGATTCGCCGCACCAACTCCTGCATGCCAGGAAGAATGTTGCGATCAACGCAAATCCGGTGCCAGGCGTAGTAACCCGTCAGGGCCAACATGCCTTCGATGACGTGGTTGTAGGTCGCCGAAGCCCGAACCTGGGCCGCCGGCGACGGGTCGCGTGACAAGGCGTCGAGCGAGACGGGCAACTCCTCGTAGAACATCTGGCGGTACGCGGGGAGATCGTCGAGGTAACTCTGCAGATCGTCGGTCATCCCAACGGCATCGAGCCACATCCGAAAGACCTGGGTGTGCTTGGCTTCTTCGAAGGCGAACTGAGTCAAATACATCTCGTCTCCGAGTCGGCCCTCGGCGCGCATCGCCGCCATGAACGGCTGAATGTCCTGAGTAACCGCTTCCTCTCCGGCGATGAACTGGGCAGTGAGGCGGGTCGCCCATTCACGTTCTAGATCTGACAGCAATTCCCAATCGGCCCGATCACGAGAGAAATCGATGTCGGCTGGGTTCCAGAACTTGGCATTGCCGCCGGCGAAGAGCTTCAAGGGCAGGCTGTCCCAGTTGAGGCCGCCTGCGGCTAGCGTTTCCGAACGTGTCCTAGCCATCTGATCGGCCTCCTTGGGTGATTGCGGTTGGGCGGGTTTGGGGAACAGCAGTTGTGAAGGCAGCCTTGAGGACGGCGACGTACCGTCGCACCACCAAGGCTGGCTGCTCGGGCGAGAGTTCGTCGAGTCCGAGAATCGGGTCCATACCCCGCACATACGGCGCCAGCGCCAGCTGCGGCATGATCATCAGGAGCAGCGACAACAGCGCCTCGATATCGGCGTCTGCGCGAAGGTCCCCGCGAAGCCGCGCGTCGTGCACCAACGGTCGAAGCACCTCCAGATAGTGGCGGTGTACGACGGCCCGCACGCTGACGCGCGCGTCGGTGTTCACCTCGAAACTGGCAGCGGCGTGCAGCGCTCTGTCGCGGGGATGATCGGCGAAGTAGACGATCCACACGTCGAGTAGATCGGTGAGGAAGTCGAAGAAGGGTCGGCCAGCATCGAGGACGCGGATCTGGTCCTCGACGTATGCCCGTACCCGCTGGCTGCCGATCTCGGTGATGTATGCGTATAGGTCTCGCTTGTCCGCGAAGTACTGGAACAGACTGCCTTTGGCCACGCCGGCGTGTCGGGCAATGACGTTCAGGCTGCCGCCCGAAAATCCGTGCGCCGCGAACTCAGCCTCCGCGGCGGTTACCACCGCGGAGCGGCGATCTCCACCGAGACGAGACCACGTCACCGTCGGCATCAGGCCTCCCTATATGACCAGTGGTCATATTACTGTGATCCGGGCCACACTACAAGGGTCTGCAGGGCCTTGGCCATGTGTTTGGGGGTGCCGGCACGCCGATGCCGCGGGTGACCTTCGGCGGCTGCCGCTACTGCAGCGGCTTGAGTTCCTGCAGCATCGTCGGCACCAACTCACTGACGGTCGGATGGATGTGCATAGTGCGCGAGATCGCGGTGTAGGGCAGTTTTGCCGTCATGACATCGAGGATGTCCTGCACCACTTCGTCGCCGCCGACACCCAGGATCGAGGCGCCGAGTATCTCCTCGGTCTCGGCATCGACGACCACCTTCATGAAGCCCTGGGTCTCGCCTTTCTCGACCGCCCGACCGACCCGGGTCATGGAACGCTTGCCCACCAACGCTTTCCGGCCCGTTCGACGGACCTGCTCGGCCGTCATCCCTACCCGCCCCAGTGGAGGATCGATGTACAGCGCGTAGGTGGTGATGCGATCGCTGACCTTACGGGGATCGTTGTCGAGCAGATTGGCCGCCACGATCTCGAAATCGTTGTAGGACGTGTGAGTGAACGCGCCGCGTCCGTTGCAGTCACCCATCGCCCAGATGTGCTCGACATTGGTGCGGAGTTGATCATCGACCATGATGTAGCCACGGCCGTCGGTGTCCACACCCGCGACCTCCAGCCCCAGGTCATCGGTGTTGGGTTGCCGCCCGACTGCGACGAGCAGGTGGCTGCCCGCGATCGGTGTCGCGCCGTCGCGAGGCGTGACAGTGAATCCGTTGTCCTGCTTGGTAAAGCTGATCGCGTCCGCACCGAGCACGATATCGATGCCCTCGGCGTCGAGGATGTCCTTGATGGCGGCCGACACGTCCTCGTCCTCCCGCGCGGTCAAGCGCGGCCCCCGCTCGACGACCGTCACCCGGGCACCAAAGCGCCGGTACATCTGTGCGAACTCCAGCGCGATGTAGCTGCCGCCGATGACCACGAGATGTGCAGGGATGGTGTCGAGTTCGAGGATCCCGACGTTGGTCAGGTAGTCCAGTTCAGCCAAACCGGGCATGTCAGGCGCGACCGCGCGACCGCCGACGTTGAGGAAAATGCGATCGGCTTCCAGGAGTTGATCATCGACCCGGAGGGCGTGCGTCCCCTCGAAGCGGGCGTGGCCGCGAATCAAGGTGCAGCCCTTCATGCCTTCCAGCCAAGTCTCGAGGCCTTCACGGTCGCCGCCGCTGATGCGGTCTTTGCGTGCCTTGACCGCGGCCATGTCGACTATCACTTCCCCGGTGGCTATCCCGAAGTCGCCGGCCCGCCGGGCCAAGTGTGCTGCGTGCGCGCTCGCCACCAGCGTCTTGGTGGGGATGCAACCATAGTTCACGCAGGTTCCGCCGACGAGCTTGCGCTCGATCACCGCAACCGTTTGGCCGACAGCGGTGAGCCGTCCGGCTAGGGCCGGGCCGGCCTGACCCGCGCCCACAATGATCGCGTCGAAACGTTTCGCCATCTCTGGGTTTCTACAGCAGACTGACCAGGAACGCTACCAGGAATCCTCCGCCGAGGGCCAGAACATCCTCACCGAATGCTCCCCGACGGTCATTCCCGTCATTGGCAGTGGCCACCAGGCTGCGCAGTGCGGCGCCACCGAGAGTGCCGAGCACCGCACCGATGAGGCCGGCGCCGGTCGCACTGAACGTGTGGAAGAACGCGCTGCCGATCACCGCACCGGCGAAGCCTCCGGTGATCAGGCGAGCGGCAAACTGCGGTGGCACCTTGCGACTCGGAGTCTTGGGTAGCTGGTCGGTGACCAGCTCGCCGAGAAGCAGAATCGTCAGCACGGTCACGGTAATGGGATGGGCCATCCACTCCGACCACTTGTCGGCGACGTCGATCCACCCGAACATCGCACCCCACGCCACCAAGGCCGGAGCGGTCATGGCGCGCAGACCGGCGACCACACCGATCATCAAAGCCAGAAGCAGAACGAGAACCTGGGTCATCGACCCTCCCAGCGCTGGATGGACATCGCGACGCTAACACGAGCGCTCACGTGGCGCCCCAAGATCAGAAGCGGCAGAACCTGATGTCGGAGGCGAGGATCGCTTTCGCGCCGATCGCAGAAATTTGATCCATGATCGTGTTGACATCGCGTCGCGGCACCAGCGCGCGCACCGCGACCCAGGCCGGATCTGCCAACGGCGCGATCGTCGGGGACTCCAATCCTGGGGTGACCGCGGTAGCCCTTTCGAGCAGTGCGCGGGGACAGTCATAATCCAGCATTAGGTACTGCTGACCGAACACCACACCCTGTACCCGGGCGGCTAATTGGTCTCGGGCCGCAGCCTTTTCGCCTCCATCTATCTCGCCGTCCACTTCAGCGCAATCGGCGCGCTCGATCAGCACCGCCTCGGAATCGCATAGCGAGTCACCGAAGGCCACCAGGTTGTGCAGGCCCAGGGTGCGACCGGAACCGACAACATCGGCAATCGCGTCGGCGAGGCCGAGCTGCACCGAGATTTCCACCGCGCCGTCGAGCCGGATCACCGTCGCGCCGATTCCGTGGGCAGCCAGATCTTTTCGCACCAGGTTGGGAAACGCCGTAGCGATCCGCTTGCCTTCGAGGTCGGCCACGCACCACGATCGCCCGGCAGGAGCGGCGTAACGAAACGTCGAGGACCCGAATCCAAGCGCCAGCCGCTCACGCACGGACGCAACGGATTCCTCAGCCAGATCCCGGCCGGTGATGCCGAGGTCAAGTTCTCCCGAACCGACGTAGGTCGCAATGTCCTTGGGACGCAGAAAAAAGAACTCGACCCGGTTGGCGGGGTCGACGACGGTCAGATCCTTGGCGTCGGTGCGCCGGCGGTATCCAGCCTCAGCAAGTATCTCGGCGGCGGAATCACTGAGCGTGCCCTTGTTGGGCACGGCGACTCTGAGCATGTCTCACAACTTCCGGTACACGTCATCGAGCGACAGACCGCGCGACAGCATCAGCACTTGCGTCCAGTACAGAAGCTGACTGATTTCTTCGGCGAGCGCATTGTCGCTCTCGTGTTCGGCAGCCAACCAGACCTCGCCGGCCTCTTCGAGGATCTTCTTGCCGATGCCGTGCACGCCGCCCTCGAGTGCAGCCACGGTGCCGCTGCCTGCTGGACGGGCCCGCGCACGTTCGCTCAGCTCAGCGAACAGCGCATCGAAGGTCTTCACGGGTTGCGATTGTCCCACGTCGTCATAGGCCGAGTCACGGCGGTTTCAGGTGGCAAGTTCTGGCGACTTCATCGGGCGAGCTCTCAGGCCGTGCAGTCCCGCAAATCACGATCGATCTCGCGGTAGATCTTGTGCAAGTCCGCGACCTGGAGTTCGGCAAGCGAGCCGACATGGCGTCGTCGCCGACCGCCGGGCACGAGAACATCGTTGGGGACCACCAGCACCGGACAACCAGCACTCTCCGCGGCAAGGGCGCCGGTCACCGAATCCTCCACTGCCAAGCAGTCCGCAGTCCTCATTCCGAGCAGTTCTGCCGCGCACAGGTAGGGGTCAGGGGCCGGTTTGCCATTAGGGATTTCGTCTCCGCACACCGAGGCCGAGAAATATTGGCGGCCAATGCTATTGAGGGCATGTTCAGTAAGTGCGCGCTGGGTGTTGGTCACCAATGCCATCGGTGTGCATTCGGCCGCAAGGGCCTCCAGAATCTCAGGCACCCCCGCGCACCACGGCAACCCAGCATCGAACAGCTCAGCAGTGTGGGCATGCAGTGAGCGGATCGACTCCGCCACCGCATCGGGCGCCGGGTCCAAGCCGAGTTCGGCGTATGCGGTGATCATCGTCTCTTCGGCCGACGCCCCGACCAGCGCGGCCCTCGTCTCGCGGCTTATCGCACCGCCGAATGATTGGTAGAACGCCGAAAGTGATATGTCCCACAGCTTCTCGGAGTCGACGAGGGTGCCGTCCATATCCCACAGCACCGCCCGCACTGGGCCATTCTGTCACGCGATCCTCGCGGCGTGCGAACCGCTCGCCCTGCCCAAACCCGCGATCTGCTGGAACGGGTTCGGTGGAGTCCGCTGCATTGCGCAGTGGGCCGCGGACCCGATACGCCAGCCTCTCGACGGCGTGGCGACGTTGCTCCTACACCCGGAACTATTCGCAACTTCAACGTCAATTGTCAGCGAGCCTTCAGCAATTTGTCAGCTACAAAAGGAATGCTAATGGTTGTTGGACCAGACCTATCCCCGTTAGACGAGGAGAGTTGCGATGGCTTCCCTGACCAGGCCAGCTGGTGTGTCGTTAGCGATCGAGACCAGCCCGCGAAACGTCCGTATGCCCATCGACCCGGTCACACAGCTCGAAGCGACGCTTGAGCGGAGGACCCTAGAGGTGTCCGTGCTGGAGTATTTCTGGTCGCGCTGACCTTAGGATCGGTTTTCACGCCCCTACGGCCACGTCCATAACTTCGCCAACGCCAGGCGCACGCCACCACCAGGTCGCGGCCTGTGGTCACCCCCCGCTGGATGGCCGACTGCATGATCGCAGCGGTTGCGATTGGTTGAAACGAAGATACTGCTGGTGGAGTGGGTTGAGGAATCTGCTCATCAGGTCGCCTACAGCGAGCAGAGGCGGCGGACCCGGCTGGCGACCGCGCGTTGGGATACCGGTGCGTTGGGCGCCAGCCCTTCAAAGGCGTGTGGGCATCCTGGGTACAGGTGCAGCTCCGTCGATACACCGGCGTCGGCGAGGCGGCGGGCGTAGCTGATGTCCTCGTTGCGAAAAATATCGAGCTCGCCTACCTCGATGTAGGTCGATGGCAGACCGGACAGATCAGTCGCCCTGGCCGGGGCGGCATACGGAGAGACATCGCCATCGCCAGCGCTCTCACCCAGCAGCGCCCGCCAGCCGGTGACATTGTCGTCGTAGGTCCACGTCAGAAATGGCACCAGCTGCGGGTCGGGCACCGAAGTCCGGTCGTCCAGCATCGGATACACCAAGATCTGTTGAGCGATCGCCGGTCCGCCGCGGTCGCGAGCCAACAAACACACTCCAGCAGCGAGTCCGCCGCCGGCGCTGTCCCCCATCACGGCCAGCCGTGCCGGGTCCAC
>Ga0209991_10000615_pt1 | contig 15681 bp, 11 predicted proteins | sample ChitaG_FD_183167 | JGI IMG/M metagenome (GOLD analysis project Ga0209991, IMG submission 183167) | Deep subsurface microbial communities from South Pacific Ocean to uncover new lineages of life (NeLLi) - Chile_00310 metaG (SPAdes)... | ecosystem: Environmental > Aquatic > Marine > Oceanic >...
GCTAATGCTGATCCTGACTGGGAGTTCTCTGAGTGGAGTGGCGATCTGACAGGATCTACGAACCCTGACACAGTCACCATGGACGGCGATAAGACGGTGACGGCTACATTCACGGAGATTCTCCAGCACACCATCACGGCCAGTGCTGGTGTAGGCGGCGTTATAGCTCCGGATGGGCCGGTGGTTGTGCCGGATGGCGGCGACCAGGCATTCACTATCACGCCTGATCCAGGCTATCATATCCTCGACGTGCTGGTAGACGGCGGCTCGGTGGACGCAGTGAACTACTATGAGTTCACCGGAGTCACGGGTGATCGCACAATTGCCGCATCGTTCGAGGCAGGTCTGCTGGCTGACTCTGAGTTTGACCTGAGCGCGGACAGCGCTGATCTGAGGGCTGACACCGAATATGTTCAGGACTGGTATGAGAGCCGCGAGCAGGATCCAGATCTCTTGACTCTTGACACAGCAGTCGTCGACGGCAACACGGGTAATAAGGCCAAGCTGTCGGCGAGCACAAGCACAAATGCGTATCTGAGCCAGGAGTTCAGCCAGCCGCAGACGGGCACCTTCACGGCTCAGTGGGACATCTACGTTGACGCGATAGCCACTTCGACTGATCCGGAGCGGGCTGGCTGGATGCTGATAGGAGATGACCACATCGTCAATCCATCTAAGCTTGGCCCGAACGCGGATAACGATGAGCGCTTTGTGTATATGGGCTTCCTAAAGCCGGGTGGAGGCGACACAGGTACTATGGATCTGGTGGCCAGGGACGTTGACGACAACTGGGGTGAGGGTAGCTTCACCGTCGTCGCCTCCGGGCTGAACTTAGACCAATGGTACACCATCGCGGTGGTCTGCTACTTTGATGCGGGCGGTGCTACTGACAGCTACGATATCTACGTGGATGGCGTCTACCAAGCCACCGTTTCGGCCCGCAGAACCGATCTGGCTAGCGTGACTCACATCAGCTTTGCCCAGTGGGACGACGGGGAGGGCACATTCTACGTGGATAAGGTCTACTCTCCGGCTCCAGACCTGTACTCTCTCACCGTTAGCACGGTCGGCAGCGGCTCGGTGGACTTGGTTCCCGATCAGACCTTCTACTGGTCTGGCGACGTGGTCCAGCTGACGGCTAATGCTGATCCTGACTGGGAGTTCTCTGAGTGGAGTGGCGATCTGACAGGATCTACGAACCCTGACACAGTCACCATGGACGGCGATAAGACGGTGACGGCTACATTCACGGAGATTCTCCAGCCCTAGAATATAGATAATGAGCGTATCGGTCTTGTAGGGTGCTGGTGGCAAGAGGTATGGGACGGATCAACCTAGTCTGAGGGATGGAATCTCAACGATAAAGGAGATGGATCCTCGCCTAATCCCAACGATGTCACATATTACGAGAGGCGGCACATTGAGGAATCGAGCAGCCCAACAGGTTATCACTATCGCTATACTGGCTATCTCTTGTTCGACTACTTCATCACAGATGAGAATGGTGATGCCAACCTAGAATTTGAGACTGGGAACTGCTATCATGTCCTATGGAAGACGAGTCAATGGTGGCCTTATACTGAAGACGATGGACCTATAAAGTCGAGGACCTTTGACCCTGGTACATCGGAAATTGCATATGACATCGATTACCCAAGTAGCACGGTAGACATATTCGGTGAATGGGAACGACTCCCAATGGGCAACACTCCGTTGAAGCCAGGGGAATATATGTGCAAAATAGTTCTCACTGAGGAATCATTCCATGGCAGTGGTGGAATTTTATCAGGCAATTGGGCTGGTGCCTTATGTTCAGATGTGACATTTACAATATTACTAAATTGAAAATCGTATCCTCGTGCGCGAATGAAAAATACTCTGCGCGGCTCGAAGAGGAATTATTTCATGGTTGTAGTGAGTTGTTTTCAGTTTGTTAGGCGGGGGTTATGAGTGGATGGGCACATTTTTCAATGAGTTTTTTTATAATAATGGACTGCAATAGAACTTGAGTTGTGATCATGATCAAAGGAATACAGATGTTAGGGATGCTGGTTGGTTTTTATCTTATTCTTCAGACCTTGTTGAATTTTTATTATAAACGATATCGGGTTGCCAGAACTCTGATGATGACCGTCGTTTGGTCTGTGATGGTTGTCTTGTTCTTTAATCCTTCTTTAGCGGAGCTAGTCCTCCCTATTCTTACGACTCAAGACGTTATTATGTCCGTATTAGTCATTGGTCTACTAGGTTCTTTAATTCTGATCGCCAATGTATGGCAGAATGTTGCGAAAATGGAACAAAAGTTTACCGAGCTTGTTCAAAATTTAGCTTTAAATGATTATGTTAATGAGACTAGAACGTCGACTGATCAAGTTGATGAATTAGATGAGTGAGAGGATAATTATCGCTATACCTGCATATGATGAGGAGTATGCTATAGGAAATGTTGTTAAGGGAATCTATGATCTTGGTATGGATGTCGATGTTTTTGTTATAGATGATGGCTCTAATGACGAGACTTTGAAAATAGCGAAGTTACATGGTGCTGCGGTTCTTAGACATCGAATAAACCTTGGTGGCGGAGCGACGATTAGGACTGCCTTCTCATTGGCTATGCGTATGGGTGCTGATTATCTTGTTACTCTGGATGGTGATGGACAACATGATCCGAGTGAACTCCCATTGATGATTGATGTGATGAGGAAAGACGGTGCAGCACTCTTGATAGGTTCACGATTCCAAAGGCGTGATGAGTTAGAAATGAAGATGTATAGACGCCTTGGGATCCGTTTCTTCAGTTGGGTGGTTTCGTGGATGACAGGTCAGAAAATTTCGGATGCCACTAGCTGTTACAGGATATATGATATGAAGTATGTAAGGATGGTCTTTCCTAATTTAAAGGAGAGTCAATACTACGCTATAGAGTTAATAACTCAGATTAATAGGCTGGGTGGGAGAGTTGTTGAGGTACCAATTCAAGATATAAAGAGGATGGATGGTAATAGTAAGAAGGGAATAATAAGGTATTGTTATCATTTAATAAGAGTCGTGGTAAAAACAGTATTATTATGAGATGTGAGCGTTGTTATTTAGAACAAACATAATACTGATAGCGGTATAATAATTTAATAAAGCTGCGCGCGCGCAATATTGTAAAAGTAATAGCTCTTAACTTTCTCATAATTCTATTTATACCTCTACGAAATACATAACCTCCATTCTTATCCCATATACCTATCTCTTCAAAATTATATTTTGCTCTTTTTCACGAAAGTTGTATTCATCAAAACCTTTGTAAAGTCCTAATCCTAGAGAAAGAGGGCCAGTTACTTCAGCATATGTATGATAACCTTCCTCTTTTAAAAATTCAGGAAGTGTTTTAATATCTTTTCTTAAAGAATAACCACTTAATGATTGTAATCCATAGACAAAGGGATATGTCCCTGTTAGAATTGTTGCAACAGAAGGAGATGTTGTATTGCATGATGCTATTAGAGAAGAAAATACTGTTCCTTTATTACGTAAAAATTTAATGTAGGTGTTTTATTATAATATTTCTTATCAACACATATATCTGCTCTCAAACAATCTATTAAAAGAAATAAAATGTTTTTTTCATTGTATACTATCACACAAGCGCGTGTAATAAAGTAATTGAAGATATCCTAGTCTATTAAGTAATGGTAACTTTTGTAATATTCGTATTTCAAATAACATATAGAGAAATAGACAATAGTACAATAGTTTTCTATTAATTTTACCTATAAATGCGAAAATAAGTGGCATAAGGGGCGGTATAATATAACATGTAGAGAAATTTAATACCTGAGCATTTCTATCTAGAAAGGATCTTAATTGTTCTGGAAATATGAACTTCTCATATTGACTTTTCTGCGGTTTATTCCTTATCCTAAATGCATTAAAAAATATAGGATTCGGTGTCATCAAAAATAAATAACCTGCTTTATGACTTACTCTATATAATTCCTTGATTACCTTTTCTGGTTTAGGAACATGCTCTAATAATGCAAATGAAGTAACTAGATGAAATGATTCATTTTGAAATGGTAAAAAATTTGCATCACATTGAACTAGATATTGTATACCTTTAGATTTAGCTATCTTAAGCATCCCAGAAGATAGATCAGCACCTATAACCATATGAAATCCTAGTTTTTTCAATAAAATTATATATGTGTCAGTTCCTGTTCCTATGTCACATATAATATAGTTACGTGAAACATTATTAATAGCCTTATTCAAATATCTAGCTACAATCCAAAATTCATATGAAGTAAAGTTATCTAATTCATAAATGTTTACGGTTTCAAAATAATGATCCTTTGCTTTTTTATTATAGAATCTTATGGTCTGTTTCTTAAATTCAGTCATTTAGGCTTCGCACGCGCAAGAAATAAGCGTCTGAATGTAAAAAATGCTTTTTTTCACACATAGTTTAATACCGCTAGCGCATGCACGCGCGTGTGTGTTCTTTCATTTAATTGAAACCAAAGTTATGCTCTCAATTATTAAGTCAATTTCAGAGTCATCCCACCATGAAAAACAAAAAGTTATTTTATTGAGTTTACTCAGATCTAATTTATCCTTAATATTATTAAGAGGAATTTGATATGATGACTTACCACTCCTTAGATTAAATATAATCTTATCAGATGAATTTTCATAGATATCTGATATTTTCAAGAAGAACCTTCTTAGTGTAGAATTATTATTTATTATTTCTATTATAATAGAATCTGCTTTACTAAAGTCAAATTTAGTAATATTAATATTAACCCACTGTGGACCCTTAGGTATTTTAAATATTATTGGCGATACTAATGTTTCTTCTATAAATTCAAATGGAATCTCAAACATGTAGAAGCTAATTGTTCCAATTTGTTGTTTAATACCATATTTATTAAGCATATCTAATTGTGGAGTACGCATATTTTCATTCAAGAGCCATCTATTCATGATAAATACTAATGCTCTTGAGACATTTGAACGCTTTGATAATATAATCTGAGAAAAGTTTTGAGGATCACTTGTTGAATAAAGTTCTCTATCATTAATAATTTTACTTAAGTCTATTTCTACATAACGTAGAAGATTTAATGTCCAATCCTGTGGAACAACAACATCATTCTCACCTATAAGACTAACAAAATTAATAGCTGAATCAACATCTTCTTGATTAAAATTTGGATATCTCCAGCTTGGCTTAGAAGAATTAAAGTCAATTATTATCAAAGGACTAATTATGATGATTATTGCGATTAAAACAATTATAGAATGTTTAAGCCTTATAATAACGTTTTTCTTAAAAACACCTAAATTTAAGTTACAATTAATATTAGATATTTTGATGGAACCTAGATTATCGAATAATTTTAAGCCCTTAATAGCTCCATAAGATAACAACCAAGAAATATATATTATTAGCCGGAATAAAGGGAAAGCTACGTTAAGGTTTGTGAGGTTTAATATTAAAACCACGATTAAGCCGAAGGATAAAATGCAGCTAGGCGTAGGAAACCAAAACGCACTGATTAAGCCTAGAAATGCTAGAGATAGGATTGAAGTGGCGAAGCGACTCTGTTTTATAGGAGGATTGTATGAACCCAAAACTTCAAAGGTCTTCGGAAAAAGGATTGAATTGAAGGCTCCTAAGAGTAAAGTTATTATAATTATTAAAATCCATATTCTCTTATACTTTCTCTTTAGATTTGACTTTCCTAGCTGTTTGTAAGAGGCTAAGAGGACGACTAAAATCGCTGAGATAATAAGAAAGCTAATTCTTAACCTCTCAAGATCTAATAATACTTGGTTCCATATCACCCAATTAATAGTTGATGCGATCATTCTTAAGTAGGGAGAGGCTAGAACGAGAGAGAATGTGAAAGCCAAGATTAATTCAAGAGCTTCTGTTTTTTTACCCTTTAAAAGAGAAAGAAGGAGTTCCAGTAAAATAAAACCATAAGCAATCAATGGAGCTAATGAGTGGGAAATTAATGTAACTGCCAAGAATAATCCAATAGACAATGGATAGGAAAGTCTCGATGTCCAAGCTCTATGAGGCTTATTTTTTCCAGTAAGTGAGATATAGAGGATTATTAGTAAAAAGATGTAGGCGAAATTTTCGCGTAGAGCCATGGAAAACCGTGTTACAAAAAACGGGTTAAGAAGAAGGAAAAAAGAGGCTAGAAGACCTGCACCTGTGCCTTCAAGCCTCTTCACTACCAAATAGGTAATCATGCTTGCTAATCCAGCTAAAACTGGTCCTCCAAACCTATTTATCGTGTAGAGACTTATCCCTGTAAATACTTTAACTGAGGCTAGGAAATAATAGAAGCCAGAGAAGGCAACACTCACTTGGAATCTTCTAGGTAACTCAAATGGATTCAGACCTTCTTTGACAATAGTGCGAACAACAGGGGTGTTAACCCAAGGATCCCAGCCTCTCCAATAGCTTAATGGAATGACCCTAATTATTAGAATAAAGCCAATGAAGAAACTAAATATAAGCCAAAATAAAATTTTTGAGGTATCGAATAAAGCTAATTTTCTTCTTAAAATTTCAGATTTTAAGATTCTAGACCTACATATTAAATAAGAAAATAAAGTTACGAATAGTAAACTATAAGAAATTGTTAATTGATTAAGCTCAGATAGAATAAAGCTTAGATAGATGCAGATAAACATACTGATGCTTGTACTAATTAAAATATCAAGAACAATAATACCCTCCCAACATAGTTTAACATTTTCTCCGATTAAAATAGCAAGATAAAAACCAGGCATAAGAAAGAAAATAATAAACCTAATCACCTTAAAGATATATGGAACCTGTTCTAAAATATTAAAATTTAAGATGATACAAAGTAATAATAGAGATAGAATTGGAATTAGTAAAACTATTTCCTTTAGCTTTAATGAGCTAATTTCTAAGTAACTCAATATACGCGGGTAATAGTTTTTTTTCAACTATAGTTCTCCAATCATATTCGATTATACTAGATCTAGTATTTTTAACTAATTTCTTGCGAAAATCTATATCTTCACAAAGTAAAATAATTGCTTTTGAAACCGAGTCGGGGTCATCTCCTACAAGTAAACCGTTTTCTCCATTGACTATGAAGCGTTGATTTCCTTTAGTATTTGTTGCTATAACGGGTAGCGAACAAGCTAGATATTCAATAGTTTTAGTCGGTGGTTGAGCGTCATAACTTGGAATAATAGGAATATAAGATATGGCTATATCCGCGATTGAAATATACTTAGGAACCTCAAAATAATCTATATATCCTATAAAATATATCTTTTCCGATATGGAAAGCCTTTTTGAAAGCATTTTAAGATATTTAATATTATCACCATTACCAATAATAAATAACTTTAAATTAACAATTTTCATAGATGATTTCGAAAAAGCCAAGATTAAGTTTTTTAACCTCCTTCTATGACTTAAACTTCCTAAATAAACTAGAATAATATCTTTTCCTTTAATATAATTTTCTTTTAATAAATTATTATTTATATTTTTTTTAAAAATATTTAAATCCACACCTGTAGGAATAATAAATACAGTTTTCCTTGCATTATGACCAAAAATATGATTTTTTAATTCATTACTTATAACAAATGTAATGTTAAAAAGAGAAGATTCAAGTATTATAAGGAATTTAACTAGTTTATATATCTTTGATGATGTGTTTTTATTCTCAAGTGGGCCTGACCTTATATCATAAACCCATTTAATCTTATTTGACGTATAAAATGATCCTAACTTAACTAGAAATGAAAAACTATAAGAAAATATATGAACAATATTGAGGTCTGGTATATTAGCTATAAACCTACTAGCTATTAAATTGAACCTTAAAGATTCAAGAGACCTTTTTCTTGTTGTTTTAACCGGGATTCTTATTATAACTATTCCGTCTAAAACTTCAAATGTTTTTTCATCACTTCGAGCCGCAGCTATAACATATATCTTATGACCCTTATCTCTCATTTTTCTTGAAAATTCGTAAAATGCAGTTACTCCTTGTCCAGGATAGTAATTAAAGGATAAATAGCAAACGGATATTTTATCCATTGTAAACGTACCTTATACTTTCGTAAATTTTTTCAATCTTGTCTGTAACTTTTTCAAATGATAGTTTTTCCGCTGTTATCAATGCGTTTTTTGATAATCTCTTCGATAATTCATCATCTTGTAGGACCCGAATAATACCTTGTGCGAATGATTTTGGATCTTGTCCTGTCAGGTAGGCATCTTTTTCATGAGTTAATAGATTTTTATACATAGTTTGGTCTGTGGTCACGATACTACAACCATTTGCTAAATATTCTAATATTTTTGTTGGAACAGCGACATTGAAAATTGGTAGATCGCTTTCATGGTATGAAACTGAAACATCAAACGATTTCATAAACTGTAAAGCTTCATCATGGGGGATAAAACCAGTAAAGAAAACATAGTCATCAAAACCAAGTTTATTAACTAATTTTTTAAAATATTCTACCTCTCTGCAAGGTCCTATCATGACCAGTTTAGCTGAGTTTATTTCTCTATGTACTATTTCGAAAGCCTCTATGATTCTATCCGAATACCTAGAACGTCCTATACCCCCCACATAGCCAATTATTTTTCCTTCAATCTTAAGAAAATCTCTAATATCCTTCTTATCTAATATTCTTGCCGTCTCCAAATCGACTCCATCACCAATAACCACATCTATTTTATCTTCTTCCAAACCCCTTATAACCAATATATTTTTTAGTTCCTTTGAAATGGCGATAACTCTATCTGCTTTCTCCATGCAGAACATATCTATTTTTTTTAGAAAGTAGGCTGCTTTATTTGATACATTTCCTGCATGTATGCCGAAGTCAATCCAAAGGCCACGAACATCATAGATTACTTTAGCTTCAGATTTATTGATTAAGGCAGGTAATATGGATGAAAAAGGGTTTTTTGCATGTATTATGTCGTATTTTCTCTTTTTCAATAATGTAAAAAGTCCGTAAATAAATTTTAATTGTCCTAATATTGAGTATATATCTCCTGGAATATAGGTCACATTATATGGTAAAGCATTGAACTGTGGTTCTTTATTCGATTCATGTATTATAACATCAACCCTATATCCTCTTCTAATTAGTTCTTTGGCGATACCGTCTATATGTACCATTCTATGGTCATTTATTGGCACATTCTGGATAATAGCGATTTTCATATTAATTCATTTTTTTAATTTTTTCTTTGTTTATTTTTTTGATAGTTTTAGCTGGAACACCTCCCACAACTGTATAGTTTGGAACATTTCTAGTTACAACGGCTCCTGCTGCAACAACTGAATAGTCTCCTATTTTTACCCCCGGTAAGATAACTGCATTAGGAGCACCTATCCAAGTTCCCCGTCCTACAGACACTGGTTTCACCATTCTCGGATAAATGGTTTTTAGAGGTTCTGTTCCCCTGCTGTGAGCATAAATACTAGTATTATCTCCAATCTCGGCATAATCCTTAATCGATACCATTTCAGGATAAAGAGGATCAATCATAACATTTAGACCGATAAATACATTCTCTCCTATATTTACACCCATTAATCGAAAACACTTAACCCGTAGGGAACTATGTGGGAGTACTCTTCCCAATTGGAGCAGAAAATGTATCCTTAATTGTCTTAATACTAGTTTAACGATTCCTTTCTTGCCACTCCATCCTTTATACTCCATATATTCCCTAGCATTAGCATTCACTAAATTCATTATTTTTCCCACCCCATATTTTCTAAGGTTTCAATAGCCGGAACCATCTCAACTGATTTAATCAATTGTTCAAACTTATCAAGGCATGGGATACCATAATATGCATAAAACTTTTTATGAAATGGCATATTAATTTTTGGAAAATCACTTAATTCCCAAGGATGAAAATAACACATTGCTGGATAGCCTTCTTTGTTAATTCTTTTAATTGATTCTCTTATGAATTGAACTCCAAATAGTCTCATATAAAACCCGCCTCCCGCAGGTAGTCTAAGAAAAGAATATTTTCGTGTAAGTATTGGAAGTTCAATTATTTTATTTTGGGTTATGTCTTCTTTGGATGGATCCTCGAATGATGGATTATATGGATAAGTCGGTGCATTTTTCGAGCCGTATAAGGGGGTTATTGTTGGAAATATTGAAGAATCATATTTGAATCCAAATTTATCTATGGTTTTAAGTGCCCAGACCGTTTCCTTGGTCAACGAGAACATTGGACTCCTAAATCCCTTTACTTTCTCTCTTGTTATATGGCTCAACAATCCAATGCCCTTTTGTACCTCTTTTTCAAACTCTTTGCATCCTATTTCAGATAGCGGTAAATGAGAATATCCATGAAAAGCTATCTCATGACCACCCTTCAAAATTTCCTCAATAACCTCAGGAACATTCTCTGCAACTTTACCAAGGACAAAGAACGTTGTTCTTTTTTCGTGTTTTTTTAGAATATGCAAAATAACTCTAACTGATTTAAGGACATGCTCTGAAGCTTTGTTTACATTCCCCAAATATTTATTCAATATAGGCCTATGAAACCACTGCTCAACATCTATACTTATGATATTCTTCATCTTATTTGCGCATGCGCGCAATTAGTCGCTCGCGCGTTTTATCCCCTCCGATATGATAGTCATGACGACCTTTGATACTCCCATAGTCCAAGACCAATTCTGTATCGCAAGTGCCTAAGCCTATTAAAATGTATTTCCCAACATTAGAGCGCGCTAATAACAATAACACTTACTCATATGGTGTTAACGTCCATCATAGTCAAGTACCTGGCGAATCCTCTTTCCTGGACCCAGCCCCCGGCTCTTTCGTGGCCCCATTCCAATGCTATCGCGGATAAGTACCTCGCCCTCTCGATCCCGAAGGTTTCCAGTCTCCTCCTGAAGGGAGTCTCCAACGCATCCCTCAGCCTGGCTAAGATATTCACTAATATCTTACATACCTCGACACTCCTGACTCTGTCGAAGACCCTCATTGATAGGAAAAGGTACCCTCGGTCCTCCTCGTTAAGGGCGCTATAAAGAACCCTGCGTCTGAGAGCCCTTTTCCACCAGCGCTTTAGGAATATGCGGGTAAACACCGTACGTAATCACCACGTAATGCAACTATATCTGTAAATCTGATTTAACATTTACGCACACGCGTATTAAATATGAATGAATGTCATTTTTAAATAATATTTATTAATGACCTAAACAAATTATTGATTAGATTAATTGTAATAAAGAGTATGAATAGTTTATATGTTTTTTGTTGAGATATATTGCGTGTACAAGCATATAAACCAATCATTGCATATACTCCTATTGGAGTATTATATAATAATCTTGCTTTAATGGATTCATTGCCTAATATGAATGGTAGGGAATTAACTGCTATGAATACATAAAAAAAATTATTGCTGTGATGTTTTTTAATGAATAGTAGTCCTATCAGACTTAGAATAAATATTATGTAGGTGGATTCTAAACCACCATACAAATATCGAAAACCAAATATCATCTTCGTCCAAAATTGGGATAAGCTAATGATGTGATTAAAAACAGTTTGAGTTGCAAGAACTCCTTCTGTACTCTTAAATAACGCTATTTTAAGTATGTCAATGAAAATTAATGATATTATGTATGTTATATAGAATTTAATTTCTATGTCAATGATATGATAACGGACAAGCTCTGATCGATTATGATACAATTTAATTATAAAAATAATAATCATGGTTGAAAAATATTGAGTAAATGTCCAAGGATGTGTAAATATCAATAAACTATTTAATATTGTAGCGGTACACAAGTACTTCACTGATTTATTTTTTAAAGCTTTGAAGAAAAGAGCAAGTGAGAAAAATACGAATATTAATGCCATCATGTTTGATAAAAAATAAGAATACATACCCACAGTTGTCTGGTAACCGCACACTGTGAAAAAAGCAGTCCATCCAGACATCCATCGGTTCTGAAAAACCTCCCAAGAAAGATAAGCCGCAGAGAGGCTCAGCATCGGAATTAGTATCACAGGTAAAAACTTCACGACGGTGGCCGTTTCTACCGCGAAAATCCGTTGAATTATGTAAATAATCATAAAAACCAGCGGTCTCGAACCACCTAGTACACTGAAAGCTTGAGAGAAATCCCTCTCTACAATTCTACCCGCTTGGATATAATTTTCCGCATCAACCCCAACTATCAATCCATTAGGATTTACCGCTGGAAAATAGGGGAGTAATGCTGAGACAATACCAAGACCGATTGAAAAAATAATGAGTAGAATTGGTCCACGTGATTGAGTAGAAAAGTCATTAGTATTGAAATAAGTTGCGTCTTCTTTAGTGTTGAAACCTAGAATGATTTGAAATAATGGTACCAATATCCAACTGGACATAAACAGCAGTGCAAATATTGGCACTAAATATCCGAGTAAATAGAACAAACTAGTTTCTAAACGGGCGATTGCTGTGAACGGACTTGAAAAGCCAAGTGCATACGCTACCCAATGCAACAATGATGTCCCACTTAATCCAATCAGGACTATAAAGATCCAAAACAAGAAATCTTCAAAACGCCTATCGATAAATAACCCACATATCACAGCAAAAATTGAAGCCAAAGCGACGATACCATTAACGTCCATGAAAGGAAAGGCCAATAATGATAAAGCAGGAATAGGCAGAACCCGCCAATGCCTACCTAACATTGCCCATCCCATCCAAAATAACAGAAGAAAAAGCAGGGGTAACACCAGGCTAATTCCTAGTTCAAACCGTTCCACAATTGTCGCTCGATGAACCATAGGATAATATTCAGGGCGAAAAAAATCTAGGATCTGTAGACAACCCATAAACCCTAGCAAAGCCAAAAGTAAAGGGACTATCTTTTCCCATTTGAAAATATAAGCCCTTACAGATTCCATTAATACCAACTAATTCGCATATTAAGATATGTCACTTACTACTTTATTCCGCTTGAGCCACGCGCTCGCACGATTGAGCGCAGCGTATTCATCACCTCTCATAATTTAAAGATAGTATTAACTATCTTTATATTTCACCTATGCGAAATTCGATTGCAACTCGTTCAAGCGCGCGCTAGAATAAGGGTACAACAAACCCAAACGTTATCGTAAAAAAATATGAAAAGTTAGTGGTCACCTTTGGTGTCGTCGTATAGCTGGCCCACCTCGGCTCCATCCATGGCAGCCGAGTAGACCCGTACATCGTCTATGTTACCGTCGAAGTACCTGCCAGCCCCATGTCCGCCGATGTTCAGGCTGACGTCGTTGACGGTCAGGGCGGTGGCCGCGAAGCCCGTCGAATCGACCAGGACCCCGTCGACGTATATGGAGACGGAGGACCCGTCGAAGACGCCTGTCACCAGGTGCCAGCCATCCGCAGCCGGGGCCGAGACCTCGTGGTCGCTGGAGCCGTCGTAGACCTTGAAGTGCCACCTGTCGTAGTTGGTGTTGTAGATGAGCAGGTACGGCTGCGCCTTGAAGCTGGTGCCCTTGCCGGCGAGGTACCTCCAGCTCGGGGAGCCCGTCATGGTTCCTCTCGCGACCCATGCGGAGATCGTCAGCTGGCTGGTTATGTCCAGGCTCGCGTCGTCCGGGACCTCTATGTAGTCATCGCCGTCGAAGCTGTAGGTGCCTCCGTAGTCCGGCAGCCAGGTGGCCCCGGTCAATGCGCCGTCGTTGTCGTTCCCGGACATGTCGGGGATGGGTGTGGTGGCGTCGTCGAAGGGCATCCACAGAGTAAGATTGGTCGCCTCCTCGCTAGATGTGATTTTAAAGTTAATGATAGACCTCATGGCTCCTGCCCAATTTCCTGAATACGTTCCTCCGCTTCCATGGAATGATTCCTCTGTTAATACTATCTGGCAGCTGTATATTCCAGGATTAGGATTTACCTGTCCTGTGGGTAGTCTTTCCCATTCTCCGAAGATGCTTACCGTTGATAGAGGGTAGTCTGTATCATAGGCTGGCTGTGAGGGGTCTGGGTCGAAATTTGTTGTCTTGATGGACCCGTCATCCGCTATGTGACTTCTCTGTGTGGTTTTCCAAAGGACATGATAGCTACTTCCGGTCTCGAAGTCCAGGGTGGCGTCGCCGTCGCTATCTGTGATGAAGTAGTCGAAGACGAGATACCCCGTGTACCTGTAATGATATCCTGTTGGACTCGTCGCGTTGGGTATATCCTTCCTTGAGAAGTATACTAGGTCGTTGGGGTTGGGAGATGAGCCATCTCCCTTATCGTTGAGGTTCCATCCGTCATCCCAAGCCGAGCCATTCCACCCCTCCTGCCACCAACGCCCCGCGAGGCCGATAAGCTCATTTTCTGGGGTCCCAGGTGTTCCAACGAGTTTAACTTGGTAGGCGAAGTTAGGTTTGAGGTTCCTCGCAACCAGTGTTCCCTTGAACGTGTCTCCTACCAAGTTGTAGGTGACATTAATCTCTGCTTGTAGGTAATCGTAGGCTTCCCTATACTCGCTGCCGTATTCCTGATCCGCGATATCCAGCCAGCGATAGCTCCCCGTTGGTGCGGTGAGGTTTGGGTCCATAGATGTAAGCTGAACCGTTGTGTTGACATCAGGGGGGATGAGATCCACGTCGAGGGCCGAACGGAGGACGTCGATTCTCCCTGAGCCGTAAACGTTATCCTTCCCTGTATCTCCAAGGTCCAGAGCATTAGTTTCAAGGGTTCCTTGGATTATACTTGGCGTGAATGTATTACCCTGTAGGAGAAGAGATATCGCACCGGCTGCATGGGGGGCCGAAGAGGAAGTGCCATAAAAAGAACCGTAAACGGTGTTGGTTACTCCATCTGGTGCTGTCAAGTCAGGTTTTATTCTTCCGTCGTTTGTGGGGCCTTGTGAGCTGAAGAGCTCAATGGTGTCGTCAGCCCAGTATGTTGCTCCGAGTGTGGTGGCTCCTGTGGCGTCTGCCGGTATCAGTAAGCTGCTTTCCGGTACGTTATGTGTCTGGAACGTGTGGGTGAAGCTGAACAGCTCAATATCCCAGTCGGTTGAAGTGGAAAAATCAGAGACCGCAATATAATATGTTCCCGGCTTTGTGACTATGTAGCTGAGTCCCTCAATTGGATTGCTTGCTGAACTAGACTGATCTGTGCTCGAAGCCGCTACCGTCTGCATTCCGTTTGGTTTAGGGCGTAGAAGGTAAAGGTCATAATCCTCGTTTGTGGGCCAAGGAGCGGACCAGCTCAAGAATACAAGGATCTGCTGACCCGAGTATGCTGTAATCTGGATAACCTCGTCACCCGGGGTGAAATCGTGCCACTGGTCCCCGTCTGTGCTTTGATAAGTCCCCTGGTAATGTTTTTGTGCCTGGTTTCCAGCTGAGACTGTCACGAGGGTTCCATTTCCCCTTGCATTGTTAACGGCGTTGCAGATGTATCCAGTTCCATCATAGGGCCCGGCGTTGACCCACCCGACGGAGAGGCTGATGACATCGACGCCCTGGGCTATGAGCCAGTCCATCGCGTTGAGGAACTCGACGCTGGTGTCGAAGTTCACAAGGTAGAGCTGGGTTCCGGGAGCCACGTCGTGGACCACCTCAGCGCAGGCGGTTCCATGCTTTGCGCTGCCTTCTGGCAGGTTG
>Ga0209991_10000618_pt1 | contig 15631 bp, 16 predicted proteins | sample ChitaG_FD_183167 | JGI IMG/M metagenome (GOLD analysis project Ga0209991, IMG submission 183167) | Deep subsurface microbial communities from South Pacific Ocean to uncover new lineages of life (NeLLi) - Chile_00310 metaG (SPAdes)... | ecosystem: Environmental > Aquatic > Marine > Oceanic >...
GGCCAGTGGGAAATGAGTTTTGGTCGAGGAGTTTCCAATGACCAGGAAAAATCTTCTTTTAAAATTTCTCCAGAAATTGAGGAGATACCCCGGGGTACAGTGACAGTAAAATTAGTTCCATAAGGCAACCTACCCTTTTCAGGAAGAAAAACTAAAGTGCGGGTTCCCATCCAGCGATACTTTCCAGAAACCCTGGGTCTGATGAGAAGAGGGCCTGTTCCTTCTTCTTGGGGAAATTTTTGCAGGGAAACCATAGGTTGGTCAAAACTAACAATAATAGTGGAGGTTTCTCCAATACGGTCTGTGGGACCTCGAGGTGCAACCGAAAGAATCTTAACTTCCTCCGCAAAAACGGAAGAAAATCCCCATTTTGTAAGGACAAGAAAAGTTAAGATTCCTATCAGCCATACCATCTTTTGTTTTCTTTTAAGCACTTCTTATCCTCCCTTCTACTACCATTTTTCTTCTCTTAGTCGCCTAGGTCTTAAAAATTCGTCTTTTCAATTATTCTCTTAAACACTAATTATGTCAAACATAAGTGCCACAGCATTTTTTAGAGGGTTTCTCAAGTTTTTTATCCCTGGTACATCTCTTATTTTACTAAAATGCAAGTTTCCGGACCGAGGCCTTGGGTTATCTTGAGATTTGACTTAGGTTAAACTATACTCTATCTTGCTTTAAGCTACGCAATACCTGGGAGAGAACGTTGATTATCTCGGATCGGTCTACCCGGGCTTTCCTGAACCTAATTTTCAGAATGAAATCTTTTTCCGGAGCCCGGAATTGGTACTGGTAGTATTGAGGTCTTCCTCGGGTAGGTTTTGATTTTCTAAGTTTTGTTTTTACCTCTCGGACCGTTAATTTTCCTTCCCGTAGTTGTTGGCAAAACTCCCTGATATTTTTTTCATCACCTTGCCGAACAAGCAGTAACAATAAGGATTTAGGAAAAGCGTCCGATGTTCGGACGCTCCTCTTTATGTCTTTCGGCAGTTTAAGTAGACTGATCATCTCATTAACATAGGTTTTGGGAAGGCCCAACTCTTTAGCCGCAGCTCTCTGGGAGTAGCCTGGGTTTTCCATTCTCTGATTGTCAATTAAGGTTTGAATAGCCTCTGCTTCTTCTAAAGCCGGGAGGTCTTGTCGCTGAATGTTTTCAATCAACTGGTGAGTGAGTCGAACCCGCCGGTCGATATCTTTTATGATGCAGGGCAGCTCTGAAAGTCCCGCTAATTTAGCGGCCTCATAGCGACGCTCGCCGTTGATAATCTCAAAATAATCGCCGTGGTCTACATACTCTACGGTAATAGGCTGGAGAAGACCGTGCTCTCGGATCGACGCTGCCAGCTCCTTTAAAGTTCTGGCATCACGGCGTCTTCGGGGCTGGTCAGGATCAGACTTTATTCTGGAGATATCGATCATCCGGGCACCCGAGATCCCTCTGGTTTCCTCCCTGATACCTTTTCGTTTCTTTTCAACTACCTCCTCGGTTTCACCAGGCAGGGAGGCAAAGGTATCGTGGGCCAATTTTCTTAGAACAAGTTCCTTTCTTTTAGCCATAATCCAGAATCTCCTCGGCTAATCTTCGGTATACTTCTGCGTACTGCGACACGGGGAGGTAGGTGGTGATCGGCTTCTTGAAGGTAGCTGCCTCTACGTACCTTACGCTGCTTTTTAGCTCCACTTTAAACACCTTATCTTTGAAGCTTTCTAGGATAGTATCGCGGTATACTTCCTCCAGCTTCCTTCTTCCGTCATACCTATTGATAAGGTATCCCATGATTTTAAGCTGAGGATTGGCTCTTTTTCTAATTTTGGCAATCGCACCCCTTAAGTGGGCGGTTCCTTTCACCGCCCACTCCTGGCATTCCAGAGGTATTATCACCTTGTCTGCGGCCACCAGTCCAATTCTCGTGGCCAATCCTAAACTTGGGGGACAATCAATTATGGTGTAGTCGTAGCTGGCTTTTATCTCTTTTAATTTGTCGACTAAAAAGTATTGGGCGTCAGGCTCTCCCGCCAGTTGAAGGTCTATTTTGCTCAGGTCAATATTAGAGGGAATAATATCGATATTTTGAAAAGAGGTCTTTTGAATGGCCCTCAAGACGGGGATATCATCATCTAAGAGGATGTCGGCTACGGTGATCTTGAGGTTGTAGATACTATCTAAAAAGACCGAGGAAAGATTTCCCTGTTGATCTAAATCGATGAGGAGGATCTTTTGGTTTTTTTCCGCGAGGGCCCCGGAAAGATTAAAGGTGACATTGGTCTTTCCCACTCCCCCCTTTTGATTGGCAATAGCGATAACTAGGGAAATTTTCTTATTCTGTGGGCGTTGTCTTTGCCTGACCATTCCTTATCTTGCTCTCTTTTCAGAGCCCAGGCTCAACTCTAGTTGGGGGTTGTTCAGCTCCTCCATTGCCTTTTGATAGGCAATTTTATGCTTAAACCCCTGTTTGAGATATTTCCATATCGCCTGGATCTTCTTAAAGTCCTCCTCGGTGAACTCTCTGGCCTCGAGCTCACCCCGGGGGACCTTTTTCGGGTGAATATAGCCCTTTTGTTCCAGGTAATAGAGTTTATGTCTGGGGATATCTATTTTTTCCAGAATATCAGAGGTCTGCATCATTCTCCCTGGTAGATTTATAAATATAGATTTATTCTTATATACTATAGCCCAGAAAAAAAATATGTCAAGGGTGCGATTTGGGGCATAGGTGAAGTGGGGCCAGCTCTTGACACCTTCACGGAGTATCCAAATTCAGAGTGTTTGACTTGCAAGCGCTAAAATGTAATATATTACCTGATTCAATAAACGCCTGGTAGGGTGAGGATAAAGGTAATGAATGCACCAGAAAACGATGAAGAGAGGACAGGGCTAAGCTACAGATGGGTGATATTTTTGATATTGGCAATGGGATATGCTATAGCCTACTTCCATAGGGTGGCACCCGCGGTAGTGGTTCCTGAATTAACCAGGAGTTTCCGAATTAAAGGGGCGGCTGTGGGAGTTTTGGCTTCGGCTTACTTTTACCCCTATGCTCTTATGCAGCTTCCTTCGGGATTGCTGAGTGATTCTCTAGGTCCAAGAAAAACAGTAACCGCCTTTACATTGATTGCCGCGGCAGGAGCTATCCTGTTTGGGATTTCTCCCACTTTTTTCACGGCAATTCTGGGTAGAATTATGGTCGGTCTGGGGGTTTCGGTACTTTTTATACCAACTCTTAAAATTCTAGCTAACTGGTTTGAAGCGGAGAAGTTTGCCATTGTAACCGGGATCTTAATGGCCATTGGTGGGCTGGGTTGGCTCTGTGCAGCCACTCCTTTGGCACTTTTGACCCTGTGGCTGGGATGGAGGGTAACCTTTATTATTATTGGTCTGGTGAGCCTTGTTCTTGCCCTCCTTACTTACCTTATAGTGAGAGACAGTCCTGCTGAGCTGGGAGTTTCCGGTGTCCTTAAGGCTGAGGGTACTACCTCATCTTCATCTGGGGAACCAAAGTTACCTCTGCTTCAGGGAGTTAAAATGGTTTTATCTGAGAAAAAATTCTGGCCTCTGGCTGTCTGGTTTTTCTGCACCGGAGGGATCCTTTTTGGCTTTGGAGGTTTGTGGGCAGGCCCCTATTTGATGCAGGTGTATAACCTCAGTAAGGCTCAGACAGGAAATATCCTGATGATGATAGCGGTGGGAATGATAGTGGGAAGTCCAATGTTAGGCCTTCTATCGGAGAAGGTCTTTCATGGTAGAAAGCCAGTTTTGTTGATAAGCTCCTCTACCCTAACCGGTATTTGGGTGTTGTTTGTCCTTTTAGTGGATGGACTGAGTGTTTTCTTTCTTTATGGACTGTTCTTTCTGCTAGGAATATTTGCCAGTGGCATAGTGGTTATTGGCTTTGCGGCAGCCAAAGAACTTTTTCCGGCCCAGATCGCAGGTACCTCTACAGGTATGGTGAATCTATTTCCCTTTGCCGGAGGGGCTTTGTTTCAACCAGTGATAGGCTTAGTTTTAGATTACAGTGGTAAATTGGATAATATATACTCTATAGAAGCTTACCGGATCTCTTTTGTGGGGTTTCTGCTGGCAGCCATACTAGCCCTGATCTCGGTACTTTTTATGAGGGAAACCTCCCCCTTAGCAGCTTCTGCGTCAAAGTTGTAAAGACAGGAGAACTTTCCTGACCTCTTTTTACCACTTTGTTCTGTTCCGCGTGTCAAGCCATTCGATCAGGTAACCGAGGTTAGGGGGGTTGACAATGGATTTGGATCTTGTATAATATAAACGATTATATAAACGATTATATAAACGATTAAGAGGATGTTGATTTAAAACAGAACATGAGAAGAAAATCGGTAACTATTAAAGAGGTGGCTAAATTAGCGGGGGTTTCCACAACTACTGTTTCATATGTGATTAATAAGACCCGCTTTGTAAGTGAGCAAACCCGAGCAAAGGTCCTTAAAGTAATAAATGAACTTGGTTATCGTCCTAATATAGTTGCCAGAAGCCTAAGAAGTAGAAAAACAGGCACCGTTGGTTTAATTGTCTGTGATTTGAGAAACCCCTTTTTTTCGGAAGTATTACAGGGAATTGAAACATATTTAGGTGAAAAAAAGTATAGTCTTATTGTTACCAACACTGATTACGATAATGATAAGGAGAAGGAATCAATTGATATGTTTTATAATAAACAAGTAGATGGGGTAATTATTGTTCCCGGAGAAAATACCAATAAGCACGTAAAATTCCTTACAGAACGAAACATTCCAGTTGTTTTACTTGATAAAAAAATACAAAACCTAAATGTTGATGTTGTTTTAGTAAATAACATAGAAGGTAGTAAACAACTCACTGAACATTTGATAAGTTTAGGGCATAAAAGAATCGGAATCATAGCCGGACCTCTTAACTCTACTACCGGTAAAGAAAGATTGGAAGGTTATTTAAAGGCACTAAGGGCCCACTCTATACCAGAGGATAATGATTTAATCAAAGTTGGGGATTTCAAAAAAGAAAGTGGCTGCTTCCTGACTTTAGAGCTTATTTCTCTTGCTGTACCTCCAACAGTTATCTTTGCCTGCAATAATCTTTTGGGACTGGGAGTTATGCAGGCTCTAAAAGAAAAAAAAATTCAGATTCCAGAAGAAATAGGCTTAGCAATCTTTGATGAGCTGCCCTGGTTTGGTTATGTTAGTCCTTCTTTAACTGGCGTTGCTCAGCCCTCTTTTCAGCTAGGCGAGACGGCAGGGAAACTTTTATTTGAGCAAATGAGAAAAAGAAGAAAAAGGCCAAAAGAGGTGGTGCTAGACGTTCAATTAAAAATACGAGAATCTGCTGGTGAAGCGCTAAGAACTCTTAAGTCTCACCCATAAGTATTTAAGGTTAAGCCATAATTTTATTTTTTCTTAATGAACATTAAGCCAGGCGAAAGAGAAGGAGGTTAAAAAATAAAAGGCCGGAAGGGAGGTGAAAAGTATATAGGTCAGCATAGTTTAAAAAAGTTTCCTTTGGATCTTTCGCAAAAAATAAAAGGAGGGTAAATAATGTTGCCAGAAAAGAGGAAAGTGGTAGGATTGGTTTTAGGGGTAATGGCAAGCTTGCTTCTTATCTCTGGGGTAGCCTTAGCTCAAACGCGGGTTGGAGTGATATTGTTAGACGCTGGAGCGATGTTTGTTTTAAGAGATATGGCACCTGAATTCGAGAAGAGATATCCTGATATAAAGCTCAACATAGAACTCACAGCATTTGCGGATATTCATACTAAAGAAATGAACGATTTTATCGCTGGTACCGGGCGTTACGATGTTATACAGATGGATAATCCTTGGCTCCCAGAATTTGCAGGAGCTGGATTCATTGAAAACTTGGAACCCTGGATTAAAAAAGCAGGACTAAATCTGCGAAAAGATTACATTAATAAATGGCCTCCCGGAGTAGAGACAGATCCAACCATTTACCTTGAATCGATGATTGTACCAGTGTTAAACTTCTATGGTAATTGGGGTGGTGAGTTATATGCGCTCCCTAATATGCCAGGGGTACAGCTGCTTTACTATAGAAAAGATCTATTTGAGAATGAAACAGAGAAGGCAAACTTCGCGGCAAAGTATGGTTATCCACTTGAGGTTCCAACAACATGGAAACAATTCCGTGATGTTGCTGAATTTTTCACCAGGCCGCCAGGACTATATGGACTCACCTGGTCAGCAGGAAAAGGTAATATGGCTGTACAAAACTACTATAATGTAGCCTGGTCTTGGGGTGCAGATTGTCTTGCCTTTGGCCAAGGTTTTCCTAATCCTGACGACCCCATCCAGAATATGCCTATTTGTAACAGCCCTATAGGAGTTGCAGCCTTAGAATATTTCTGTGATCTAGCGTCAGTTATGCCTCCTGGAGTCGGTGCTTATGAGTGGGCTGAAATCACTACAGACTTTAACGACGGAAGAGCAGCGATGATGCTGCAGTGGTCTGACTTTATCAGGGACGTTGAAGACCCTGCTAAGTCAAAGGTAGCAGGCAAGACAGGATATGCCTTACTGCCTGGTAAACCTGATGCCCCAGCAAATAATGTGCCGGGAATAATTCCTGGTGAGGGTTATGCTTCTCTTGGTGGATGGGCTATAGTGATGAACAAAGATTCCAAGAATAAAGAAGCAGCCTGGACATTTATGGGATGGGCTTCTTGTTTACTTATGACCAAGAGTGAGATGGAAAATTATCTTCAAGTTGGGGGAACCAATACTGGAAGAAAAGATGCATACTTCATTCCCACAACTACAGGATATAAGGTAGGTAGGTATCCTATTGAATTGGAAATGTATCGAGAGCATATTCGACGCAGACCAGCAATTGCTGAAGAAACCGAGTATGAAATGATCGTAGGAACAGAAGTCCAAAAAGCGTTTATAGGACAGAAAACTCCAAAACAGGCTTTAGATGATGCAGCTGAGCAGATGTACCAACTTATGGTAAGAGGAGGATATATTCCCAAGGATCAAAAGCTTGTATGGCCTGATAAATATGTCAATCCAGATGGGACATTACGCTGAACGCTTAAAGAATAGGATACGTGGAGAAAAAGAAGATTAATTGCGGACGTTCGCCTGCAGGAGCTACTAGCTTCTGCAGGCGACGCTTTTTAAAAAAAGTTTTTTAAAGAAATGAAAAAAAGAAAAGTATTTTATATCCATAAGTTAACTCCTTATTTTATGATTTTGCCAGCGGTTATTGTTTTAATTTTGATTGCAATATACCCTATGGTATTCTCTTTTTGGGTAAGCTTACATAGATGGTATTTAGGAAGGCCTCATCTTTTCCTTTTTATTGGGTTGGAAAATTACTATACGCTCATTTTTAAGGATTCTGTATTTCGCAGAGCCTTTCTAAATACATTAGTATTAGTAGGTGTATGCATCCCCGTAGAATTTGCTTTAGGGACGATGTTAGCTGTACTGCTGAATCGGGATGATATTAAAGGGAAAAAAATTTTCAGAGTTTGTCTTATTATGCCCGTAGTAATAACACCTGTTGTTGCTGGAGTTTTATGGAAATTTCAGTTTCATCCATTCTATGGAATAATAAATTACTTCATAAGTTTAGTTGGAGGGAAGAGCATTGAATGGCTCGCTGACCCGCGATTTGCTCTCCCATCGATAATGATAGTAGATATATGGCAATGGACCCCTTTTGTGTTACTGGTGCTTTACGCTGGTCTTCTTTCCCTCCCCAGGGAGCCATTTGAAGCTGCAAAAATAGACGGAGCATCAGAGTGGCAACTGCTTAAACATCTTACCATACCTTTATTAATACCAATAATTGTGGTCGTCTTACTTATAAGAACAATGGATATAATTAAGGTGTTTGACACCGTTTATGTATTGACACGGGGTGGTCCTGGCGATGCCACAGAGGTTCTAACCCTGTATAATTTTAGAGTTGGCTTAAACTATTTCTACATGGGAAGGGCGGCTACGATTTCCTGGATAATAGCAATTTTTGTCATTCTTCTGGCTCAACTTTTTTTCCGAATTTTAGGAACAGAATTTTATAAGAAAAGGACTTAAAGTGCAAAGAAAAAAATTTAAAACGCAAGATATGAGATACATTAAGAGTATGAGATGCATTAACAGGGCGATAGCATATTTTATTTTAATTGCAGCCTCCATAATAGCTATCTTCCCTATTTATTGGCTACTTTCATCTGCTCTTAAGGCGGCTAAGGATATTTGGATTATGCCTCCTATTTTTCTTTTCAAGCCGGATCTCTCCCATTTTGTCACAGTTATTGAAGAGAGAAGTCTTTTTAAATATTTTGTTAATAGTTTGATAGTTTCTTCTGGAAGTACCGGTATTGCCCTCTTCCTGGGTTCCCTTGCTGCATATGCTCTAACTAGATATTCTATGAAAGGGGGGAAACACATAGCCTTTTGGATAATTAGTTTGCGTATGATGCCACCCATTGTGGTTATCCTTCCTCTTTATATTCTTTTTACCAGAGTTGGATTAGTTGATACTCACATAGGATTAATTCTTGCCCATATTACCTTAACTTTGCCCTTTGCTGTTTGGATGCTGATGGGATTTTTTAAAGAAATTCCCCTGGCTATAGATGAAGCTGCGTTAATAGATGGATGTACTACCATGGGGGTTCTTTTCAAAGTGGTACTTCCTTTAATTAGGGGAGGATTAGTTGCAACAGCAGTATTTTGTATATTGTGGTCCTGGAATGATTTTATATTTGCTTTTTCGTTAACCACTACAGACGCAGCAACACTACCCGTGTTAATCTCTGGATTTTTAGGAGATTATGTATGGGAGTGGTCTTCTTTTTATGCCACTGGTGTTGTAGCGGCAGCTCCAATTATGTTGCTAGCTCTATTTACTCAAAAGTACTTAGTTAGAGCAATGACTTTTGGAGCCGTGAAATAAAATAGTATTATACGCAGGATTTATGGTAAAGACATTTGACTATTTTCAACCAACAGACATCAGGTTTGGATGTGGAAGGGTAAAAGAAGTTGGTGATATTGTTGCTCAATTTGGAAGGCGTTGTGTTTTAGTGACAGTTCCAGTATTTGGAGCAATTGAACCAGTAATCGAGAAGGTTAAAAAATCCCTTTTAGATGCTGGAGTAAGTTTTGTGCATTTTGATCAGGTAATACCTAATCCGACTACTGATATCGTAACCGCAGGAGCAGAATTGGCAAGATCACATAATGTAGATGTGGTCCTTGGACTTGGTGGCGGGTCCAGTATAGACACAGCAAAAGCTATAGCAGTTGAAGCATCCCATAAGGGAACTTCCTGGGAGTATCTGTTCTTTCGAGAGACGCAACCCACGGATAAAACATTCCCCATCATTGCTGTGACAACAACTTCTGGAACAGGCTCTCAGGTTACACAGGTAGCAGTAATCACGAACACAAAGGAGAAAAGAAAATCCGCAATCTATAATTCAATTATTTACCCCAGAGTTAGCATCATTGATCCTGAACTAACGCTAACAGTTCCTGAACATATTACAGCATCAACAGGTTTCGATGTATTTACCCACTCCTTCGAAGCTTACATACATAAGAATACTTCACCTTACATTGAGATATTGGCACTTGAAGCTATTCGGCTGGTAGCTGAACATCTACATACCGCGGTAAGGGATGGGTCAAATATCGAAGCAAGGTCAGCTATCTCCTGGGCAGATACTCTTGCCGGTCTGTCTATTGCAAACGCTGGAGTTACTCTCCCTCATGGTATAGCAATGGCAATTGGAGGAAATTGTCCACATGTTATGCATGGCGAGGCTCTTGCAGCAGTTTACCCTCAATTTATGCGTTTTACCTACCCTAGTACTATCCAGAAATTTGCTGCATTGGCTCGTATTTTCAAGAGTGATCTTACAAGAGCTACCGATGAAACTGTTGCCAAAGTATCCTGTTCCATAATTGATGATTTTCTAAAAAAAAATGGAATGTATCTTACCCTTGAAGATCTAAAGGTTCCTGAAAATGAAATAGAAGAAATAGCTGATCATACCATGGAACTTCCAGATTATACTAACAACCCACGCGTAGCAACTCGTGATGAGGTATTCAAAATACTTAAAAAGGCTTTTCGGCGTTAAGTTTAAAAAACTGGTAAATACTCAGTAAACCCCGTCATTGTGAAGCGAAGCAATCTCGGTAGTCGCCGGTAGCCGCAGGCTTCAGCCTGCGTTTATGCGCACCCTAAAGGGTGCGGCTACCCGCTTTGCTCCCCCCGATGTTTCTTTCAAAAACTATCTGACGGGAGCCTTCTCAAGCTACTTTTCAGATCTCACCGCGCAGAGGATATTCTCAATTTCTAGTCTTTCTTTGGGGTCGGTGGCCTTTTTTATTCCCTGGTGTATATTTTTCGCTAATTTCTCGCTGGCCCGGTTCCACAATGTGTCTCTTTCCTGTGTGTTCTTGAAGTGCATTTGGATATGCAGGATATTTTCATGCAATCTATCTTCACTTTTTCGTACGTAAGTAAATAGGGTATAGTCCCTTTTTGTTCTCTCAAGAAGCTCGTAGGTGGCTGTTAATGATTTATAGATAACTTCTCCGAATATCGGATATCGGGCCATTTTGGACCTCATTTCTCTCCCCACGAATCTTTCTAAATATTCTTTCTCCATAAGACAGAGTTTATTAATGATGGAGCTTTTCACTACCCATCCCAATATGCTAAAGAGGATTAAACACCTGGCTCATTTTTAGTTTGGATCTTCATGGTTTATCTATAACCTTTTTGCGCGCCATGGATTTTGTACAATCAGCATACCCCCATCTATAGAGATTATTACCCCGGTAATGTAATCAGCTTCATCAGAGGCAAGGAAAGTCACCGGATTGGCAACTTCTTCTGGTTTTCCAAATCTTCTCAGGGCAATTTGTTTCAGCTGTCCATCACCTCTATTTAGTATCATATCTCTTGTCATATCTGTTTCAATAATACCTGGACCATAAGCGTTAACCGTTATGTTGTAAGGGGCTAACTCTGCTGCAAGAACCATAGTAAAATTATTTATAGCTGCCTTGGAAGCTGCATAGCCACTCAGTCCTATATCGGGAAGCTTTGCCGATATGCTAGAACAATTTATGATTCTCCCCTTTTCCCGTTTTTTTAGATATGGGATAACCGCTTTTGAACAATTAAAAGTACCTATTAAGTTCACTTCGATATCTTTTTGCCATTCTTCGGGGGTGACTTCTTCCACTAGTGCTTGGGAAAATATGCCAGCATTGTTAACTAGTATATCTATTCTACCAAATCTTTTAAAAGTTTCTTCCATCATATCGTCTGCTTGTGAAAACTCTGAAACATCACAACAAAAACTAAATGCATTTTCTCCTTTTTCTTTTATTCTCTTAACCACACTTTTAGCAGCCTCTGCATTTTCTACATAATTTACAACTATTCGTGCACCCTCTTGAGCTAATTTCTCACAAATAGCAGCTCCTATCCCTCTTGCTCCTCCCGTTACTACGGCTACTTTATCTTGAAATCTTTTTAGCATTTTTTATGCTCCTTATGGCTTCAATACAATCTTTGCATCCTTTTTATCCCGGATTTTCATAAAGGCCTCCTTCCATCGCTTGCTTCATAACTATAGGAGGACCAGCTGCATCTATAACAATATCTACCTTTTTCCCATTATTAGCTTCTAAAACTTGCTCTACTACTTTTTGTTTTGTAGCATTGATAACCTCATTAGCTCCTAATTTTTCAGCTAAAGCTAATCTTTCTTCATCTCCTTTCGGTCCTAATTCCCGGTTTTGACCGTCTTATGTTAGAAAGAACAAGCCAGAAATCTCCAATATACAACACCAGAAAATATTACCATCTTTACCATTAATGTCAATTTTCCGCGTTCCGCCATATATAAGAGAGCTCTGAAATGTAACCGGAATATGATACATTATTCCCTCGTTAGATAACAATTAACCGGGGAGAAGGAGAAATTGGAAAGTTGGAGATAGCTACATTAATGGGATAATCTTTCTTACAAAATTGGATACGGCTTCTCGTATTATCGTAGATACTGACTTACTTGTCTTTTCTTTTAGTTTCTTCAGTTGTTCATACTGGGAAACGGAGAGCTTAACCCAGCGACGAATCATTTCTTGCTTATGGTTCTGTCGGGTTTTGGAGTCAGATTTTCTAAGCTGAAAAGAAGGTTTAATACTAATGCAGAAGCGGGTTTGAGTTGCTTTCCCTCGATTGTATCGGGACTGGTTGAAGGTGACAGGTCTCTCCTCTTCCAAGAGTCTTTGGCAAAAGTTCTCTACCATCTTAGAAAGTCCCTACCCCTTAAAAGATTCATCCGCTTGCAATTAACCCGGTCTTGAGTTATTCTTTTTTGGGGATTACTTTCTCTTTTTTGATGGGATCTCTGAACTTTTTTCTTATCCTGGAAGAATAATGGCCTTTTCGTCAAGGCCGGTATGTTGTGTCTAGAGTCAAATCCAATTCTGCGATTATCTTCCCGCATTTGAATTTCATACTTCTACTTGCATTAAATCTTCTGCTACTACGATCTCACCACAGAAGTCTCTCGAGCATTGCTCCTTAACCTTTTCTAAATCCAAATCTAAATGTGTTAAAACCAATTTCTTGACCCCGGCTTTCTTAGCGATTTCAGCGCACTCTTGGGGGATGAGATGACCTTTTATTTGTTGCTCATTTAATGTTGTACACTCCAAAACCAGAACATCCACATCTCTAAAAAACTCTATTAATTTTTCTAAGTAACCTGTGTCTCCAGAATACCCAAATATTTTTTTCTCGGCCTTTACTTTGTAACAGATCGAGACCAGCTCATCCACATGTTCTGTCCTCATCACCTCTATCTTGAAAAAAGGTAAGAAAATAGCATCACCTTCATCTAATTCCTTTACTTTTACTTCAAAGGGCAAATGAGAAAATTGAGAAGCTAATTTAGTCAGATGCTCATAAAATTTTTTAAGTCCAGGCGGACCAAATAAATGTAAGTCTTTTTGTCTATCGAGATGATAGGTCCACAAATATTGCAATAGATCTGAAACATGGTCTATATGCAGGTGAGTAACAAATATATAATCTATTTGCTCATAATCTATGCCTGCCTCTATCAACCGCATAAAAGTCCCACTGCCGGCATCAAAAATGATTGTTTTATCGCCTATGGTTAAAGCTAGTCCACTGGGATATCTAGCTGTCCTGGGTTTAAAAACCCCGGATCCTAATACAGTTAATTTCATATCCTAGTTTTACTTTCTCACTGTAGTTCTTGATGCTTCCGAAAAGTACGATATGTTCACTTTTTCCGGTATTATTATCACGCATTGACTTCGCTGATAGCTCTTTCTTATTCTCCCTTTTGATTCTTTCATATCTTAACCCTACTGCTCCAGGACAATTTTATTCTTCAAATGTAAGTATTCAGTGAACCCCGTCATTTTTGGTAGCCGCAGGCTTCAGCCTGCGCAAAATCCTAGCCTGCGTTTATACGCACCCTAAAGGGCGCGGCTACCCTGAAAATTCAATGTGACACGCCCTTTACTGAGCATTTACCTTCAAATATAGGCCGGATGAGACTTTTTGTCAAATGAAACTTTCTTTTGGCTCAAGACCCATCATAGCGCATAATCCTTTCTTTGATAGCACCAGGAAAGTATTAGTACCCAGGAGATTTATACGCCTATCGAGGGACTTTCCCCAAAGGAGCCTTATATCAGTCACCTTAACGAGTCTTGGAGTTGAGGAAGAAGAAAGACGTGCTGTCTGAGGAGCCGAGCGACGAGTTTCACGTCTTTCCCGAGACGAGAAGACGAGCAGCAACAATCCAAAGTCGATATACAGCGACGAAGGGGAAGAATCCCGAGACATTCTTGACCTTGTACAGGTGAGTATGCTATTATGTGAAAAACTATTTTCAAGAGATAATAAATGCTTAAGTTTGGAGTTCGTGAGGAAAAAGAAAAAACTTATGAATATTCTTTTGACTGGTAGACCTGGGATAGGCAAAACCACACTTATAAAGAAGCTTATAGATGTAACCTCTCTTTCAAAAGGTGGTTTCTATACAGAAGAGATAAGAGAAGGGGGAAAAAGGGTAGGTTTTTCACTAATGACCCTTGATGGAAAGAAATCAACCCTGGCCAGTATAAAGATTAAAAGTTCCTACCGGGTGGGTAAATACAGCGTTGATGTAGATGGCTTTGAGGCAATTGGTGTAGAGGCCATCAGAAAAGCAATGCCGACTAAAAAATTAATTATCATAGATGAAATTGGCAAGATGGAACTATTTTCCAAGAAGTTCAGAGATGTAGTTATCCAGGCACTGAATACTGGTGGTGTCGTAGCAACAATAAAGAAAGGTAGAGGTAGCTTTATAGATAAGATAAAAAGCCGCCGGGATGTTAGGCTCCTGGAAGTGAATCTCGAAAACAGAGATACTCTACTCCATGACTATCTTTTTTATCTCATCTAAACTTTGAGTAATTTTTTCAAGATCCTTTTCCCGCAGCTTGGTTAAAAAGTGAGTAAATTCGCCTGCTGCCACTCGGAACACGCATCGCTCAAAAAGAGTTTCCACGTGCTGTCCTCTAACGTAGACTCTTCTTTTTCTACCAGCCATATAGGATTTGATGGTGTAAGGGTTATTCTGCAAATAATCTTTCATATATTCTGGAACCTGTTCTTGTTTTAGGTGGTGCTTTCTTACAAATTCCTCGTTGTACATAATGTGTGGTTTGGGGTAAATACTACCCATGATCCTCACTGCATCATCTTTGATTACGGCACTTAGATAAGTACCCTGACAATCTCCCGGACAAAGCTGAACCTCGGGGAACTGTCGTTTTTCCGGGCAGTCACCTTTTCCTAAAAGTAGCTCCACATAAAACAGGTGAGCACCTTTAAAACACACCGCCTTAACTTCTCGTCCCTCGATCTGCATGGTGAAAGACTCGGTAGATACTGGACATCGACACTATTAAAGACCACCCACAAGCTCTGACGGGGTCACTCAAGACAGCAACAAAGCCGGTTTATCTTTTACTTTGTCACCGCCTGGATGAAATCATCGATCGGCAGAGCAGGAAGCGTCGTAGTCTGAATAGTTCCCCTGGAGCCTAATTCAACTGCCACTTTGGAGATAACTTCATTGTTGGGAGCATCAAGAATATTGACAAAGTCGTAGGGACCCAAGACAGCATATTGCTGGAGTATTTTAACCCCCATTTTCTCCACTTCTTGATTAACCTCTTTTATCCTCTCAGGCCTTTCCTTGAGAGTCCTTCTTCCCTCACTGGTTAACGTGGTTAACATCACGTATATAGCCATTCAAATCACCTCCTCCCTTCACTTTCTCCTTCTAAAAAGTTACAAAACTACCTTTGGTAAGATTATCTCTTTAAAAATAAAAAAACCCATTTTCTCTATTTGAAAGAATGGGTTCATTCGTTGATAACCTCGGTAAGCACATTTTTCCTTTTTCTGAAGAAGATCTCTACCTTGACCTTCTGTTTTTTTGTAAGTATTCAGTGAACCCCGTCGTTTTTGGTAGTCGCCGGTAGCCGCAGGCTTCAGCCTGCGCAAAATCCTAGCCTGCGTTCATACCACCCTAAAGGG
>Ga0209991_10000619_pt1 | contig 15628 bp, 15 predicted proteins | sample ChitaG_FD_183167 | JGI IMG/M metagenome (GOLD analysis project Ga0209991, IMG submission 183167) | Deep subsurface microbial communities from South Pacific Ocean to uncover new lineages of life (NeLLi) - Chile_00310 metaG (SPAdes)... | ecosystem: Environmental > Aquatic > Marine > Oceanic >...
TATTTTCTTCAGCCATACTGCTACCCAGAATAGATTTGGTGGGCATAAATCCGATTCCCATAGCACCCGCCATAAGTCTGAGAGTAAGAGAATAAAGGGACCAATTCTCTATCTCTAGTAGCTTCTGTTGATACGCTCTCTGTATAACTAAACTTGGCCCCTGAGTAGAGCTTTCTGAACATCTCGAAGTTATAAGTTTAGTTACTAATCCGGAGTGGATAAGGGCTAAGGCATAATCTCGGCAGCCTAAAGCAACCAAAACAAAACTAGGCCGGGAGCCCCAAAATTGTCTAATGATTTCTCGGATAGCTGCATTAGACCCTTCGCGCACATAGAGCATCATCCCCGGCCTTATGTATTGTCTAATTGCCTCGCTTAGCCCCAGAACTTTGTCGTCCCCTTCATCCTGTTTCAGCTCAATGCTGGCAATATCTTCAGAGTTCTGTAGCAATTTCTCTCCCCGATTTTCAACTAACTACCTCTTGGTTTATAGTGACATGTCAGAAGGATAACATTTCGCTAAGGGCTCACTGCGTTTCACCTGGATTAATATCTTACCAAACTAAAGCCCAAGCCGTCAATGAACCGAATTGACTCGAAAGGTAATGTTATGATACATGTTTTGAAGGTAAAAACAAGCTTTGAAGAAATACGCATTGACTTTTGTAAGGCTTGTGCTATAATTATCTCCTCATTGATAAAGAGAAATAAAGGAAGGGGGGTGACAGAAGGACAAAGATTTAATAATAGGACTACCAAAAGTCTAGGAATAAGGAGGAAAGATGATCAGAGGTAAGGAGATTAAGTATCTAATAACTGGAGGGTTGGCTCTAGTTCTAGCTGCCTCTCTCGTGGCTGGTGCTTGTGCCCCAGCGGCACCGCCTGAGGTTGCCGAAGAGGTTGCTGAGCTGGAGGAAGAGATTGCCGACCTGGAAGATGAGGTAGCTGCTAAAGACAGGGAGATTGCCGGGCTGGAGGGTGATGTCGGGGACCTGGAGGATGAGGTTGCTGCATTAAAAAAACCGGCTGAGGTCTACCAGTGGGACATGACATATCCTCTGTACAGGGGAACTTGGGACTGGGAGATTCTCGAAAGATGGTGCGCTGACCTCAAGGTAGCAAGCGACGGACGGCTTGATATGACACCATACGCAGGTGGCGAGATAATGCCAGTCATGGAGACATTTGAGGCTGTCTCCACAGGGACGCTAAATATCGATTTTAGTTACGGTCCATACTGGACAGGCAAGCTTGCTATGGCTATCTATTCGGGTGGGCTTCCCCCGTTCACCCTGCCGAGATGGGAACATTATAAGGTTCTCTATTACAAGCTCGGACTTGAGGAGCTGCTGCGGGAGGCTTACGCCGAGCACAACATTTACTATGTGGCTACCATGCCAACCGATTGTACCGTGGCCATAAGCAAATCCCCTATTAGGAAGGCAGCCGATTTTCAAGGGATGAAACTGAGGGCTACCGGCATCTACGCAGAGCTAGTGACAGAGGCAGGGGCGTCAGCGGTCTTCTTCCCTTGGGGGGAGATTTATGGGGCGCTGGAAACGGGGCTTATTGACGGTGTGCTAATGGGAGGAGGTATAGGCGTACTATGCGATGCAGGATTTCATGAGCCTTGCAATTATTTCCTGGAAACGCCTATAACTCCGGTTGATGCCTGGGCTTTACATGTAAATATGGATGCCTGGAACGAGCTGCCTGATGACCTCCAGATGCTCCTTTACGAAAGTACCTCGTACGCCGCTGACTTATTTACTGCCTCTTACTTTGGGTGGGATGCCGTATGGACAGAGAGAATAGTGGAGGAATGGGGCTACACGATAACAACTTTGCCTGTGGAAGAGCAAGCGATACTGAGTGAATACTCAATAACGGTTCTGGATAAGTATTCGGCCGAAGACCCTATCTTCGCTGAGGCTACGGCAATACTAAAGAAATACATGAAAGAGCTGGGGTTGCTGGATTAATCTAGCTCGACCGTCACGAAGGTTTAACGGTCTGGCGACGGGTAGAGGTAGAGGCATTGCCTCTACCTCTACCTTGATAGAGCATAACCGAGGGGACGATGAAGCGTTTGCTCAAAGCTATTGATGCCATCAGTGAGTGGTCGGGAAAGCTTTTCGCCTATCTACTGTGGCCGGGTGTGGCGGTGCTGGTATATGAGATTTTTCTAAGGCATCTATTTGATGCCCCAACTATATGGGCTCACGGAACAACTCAACGCATCTTCGCTGCCTACTACTTCATTGGTGGCGCCTACGTCCTGCTCCATAAGTCGCATATTAATATGGACGTAATCTACAACCGCTTCTCCTTAAGAACACGAGCGATTTTAGACGTGGTCGGGACTTCGCTTTTCCTTGCTTTCTGTGGCGTGCTGCTCTGGTGGGGGTCTGGTTATGCCTGGGAATCTTTAATGCGATTAGAACCCTGTGGTACTCCCTTCCGTGCCCCCCTCTACCCGGTTAAGCTGATGATACCCCTGGGGGCTTTGCTGATATTGCTTCAGGGATTGTCCAAATTTGGGCACGACCTCTTCACCGCCATCACCGGGAGGCAGTATGAGCATTGAACTGGTAACCCTGGTAATGTTTGGCGGTCTAATAGTGTCCCTCATAATGGGTATTCCTCTTGCCTGGTGCCTGGGGGGTGTTGCCGTAGTGGTTTGTTATTTACTGTGGGGCACTGAAGGTCTGTTGCTAATTGTTTTCAACACCTTTGGCTGTATGTGGAACATCGTTCTTGTCGCCATTCCCTTGTTTATCTCGATGGGAATTCTACTGGAGCGTGCCGGCATAGCCGAAGCCCTTTTTGAGTCGGCGCACCGCTGGTCAGGCCCGCTAAGAGGCGGCATCGCCATGGGAACAGTGGTCATATGCGCCATCTTCGCCGCTATGACTGGCGTCACCGCTACCGCCACTCTCACCATGGGACTCATCGCTGTTCCAGCTATGCTTAGGCGGGGATATAACAAGAACATAGCATTAGGCACTGTAGCCGGGGCGGGGACGCTGGGGATTCTGATTCCCCCCAGCATAATAAGTATTCTGCTTGCCCTGATAGGCCGAGTATCAGTGGGTAAGCTGTTTATGGCCGGGGTTGGCCCTGGCCTTGTCCTTGGCGCTCTGTTCATAGGCTATATAGGTATACGAGCTTGGCTCAACCCCCGGTTATGCCCATCACACACGGAGAAGTTTACCCTGAGAGAGAAATTCATTTCCACCAGAGCGGTAATTTTACCCCTACTGATTGTCCTGTCTGTTTTGGGCTCGATTTTTTCCGGCATTGCCACTCCTACTGAGGCTAGCTCACTAGGTGTGGTGGCTGTCCTCATAGCTGTTGCTATCCACCGTCGCTTTAGCTGGAGAATTATCAAAGAGACAACCACTGAAACCTTTAGAATTACCGTCTTGACTATGTGGATTTTTTTTGGAGCTATGGCCTTCAGCGCGATATATGCTAGAGCCGGGGGTGGAGTATTTATTAGTGAGTTAGTGATGGGGCTAGGATTGGGTCGCTGGGGTATTCTCATCGCAATAATGCTGATTGCTTTCTTCTTGGGGTGCTTTCTTGACCCTTTCGCCATCATTTTCATCCTTGCCCCTATCGGTTTCCCAATAGTCAAAGAGCTGGGCTTCGACCCCATATGGTTCGGCATTCTCTTCGTGCTTAATATGCAGATGGGTTACGTAACGCCACCCTTTGGCTACCAGCTGTTCTATCTGAAGTCAGTTGCTCCTCCAGGGATAACTACGGCCGATATCTACCGCTCTATATTCCCCTTCCTTGGAGTTATGATAATTGGTATGGCCATAATTATGCTCTTCCCCCAGATAGCTTTATGGCTTCCCGAGTTGATGATGCAGCTGAGAGGGTGAGGCTCTGCAAGGTCGAGGGGGTACATGTCTTCCTGGAACGAGAAAGTACTTAGAGTGCATTTCACTTCGGGAAAGATAGAGGCAGAAGTAATTGACCACGAGTTTCGGATGGACTACTTAGGTGCCGGGGGAATTAATTCTAGGTTTCTTGCAAGGTAGCGCACTGCTTGAGCTGCGATGAAGTACCTGGCGAAGCTCTTTACCAGGGAGAGATGCCGTAGAGATTGATTCCTAAGCACTGGTAAACTCAACCTTCCGCCTTCTCTACGATTTGCTGGAGTTTCCTTTGGACATCTATATCTAGAGGTTTGGGATGGTGGGTGGCAAGGATCCTCGTTACCTCTTCCCTGGCCCTCGCACGTATATCTGGAGCCCCGCTTTCTTCCCACTCGTCTCTGGCCATCCTGTTGCCCAACTTTGCTTCCCAATTCTCAAGCCTGTAGTGTTCCCTGGTATGACTATGGGCTAGAAATTGCCCCCCTGGCCCCACCTCCCTGATTACGTCAACGGCAAGGGTATCAGGAGTCACCTCGATACCTCGCAGTATCCTGTAAACCATGCCGCATATCTCGTTGCCTATAGCTGCCTGCTCATAGACTGAAAGCACGGTGTCTTCTATGCCAGATGATGTACACTCTATGACTAACTCACTCCCCGATAACGCGGTGAACATGTCCAATACACCTGTCTCATAGCCAGCTTGGGCATCCAGAATGTTAGCCCGGGTCGTAGCTCCATGTACGCCATGTGGCACCCCGTAGTACTGAAGCAGCTGGGCTGTAGCCACAGCCATCAGCGCTTTCTCTGGACAGGCAAAGGTGAAGCAGCCATACTTCTGATCCATGATGGAAGCATACCCAAGCAGTCTAACGGGTACGCCTGGCCTCACTAACTGAGTCAGTACCAGACCAGCCAGAAGCTCAGCTATCTCCATCACCAGGGTCCCGGCAAGGGTTACCGGGGATGTTCCGCCAGCTGAAGGTATGTTGTAAACCTGAAATGGGTGCCCAAATCGGCAAATCTCAAGAAGAACATCCACCCTATCTCGCTCAAAAAGAAGGGGGCTTACTACCCCAAGACTGACTGTGAACATCGGTCTTCTGCGTAATGCCTCTTCACTCCCCGCTATGGCTATGCCCATTTTGAGGAGGTCTTTTGCCGCCTTGCCATCGTAGGCGGTTGCAACAACCGGTTTTTCGGTATTACTAAGCAATGCTTGGGATATATGCCTATCCAAAGCCCGCGCAGGAACATCCTGGGGGTAGATTTCGGGAAAGATAAGATGCGTATTCTCCAAGGCATCATGGAGCCTTACCACGTTTTCCAGGTCCTTCTTCGTAGCCGGCCTCCGCTTTCCGGTATCAAAATCGAGGACAAATGTCGCCCCATGGCCGTTAGTAAAATGCACTTCCCCAGTGCCTGATTTCAGGTCATACTTCGGGTCTCTCCCACATATTGTCAATGAGCGGGGTGCCTGAGCAAGGGCACGCTCCACTAGAACTGAGGGTATATGGGCAATCTGCTTTGCCTGGTCTATTTCCGCTCCAGCCTTGTTCAGGATATCCAGTGCCTCCTCGTGTTCTACCTTGACACCCGAACCCTTTAGCACCTCAAGAGCCGCCTGGTGAATCTGCAGTATCTCCTCTTTACTGAGGACCTCGACTGTTCTCCCTTTCAACGGTACTATACCACGCATCTCTCCAACCTCCTTTCTAGACACTCACGCTTGTCTGTTAACTAACACGGTCGAGACGGCTACCCTGCTCTCCATCTGCAGCAACAAATTGCTACCTGACAAGCTCCTTCACTCTATCTGCAGCTGTAGCGGCATCCCGGGCGTATCCGTCGGCTCCAATTTGCTCTGCATATTCTGAACTAACGGGAGCACCACCGACGATCACCTTAACCTTTTCCCGCAGGCCAGCCAGAAAACCTTGCTGGGGTGGCACTACACCCATGTTAGCCGCTATCGGTTCGACAATTACCGCTGCAATCTGTTCATGATAATGACGGAAGAGTTGCTCTACAGCTTCGGCATTGTTGTATGGGGCTACCAGTGTATTTTGCGCGTAGCTCGAAGGCACCCCAGGGGAGTCAGGTATACCCAGTGTTGCCAGACCTGAACCACCTTTGGTCAGCAACCCGTCAGCGTGACCATGGTAGCAGCCGGCAAACTTCACAATCTTGTCTCTGCCGGTGAATGCCCGTGCCAAGCGCAGTGCTGTCATCGCCGCTTCTGTGCCTGAGTTTACGAAGCGGACCATTTCAATAGAAGGCATAGCCGCCGAAATCGTCTTGGCCAATATTATCTCCAGTTCAGTTGGAGCACCGTAGCTTGTCCCCCGTTCTACGGCTAGTTTCAGGGCGTCAACTACCTTCGGGTAGGAGTGCCCTAGAATCAGGGGCCCCCAGGAACCGACAAAATCAATGAATTCATTGCCATCAGCATCATAGATTCTTGAACCCTGTCCCCTTGCTATAAAAGGTGGAGTGCCACCAACTGCCTTAAAGGCACGCACCGGGCTATCAACCCCACCGGGCAAATAATGCTGGGCTTCAGCAAAAAGTTTTTGGGTTTTTTTTCGCTCGTTCACAGGCATCTCCTTAGGTAGTTTGTAACCACCGAGCAACATCCTTGGCGTGGTAGGTAAGGATAATATCCGCCCCGGCTCTCTTGATAGCAGTGAGAATCTCCAATACGATTTGCCTCTCGTCCAGCCAGCCTTGCTGGGCAGCGGCTTTCACCATAGCGTACTCGCCGCTGACATTATAGGCGGCCAGGGGGTGGTTAAAGGTATCACGCACACGCCGTATTACATCCAGATAAGCCAGGGTAGGCTTGACCATGACAATATCTGCCCCCTCAGCAATATCCTGCTCTATCTCCCGCAATGCCTCCCGCACATTGGGTGGGTCCATCTGATAGGAACGCCGGTCGCCAAACTGCGGGGCTGATTTCGTTGCCTCACGGAAAGGACCATAGAATGCGGAGGCATACTTGGCGGCATAAGAAAGGATGGGAATATGTTGAAATCCCTTTTCATCCAGTGCCTCCCTAATTGCCTTTACCCTACCGTCCATCATGTCCGAGGGAGCCACTATGTCAGCGCCAGCTTCAACATGTGACAGAGCCATTCGTGCCAGCAGGGGCAATGTCTGGTCATTATCAACATCACCATTAGCGACTATGCCGCAATGCCCGTGGCTGGTGTATTCACAAAGGCAGACATCAGTAACCACCAAAAGCTCAGGCGTTGACTTCTTGATGGCTTGTATTGCTTGCTGAATAACCCCTTTGGGATGATAAGCCGCTGACCCCACTTCATCCTTGTGCTCCGGTATACCGAAAAGGAGAACGGCGGGGATTTTAAGTCTGGCTATCTCTTCAACCTGTGACGGTAACTGGTCAGGCGAAAAGCGAAAGACGTCTGGCATTGAAGTTATCTCTTGCTTTATACCGTTACCTTCTTCGATAAAGAGTGGGTAAACCAGGTCACTTATCGCTACATGGCTCTCGCGGACTAATGCCCTTAGCGACTCCGTCCGGCGCAGTCGACGCAGGCGTAATTGAGGAAAAGCTGTCATCTAAACCTCCTTTCTGAAGTACTCCTCTATTGCTGTTACCAAGCCTGGCACAGTATGTTCTCTGGCAATTATATCCACTTTCAGCCCAGCCCTAGCTGCGGTGTCGGCTGTTTTGGGGCCGATGCAGGCAACCCTAGCGCTATTTATCTTTGGCTGTTCTCCTTCAAATGCTGCTACTAGATTAGACACCGTTGATGAACTGGTGAAAGTAATTACATCAATTTTGTCTGAGATGAGCATCTCCTTGGCTTGGTAGATGGTTTCAGCGGCACGAACAGTGCTGTATACAGCTACCTCGTGCACCTCGGCCCCAAGTTGGCTGAGCCCCTCAGCTAGCTCTTTATCAGCTATGTCAGCGCGGGGCAGCAGAAACCGCTGTCCGGCAATGCCCCGGCTGCTGAGTCCATCTATAAGACCATCACTGGTATAAACCTCGGCAGTGTAATCCGGAATTATCCCCTGCTTCTTCACTGCTTTGGCGGTAGCTGGCCCAATCACAGCGATTTTTAGTCCATCAAGGGTGCGGCTATCCAACTTTAGCTCGTACAGCCGTTGAAAATACGCCTCGACACCGTTGACACTGGTAAAAACTATCCAGTGATAATCTCTTACATTTGAAATAGCCTCGTCGAGTTCTTCTGTATTGGTGATAGCTTGGATGCCAATCGCCGGTAGCTCAATAGGCTGAGCACCATGTTCAGACAGAAGCTGGCTCAAGGCGCTTGCCTGATGTCGCGCTCTGGTGACCAGTATGCGCTTGCCGAAGAGGGGACGGTTATCGAACCAGCGAAGCTTCTCCCTAAGCCTGACCACCTCCCCAACGACAACAACTGCTGGAGGGCTGAGCTGGTACTCTTTCACCTTGTCCTTAATATCTTTAAGGCTACTGACTACTGTTTTTTGCTCCGGCCTGGTGCCATCTTTAATCACCGCTACCGGGGTATCTGGAGGCCTGCCATGCTCAAGTAGCTTAGCCGCTATCGTTGATAGGTTACGCATACCCATTAGGAAGACCAGCGTATCCACTCCGGTGGCGAGCTTTTCCCAGTTAATGCTTGAGCTTTCCTTGCTTGGGTCCTCATGCCCCGTGATTACGGCAAAAGATGATGCCAGCCCGCGATGAGTGACCGGGATGCCAGCGTAGGCAGGAACGGCTACCGCTGAGGGTACCCCTGGCACCACCTCAAATGGGATACCGTTATCTGCCAGAGTTTCCGCCTCCTCACCACCCCGCCCTAAAACAAACGGGTCGCCGCCCTTAAGCCTTACAATGGTCTTACCAGCCTTTGCCTTCTCTACCAACAACCGGTTTATCTCACCCTGCTCCCTAGCATGTGCTCCCGCCGTCTTGCCCACATATATTTTTTCCGCCTCCAAGGGAGCTGAGTCCAAGAGTTGCTCGTCAAGCAGACGGTCGTAGACGATAACATCGGCTTGTGCCAGACGCTCAAGCCCCTTTCTTGAAATCAGGCCAGGGTCACCCGGTCCAGCCCCAACTAGATAGACTTTGCCTATTTTCACTTGAGCCTTACCTCAGCGATAAACTCAGACGCCCCCGTTTCCAGCATCCTTTGCGCCAGCCGTATCCCCAGCTTTTCCGGGAACAGGGTACTGCCTTTCTCGGCAGCACGCAGTATCTCCCTCCCGCTGGCATCAGCCACCATCCCCTCAAGCTTCAAAGTATCACTATTTACAGTCCCCAGAGCGGCAATGGGAGCGCGGCAACCACCACCCAAGGCACTGAGGAAAGCCCGCTCAGCCGTGATACTCTGCCAGGTTGGCAGATGATTAAGTGGGGAGATTAGTCCAGCTATCTCCTCATCGCCAAGTCGTGTCTCTATCACTAGCGCCCCCTGTCCTACTGCTGGCACAAAATGCTCCAGAGGCAGGTACTCGCTTATCTTATCTTGCCACCCGAGGCGTATCATTGCAGCGGCGGCAAGTATCACACCGTCAAGCTCACCTGAGGAAACTTTCCGCAGGCGAGTATCAACATTTCCCCTTATGCTACATGCCTTGAGGTCAGAGCGATATTGAGTAAGCTGAGCAGCACGCCGTAAACTACCGGTGCCTATTCTGGCACCGGAGGGAAGCTCATTAAGTCTCCCTGATTTGGATATCAGGACATCACTGGGGTCAAGCCTCTCGGTCACTGCCAAAAGACACAACCCCTGAGGGATTTCGGTAGGCACATCCTTGAGGCTGTGCACTGCCAGATCAATCCTGCTATCAAGCAGGGCTTCCTCCAGTTCCTTGACAAATATACCTATCCCTTCCATGTGGTCAAGCTGAGCATGACGGTCACGGTCGCCCTTGGTTACTACTTGGCTGATGCCAAGCTCAACCTGGGGATTTATCTTTCTAATCTCAGCCACCACTAACTCGGCCTGAATGAGGGCAAGCTTGCTGCCCCGAGAGCCGACCACGATTTTTGTTCTCACTCTCTCCTCTCCATGTCTAATTGAAAAAGCTGGCGCACTATTTCAGCGTAATTCTCGTTATTATTTGCTTTTCCTTTAAGATACTGGATGGGCTCCTGTAGGATTTTGGTTGCAATTGACTTGGTCATAGCATCCAAGCTATCCCGCTCTTCATCAGACAGTGGACGCAACTTCTTTAAGGTCTTGTTTAGTTGCGAATGGCGTATGTCTTCAGCCTTTCTCATCAGGGTACCGAGTACCGGTCTAACCTCAAAAGCCTGCCGCCAGGAGGCAAACTTAGCCACCTCAGCTGCGATAATTTCCCCAGCTTTCTGAACCTCCCCTTCTCGCTGCCGGCGGTTTGCATCAGAAATCTGGGTAAGGTCATCGATATTGTACAGAAAAACATTATTTATTTGCTCTACCGCCGGCTCCACATTCCGGGGGACAGCAATATCAATTATCACCATGGGAAGCTCAGGGCGGTTCCTCATTGCTGCCTCCACATGGCGAACATTCACTATCCAATGTGGTGTGTCGGCACAGGTGACAACTATGTTGCAGGTGTTCAATTCCTCCACTAGGTTATTCAGGTCTATAGGTATACCACCCAGTGTTGCTGCTAGAGTTGACGCCCTTTCCTGAGTGCGGCTGGCAACGAGTATCTGTGGCGTCCCTCTATCCCTAGCGGCCTTAGCCACCAGTCTCCCCGCTTCGCCGGCACCGATGATAAGCATCTTGCAATTACTGAGGTCACCGACAACCCTGGATGCCAGGTCCACTGCCACCGAGCTGACAGAAAGGGCACTCTTGCTGATTCCCGTTTCCTCACGAACCCGTCTCCCGATTCGAATTGCACTCTGGAAAACGTGGCGTAGCAGCAGATTCACCATTCCTGCCTCCTTAGCAGTTTCCAGCGCCTGCCGTACCTGACCCAGAATCTCAAATTCGCCAACTACCATTGAGTCAAGACCACAGGCGATGCGGAACAGGTGCTCAACCGCTTCCTCATTCTTGGAAAAATAAGCACATTGGAGCAAGTCAGTCTCAGAGATATCAAAGTGAGCCTTCAAGAAATTGAGGCTTGCCTCCTCGGCGTAGCGGCTATCACTGTTGGCAGTATAGACTTCTGTGCGGTTACAGGTGGATAGGATTATGCCGTGGGGAATATAGGCACGGAGCAGTGGCAGAGCATCATGAAGCTTGCCCATCCTCACCACCGCTTTCTCACGAATAGCGATTGGTGCTGTCCGGTGATTTATCCCCATCAAACTAACCTGCATAAAACCTACCTAAACAATTATTTTTGCTGTTTTTTCAAATTGGTGAGAAGGAGGGCCCTGGCCCTTTCACTCTCTCCGCTATGTAGTAGCTCAAGAAGCAAGTCAAGGTCAAGCGCTTCTTGCCAGTCATCACCATCTACTTGGATTCTCTGCCGTTTCGCTTCAGCGCGTACCTCACCAATCAGATTAGTCAGAGAAGCATATTCATTGCCAAGGTCTTTTTCCAGTCTGGTTCGGATTTTCCGTGCTAAGGCCGGGCTCTTGCCGGCGGTAGAGATGGCAACAGTGACATCTCCCCGGCGCAGGTACGAGGGAATGATGAAATCGGAATTCTCGGCATCATCTACCACATTGACCAGAGCCGCATTCCTTTTAGCTTCTTCCGCTACCTTTCGGTTAACATCGCTATTATCGGTTACAGCTATAACGACAAAGGCACCTCTTAAGTCACCTGACTGGTATTCCCTGTTGAGGGCACGTACTTCCCTGCTCTCGGCGAGCCGACGTAGCTCAAGGCAGAGGTCAGGACTAATTACCTCAATATCAGCGCCACACTCGATGAGTGTCCTCACCTTGCGCAGGGCAACCTGACCACCACCGACCACCACACACCTCCTGCCGCTGATGTTCAGAAAAATCGGGTAGTAAGAAGCTAGTCGGTTTCTTCTTTTCATACTGCGTATTCGACTCTCGTCTTTTTTAATTCTTTGGTACTATATAGCAGTACATAGTCCCTAAGGCCGGTTTCGTTAGAGACTTTGTCTGCCAGTACTTGACAGACTTCTCTGGAGTGACCGTGAATCATGGCGAAAAGATTATATGGCCACCAGGGGTTGGTCTTTCTCTCGTAGCAGTGACTAACCTCGCGTAGCGAGGCCAACTTCCGGCCGGCAGTATCTACCTTATCTGGAGGCGCTATCCAGCAAGCCATTGCGTTGGCTTTGAAACCAGCTTTACGGTGGTTAACTAGGGCACCAAAGCGCCGCATAATACTGCGCTGCAAAAGCGATTGACACTGTGCCAAGAAATTCTCCTCATCCATACCTAGTCGTGCTGCCATGGCAGTAAACGGTGCTGGAATTAGGGGTAGGTCCTGTTGTAGCTCGTTGATTACCAACCTATCTGTCGGGGATAACTCAGCTCCCTGAGGAAGAACCCTGCCCGGCTGTACCACGGTATCCACTGTTGTCTGCCTATCTCTATCCATAGCAAAATAGGCACCTATCTTGAACAACTTTATCGCGGGCAGAGCAAAGACGACTTCAGCATCAATAGGACCGGCTAGCTGTTTCAGCTCAGTCTCCATGTCAGCAGTGGGAGGAATAGCTAGGGTGAACCAGAGATTGAAATGATGTTCGCGTTCGTAGCCATGACTGATTCCTGGGTGTCGCTTAATAACTTGTGCCGCCTTCTCTAACTGATTCTCCGCTACTCTCATCGCCACTAGCGTGACCTTATAGCCGAGACTTCTGGCATCAAACACCGGGCTTATCTGGCGAATGATGTCTTTTGCTTTTAATTGCCCGATACGCTGAATGACATCATCTCTATCAATACCTAGTTTCAGTCCCAGTCCACTATATGGTCTCGGCTGCAACGGAAATTCCGTTTGCACAAGGTTAAGAAGCTTTTTGTCAATACTGTCCAGAGGCATTTTAATCTTCCACTCTACTTAGATGTTTTCGCCATCCTATCGGTTCATATACGCAGTAGGGCTCAGCCTCAAGGTAATCTCCGGTAGCTTCATAAGCCCGGGCCCGGCAGCCGCCACATATCCTTTTATATTCACAGACACCGCATTTTCCCTTCAGATTAGAGATGTCTCTTAATTGGCGAAACAATGATGAATTAGCCCAGATCTGGCTAAAGCTTTCCTCTCTGATGTCACCAGCTTCAATATCAAGATAGCCACATCCTTTCACCTTACCCTGATGGGAAATAAAGCAGAAGTCAATACCTGCCAGACAACCGCGGGTGATAGTAGCCGTGGGGTTGTGACTGGCAGAAGGTTCCGGATATAATCCCTGGCTTTGCTTTTGTCTTTGTTTAACTACTCGCAGGTAATGAGGAGCATCGGTTGGCTTGAAAAACATCCTTTCTCCTAACTCTACCTGCTTATCATATATCCAGTTCAGAGTTTCCTCATATTGCTCTGGTGGTAGCTCCACCGATTCCAGCCCCTTCCCCCGACCGGTAGGCACCAGCATAAACGGGTGAAAGGCAACAGCTCCCACCTTGAGAGCTAGTGCCAGAAGTTCTTCCAGATAAGCCACATTTAGCTTGGTGATGGTGCTGTTAATCTGGACCTCAATGCCTGCTTTTCGGGCGTTAACGATGCCCGCCGTAACCGCAGCAAAGGCACCTGCCTGACCACGAAAATTATCTTGAAGCGAAGCCACCGGGAAGTCCAGACTTATCCCCAGGCGTGATATGGGGACATCTTTGAGTTTAGCTGCTACTTCTTTAGTGATAAGGGTGCCGTTAGTGCCCATGACCACCCTCAATCCTTTATTTACGGCATATTTAGCGATTTGGAGGACATCTTGGCGGATAAGCGGCTCGCCCCCGGTCAGGATGATAATTGGCTTACATACTTCCAGTATCTGGTTGATGAGATTGAAGCACTCCTCAGTGGATAGCTCACCGCTATATTGGTCGTTGCTTGCCGAACCGCGGCAATGGGCACAAAACAGGTTGCAGCTCCGGGTTAGTTCCCAGGCTACTAGCTGCAACCTCGACGTAATGACATCTCCTTGCTTTGCACTACTTACCATCTCTGTTGTCATTGGGCTATTCCAATCTCCTCATCGCTTAAATAACACGCCGGGTCTTCTGCCCAGACATTGCCAAACACTGCCTCGGCACGTACTCGCAGGTTGCCGTTACAGAGGTCAAGATACTGGCAGCGGGCACAGCGCCCGTTAAGTAGCTTCTTGCGGTTTCTCAATCCTTGGAGCAGCGGCTCGGAGGTATCCGTCCATATGTCAGCGAATTTTCTGCGATGAACGTTACCTAATGAGTAGTGCCACCAGAACTGGTCAGGATGGACATCCCCCTGGTCATCAACAGCGCCTATCCTGATACCTGAGTTATTGCCGCCGTTTATCCTGAGTAACTCCAGAACTTTGTTAGCACGCTGCGCGTCATGCTCTCTCAGCTTAAGATAGAGATAAACACCGTCGGCATGATTTCCTACGGTGAGGATTTCCTTTTGCAGGCCACGCCTGTGGAAGTCTAGAGTACGCTCACAAATAATGTCTACTACTGACCTGGTTTGAGAGTGAGTAATATCCTCCTCTCTCAGGCTACCACCCCGACCCGAATAGGCAAGGTGGTAAAAACAGGCTCGGTCTACGCCTTCATCCTCTACGAGCTGGAAAATAGCCGGGATTTCCGCATAGTTGAAGCGGGTTATAGTCAGCCGCAGCGAAACTCGCAGGCCCAGAGCAACGCAGTTTCTAATGCCCTTAAGGGCTGCTTGGTAAGCACCGCTTCGACCGCGAAAATGGTCATTGTTTGCCCCGATGCCATCAAGGCTTATACCTACCTCAGCAAAGCTAACACTATTGATTTTCTTGGCTACTTCATCGGTGATTAGGGTGCCATTAGTGGAAAGAGCCACTCTTATTCCCTTTTTCTTCGCCAGATTCGCCAGCAGAAACAAGTCTTTGCGGAGCAATGGCTCACCCCCGGAGAACAAGAGCACAGGCACACCAAAATCAGCTAGGTCATAGATGAAATCCCTTCCAGCCGACGTATCCATTTCTCCCGGGGATTTCTGAACATTGGCGCTGGCATAACAGTGGAGGCAACTTAAGTTGCACTGCCGGGTGCAATTCCAGACCACGACTGGCCGTTGGTTTCCCTGAGCTGCTTTATTTGCACCTGTGGAATGTTGTTCTCCGTAGCGGAGACTGTCCCCCAGACTAACAGTGTCACATAGCAGGCGAGAGATAGATATCACTAGGGAGTGCCTCCTTTACTCTCGCTTTGAGATGAGTTCTGATATTGCTGGTGTGCTGCCACCAGCGCCACCAGAGCTTCATCCATAACGTGGGCTACCAGTGGTATTGCCTCTACGACACGCCCAGCAACTGCTCCCCTTTTCTTCAACAGATGAGTAGCTGCGTTCATAATTGGGTCACGATGCAGAATGAAGGCCTCTACCGAGTCGTTAAGTGGCAGCCCGAGTCTAGCCAGTGTTTCGCCAAAGTCATGGCCCACATTTTGAGCGAGTTTGTTCGTCTCCTCTCGCTTAGAAGGCTCGTTGACGTATCTGATAATCAGGTTGAGTATGCGCCGGCCGAGGTCAGCCAGATGCTCCCGTGACTGCTCGCTGAGCTTGCCATACCACGGAGTGGTTTTGAGGGACGCCTGAGCAAGTTCTCGGTGAATATAGGTGGTCTCTTGCAACTCGATAACCAGGTCTTTTATACCGAGCATCTTC
>Ga0209991_10000620_pt1 | contig 15626 bp, 8 predicted proteins | sample ChitaG_FD_183167 | JGI IMG/M metagenome (GOLD analysis project Ga0209991, IMG submission 183167) | Deep subsurface microbial communities from South Pacific Ocean to uncover new lineages of life (NeLLi) - Chile_00310 metaG (SPAdes)... | ecosystem: Environmental > Aquatic > Marine > Oceanic >...
GGTATGTGGGACTAAGATGTTTAGGATTGGCAAGAGTTAAAGCTCCTATTAGGAATTACAAAAAGGCTGGATATTCCTCACATATAAATATCCGGCCTTTTTGTTTGCCCATTACACATTGTGGACTCTTGTTACCTAAGATAATATGCGGTTTCACCCAATTTCTTGTTAGTGCACCTAATACGTCCTTCATCTTTTGCCTTCCTTAAGCACTTGCTCCAATTTATGAACTGCACTCCGGTGATCAAATTTCCTTGCTAATGCCAAGGCATTATTGCCAATCTTTTTCCTTAGCCTGACATCTCTTAGAAGCATAACGACATACTTAGAAAAAACGTCATAGTCGTCAGCTACAAACAGGTCCCTTCCATTCCTTGGATTCATTCCAAAAGTAGCCAGTGAAGTAGCAACGACTGGCAACCCACAAGCCATGGCTTCCAAGAGCTTACCTCTAAAACCAGAGCCTAACTCAATTGGCGCCACAAAGACATCACTATTCCAATAAAACCACCGCACATTTTCGTTGTCCCCTCCTTCTTGGACTATTACATTCTCACGTCGTAAATTAAGAAGTTCCTTAGGTGGATTGAACCCAATTGCGTAGAATCGTGCATTTGGAACTTCTACCAGGATTCTATTCCAACAGTGATTGATGAAGTTTTTCATAGCATCTACATTGGGGTAATGCTCAAAATTGCCTAGGTACAGGATATTTTTAGTATTTCTATTCCAGGACTTCTCCGTAGGCGAAGTGAAGAATTTTGTGTCAACTCCATGAGGCACTACCCGGATCTTCTTTTTCAAGCTGAGGGCGTAATTCATTAGGATCTCGGCATCCTCTTTGGTCAAAGTCAAGATCTTATCAGCGGTGGCATACATCTTAAACTCGTAATTAAATATCTCTTGTATTGTATTTTCACTAATATCCTCTCCTTTTTTGGCTCGCAGTTCAAACGCCTTTGTATAACATTCATGCACCGAAATCATGGTCGTGGTATCTGTGGGAATAAGGCCATGATTTGCCTCCAAGTATTGTCCCATCATCGAATATTCAGCAACAATGGCGTCAAAATGTTTCTCCTTCAAAGCTAGCCTGAATGCGTCTTCAAGACCTTGGCAAAACCCTCCGTCTCCGGTCAAAAAGAATCTGGGTCTATTCAATCTTTTATAAAGAGCTTCCACTTCATCGTAAGGTCTCTCCTTAATTGCATTAATCCGAACAATCTTCTCACAGAAAGGCTCAAGACTTTTATCCTTTCGATCTTCAACGGTATAGGCTGGAGCAATTAGCGTTATCCTATGCCCCATTAAATACAGGTTCTTAATTCTATGATAGATAAGGATAGGCCCACCTATGACATCCGCTCTAGGTAGCAACTTAGTCAGGAACAGTAAGTCTAGACTCACTTAATCCCTCCTTGAATGATTTCCATTATTCTCAACCGAACTTCTCTTTTACTTGTATATTCCATTAATTCCTGCCAACTTTTCTGCAATTGGCACAGGCTTTGAAAGGGGTCACGTTCTAGCATAGCATGAGTCTTGGCAAGGGCAATATTGTTTAATGCCTCTTCGCTACTTCGTCTGTCACCTTGAGCAAGATACTTTTTAGATAACAATTGGCACGACGTTTCAATCTTCTCTTCAAGGTCCCCTTTCAAGAAACAGCCGGGATAGGGGTCAAAGTCCTCAGGATAAACCTTAGTCATACCCCTTACTTCCTTTTGATTCTCAATCTTCGCTTTCTCATAGATAAAACGATAGATATCCTGCCTCAACTGCAACCAGGCAGGATGTGTCTTTGGTGGTGGCAGGTGCCGGATAGATAGCTGATTATCCAAGAGGAAGGTAAAGCCAAACATCCTGGCATTTATTAAGAAGTCTATATCTTCTCCTCTCAGGACCTTAGGGTCAAATGGCACGACACTAAAAAGATTCCGATGAATAATCATGTTGCCACCAAATACAAAAGGAGTCTCTTTCAACCTCGGCTCAGTTCCAATGACCTTATCAAAGGCTTCATTCATGCTGTCATACTGTCCCCAATTCTTCATCCAAGGGTGAGACGCCTTTTTAAGGCGGTAATCTCCGCTTGGTTGAAGGTAATATCCAGCTACCGCATTGATTGTTCTTCCCTCAATATTCTTACCGATAAATTCTTTTGCTTTCGACATAAATTCTGGGTCTTCAAATACCTCGTCATCATCAATAAGGACGGTTGCTTCTGAGCCGAAGATGTGTGGAATGAACAGGCATAGATTTCGTATATTGGAATATCCTCTGAGTTTAAGAAGTTCACCATGCTCCTTTCTGCCCTGACTAATCAATAGCTCATGAACCTGCTTCAGATGGGAAGGCCCAAATAGCGATACTTCAACTCCTATTGTTCCCGAGGCCGATTTGATGGTGTTGGCTACTTTCTCTTCAACTTGGGTTTCAATGTCTTCTGCGGTGGCAACGGCAATTATCACCAGTTGAAAATCTGTGTCTCTCAGTATCTTGATACTTTGTATAGCTCTGATTAATGTACCTTCGTTATCTAAAGGAGTAGGGTGGTCATAGATGGTATCCCATCTCTGCCATCCGACCTTGCTCTCTCTTGCCCAATAGGATGGAATTACCATTGTAAATTTCAAGGACTCTTTTCCCTTCCGCCTTCCCCTCTATCTGTTTGAGTAGGGAGGTATAGTTGGATACAGCTACACTATGTATGTATTAACCCAGGTTAGGCTAGTCGACTTTGCCTTATCGAATTCTAGCATCTGCGGTGGTGAGTGTTCAATGCGACGCGGAGTGCCTCGGACCCATCAAAAGGGAAGAATCTTGGCCTGCCCTCATGAGATATTAAACAAATCGCTAGAAAGTGCAATAGGCTGACAAAACGGCCTTTTGTCTAATGAAATACGGCCTGGACTTCCGTTCGACTAGATAACGTTTAGATGGATCTCATCCCAGCCTAATCAAATACATGATATAATAGATACTATGCCGGTAAAAGTATTACGTCATTTCTTGTACCTAGATGTTGAGTTAGTAGGTGCCTTCCTTGAGCAACTGGAAGGTGGGAAAGTCCGCGTTACTGAGACCACCAAAGAAAGTGGGAAATACGTGCAGGGTGGCCTAAACATTGCCTTAATGCAGCTTGGAGGTGGCGGTACAGGTACGACCAGCTATAAGGAGACAAAAACTGTATATTATGACCTCTATAATCGATTGGAGAATGCCCTTCGAAATACGAAAAAGCTAGTCGATCTATCAACTCCCCTTAAGAAACTAAATGAGGTTAGGGAAAACCAATCCTTTCTTTTACATGGAAAACTTACCTTCAGTCCAGTCTGGTCAAGTTGGAAGTCCACAGGCTATGTCCTTAGCAAGATAAATGAGTGGTTAGCACAATTACAGGCGTCTGAACAAGAACAACTACCAATGTCCCAGGATCAAGGACTTATAGATGCCACTCGAAGCTTGATTATGCCAAATAACAGACCTGTAATATTTATAGCGCCCCCACAAATAACACAAGTATTACCCACATTGCCAGATGAGCCTCCAGAACAACTTCGCACAATGATAAAGCCAGAACAGGTAAACATCAGCTTGGATGTACCAGACAAGAAATTAAGACTGGTAGGTTCAGGATTCTTAGAGAACTTCGCTAAAGAACGAATTACCGAACTATCCAATGGTACCAAGGAACTTCATGCCCACATGATGGGCCTTACTACCGAATTAAGCGCCAGGAGTATACATTTTACTCCAATAGCAATATTCCTAGTTATCTGACCTCTAGACTAGTGATTTTAATGCCCCATCTACCACGCTTCTAATATAGCCTAATCAATTATCCCCCAAGTAACAGGGTACTTGAATTCTTTTTATTACATAGATTGGATCCTAACGATCCACTGCCTCAAGAGCTCTACTTGCATAATGACTGCCTAAATCCATCACCCGCTCAAATACGTCCATTGCACGAGATTTTAGCTTCAGGGTACCGCTATAAGTATGAATTGAAACTGCAAGATTCACGAGGTCATCATCTAACAAAGCAGTGGCTTTCTGAATATCTACAATGTCTTTACCTAGTTCCAATTGTATTCTTTCCGCAATAGTTAGGGCCATTCCCGGATGCTCAAGCTGAATACGTTCAGCATATTTCATGCAATCGCGTGTAGCATCAACCAAAGATCGCGAATGAAGAAAACTTTGGACAAAATACTTAATTGGTTTCACAGGTAATGGGAGGTATTCAAACACCTCCCCAACTTTCTCACGCACGTTCTTATCTGGATCATTCATTAACTTCCTAAGCCCAGTCAAACATTTCTGTAATAAGTCGGGGGAGTCAACATTTCTAGCAAGGACCTTAGCAACACCCTGCCTCAAGGCTACGTCCCCTCGCAAACAACGAGAGTACAAATACCTACCGTGAGGTGTAACTAGATAAGCTATGGCTGCAAGTCTACCAGCAGCTTCTCTTGACTTCTCCAAATCGCTATCAATAAGCGACTCAACATGCTTTAGCATCTCGTGAACACTTTGTCCCATAGCGTAATGAATGAAATTATGTGAAACGTGACATGCAAGGAGTTCAGGCCTACCCTCCACCGCACTATTGAAAATGTTGATAATTCGGTTAGCATCCAAGCGAAGGGCAAACGGTAGAAGCTCTATTAGGCAAGAACGTACAGCCGATGAAGGATCACTAGAAAACTGTTCAAGTGTAGCCAATAGTGTCTCAATATCGTTAGGAGAAGACTTCAGTGCGCATTTCATATATACCCTGACTGCACTCCCACGCGCGGTGTTAATTCCATTAGACAGAGGATCTCCATCATAGTAATACTTCCCATTATCAGCTTCTAACTGCCACGCTTCATGGTCTGGGTCGACGGAAGAAAGAGCAATATTACGAGTAATCTCAATCAAACTGTCAGGTACATTATCATTGATACGTTTCTCTATAGTATTGCAGATGGATTTTTGAATAAGTACATCGGCTGGACGTTGATTGTATGAACATTCACAGGTATCGAAAACCGTATCGGAAGATATGGCAGAGTCAGCCAATCCGTTAAGAATTGCATCGAAATAATGTGAGGATATATTTTGGTCGAACCGTTTAAGTAATTGAACAAACCTCTCCGGCTGGGCCTTCACTACGTCTTGGAATGCTCGTGAAAGCTCTATGACGCCTCCCTTCAGTATTTCCTCTCTCGGTTTACCCCACTCCGTTTCATCATTATACTTACGCATAGCCTTCAACCAATCATCATCACTCAACAGACGAGTTCTGTCCCTGGGAACGGGGGAAGTCACTGCTGTAAACTCAATATCCTTAGCTTCTGGTGGCTTGTAGTCTTTAAACTTTCGTTGAAGTTCGCGTCGTGTCTTCTGGCCTTCAGTTGTCAGAAGTGAATCTGGTACTTCCCAAAGCAACTCAAACTGGTCAGAACCTCTGAAGCGTCTATTTTCGGGCTTGGTTTCCCATTCTGGATAATAAGAGAGAATAGCCTTTTCAAGCTGTACCCTTTCTTCGGAATTCAGGTGAGGGAAAATGGCGCCGATTAATTTCCTTGAAATGAGAGTTGTTGAAGCCAGATCACCTATTTGAAAATGTAGTTCATCTTTCAACAAATAGTAAAATGCCCAAGTGGCATATTTACCAGCTTGTTCGGCGAGAACCTGAACAAGAATATTATGTAGTACCAAATATCGTGATCCTTCGATTCTTTTAGCGAATACAAGAAACTGCTCCTTATCAGTCTTTGCTAATTGTGAAAGTGATTGCCGGATTCCCTGAATGATAGCTGAATCAGGGCTATTGAAGTCGTGTAAAGAAGGGGATGAGAAAACTTCGTCTCTGAGCCAGCCTGTAGGAGTAAAACGCCAGGTTAATTTAGGTAATACATCCTCTAGCCAGGGATGCAATATTTCCAGGAGTGTGCTTGGACACGAAGAAGAAGCTTGTTTAATTAGCTCTTCTATCCACAACAATCGAGCTGGAAGAAGTCTCTGTGCATAGTTCTGAAATTCACGTAGATGGTCTACGTATGACAAAAATCCGTTCTTATCAGTAGATGCGGGTGGATGAGGAAACTCCTCAGCGGTGGGAGGCTTATCTAACTTAAGCCACTGATCACGCAGACGCTTCAAGATGACCTTTAAGATCTGGCAACTAAGAGTATGATTTACCTTTGCAATGTTGTATAGAGCCAACTCCAGCGTATCCCAAGGGCCTTGTCCATTCTCGCAAAGCCAAATAAGACATTTCTCTGCCTCTTTACTCTGCCACGCTTTATAACTATTCAGACACCAGGTAATCCTAGCCCTCCATCTATCTGAGATGGCTAATTTATTAATAAAGAGACTGTACATCTCATTGGCACGGCCTTCCTGCACAGAACGGAGAAACGGAAGAAGTTCTTCGTCAAGAGATTGATCTTGGAGCTTAAGTAGCGACGTTAGTTCTGGGTGAATAACGTCGAACCATTCCTCATTACCGTGTGAACCAAGAAGAAAAAGATGTCTATCAATAGGGAATTGTAGGCATTTCAAACCAATTGCTTTCTCTCGCTGATCTAGGTTTGTCTGCTGCCCAAAAACTGCGAATACGAGGTGGCGTAAGTGGGACCGTATAGGTGGTCCGAAAATACGCACGCCGACCTCATATAGAACTCGCCTCTTGATGTTTAGGTTCCTCCTAAGTTGTCGCAACCACTCTTTTCTCTGTCCTCTGTCCATTAAAGATTCAAGCTCAGAAAAATAGCGTTTTCGGTCGCTGGCACGTAGATAGGTAAGTACTTGTACGATTTGCGGTCGAACAAAAAATCCTTGGTCTACTTTCAGAATGTCTTCAGCAAGCGATGTGCTTTGTAGGACGAAACGACGAGCGTAACAATAATCAAAGAAAGATTGATGAAAGAACATCAATGAATTGGATTCTTGTAGAAGGACACCTTCACTCTCCAGATATGTTCTAACTCCTGGTAAATCGTCCAATATAGTCACAGGTTGTTGTAAGTCATGGCTTCGATGCATGGCATCGGCTAAACGATTTATTGCATATTGTAACTGACCAGACGAAATTGAAGATGTACGTGGACTTAATATCTTAGTATCCCACAGACTATCGTATAAATCTTGAATCGTGCTAACTGGGCTACGGGGAGTGCCCCTTCTGTTGACTTCGATTACTACGCTAGCGAATGTTCCTAAATGGTGAGGATTAGTTAGAAGAGCTTGTTCGCGTTTCGTAAGATCTTCCCACGCGATACTAAGGCGGTCAAGCACTTGTTGAATCTGATTTTTATCGAGAGGCTCTATGCTGAACTCATCGGTCGAATGAATTTGTTTGAGTATAGGATCGAATCTCCGGTCGAAGGCTCGACATGATACAACTACACGCACATTTGGTATAGAAATCGCTCTACCTATCAAATCGATTATCGTGTTAAGGCACTCTTGATTTCTAGAGAAGGTCAAAGATAGGGCATCCAATTGGTCAATAATCAATACAGCTATAGTGTTTTTAGCAGCTGCAGCAAGCAGTGATTCAGGCGACGCTGGCAAACCGAGCTGATCTTTCAGTGTTGCTGCATTGGTAACACCTGCTAAACTGTCAGCCTTTATGGCTAACACAGATACATCTTGGTTCTCTAGCCGCTCAAGCAAGTCGTGTAAGATAACCGATTTACCAGTGCCTGCGATATCAAGTAAAAAGGCAACAGAATGTTCTCTTGTAGTCGTTTTAATCCATTGTTCAAGCTTTTCTGTCTCCCCTCGGGGTATATGAACGCCGACTATATCGGATTTATATACTCTTAATGACCCAGAAGCCTGCCGAAGGATTGTGGCTATATCTTCAGTTAAGGATATCGGTAACCTAAAAAGTCTCTTTTCATCAAGGTGCTTCTCTAACAGATCCTTTGAAAGAAGAGAACCAGCCGTTTTTTCAATTAAATCCTTTAACACTAGGGCGAACTTTTCAGGATCACTATAACGACCGCCCGCATAATCCAAGATGCGTGTTTGCATCTGTGCTTCAGTTAATAGGATGAAATCTACGGCTTTCATTAGTAGCCATATATCTTGCAGATTGATTCCCAGCTTATAAATAATTTGCTGAGAATCGTTCTGCATTTGCTCATTCAGTGTTTGCTCAAACTCTTGTGGCGAGATAGATTGCCTAGCTTGTTCAGCAAGATTCTTTAGATTCGGGGCCGGAATATCTGATACGAAAAACAGATTGCATTCAGGCTCCATATAATGCTGTTTCCAGAATTGTTGCAACACGCTTTCGTTAATCAATCTATTGATTGTCCAAGAAGCATCCTTTGAGTTGTGTTTAACTTGGAAGAATGACTTTTTTTCACCTGCATCTAAAACCGAATAGTCATCTACAAAGACTTTTTGAGGTAACTGGTCAGAAGACAATGCGGAAGTGGGGGGTAGATATCGAACCGCGGTAAGGTGTCCTTCTAAAAGGTCAGGCATCTTATAGACACCAAACTGCACCTCGTATCTAACACCTTTTAATGTTGATATGCCACCATGTTGGGACATCTTTGTAGCTATGCCTCCAAATCGGAATATAACACTGTGGTTACATTATATCAATCAGTATGTTCGAAATACACGTTTCATTGCCTTTTAATGCGATCCGCTATCCGGTCCTCTGCTATCTTACGAACTCTAGACGCCTTCCATCTTTCTCTTGAACAAAAACTCTACCTCTGGGGGGAAAAGGATGCAATTGCTTCCTCTGATATAACAAAAGCCCCTTTTGTTAAGCGGTGAACGAAACGCCCTTCCGTTTGACGGCTCGTAGCCTCAGGGGATAATGTTGAGTCGGTATCTCTGATTTATTTCTGCCAAAAGCTCTTCAAACCCTTCTCTGTCAATCTCATGTAACGTCATTAGCAAAGACTCTCTGTGTAACGTCTGTACCAGAAGGTCTTTCGGCACATTTACCCCATGCGCTCTGAGTGGCTGAATGTTCGCCTTGTGCTTGAATCTCCACCAGTCGGAATTCCGATCATCGCGAAAAGGCTCGTCTACTAGAGCAACTCCATAGATATGTACTTCCCTATAGTGGATTGGTGCGTACCCTTGGCATAGTAGAACTTTATCACCAATACCGATGTTTATGAATTTTGTGATCGTATTTGCAGCGATTATTGCCTCTCTCTCAGAATATCTATATGACCTCATTAGAGAGTCTAGTAGTTCTTCATGGCTCACCTCATCTGGATTGACATTGATGTCATTCCAACCTATTGCAATGACACCGTCACTCAAGAATCGGTTCCAGTAGTCGCGACCGCCTCGACCTTCCCTAGTTTTAAGGGCCCAGTATCTGATTGTGCTTTCTGCACGCATTGTTTCTGCCTCCTATTACGTCATAAGGTTCCGCACCAATTATAACCTTCCGTTAGAGCAATTTCTAGATAAGAAATGAAATCAGACTGCGTTACATTGGTCACTAGCACGATGTGAGATCAAGCTACCGGAGGGTCTTCGCACAACTATCAACCAATAGCAGCTAAACGAAAAAACGCTAAAGGGTTGAACGAGGTAACAATAGTCAGTTATGTGCAATGGTAATTCGGCACATCATATCGAATGGTATAAAGTGCAATTAAAATTAAGTGTAGCTACTTTCAATATGACTCTTCTTATACTACAATGAAAGTAGCAGCATTTAAACTAGAAAAATTCAGAGTGGTGACATGAAACCGGAGGAGAAGGCACGGCAAAGAATTGACCAGCTTTTAGGTGAGGCAGGCTGGACTATTCAAGATGTGCATGAGTTAAATCTTGGGGCTGCTCTAGGGGTGGCTGTCCGTGAGTTCCCCTTGGAATCTGGTAGCGCTGATTACCTCCTATTTGTAGATAGAAAAGCTGCTGGAGTCGTGGAGGCAAAGCCAGAAGGCACCACGCTAAGCGGCGTGGCTGACCAATCTGGAAAATATATTGCAGGTCTTCCTAAAAACCTTCCTAATGTTGGGGAACCTCTTCCTTTTGCCTACGAAAGCACGGGCATAGAGACCTTCTTCAGGGATTTGAGAGACCCTGACCACCGTTCTCGGAGGGTATTTGCTTTTCACAAGCCGGAAACACTTTACGAATGGTCATCACAGGGAGACACACTTAGAGAAAGACTCAGAAAGATACCCCCGCTTATCACCGATGGTTTAAGGGATTGCCAAATACAAGCTATTAAAAATCTGGAAAGCTCCTTTGCTGATGCAAGGCCAAGGGCACTCATACAGATGGCGACTGGCAGCGGTAAGACATATGCCGCTGTTAGTTTCATCTATCGCCTTGTTAAATTCGCGAATGCACGAAGGGTGCTCTTTTTGGTTGACAGAAGCAATCTGGGGCGCCAGACACTGAAGGAATTCCAGCAGTACATAACCCCCGATGATGGTAGAAAGTTCACCGAGCTCTACAATATTCAGCGCCTCACTTCCAACACACTTGACCCGGTTAGCCGTGTCTGCATTACCACTATCCAAAGGCTCTACTCTATGCTCAAGGGAGAGCCAGAACTTGACGCCGAAATTGAAGAGCAATCCGTTTTTGATACCTTACCACAAGATGTTCAGCCCAAGGAGGTGTCTTACAATCCAATAATTCCGATAGAAAACTTTGATTTCATCGTAACTGACGAGTGCCATCGCTCCATATACAACCTCTGGCGGCAGGTGCTTGAATACTTCGATGCCTTTATCATAGGACTGACGGCAACGCCTTCAAAACAAACCTTCGGCTTCTTCAACCAGAATCTGGTTATGGAATACAGTCACGAACGTGCCGTTGCTGATAATGTGAATGTGGGCTATGAAGTTTATCGGATACAAACCAAGATAACCGAAAGAGGCAGCAAAGTTGAAGCAGGTTTCTATATAGACAAGCGGGATAAGCTTACAAGAAAAACAAGATGGGAATTGCTCGACGAAGAACTGGAGTATGCACCCAGCCAGTTAGACCGATACGTAGTAGCTCCCGACCAAATAAGAACAATTTTCCGAACCTTCAAGGAAAAGCTATTTACTGAGTTATTCCCAGGCAGAACAGAAGTCCCGAAGACCCTAATCTTTGCCAAGGATGATTCACACGCTGAGGACATTGTGCATATTGTCCGAGAAGAATTCGGCAAGGGGAACGAGTTTTGCAAGAAAATAACATATAAGACTACCGGCGAGAAGGCCGAAGATTTGATTGCCAGTTTTCGTAATTCCTACAACCCCCGCATAGCTGTGACGGTGGATATGATTTCAACTGGTACGGATATTAAGCCCCTAGAGTGTCTCCTGTTCATGAGAGACGTGAAATCCAGGGTCTATTTTGAGCAGATGAAGGGGCGTGGTACCAGGACTATCTCTCCCACAGATTTTAATGCGGTTACCCCCGATGCCACTCACAAAACACACTTTATGATAGTGGATGCCGTTGGCGTGTGTGAAAACGATAAAACTGAGTCAAGACCGCTTGAGCGCAAAAGAAGCGTACCTTTTGATAAGCTTATCCTGTCTGTTGCCGTGGGTAACCGGGATGAAGATACACTTACTTCACTGGCTAGCAGGCTTACCGCTATGGATAAGGAGATAGGTGCAGAGGACAGGAAGGAAATTGAAGACACGGCGGGGGGTAAGACTCTGAAGCAATTGGTTAATGGTTTGCTGGATGCCGTGGATGCTGATAAGAAACTGGGAAAGGCGAAGGAGCTTTTCCATACAGAAACGCCAACACAGGAGCAAGTAAGAAGTGCCTCCAAAGAACTGGTGAAAGCCGCCTGCACGCCTTTTGATAATCCAGACTTAAGGAACACAATAATTGAAATCAAGAAAAGGAGTGAGCAGATTATAGACACGGTGAGCAAAGACGCTGTGATTCTGGCTGGGTTTGATGAACGTGCCAAAGAGAAGGCTAGAACCATCGTGAGTACTTTCAAGAGCTTTATTGAAGATAATAAAGACGAGCTCACCGCTTTGCAGATTATCTACGGTAAACCCTATGGCACACGGCGCCTGACATATGAGGAAATCAGGCAACTTGCCGAGACAATAAAGAAGCCACCCTATCAGCTTACACCGGAGCTTGTCTGGCAGGCTTATGAACAACTGGAAAAATCAAAGGTTAAAGGCGCCGGCCCGCAGAAGCTGCTTACTAATATAGTATCTCTTATCCGCTTTGCCATTGGCGCAAGCGATATCCTTGAACCATTCCCTGAGACAGTGAATCGCCGGTTTAGTGGCTGGCTGGCACAGCAGCAGGAAGCCGGGCGAACATTTACACCGGAGCAGAGAGAGTGGCTTGAGATTATAAAAGAGCATATCGCTACCTCGGTAAGCATTAGTGTAGATGACTTTGAGTCTGTGCCTTTTTATGAGAAGGGCGGTGTGGTGAAAGCTAACCGTCTATTTGAACAGCAGTTGGACAATCTCTTGGAAGAATTGAACGAGGCGCTGGTAGCATGATAGACAGGAACAATAGCTTGCCACAATTGCCAAAGGGGTGGGTGTGGACAAAGTTGGTTGATGCCTGTCAATATTTACCGACTGGTGTTGATGAATATAATGGGAGTATTGGGTACTACTCCACTGGCTCAATTACGGCTAACTCCTACGTACCAGATGGAATATACTCCTTCTCTGAACGCCCCTCCAGAGCCAATAGGATGGCCAAGGTAGGGGACATATTCCAAGCACGAATGGCAGGCACAAACAAGGCAGTACTTATCAAAGAAGACTTAGATAAGAAGTTGTTTTCTACTGGATTTATTCAACTTCGGCCATTGGACTGCTGTACCGGGATGTCCTCTTATATTTATTACTATGTGCAATCGGCATATTTTCTTGAGCAAAGAGATACCCTAGCAACAGGCTCAACCCAAGTTGCACTTATAGACGGCTCGGCAGTGCATATTGATTTCCCATTGGCTCCCCTTCCTGAGCAGCGCCGCATCGTCGCCAAGATTGACGAGCTTTTCAGCAAGCTGGATGCTGGCGTGGGGTCGTTAAAACAGGTTAAGGCTCAGTTAAAAGGATACCGCCGGGCGGTTTTGAAGCATGCCTTTGAAGGTAAACTGACAGCAGAATGGCGGGAGGCACATAAGGGAGAAATGGAGCCCGCCTCTGTGCTTCTGGAGCGCATAAAGGAAGAGCGTAAAAAGAGGGGCGGAGGCAACCTTAAAGAAGTACCACCGTTGGATAGTTCAAAATTACCAAAATTACCAGATGGGTGGGCGTGGGCCTTATTAGAGCAACTAAGCTGGGATTCCAGCTATGGTACATCCGCGAAGTGTAACTATAAGTTTGCCGGACCGCCTGTTCTTAGAATCCCAAATATTATTGACAGCCAGATTGATTTGAGCGACCTGAAATACGCTGCAACTAATACCATGTTCAAAAGCGCCAGCCAATTAGCATCCGGCGATTTGCTTGTAATTCGTACAAATGGCAGCAGAAATCTCATTGGTCGCGCAGCGTTAGTGAATCAAACGTATGATAAGCTTCATTATTTTGCATCTTACCTGATTCGCTTTCGATTGGTTAATATTGATTGCTTACCAAACTGGACCAATGTATTATTTGCTAACCCGAGAATCCGTTCTTGGATTGAGAGAGAAGCTGCGACATCGGCTGGGCAGTACAATATTAGTCTAAGCAAATTAAACAGGCTCCCGCTTGAGATTCCACCACTTTCAGAGCAGCATCGTATTCTAGAAGAACTTGAACGTCGTTTTTCTATAGCTGACCAGATTGAAAAGGCTGCAGAGCAAAGTCTCATGCATGCAGAGAGATTACGCCAGAGTATCTTGAAAAGAGCCTTTGAGGGGAAGCTGGTGCCGCAGGACCCAAATGATGAGCCGGCAGAAAAACTGCTGGAGCGAATAAAGGCAGAGAGGGCAAAGAGAGAAGCTGGGAAGAAGGCAATATGGAGGGGCAGGAAAGGGTTAAACACAATACAAGGGAGGCTGATGTAGTATGGCAAAAGAATCAGCTGCAATCGTGCAAAAGCTATGGAACTACTGCAATGTCCTCCGTGACGACGGCGTAAGCTATGGCGACTACGTGGAGCAGCTAACCTATCTCCTATTTTTGAAGATGGCTGACGAGCAGACCAGGCCGCCCTTCAATAAACCCTCTGGTATTCCTCAAGGTCTCGATTGGCAGAGCCTCCTCAAAAAAGACGGCAATGATCTCGAAATCCATTATCGCCATATCCTCGATGCTCTAGGTAAAGAGAAGGGGATGCTGGGTGTCATTTTCAGGAAATCCCAAAACAGGATTCAAGACCCAGCTAAACTAAGGCGACTGATTGAACTCATTAATGACGAAACCTGGGTTGGTTTGGATATTGATGTCAAAGGGGAAATCTACGAGGGGCTCTTACAGAAGAACGCTGAAGACATCAAAAGCGGAGCTGGGCAGTATTTTACCCCCAGGCCCCTCATTAAGGCTATTGTATCGGTTATGAGACCACAGCCAGGAATGACCATTTACGACCCCGCCTGTGGCACGGGGGGCTTTCTTCTGGCAGCACATGATTATATATCAAGAAATTACCAGCTAGATAAGGACCAGAAGACATTTTTAAAACTTGATACATTGAGGGGAAAAGATATCGTTGACAATGTCGTAAGACTATGTGTGATGAACCTTTACCTCCACGGAATCGGTGGAGATGAAAGCCCCATAGAGGTAGGCGATGCACTTGTTTCTGACCCGGGTAACCGCTTTGACATGGTGCTCACCAATCCACCATTTGGCAAGAAGAGCAGCATTACCATTGTTAATAGTGATGGTAAAGCTGACCGGGAATCTCTAATTTACGAGCGCCAGGATTTCTGGGCAACCACATCCAATAAACAGCTAAACTTCGTCCAGCATGTGAAGACTCTAACAAAGATAAATAGGAAAGTTGCCATCGTCGTGCCCGATAACGTCCTATTCGAGGGTGGCGCTGGGGAGACAGTAAGAAGAAAACTACTTCACGAGTGTGATGTTCACACACTTTTAAGATTACCCACTGGCCTATTTTACGCACAGGGTGTTAAGGCGAATGTTCTTTTCTTTGATAGAAAACCAGCCAGCGAGAAACCGTGGACAGAGAAACTCTGGATATATGACTTACGAACTAACATGAATTTTACTCTAAAAACAAGGCCTATGCGGTATGAAGACCTTCAGGACTTTATCAAATGCTACAACCCAGAAAATCGTTTCGACAGAAAAGAGAGTGCGCCATTCAAGGCTTTTACCTATAACGAACTTTTACGCAGGGACAAGGTAAGCCTTGATATACTCTGGCTGAAAGATGAAAGCCTTGAAGATTCGGAAAAGCTTCCAGCACCGGGCATATTAGCGCGAGACATCGCAGAGAACCTCGAATCCGCATTGGAGCAGTTTAACAGTATTTATCAAGATTTGGAAGAGGAATAGACCCCTATAGGGGATAGAGCACTTCATATCACTCTTGCTGAACACAAACCGTCACATTGTTACCGCAAGGGTAACCTGCACTCATTTTACAAGAGGCTCTGTTTTGTGTATCATACAATCGATAGTTGCAGTTTAGGTTATTACAAGCTTCTTAGAATCACTTCAGATTCATCT
>Ga0209991_10000621_pt1 | contig 15625 bp, 12 predicted proteins | sample ChitaG_FD_183167 | JGI IMG/M metagenome (GOLD analysis project Ga0209991, IMG submission 183167) | Deep subsurface microbial communities from South Pacific Ocean to uncover new lineages of life (NeLLi) - Chile_00310 metaG (SPAdes)... | ecosystem: Environmental > Aquatic > Marine > Oceanic >...
TTGTGTCCGGGTAGCCATGATCACCGGCGGCTGTGCGGGCGTTGTCGCCGGTGATCATGGCTACCCGGATGCCCAGGGCGCGCAATGCGGCGATAGCTGCGGCCGAGTCTTCCTTGACGGTGTCGGCAACCGCGACGACGCCTGCGGGGGCACCACCGACTGCGACCAACATCGGGGTGCGACCCGCTTCGGCGAGCCGGTCCATCTCAGCGACCAGTGCCGTGGTGGCGATGTTAGCGGCACTGAGAAGGCGTTGGTTGCCGATCAGGATCTCGCGGCCGTCGACCACTGCCTTGATGCCCATGCCGGTGACAGACTCGAACTCCGAAGTGTCGGCAAGGTCAAGGTTTCGGGCTCGGGCACCGGTGACGATGGCCTGGGCCAAGGGGTGTTCGGAGGATTGTTCGGCCGAGGCGACCAGCCACAACAACTCGTCCTCACCGATGCTGCCGTTGGTGAGGACATCGGTCAGCGCGGGTTCGCCCCGGGTGATAGTGCCGGTCTTGTCCAACACGATCGTGTCGATCTTGTGGGCGGTCTCTAGCGCCTCGGCGGAGCGAATCAATACACCATGCTCGGCGCCTTTACCTGTGGAGACCATGATCGACAACGGTGTGGCCAACCCCAGAGCGCACGGACAGGCGATGATCAGCACCGCGACCGAAGCCACCAACGACAATGTCAGGGCCGGCTGGGGGCCGATGGTGAACCACACGGTGAACGTGACGATCGCGATAGCCATCACTGCCGGCACAAAGTAGGACGACACTAGGTCGGCCAGGCGCTGGATGGGGGCCTTGGAGCCCTGAGCCTGTTCGACCAGCGTGATGATCTGAGCCAACATGGTGTCAGCGCCGACGTTGGTGGCTTCGAAACGGAAGGCGCCGGTCTGGTTGATGGTGGCTCCGATGACGGTGTCGCCGGTTTTCTTGGTCACCGGGATGGACTCACCGGTGACCATGGACTCATCAAGTGAGGAGCGTCCGTCGACGATCACCCCATCGACGGGGACCTTCTCGCCGGGGCGGACGAGGACGATGTCGCCGGGAAGGACATCATCGACGGGGACCTTTACCTCAGCCTCGTCTCGGATGAGGGTGGCGGTCTTGGCTTGCAGGCCGATGAGTTTGCGGATCGCTTCTCCGGTACCGGCTTTGGCGCGCACTTCCAACAGTCGCCCGAGCAGGATCAACGTGATGATGACCCCGACGGCTTCGTAGTAGACGTCGCGAACCGATTCGGGTACTAGCGCGGGGGCCAACGTCACGACCAAGCTGTAGCCGAAGGCGGCGCTGGTGCCGATCGTGATCAGGGTGTTCATGTCGGCAGTGCGATGCCGTAGAGCCAGCCAGCCGCTTCGGTGGACCGGCCAGCCGGAGTAGAACATCACCGGAGCGATCAACGCCAGCTGAAACCACCGGTTCAACAGGAACTCCGGTACCCAGCTGGCACCGAACATGTCCACTGCCATGACCGCCAACACCAGCGGTGCGGAAAGGGCCGCGCCCAGTCCCACTCGTCGTGACAGGTCCCTGATCTCGGCTTGGCGTTCGGCGGATTCGGTGGCCTCGGAATCGGCTGATCCAGGTGCCGCCCGGCGCATCAGCCGGTAGCCGGCGTTCTTGGCCGCCGCCTCAAGCTGGGAGGGCGTGATCTGAGTCGGATCGAAATCGACTGTAGCTCTTTCAGTTCCAGCGCTCACGTCCACCCGGTCCACCCCGGGAAGCGTTCCGAGGGCGGACTCGATGTTCACCACACACGATGCACATGACATGCCCGCGACTCGAAACTCGACTCGTTCGGTGATTACCGCTGCTTCGGTCGAAGGGCCGACCCCGACTGCGGGCGCGACTTGGCTGCCGCTGTCACCGGGCGTCGACGTCGGGCCGCCGGAGGGTTCGACGATCAGGGTGCCGTGGATCATGTTCATCCCGCAGGCGAAATCGAACTCGCCGACCTTGTCCGGCGTGAACTCCAAGGTTGCGGTACCGAACGCCGGCAGTGTCTTTGAGGCGCTGAAATCGGCGAACACGACCCGCGAAGTGCAGTCGCCGGACTCCTGGCGGTCGAAGCGCAACCGTAGCGGCACGCCCTCGGTGACTCTGATGACGTTGGGGGAGTAGCCGCCCTTGACCGTGATGTCCACTTCCTGCGCCCCGCTGACCAACTGGGCTCGGCGAGCGGTTTTAGGGCCGAAGAAGAACCACCCTAAGAACCCCAAAATGGCCGCGGCGGCGGCGATCACGATGACTTCATAAATTCCCATAACAACGCCTTTGCTCGATGTCTAGAAAGAGCTATACCATACGGGTGGGGGGTATCTTACCTAAAGGGTACGGATCCGTTGGTATCGCCGGAAGCTGGACGCGGCATCATCGATGGTCCTTGGGCGGCACCTAGGCGCCAGACGGTTTCACTCAGCGCGGAAGTCGTGTCCGGCTTCGGTGAGTAGCAGCTCGGCGAACTTGGCGCTGGCGGGTCCCATCCGTTCATTCTTGGCCCAGGCAAGAAAGATTGTGTAGTCCACGGGGGCACTACAGGCACCGCATTCAGGTCGGGGAAACGGCCGGTTTCACTGGCCGGCACCAAGATACTGCCGAGCCCATGTCGTGCCATGGCAGCAGCGACGTGGAAGTCAACGGGCACTTCATAGGGCGTGCGCGGCGTGATGCCTGCGGCACTAAAGGCGTTATCGACCACGCGCCGCAGTCCTACGTCGGACGGAAACCCGAGGAGGTTTTCCTCGGCAAGTTCGGCGATCTCGACTTTGTCGCGCTGAGCGAGGTCATGGTCTGCCCGACAGACGAAGAGCATCGGCTCCTCGGCCAGCAACCGCATCTCGATATTGGCGGGGAAGCGATCCGGCGCTGACACCAACGCCAGGTCCAGTGAACCGTCGGCGATCGCGGATAGGTGCGCCGCCCGCCCAGGCGGGCAGTTCCGGAGTCTGATTTGGACGAGCGGGTAGTCACGGTGAAACTCCCCAAGGATTTTGGGCAGATCCAGAGTGCTGGATGAGATTAGTGATCCGAACTCAACGATTCCCGACAGCTGACCGCGGTAGTCGCTAATCGAGTCCTTCGCCAGGCGAGCGGCATGGATTACGCGGCGGGCATGTTCGACGAAGAGCGCCCCAGCGGGAGTGATCTTGATCTGCTGTCTGGATCGGTCGAACAGTTCGACCCCAAGTTCTTTTTCCAGCTTGCCCACCGATGTGGATAACGCGGACTGGACGACGTGGACCCGTTGGGCTGCCCGAGAGAAGTTCATCTCACTGGCCGCAGCGATGAAGTACCTGCGGTTCTACTTGGACCGGGATTGCGTGGTGGTTCCCTGCCAGCCGGGGACAAAGAAGTTGATCCGTGGGGCCGGTGAGTGGGCGGCTGAGGACTCTCGGGCGAATCCGGACAGGCTGACTCGTAATGCTGCGATGCGAAACGGGACTGGTGGTCTGCTGGTCGTGGATATCGATGCGAAGAACGGTGGATCGCTCGATCTTATGGCCGAGCGATTTCCCGGTAACGCTGTAACGCGGATGATTCAGACAGTCTCACCCGGTAAGCATGGGCTCGGTTTGCAGCTGATCTACGCGCTACCCGATGGGTTCAAGATCAGCCCGACTGTGCTGGTTCGCGACCGTGAGGGACGGCCAATGATCGAGGTCGCCTCGTTTTCGATGCTGCCGGGTTCCACAGCCAGGGGAGCTGAAGAACCGCCCGACGCGGAACTGTCCGCAACTGACGACGAAACCGTCGAGCTGCCCGGTCCGGTTTCATCGGCGAACGCTACTGCCGGCATGGACGCGATCGCCGCCCCAACACCCAAAGCGACCGCAAGCGCGCCCACCGATCCCACATAACGGGAGTAGTCCAACCATGCAGGCTTGGGCGAAACCCCAGCCCTGTACTCGATCGGACGCCCTCGGCCCCGACCAGCAGAACGCTGATCGCCCGAATTAGCCCCTGATTCAAGCGGTGTAACGATTTCGTAACTCTATCCCCAGAATTTCCTCAGCACAGACGATCGACGTCTATTTCTGAAGAAACACCGCGCCGCCGACGCCAGCGACGCTCGTCATCGCCGGCGACATTTACGACGGGGACTGGCAGTCCTACGAGACCAGTTTGTCTATTTTCCGTGAGCCTATCTACTACGCCGCGTAGTAAACTCGTACAGAGCCTCGGTCACGCAATACCGGTCGGTCGACTAAGGCCCCTGGGGGTGCTCCCCCTGGGGTGCAGGCAGTGCGCTGACCTGCACTGACTGGTGGACGCCCTGGTGCCAGCGCTGTTGCGCTGTGTGCGAGGCGAGTGCGAGGCGAAGCGAGTGCGTCTGCTCTACTCACACCTGCACTACCCACTAGGTACTGGGTACTGCCTACCTGCTCTGCCTGTGCAGCAGGGTGTACCTGCTGCTGTCTACTCAGTGCGTGCACGCACGCTGTGTTGTGTGGGCCTGGCCCTGCCTGCTGTGCCCCTGCCTGTGGGCATGGGCATCGGTGCCTGCTGTGTGTACGTGGTACAGCGCGGGCACTGGGCACTGGGGTAGGCCGCATAGGCTAGCCCGGTGGGTAGCCTGGTAGCTATGGCCTTGGGGGCGTGGGTGTGATGGACTTCACAGTCACTGTGTTGTACCTGGTCACGGGTCCCTCGTCGGGTAGTAATCGCTAGTGTACGAGCCCTCGCCAGCAGGGACACCCGTGGTGGGCAAGCTGTCGACGCTCGACCGCTTCCTGCCGCTGTGGATCGGCGTCGCGATGGTGGCCGGACTGTTGGTGGACCGGTGGATCCCTGGTTTGAACACCGCGCTGGAGAAAGTTTCGATCGACGGGATCTCGCTGCCGATAGCGCTTGGGCTGCTGATCATGATGTATCCGGTGCTGGCCAAGGTCAGGTACGACCGCCTCGATACGGTCACCGGGGACCGCAAACTCCTGGTGAGCTCGCTTCTGCTGAACTGGGTGTTCGGGCCCGCGTTGATGTTCGCGTTGGCCTGGCTGATGCTGGCGGACCTGCCGGAGTATCGCACCGGGTTGATCATCGTCGGCCTGGCCCGCTGCATCGCCATGGTGATCATTTGGAACGATCTGGCCTGCGGGGACCGGGAGGCCGCCGCGGTGCTTGTCGCGTTGAACTCGATATTCCAGGTCGTGATGTTCGCAGCGCTCGGGTGGTTTTACCTGTCGGTGCTGCCCGGCTGGCTGGGGCTGGAGCAGACAAACATTTCGGCCTCGCCATGGCAGATCGCCAGGTCGGTACTCATCTTCCTCGGCGTCCCACTGGTGGCCGGTTACCTGTCGCGTCGGCTGGGGGAGAAGGCTAAGGGCCGCCAATGGTACGAGACCAGGTTCTTGCCCCGGATCGGCCCGTGGGCGCTCTACGGGCTGCTGTTCACCATCGTGATTCTCTTTGCCCTACAAGGTGACCAGATCACGAGCCGGCCCTTTGACGTGGCCCGGATCGCGATGCCTCTGCTGGCGTACTTCGCGATCATGTGGGGTGGCGGTTATCTGCTGGGTACAGCGCTGGGACTGGGATATGAACGCACCACAACGTTGGCCTTTACCGCCGCCGGGAACAACTTCGAGCTGGCGATCGCCGTGGCCATCGCCACCTACGGGGCCACCTCCGGCCAAGCGCTGGCCGGCGTGGTCGGACCGCTAATCGAGGTCCCTGTGCTTGTCGCACTGGTCTATGTCTCGCTGGCGCTGCGGCCTCATTTTCCAGTCGGCAGCCAGTCTCATGCGCAGGCCGGGAGAGCCCCGCAGCCGGGCTAGCGGTCGATCTACTACTGAGCTGGCTATCGGGGGTCAACCCCCGCCCGGAATCGTCGCCTCAACCCCCCATTCGGTTCATCTTGCGTTCACCATCCGTAGGGCGTTGATTCACGAACACCACTTAGGTTCACAGCCGAGCAGCGACGGTTCTGCTCGACTTGACAAGCATTTCCCTGGTAATCGATATCGAAGGAGCTTTGTGAAGGCCACCCGAACTGGTGCCGCAGTGAGCCTGCTGGCCGCCGGCGCACTGCTGCTGTCTGCGTGCGGCAGCGACAACAACACCACGTCCTCAGGATCGGCTGGCGGCGCAACGGAGCCGGCAGGAGACTGTGGTGGCGAGGAGTCCCTCAAGGCCAGTGGTTCGTCCGCGCAGGCCAACGCCATGACCCGGTTCATCAACGCCTACGAGAAGGACTGCCCCGGATACACCCTGAACTACACCTCCAGCGGTTCGGGCGCGGGAGTCTCGGAGTTCCTTGGTGGCCAGACCGACTTCGGTGGCTCGGATTCGCCGCTGAACGCTGAGAAGGGTGAGGTCGACAGGGCCAAGGAGCGCTGCGGTGGCAATGAGGCATGGAATTTGCCCGCGGTGTTCGGGCCGATCGGCATTACCTACAACCTCGAAGGCGTCGACGGACTGGTGTTCGACGGCCCGACGCTGGGCAAGATCTTCAACGGTGCCGTCAAGACCTGGGACGCCCCCGAGATCGCGGCCCTTAACGAAGGTGTGACCCTCCCGGCCGCTCCGGTCAACGTGATCTTCCGCAGTGACGAGTCAGGCACCACGGACAACTTCCAGAAGTATTTGGACGCCGCGTCAGACGGCGCGTGGGGCAAGGGCGCGGGCAAGTCCTTCGCCGGTGGTGTCGGTGAGGGTGCCAAGGGCAACGAAGGCACCTCCGCTGCTATTGCGGGCACCCCGGGTTCCATCACCTATAACGAATGGTCGTTCGCCAAGGCGCAGGGCCTGCCGATTGCCAAGATCATCACATCGGCGGGGCCGGAACCGGTCGAGTTGAACGACGTGACGGCGGGTAAAGCCATCGACGGGGTGAAGTTCAAGGGTGAGGGCAACGACCTGGTTCTCGACACGACGTCGTTCTACATGCCCTCGGAGCCCGATTCCTATCCGATCATGCTCGCCGCCTACGAGATCGTGTGCTCGCAGTACCCCAAGGCAGACGTCGCCACTGCGGTCAAGGCCTTCATGCACTCGGCACTCGGCAACGGTCAGACCGGTCTTGAGGAGAACGGCTACATCCCGATTCCCGAGGCGTTCAAGGCTCGCCTGACCGAGGCCGTGGACGCCATCAATGCGAAGACGTAGTCCTCACATCCCATGGCATCCTCACGTCCCGCGGCCGTGAAGCCAGATTCGACCGCAGCGGGCTCGTCGGTAACGCCGGCAAGCCCCCGGTGGGGCAGGGATACTGCCGACATGCCAACCAAACCCGGGAAGGGGTCAGCGCTGAGACAGGGCGGCGGACGTTGGGGCGATACAGTCTTCAAGTCCATCGCGGTCGCGGCCGGGGCCGCCATCATCGGCGCTATCGCGTTGATGGCACTCTTCCTGATTATCCGGGCGATTCCGTCGCTGCAGGCTAACCAGGTCAACTTCCTCTTCAGTACCGAGTTTCTCACTACTGACTCGGACAACCTTCGCTTTGGCATCCGCGACCTGTTCATGGTCACGGTGCTCAGCTCGGCGTTCGCTTTGGCCCTCGCCGTACCGATCGCGATCGGCATCGCCGCGTTCCTGACCAACTACGCGCCGAAGCAGTTGGCGCGGCCGTTCGGAATGCTGGTGGATCTGTTGGCGGCGGTGCCCTCCATCGTCTTCGGCCTGTGGGGCATCTTCGTGTTGGCTCCGTCGCTCAAACCGGTGGCGACTTTCCTCAACGACAGTCTCGGCTGGTTCTTCCTGTTCTCCGACGGGAACGTGTCGCTGGCCGGTGGCGGAACCATCTTCACCGCGGGAATTGTTCTTGCGGTGATGATTCTGCCCATCATCACCTCGGTAACCCGCGAGGTCTTCGCACTCACCCCGCGGGGCCACGTCGAGGCCGCGCAGGCCCTCGGCGCCACCAAATGGGAAGTGGTCAGGATGACCGTGCTCCCCTACGGCCGCAGCGGCATGATCGCTGCGTCGATGTTGGGTTTGGGGCGCGCGCTCGGTGAGACCATCGCGGTTCTGATCATCCTGCGCACCGCTGCGCAGCCGGGTCACTGGTCGCTCTTCGACGGCGGCTACACGTTCGCCTCCAAGATCGCCTCGGCGGCAGCGGAGTTCAGCGCTCCTTTACCGACAGGCGCTTACATCGCCGCCGGGCTCGTGCTCTTTGCGCTGACCTTCGTGGTCAATGCGCTGGCCCGAGCCGCGGCAGGCGGAAGGGTTAGTGGGGGATGACACAGACAACTCTCGATCATCCGGTAAAGCCCCCGACCTTCCACCCGGTCAGCACCGGTCGCAAGCTCAGGAACAACCTCGCCACGACGTTGTTCACCGCATCGTTCGTCATCGCGATGATCCCGTTGGTGTGGCTGATCTACACCGTGTTGGCTCGGGGCATCACGGCGATCACCTCATCGACATGGTGGACCCACTCGCTGTCCGGCGTGCTGCCTGAGGAGATGGCCGGCGGTGTGTACCACGCGATTTACGGCACCCTGATCCAGGCCGCGATCGCCGCTGTGATTTCAGTGCCGCTGGGAGTCATGGCCGCGGTGTACCTGGTCGAATACGGCCGAGGCGGATTCGCCAAGACCACCACGTTCATGGTCGACATTCTTGCCGGTGTGCCGTCGATCGTGGCTGCGCTCTTTATTTTCGCATTGTGGATTGCCACCCTCGGATTCGAACAAAGTGCATTCGCCGTGTCGCTGGCCCTGGTGCTGCTGATGCTCCCGGTTGTAGTACGCAACACCGAAGAGATGTTGAAGCTCGTCCCCGACGAGTTGCGAGAAGCGTCCTACGCGTTGGGTATTCCGAAGTGGAAGACCATCGTGCGCGTCGTGGTGCCCACCGCATTGCCCGGGATGCTCAGCGGCATCCTGCTGGCGCTTGCCAGGGTCATGGGCGAGACGGCGCCAGTGCTGGTGCTGGTCGGCTACAGCCGCTCCATCAACATGGATGCCTTCGAAGGCAATATGGCCTCGCTACCCTTGCTGATCTTCACTGAGCTGGTCAACCCGGAAGCGGCCGGTCATCTGCGAGTCTGGGGCGCCGCGCTGACCCTGATCCTCATCATCGCGGCACTGTACCTAGGCGCTGCGCTTATCAACCGATATCTGACGCGGAACAGAGTTTAGGTTTAGGAGCCTTCATGGCCAAACGGCTGGATCTCAAAGATCTCAACATCTACTACGGTTCGTTTCAGGCTGTCGCCGACGTCGGGCTGTCCGTCACGCCGCGCAGTGTCACGGCCTTCATTGGGGCCTCGGGCTGTGGCAAATCGACCGTGTTGCGCACGCTGAACCGGATGCACGAGGTGCTGCCCGGTGCCCGCGTTGAGGGCTCGGTGCTGCTCGACGGCGAGGACATCTATGCTTCCGGCGTCGACCCGGTGAGTGTCCGTAAGACTATCGGCATGGTGTTCCAGCGGCCGAACCCGTTCCCCGCCATGTCAATTCGTGACAACGTTATTGCCGGCCTCAAGCTGCAGGGGGTGCGAGGCAAAAAGAACCTCGACGAGGTCGCCGAGCAGTCGCTGAAGGGCGCGAACCTCTGGAACGAGGTGAAGGACAGACTGGACAAGCCTGGCGGGGGGCTATCGGGGGGGCAGCAGCAACGGCTTTGCATTGCCCGCGCCATTGCCGTGCAGCCCGATGTCCTGCTGATGGACGAACCGTGCTCGGCGCTCGACCCGATCTCCACGCTGGCCATCGAGGATCTGATTGCCCAACTCAAGCAGGACTACACGATCGTCATCGTGACTCACAACATGCAGCAGGCCGCCCGGGTCAGCGATCAGACGGCCTTCTTCAACCTGGAGGCCACCGGGAAACCCGGCCGGTTGGTCGAACTCGACGACACCGAGAAGATCTTCTCCAACCCCACCCAGAAGGCCACCGAGGATTACATCTCCGGCCGGTTCGGGTAGGACGATCCGGTCAGGGCGATATTGGTAGCTCGGCGTCGTCGGGGTTGCTTCCGGTGACCTGGAAGATAACCCGGCGAGCCACCTCGACCGCGTGATCGGCGAAACGCTCGTAGAACCGGCCCAGCAACGTCACATCGACTGCTGCGGCGACCCCGTGCCTCCACTCCCGGTCCATCAACACGGTGAACAGGTGCCGATGCAGGTCGTCCATCGCATCGTCTTCTTCACGGATGCGCGAGGCTTTTTCGGGGTCCCGGGTGATCAGCACCTCTTGGGCGCTTTGGCCGAGCTCGACTGCGACTCGGCCCATTTCGGCGAAGTAGCCGTTGACCTCTTCGGGCAGCGCGTGCTGAGGATGTCGGCGCCGCGCGATCTTGGCGACGTGCAGTGCCAGCGCACCCATCCGGTCGATATCAGCGACGATCTGAATCGAGCCGATAATAGCTCTCAGATCGCCGGCCACCGGAGCCTGCAGCGCGAGAAGAACGAAGGCGTTCTCCTCGGCGCGGACGCTCATCGCCGCGATGTTTTCGTGATCGGTGATGACCTGTTCAGCAAGTGGCAGATCCGCCTGGAGCAGGGCCTGGGTCGCGCGTTCCATCGCGACCCCCGCTAGCCCGCACATTTCACCAAGCTGACTGGTCAGTGCGTCTAACTGCTCGTGGTAGGCGGTTCGCATGAGGCAAGCCTACGGGCTGAACAGCCCGGTCGTCACGAGCTGGCTGGTGAACTAAGGGTGAATGCCACCTGCCCAAACACAGTTGCAGCAGACTACTCGCAGGTGGTATCGGCGGCATTGGTGACCGACAGATCATCGGGCAGCAGTGTGGGTGAGCTGGTGGTGCCACGGATGACGCGAACCCGCAGTGGTGATCCGCTGGAAGTGGGGGCGGTCACTGAGCCGAAGCCCTCCGATTTGAAGTCAGTGCCAAGCACGACCTGTACGGTTTCGCCCATCCCGGTGACGCGTTTGATGGTCGGGTTGGCGAATGACGAGGCGGCGGTGGCGGCTGCTTCTTCGTTGCCTGAGGAGAAGAACACTGTCGTCCGCGTCAGCGGGCTCGGGTAGTCGTCGGGAGTGGCGACGTCAAAACCGTGTGCCTGCAACGCGTCTGCCGCCTTGGCCCCGAGACCGCTTTGGGCCGTGGAGTTCGACACCTGCACGGTGACAGACTGCGGCTCGATGGCGAGCACCTTGACGACTTCGCCGGTGCCGAATGCCGGACCACCCGCGGCCATCGACTCAGACGTGCCGGGCGACGGTGCGTTGTCGGGGTTGTGCTCCTCCGGGAGCGGATCGTCGTTGATGATCGCGCTGAACAGCGCGCGCATGTCGTCGGTGCGAGGCACCTCGTTGCCGTACTCGTCGGCGTATCCGACTGTCGGCACGGTGACGAAAGTGATGCGACCCGCGGACACACCCTGCACGGATTGGCCGAGGTCGACGAGGTCCTTGGTGTCGAGGTTGTCGACATAGCTGTCGCCGATGAACATGTTGACCACGTTGTTGAGCTTGGACAAGGAGAAGAAGGTCTCTTTGGAGATCATCGACCGCAACAGCGACGACAGAAACAGCTGCTGGCGCTTGATTCGGCCGTAGTCGCCGTTGACCTCGGTGGTGACCGAGCGAGCGCGGACATAGTTCAGGGCGGTGTGGCCGTCGACGATCTGGCGTCCTGCTACGGGCAGCACCGTTCCGAGCTCGTAATCCTCCATGGGTATTGTGCTGCACACCTCCACGCCGCCGAGCGCGTCGACCATCTTGGAGAACCCAGCGAAATCGACTGCCATGAAACGGTTCACGTGCAGACCGGACAACTTCTGGATCACCTTGACCAGACACTTGGGCCCGCCCATGGAGAATGCCGAATTGAGCTTGTATTCGGTGTACACCCGGTCGGGGCCGTAGCTACCGGTGTCCTCGTCGTAGATGGGTCCGTACTTACGCGTCTCTGGGTTCCATGCCTGGCACCGCATGGGACTGATTTCTAGATCCCGCGGGAACGACACAGCGACGACACGTTCACGGTTGGCGGGAATGTTCACCAGCATCACCGTGTCTGAACGCGATCCCTCAACCTCGTCGGTGGATCCGACGCCCATCTGCATATTTTCGCCGAACCGGCTGTCGACGCCGACTATGAGGAAATTCTCGTCGCCGAACTGTGCATTCGGGTCGACGATGTCGCGGGAATCGGGATCGAGTGCCGAGACCCGGTTGAGCAGGTTGTTTTTTGTTGATTGCCACTGCCAAGCGCTACCTGTGAGCATGAGCGCGAGCACCGCGATCAACGCCGCTGCTGAGCGCCCCACGAGCACGCCGCGGCGACCGGGGCGTTTGGTCTGGCGGTGGTGCCTCGGTGAGCGGCGGTGCGATACCCGCGAACTGGCTAGGTCGGGGAGCTCTGAGCGGGGCCCCGCGATCACCGGCAGGACCGCGGTGTCGTGGTCGGCCAGGTCGTCGAGCTCCGGATAGGGCTCTGGTTCGCGTTCTGGCCGGGCGCGATGCCGCCTGGGCTGCGAGGAGGGGACGTCACCTTCGAGCCTGGCGATCAGTTCGGCGACGGTCAGGGGACGGCCAGGGGTGGCAGCTGGCTGCCCCGTGCCGCCGTCACTCATGCTCGTACCGGCCTTCCAGCTCCCGACGGAGTCTCGCCGCGTTCGGGTGGTTCTTGCGCCTTGTTGCGCCGGCACCCGCTGTGCCCACTGCCTGAGGTACTAGCCCCAGCTCCGCGACCGGAGCCGGGCTGTTCGTCGTGCATCGTACTAAGACATTGTGAGAAAGAGCTAGCCGAACCAATGCGCTAGGTGTTCTCTCGGATCCCCCGTTCAACTGTCTGAGTACCATCCAGCTCAGCCTCCTGAGTGCATCGCGTCGGCCCCGGCAGGCACCGTACAGTCGTCGGGGTCGTTGAGCCATCCTTCGGGAAGCATCACCGATGCGGCTGAGCCCTGACGCCCCCGAGGGCCGCTGCCCGACGCTGGGAAGGGTGCGTTGGGGTCCAACTGCTCGAGCAATGCGTGCAGTTCAGAAATTGTCTTGACCAGTGCTAATGACCGGCGCAGGTCGGCTCCTGCGGGGAACCCGTGCAAATACCACGCCACGTGCTTGCGGATCTCCCGCATCGCCTTGTCTTCTCCGAAGTGTGAGACAAGGAGCTCGCCGTGCCTGCCGATGATCTTCGCCACCTCGCCCAGCGTGGGCGGCGTCGCCGGCGAGTCGCCGGTGAAGGCGGCGGACAGCTCAGCGAAGAGCCACGGCCGTCCCAGGCAGCCTCGGCCGATGACCACCCCGTCGCAGCCGGTTGTCGCCATCATGGCCAGAGCGTCCTGGGCGTCGAAAATATCGCCGTTTCCGAGCACTGGAATTCCGGTGACGTGAGCTTTGAGGGCGGCGATCTGTCCCCAGTCGGCGGTTCCGGAGTAGCGCTGCGCGGCTGTGCGAGCGTGCAGCGCCACCGCCGCTGCCCCCTCCTCGGCTGCGATACGTCCGGCATCAAGATGCGTGTGATGGGTGGCATCAATCCCGATCCGGAACTTCACCGTGACTGGAATATCGGAGTTGCCGGTTCCTCTTACTGCAGCACTGATGATCTGGGCGAACAGGCGTCGCTTGAAGGGCAGCGCGGCCCCGCCCCCGCGTCTGGTCACCTTCGGTACCGGGCAACCGAAATTCATGTCGATGTGGTCGGCCATGCCTTCGTCGGCGATCATCTTCGCCGCCGAATAGGTGTTGGCTGGGTCTACGGTGTAGAGCTGCAGTGACCGTGGTGATTCGTCTGACGCGAAGGTCGTCATGTGCATGGTGACGGGGTGGCGCTCAACCAGGGCGCGCGCGGTCACCATCTCGCACACGTACAAACCGCTCACGGTGCCGGCGCGAGCCAACTCGAGTTCACGGCAGAGCGTGCGGAACGCGACATTGGTCACCCCGGCCATCGGGGCCAGCACCACAGGGCTGCGCAGTGCGATCGGCCCGATCTGCAGTGCAGATCGGGCCGTCGGCGTCGCGGCGGTGGGGATCAACTTGGCGCGGAGGATCCGACCAAGCGAGCCTTCGCGGCTTTCTTTTCGGCCATCTGAGCCAGACGCTCAATGCGACGCTGCTTGGCCACCTCGAACTTGTCCACTGACTCCTGTAGCTCCTCGACCAGGACGGCGAGGTCATCGCGCATGCGGGCAGACTCGCCGTTGAAGTCCTCACGTTCAAAGATGCGCCACTTCTTGAGTACCGGCATCACGATGTCGTCGAGGTGGATGCGGGGGTCATACACACCGCCGGATGCGATAGTGACCGCCCTGCGGCGGAAGTCCGGAATGGTGTAGCCCGGCATCTTGAAGTTGCGCAGTACCTTGTGCAAGGACTTCATCGCCTGGTTGGGGGCGATATCAAATCCAGCAGCCGAGACATCCCGGTAGAAGATCATGTGCAGGTTCTCGTCGGCCGACACCCGCTGCAAGAGCTGGTCGGCGACGGGGTCGTTGCATGCTTTACCGGTGTTGCGATGCGAGACCCGGGTGGCGAGTTCTTGGAAGGTCACGTAGATCACCGAGTCGAACAGGCACCCGGCGAAAAGGTCGGCGTCGCTTCCGTCCAGTTGGTCGTTCTGACCCGGGCTGAAGCCGCGAGTCATCTGCTCGATACGCAGTTGTTCAAGCTCGACTGGGTCGGCTGCCCGAGTGACTACGAGGTAGTCGCGTAGTGAGATGCCGTGGCGATTCTCCTCGGTGGTCCACCGGTTAACCCAGAAACCCCACGGACCGTCCATGCTGAAGTTCATGGCTATCTCGCGGTGGTAGGACGGCAGGTTGTCCTCGGTGAGCAGGTTCACGATCATCGCCACGCGGGCAACCTCGGAAAGTTGCGACTGCTCGGGATCCCAGTCCTGGCCGCCGAGCGCGTAGTAGTTCTTGCCGTCGGCCCACGGAACGTAGTCGTGAGGGTTCCAGTCCTTGCACATCTTCATATGGCGATTGACGTTCTGCTCGACGACTGGCTCGAGCTCGGTCAGCAATTGCAGGTCGGTCAGGTCTTTCGACACGACACCTCCCAGTTATCTGTACCTGATGGTTGCAGTCAATATATCTGTGTAACCCGGTGACATCCAAGTTAGCGCGCCGCGGCCGCCATAGGGTCGACCGCCGGGTTACGGTGCCGCGCCGCTGAGCAGTAGTTCGACGCAGTGGTCGATGAACTGTTCCCGAGTCGCGGCCAGCCGGCCGTCCAGGTAAGCCGTGAACAGTGCACTGAGCGCCCCGATGAGGCCGGTGGCAGCCATCGCCTGGATAGTGGGGTCGGTGATACGAGTGAGCTTTCGTTGCAGCAACTCGATGAAGTTGGGCATCCACTCAGCGCCCGAATGCGCCAACACCGGCTCCGCCTCGGGCGCAAGCAGCAGGACCCGTCCGCGTGTGGGGTCGTCAACCATCAACGCCACGAAGCGCTCAACGGCGTCACGCGGGCTGTCTGACTTCATCAGCGTCGACATCGCTGAGTTGCATACGTCGTCATAGACCGCGGCCACGTATTCGTCACGATCGGAGAAGCTCTCGTAGAAATAGCGCTCGGTGAGCCCGGCTGCCCGGCATACCGCCCGGACGGTCAGAGCAGGCCCCCCGCGGCTGCCCAACAGCGCGACGCCCGCAGTGATTAGTTCGCCGCGGCGAAGTGTCTGGCGGTCCCGCAGCGGAACACCCGACCATCGGCCGCTTCGTTGACCCGACGGCATATCACTCCTAAGCTCGA
>Ga0209991_10000622_pt1 | contig 15624 bp, 15 predicted proteins | sample ChitaG_FD_183167 | JGI IMG/M metagenome (GOLD analysis project Ga0209991, IMG submission 183167) | Deep subsurface microbial communities from South Pacific Ocean to uncover new lineages of life (NeLLi) - Chile_00310 metaG (SPAdes)... | ecosystem: Environmental > Aquatic > Marine > Oceanic >...
TAATTATCAAGCATTCTTGGATTCTCTACCAGCTGGAGTGTTTTATAGAACGACTCCAAAAGAAACGATAAAACTCTATCTTCAAGAAATATCTAAAATTAGTGCTGAAGTCACCTACAAAGATTTTAAGATTTGCGATGGGTTCGATGTTCTAAACAAGCTAAGCACAATCGAGGTGCCATGTTTAATTATCGTAGGGAAACAAGATCAATTAACTCCCGTTAAATACTCAGAATTCTTTCGCAACAATATCAAAAATTCAGAACTCCATGTAATTAACAAAGCTGGACATATGGTAATGCTAGAAAAACCAAACGAGGTTAATAAAGTTATAGAGAATTATATCAATAAATTTTATTTAGAAACATGAGATTAATAGTGATTTATCACGTAAAATAAATGGGCATTCTATTATTCCTGGTAAAAATTTTGCATTTTATTTTAAAAAAGAATTTATGATATATTTACAAAGAAGGAGTAGATTTAATAGATTAATTAATCATTGTTATTTATAATTAAAAGCTCTTTGATTTCTCCTCTTTTATCTGGATTACTGTTTATTGCCCTTTTAGCGTAGACAATATTTATCTGATAATTCTTATATAATTTCAGAATAAACTCATTATAAGAATTACTAAGTAATAATTTACAACCTTTCTGATCTAATTCTTTAAATACATTAAAAAGTTTTATTTGATCTTCCTTTTTAAAACTTGATTTAGTATAACTTGTAAAATTTGCGGATTCTGATATTGGAACATAGGGTGGGTCAAAGTATATAAAATCATCTTTTTTTGCATAATTTAAACATAATTCGAATGATGTGTTCATCAATTTTACATCTTTTAATACCTTGTGCACTAATTTTAGATTTTCCTCGTTACAAAATTTTGGATTTTTATATTTTCCAAATGGTGCATTAAAATACCCCTTACTATTTACCCTATACAAACCGTTATAACAGCACCTATTTAAGTATATTATTCTAGAAGCTTTTTCTACATCAGACCATGTTTTAAATTCGTCTAAGTTTCTATCAACACTCCTTATTTTATAAAAATATTCTTCTTCATTTTTATGCTTTTTTAAAGATGTGATTAATTCTGAAACATTTTCTTTTATAACTCTGTAAGCATTAATTAGATCTTGATTAATATCATTTAGAATAGCATTTTTTGGAAGCAAATAAAAAAATAAAGCCCCTCCACCCACAAATGGTTCAATATATTTATTAAAACTTTTGGGAATATATAGATCAATTTGAGACAATAATTGTCTTTTACCGCCGGCCCATTTTAAAAAAGGGTGTGGATTTTCTACAATCGTTTTAACCTTTTTATTTTTATTTCTCTTAACGTCTATAAATTTAATCTTTTGATTATCTTTACCCGTAAATCGTAACAATGATTTTTGTGTCAAAGTTTTTTCATTCAAGATAAATTCTACATTTTTTCTTCTTTCATACTTAATTAATTCAATTAAATCTAATAACTTTAGTGAGTGTAATTATTTAGTTAATGTTATTATTATATGAATATCTTATAAAACAAGAATTGAAAAACTAAAAAATGCGTCAGTATACCTATGGTCCTTTTGGATCTAGAAGGTTGGGTCTTTCCTTAGGGGTAGATATATTACCTAGACATAAATTATGCACTTTTAATTGCGTTTATTGCGAAATTGGACCTACCTATCAAGTAGTTTCCCCTGAATATAGAATAAAGGCTCCACCTTCTTTGAACTTTAGAAAGGAACTTAAGGATATATTAAAATATGTTCCTCATTTAGCATCAATCACATTAGGATATAACGGTGAACCTACATTAAATGATTGTTTATTGGAATTCTACAATATTGCTTTAGATGTCAGAAGTGAGTTGAAATGGGATAAATATCCACCTTTGATAACGCTTTTTACCAATTCAAGTACTCTCTATTTACAAGAGATTCGGGAAAGAGTGAAACATTTTGACCTTGTGTTAGCAAAATTCGACTCTGCCACTGATAAAGATTTAAGGAACACTAATAGACCGCACAAAGATTGTCCAGATATTATGGCTATTGCTGACTCTCTCGTTAAACTGAGAGAAGATATGCCAAATAAGAAATTAGCTATTCAAAGTTTGATTAGTAAATCTTATCGAGATGATTTTTCCTCTAATGATAACAATGAAAATATTGAGCAGCTAGCTCATTTAATAAAAAAAATTAATCCGAATATTGTCCAGCTCTATTCAATCGCAAGAATACCTTCAGAATATTTTGTATACGCAATTGATGAAAAAAGAAAAAAAGAGATCGTAAAGATTTTTAGAGAAATAATTAATAACGAATTAATAGAGATAAATTATTATTAAGTTTCGTAAGGATTCATAATTTTATAAGAAGTGGTGATAAATATAAAAGAATATATCGTCGGTGCAGATATTGGAGGTACTAGGATTCGTGTTGCGATATGTACCTCTGATTTAAAAAAAGAAACCATAATCAGTAAGGAAACCCGGACTCCAAAGGACAACGAGTTTTCAATCAGTAATACAATTATTTCCTTACTCACACAACTATTAATCGAAAATAGTATCGAAAAAGACCAAATACTAGGGATTGGTTTAGCATCAGCAGGACCCTTAAATTTAGAAACGGGAGAAGTATTCAATAATGCTAATTTGGGATTTAAGGAAATACCATTAAAAAAACCCATCCATGAAAGATTTCCTGGAATTCCGATATATATGATTAATGATTGTAATGCATCCGTTTTAGCGGTTCATTATTTTGAAGCAGATGATACCGAAAAAGATAATTTAGTCTACATTACAATGTCAACTGGAATTGGTGGTGGAGCTATTTGTAACGGACGATTACTTCTTGGAAAAGATGGAAATGCAGCAGAAATTGGACATGGAATTGTTAATCGTCATAGTAACTTTCAATGCAATTGTGGTGCTTTTGGATGTTGGGAAGTATATAGTTCAGGAACGGGAGTTAAAAACAGAGCAATAGAAGCTATAAAAACAAGTACTTTGAGCTCTAAAATTTTGATGTTTATGATTGATAAAGATGAATCCAAGATTTCAGCAAAAGAAATTTTCCAGGCAGCAAAAGGAGGAGACAAATTTTCTAAGAGTATTGTGGAGCAGTGTGTTTTTTATACTAAAGTAGGTGTGGGCTTAGTTAATAATTATTACGATTGCACCTCAATCTATTTTGGTGGATCCATGATGAAAGATTCTGATTTGATCTTAAAGCCCCTTATTGAACAATTTGACACAGAGCCAATTTTGTTTACAATTAATCATCCTCCCAGAATTAAGAAAACTAATTATTTAGAAGAGATAGGATTAATGGGAGCGTTAACCCTAGTAAAGTACAAACTAGAAGGAAATCCGATAATAGAATAAGATTTGTCAGATAACGGTTGATTATGGGAGATAGCAGTTTAATTTTTACATTCAGTGGAATTCGAGGTATCTATGGTAAAGATTTAAACTTCGAGGTGGCAAGGAAAATTGCTATTTCTTTCGGTGAATGGTTTAGTGGATTTAATAAAAAAATTATAATAGGTCGAGATACTCGACCAAGCGGAGAGATAATTGAAAAAGGTGTGATTGAGGGATTAATTACTACAGGATTTAAGGTAGTAAATGCGGGGATTTGTCCCACACCCATTATAATCTTCGCTAAAAACAAGTTGAACATTCCTACGGGAATAATTATTACTGGATCTCATAATCCTCAAGAATGGAATGGATTGAAACTATTATCTTCGATAACTTATTTACATAATAATGATCTAAAGCAAATAGAACACTTATCAAATCATATTGATGTAAAAACTTACAAAGTTAATATCCAAGACCTAGAGAATAATGTCTCAACGCTTAACCCCATCTCTGATTATATTAAAACTTTGTATAGTTATCTTAATATGGAGAAAATTAGAAAAAACAATAATCTTAAAGTTGTCATAGATACAGGGGCGGGGGCGGGAAAGTATGCCACGCCTCAAATACTTAAAGGTATGGGGTGTGAGGTTGAAGTGATTAACAATGATTTACTTGTAAATAATTTATTTCCAAGAGAGATTGAACCAGTAAAAAATAATCTGAAAGATTTGATTATGGAAGTCTGGCAAGGAAATTATGATGTGGGGTTTGCTCACGATTCCGATGCTGATAGATTAGCTATAATTGGGGAAAATGGCATTTGTTATCCTGAGGATGTAGGATTAGCTCTTATTGCTGAAGATTATTTGAAAAACCGTGATAGTAAGGCAGAAGAAGTCATATTTATAACGAATCTAGCTTCATCATTAATGTTTGATGTTATTGCAGAAAAATATAACGCAGAAGTAAGTAGAACTCAAATAGGAGAAGTTTATTTAGTCGAAAAAATGCAGGATTTAATGAACATTAAAAATAAAGGTTTAGAAAATTGTTTTATTTTTGGTGGTGAAGGATCATGTGGAGGAGTGATGTTCCCGAACTTTAATAACACGCGAGATGGCCTTTTTGCAGCAGCCAAGATTGTAGAAATTTTAGTGAATTCGGGAGAAAAAATATCAAAGCTTGTTTCTCAATTACCCAAATACTATTCATATAGAAAAAAAATAAACCTGAATCCAAAGGATAAGGAAATTATAATTAACAACGTTAAACAAGAGCTAATTGATGAAGGCGAAGACGTGGATCACATTGGTCACGATCTTAGATTCAGTAAAGAAAAGGAATGGTTTGTACTTATTCACCCTTCAAATACAGAACCTATAATTAGGGTTATAAGCGAAGCGAAAGTTGATTCGCTAGCTCGAATTTATTGCGAGGCTACAACTGAACTTATTAAATTAGTAATTTCAAATCTAAAATGAGTAATTTTGAAAATTTGATTTTTTTAATAATATTTTGATAACATGAATGTTCTGTTAGTTACTCAATTCATGTACTATAGTATCTGCTAATTTTTTCCCGACTACCTGAGCTATAGCTTCAGGATTAGCTTTTTTTATGTTTTCTACACTTCCAAAATGTCTAAGCAATTTAGTCCTAGTCGCCGGTCCTACTCCTTTTATGTCATCTAAAACTGATCTTCTTACTCTTCTCTCTCGTTGTTTTTTATGGAGGTTTACAGCAAATCGATGAGCTTCGTTTCTAACTCGTTGAAAAATTTTGAGAAGATTAGAATTTCTTGGTAATATTATCGGTTCTTTTTCGTTAGGAATGAATATTTCTTCGAATTTTTTAGCTAAACCAATTATTGGGATACCTTCAATACCAAGTTCTTTTAAAACGGAAAACCCCGCGTTTAATTGCCCTTTTCCTCCATCTACAAGTATTAGATCGGGTAATATGAAATTATTTTTTAAAATCATAGTATATCTTCTTTTAATCACTTCCTTCATCATTGCGACGTCATCTGGAGTAGACTTTGTGCGAATGTTATAGTGTCGATAATACTTATTATAAGGACGTCCTTCAAGAAAATACACCATAGATCCCGTTGCGTCTGTCCCTTCGATATTTGAGATGTCAAATCCCTCAATTATTCTTGGCACATTAGGCAAATTAAAAATCTCTTTTGCCTCTTCTAACGCTTTTTTAATCTGGTCTTCTTCCTTTTTCTTAATTTCTTCCATTTGAATTTCTTGTTCGACAATCACTTTTGCGTTTTTATTTGCTATTCTAAGTAATCCATATTCTTCTTCTAAGGAAGTTCTGATCTTCAAATCAGAACTATATTCATTAAGAATTTCTTTAAATAAATCTAGTCCATCGTAAATTTCGGGAACGACAATAACATCGGGTAAATTATGTGTGATATCTTGATAGAACTGTTCCATAATTGAAGGGAAAATGTCATTCTTATGAACTAATTTATCACTAATGTTGAAAGAAAAAGAAGTTTTTTTCGTGATCTTTCCTTCACGAATATGAATTATAACCATTGCGATAAATTTCCGTTTCTCGTCATTGTAATAGCTAATAATATCTTTATTTTCCTTCTTATCTAATAGTACATTTTGAGTAATTACGGAATGATCTATTGCTTGGAGTTTATCTCTCCAAAAAGCTGCAATTTCATAATTTTGTAAGCTTGCTGCGTCATCCATCTTTTCTTGTATCTGTCCCTTTAATTCTTCCGTTTGACCTTTCAAAAACATTTCTATTTGTTTTACATTTTGTACGTATTGATCTACTGGTATAGCTTCGATACAAGGTCCTGGACAGAGTTTTAACTGATAATAGAGACAAGGTTGCTTACGTTTTTTCACTTTTTTTTTACATGAACAATAAGGGAAAATTTTGCGTAGATCCCGTAAAATCCTCGTAATCTCTTTTTTGTCAGTATAAGGCCCCAAAAATAAGTTTTCCTTGGAATATTTTTCAGGACCTCTTATAATTCGGATCCTTGGGTATTTTTCAGAATAGAAAAGACCAACCCAGGGATATGTCTTAGAATCCCGCATTACGACATTAAAACGAGGTTGATATTTTTTGATTTGAATATTTTCTAATATTTTGGCCTCTTTTTCGTTTTCGGTAACAATGTAATCTATAGTTTGAATGTTTTTAACGAGTTCCTTAATTTTTTCTTCATAGAATGGATCGCTGTAACTTTGTTTAAGGAAATATTGATTAACTCTTTTTCTGAGATTTATAGCTTTCCCAATATAAATGATAACAGATTTTTTATTGAGAAAAAAATAAACACCCGGCTCGTTGGGCAAACTTCTTCTTTCTAAGTCTAATGCGCTCATTATAACAAATATTTTAGAGATTTTGAAATATAAATTATTACCTCAAATTAAAAATCCATACTTTCTTAATGATCATCTGTTATATTAATTAATGAAAGAGACTAAATGTTATTTGTGATTATAGAATATATCCAACAATATTTAGGTGAGAAAAGGTAATTGTTAGCCTTATGGCTACTTCCTATTCACGTAAAGTTTTATCTAATATTAAAATATTTTAACATATAACATGGCACATATAAGAATTTGCCCAAAATGTAAGAGACCTACGTTAAAAAGCGCAGTTAATGTTTCTGGTTGGTTAGCACCAAATATGTTCGAATGTACCTCGTGTAATTATATCGGTCATCTTTTTGTAGAGATCGATACAAAGGATTTAGAAGAAGAGAATATTTCGTTTGAGAATTACTGAGTAATTATTGAAAATAAGAAAAAATAAATGTTTCATAATTAATAATGAAAAATAAGAAAAAGGTGAAATTAAATTCAACAATTATTAAAAGATGCGGAAAAGATTAGATCGTTAGAAATACAAGGGGCGACAAATGTTGCGCTCAATGCTATCGATTTTTTACACAATTATGCTCAAAGACTCACAGATAGTAGTTCTGTTGAAGATTTTTTAAATAAATTAGATGAAGCAAAAGAAATTCTCTTTAATACTCGACCAACAGAACCCGCGTTGAGAAATGGTTTAAATTTTATATTGAGGCGGTTAAAAAAAGAAAAACACGAATTTAAGCAAGAAAGATTTTTAGAATTAATTTCTTATTGTAAAGATAAATATAAAATGATGATCCAAAGCTCTAAGAAAAAGATTGCTGAAATTGGGGCTAGAAGAATACCATATGTAGATGTTGATGACGATTATTTAATTATGACGCATTGTCACTCCTCTGTGGTTACAGCTATACTATTAGAAGCACGAAGACAAGGTAAACATTTTAATGTCATAAACACTGAAACTCAACCTCGACTTCAAGGAAGACAAACTGCTAAAGAATTATTAGCGGCGGGAATCAAAGTATATCATGTTGTAGATAGCGCGATGCGGTGGGCAGTGAATCATTACGAAGTTAATCTCATACTTATAGGGGCAGATAGCGTAACAAGCGAGGGGACAGTTCTAAACAAAATAGGGTCAAGACTTTTAGCCTTGGTAGCCCACGAAGAACATGTACCATTTTATGTTGCTACTCCACTTCTGAAATATAACCCTCAGACTTCTTTTGGTGTTATTGAGAAGATTGAGATGCGAGAAACTTCAGAAATATGGGAAAATCCACCTGAGGGAGTAGAGATATTAAATCCTGCTTTTGAGACCGTAAGTCGAAGATATATTGATGGATTAATCACTGAAGCCGGGATTTTTGCGAGTAGTCACGTACACAATTATTTTACAAAATTGTATCCCGATATGCTATAAATTAAGTTTAAGGTGATAGAGAAATTAAATATGAAGATTTTTTGGATTTAGAGTATGAACCAGATGGAGAGGACCTTGTATGTTTATTTAAGATTATACCCGCTAGCGGTTTTCCAATCGATAAAGTCGCTATCAGAGTTGCTGCTGAAAGCAGTAATGGTACGTGGACTACACTTAAAATCCCTGATCACATCAGAGCTTTGAGCGCAAAAGTTTTTCAGATTAATGGAAATTACGTCAAAATTGCGTACCCAAATGAATTATTTGAAGAAGGGAATATGCCCCAAATCTTAAGTTCTATCGCAGGTAATATTTTCGGAATGAAAGCTTTAGAGGGCTTAAGATTAGTTGATGTGAAGTGGCCTCGTAATATAATTCATTCCTTTAAAGGTCCTCAATTTGGAGTGAAAGGAATAAGAGAAATATTAAAGATTGACAAAAGGCCAATAACTGCTACAGTTCCAAAGCCAAAAGTAGGTTATTATGCAGAGGAACACGCGCAACATGGGTACGAAATATGGACAGGAGGCGTAGATTTATTAAAAGATGATGAAAACTTATCGAATCAGAGGTTTAATCGCTTCGAAAAAAGACTTGAACTCAGCATGAAAATGAGAGACAAAGCAGAAAATGAAACGGGAGAGAGGAAAAGTTATTTAATCAATATTACTGCTGAAGTTGATGAAATGAAGCGACGTGCTAAGTTAGTGAAAGATTTCAACAATGAATACGTAATGATTGACATTCTTACTATTGGTTGGGCAGCGGTTCAAACAGTAAGAAATATATGCGAAGAATTAGGTTTAGCAATTCACGCCCACAGAGCTTTTCATGCTGCTTTTGATAGAAATCCTAATCATGGAATGAGCATGAAAGTCCTGGCGGAAATCGCAAGGATGCAAGGAGTAGATCAGCTTCACATTGGAGGTTTAGGAAAGTTAGCAGGTGATAAAAAAGAAGTTCTTAATAATTATATTAAGATTGCCCTAAACTCTAATGAAGCAGATGTCGAGGTTTTAGAGCAGAATTGGTATGGAATGCAAAACACTTTGAGCGTATGTTCGGGAGGAGTACATCCCGGAATAATTCATCGATTAATGAAATTGCTATCAACGGATATTGCCGTTCAAGTTGGTGGAGGCGTCTTAGGTCATCCAGGAGGAACAAAAAGCGGAGCAAAGGCGTTAAGACAAGCAATCAATGCTTATATGGAAAATGTTAGTGTAAAAGAATATGCAAAAAATCATATTGAATTAGAACAAGCACTAGAATTATGGGGAGACGAAACACCAATTTAATACCTTAAATTATCTTATTCTAGTTTTTGATTTTTATTATCTTTTTATAGAAAAAAATTTATAATGCCATCAATTATAATACTAAGTGATTAGAACATGAGTGAGAACGATACAAAAGAATTAACTATAGTAGTAAAAGATTTAAGTATTGAAAAGGAACAACTTGTTGACGATTTATTACGGTTTTTAGAGGAACAGTTACCACAAATAGAACTCTCTCGAAGCGGAAGCCAGGTAGGAGTAGTTATGCCAAGTGATATGTCAAGGAGAGCGATAAAATTGAGAATCAAAAAATTTCTACATCGCAAAAATCTGACAGAAAAATTCAGACCAATCTCATATAAAACTTCAGATAATCAAGGTTATATGATAAAAGAGAGAAAAACTTTGGAATTAACTTATTATTAAACTGTCTCTAACAAACTATTATTAATTTAAAATTAATATCTTAGATGTGATTATTATAGATATTAAAATCAATTTTGTTGATGATTTGATAAGGTGTGTAAATCTTTCGAGCTTGTTAGAGTTATCTGGATGGCCAAAACCCGGAAATGTCCACAGAACAAGAAACTTCGAAGATACTAGATTTGAACACTTCTTAGCTGGAATTACAGCCATACAACCTAATTTTAGGGAATTTTGTGAGAAAATATATAATTCCATTGAAAATAATAAGCTAAAACCAAATACAATTGAGCTAGGTCTTTTTTTTAAGAAGTCTGCTAAAGAAATGATGAGATGGCAGTCAGGAGGTAATGTATTACTGGGACACATACTTGTTTTAGCTCCGTTAGTTTCTGCTGCTGTAATTTGTATGAAAACGAACGAGAAAACAATCGAGGACTTTCAATTAATATTAAAAAAGATTATTGAAGAAACTACAGTTCAAGATACTTTAAATTTGTATGATGCAATTAAAATTTGTAGCCCTGGAGGATTAGGGAGAATAGAAAAATATGATATTTACGGGGATAATTCATATAACGAAATCATGCAAGACGGGATTACTCTTAAAAGGATTTTTGAGCTTTCAAAGAATTATGATTTAATAAGCAACGAGTATTCTAGTGGATTTGATATTATTTTAAAGGAGGGTTTACCATATTTTATTGATACATTTGACAACTTCAAAGATGTTAACATTGCAATTGTGAACACTTACTTAAAATTACTTAGCAATCATTTGGACACCTTAATTATTCGCAAGGCTGGCAAGAAGGAAGCTTTAGCAGTATCAAAAGCAGCCTCAGATATTTTGAGTCATGGAGGTATATCTACTAAAAAGGGATTAAACTTAGCCATAAGTTTTGATAAAGACTTGCATGAAAAAAATGGAAAGTTGAATCCCGGAACGACAGCAGATTTAGTAGCGGGAATAATATTTTGTGCTTTAATATTTGGGCTTAAGTTTTAATTATTAACAATATATTTTTGATCTAAAAAATGGAGCAGAAACAATGCAATTTTGCGATGAATGCGGTTTCATGATGTTACCCTCAACGGTAAACGGTGAAAAAGTATTCAAATGTAAATGTGGTGCGATAAAACCACTTTTTGATAAAGATTCTAATTCGTATAAAATTACAACCAGAATTGTACAACCGATTAGAAATGAGGTAACAAACCTTTCTGAAGTTATGAAATGGAAAGAAGAAAATCTAAGAAGCTCTATTAAAGATTTTAAATGTTCGAAATGTGGTTACGACAAAGCTCATTTAGAAACTAGGCAAACAAGAAGTGCAGATGAGGGAATGACTCATTTTATAATTTGTTTAAATTGTGGAAAAATGAGGAAGATTGGTTCCTAATTAGCCTATAAGTTTTTCAATTAAAATTGTTCTTTCAATATTTTCCGATAGTTTGATTTCTAATATTTTGTTTGTTCTCTTCAAACCCGATATGATGTGAATTTGATCTGAAGAAACTTTTATTCTATTTTTTATTAAACTTATTAATTCTTTATTAGCTCTGTTTTTAACAGGTTTAGATTTTAGTTTAACTAATAACCAAGAATCTGTCTCAGAATACGGTAATATTTCTTGTTTAATAGAATTAGTCTTTACCTTTATGTGCAATAAGTAAACATTATTCGCTTTGACTTCAAAAAAATTCATAAACCTTTTCCCTCTTTTCAGATTCAGATAAATTCATCGACTCTTTCCTTTAATAGTTTGAATGAGGGTATTGATAGCCTTATTCCTCCCGCTAACTTGTGTCCTCCTCCAGTTCCTCCAAGTTTTTGTTTGATCGTACTAATGACTTGGTTTACGCCCTTGTTGCCGTTCCCAAGATATTTTCTGGAACATCGAATGCTTAACTTAACCATTTGAGTTTTTTTTTCAAGTCCACCTAAAAACAGCATTTTAGAAGGCTCTAATAGGTCATTTACAGATGTAAAACTTGCAGTATCTGACCAATTGCTTGGTGGTATTTTTCCGTTTCCAGCATCAATAAATATAGTATTTTCAGTTTCATAACGAGGTAATTCGTTTGCTAATAGTTTTAAATTCTTAGTTAAAGCACTAATATAATCGTAATAGATTTCTTTGGCATACCGGGTCACTGATTTCTGTTGTATAATTGAAATTGCTGCGCTAATATTCTTAAAAGATAAAATATTCAACAAAATCGCATGTTCGAAAGCAAATTTCAAAAGGCCTTGTTTTTGAGGTAATAAGGCAAAATGGCCTACCTTAATATTTGTATTTTTGAGAATGGTTTGCCTTTCAGTTTGATCAAGATCAACCACTTTTTTATTTGGGTTTATTCCTATCTTGTTAAGGAATGTTTTGATTTTTTGATCGTCCTCACCACCAAATCCGTTTAAAAAAGGCAAAATACTATACTTTAAACCGTTTTTTATTGAGTCATGCATGTTTCCAAATAATATTAGCCCTTCTTTATCAAAAACGAGTTCTTCATCGCAAATTTCTTGATAGGTTTCCTTATTGAACGACTGAAGCTTATCCATTGACTTTAAGGAATCACCAGCAATTCCTATTACTGCTAACCAACCTTGTTTAATAATTGATAGGTTTATCTTTTTCGCGAACATATACGCTAAGGTAGCTCCTGATACATGATCAAGGCCATCAAAACCATAAACCGTAGGATTTACGAAAAAAAGATTTTCGGGTAGCTCCTCTAAACCTAAATCGTAGTCTACTTCATGATGATCGAGGATATAAAAGTGTTCCTTTCTATTCTTGATAATAGGGACTAATTCTGCTAGATTAGAGCCAACATCAGTAAATATCAGTGCCGTCTTATTACTATGTGTTCGGGGTAAAATCCCCGAGAGATAATTTGCCCACGAAACAGAGCGATTATATATGAAATAATCGTAATTGAAATTCATTTTATAGAGCAGATTTTGAATAATTTGTAGACTACTAATACCATCCGCGTCGTTATGGGAGATTGCGATGACATTATTGTAGAGATTATGAGAATAATCTTCAAAATAATCTACAGCGCTATTGAGCTTTTCTAGAAATTTGTTTCGATCTGATTTTCGAGCCATTTTAATTCGTTATTACAATTTTCGTCATTGATAGGTTTATTTTGATATGATTAGAAAAAGATTATGTAATATTTTAAATTTTCTAAGTAATCTTATTGTTGAAAACTTGTTTTAGGCGTATATATGCCTTTTAAAGATGTTATGAATAAAATAAAAATATATTCAATAAATATAAATATTCGTATCAACAGACAATCGTGGAAATTGAAGTAAAAGTTAAAATCAAAAGAAAAATTAATTAATTTTGTTTAATTTTTGTTTAAAAAATGTCGTTTTAAAATAATAATGATGGACAATAATTACAAGAAGATCACGATAGTTACAATTCTAATCTTAAGTGCTTTGGTACCATTAATTTATTTGGATGATAATATCAAATATAACACTTTGGATTACAATGATAATTACTCCGATGTAGATCCAAACTTAAGTTTATTTTCAGACGAAGATTACATTCCAATTCTTGATGATCCACTCCAAGGGCTTGGTAACATTACAATTACCAAATTTACTTTTAATGAAGAAGGTTTATTTAATAATTCAGATGATTATCCGAACCTTTTAGACGATTTAAGTTCTGGAGCATTAAATATTACTTATTTAAGCACACAATATTTAGAGACTATTGAAATTGCTCAGTTCAATAACCTTGATCAAGCTCTTTTAGAATCAGATAAAATAACGGTTAGCATAAACGAATCCATCAGCATCCAATATAATAGTTCTATAGAGAATTCAGAAGGTTTTTTGATATATAATCCAATATTATTTCCGAAAAATCTTATACAGGTATTTGTTCAGAATCAATCCGACCCGGATATTATAGAGTTGACTGAGGAAGACTATTCTCTTGATGGTCATTCTTATTTGATATTTAATTATCAAAATTACTTCGAAACGAATTTTCATAACTTCTCAATGTATTTTATTTTTGAATACGATTTAACTCCTCAAGGTTGGGAATTATCTCAAAGTTCAGAAGAAACTTTGACAATTACACAACAAGAACAAAATTTTAGCCCTTCATTTTACTACAATTTTACATTGTCAGGTAGAAAACTAACGGGTAATTGGACGGCCCCTTCAACGTTGGCAGATAACCTTGTTATCGAGGTAATTGTTGATCCTCTTGATAAAAACTTATTTTATGATCATACTTTAGAGATTAACAATCAAACTATTAGTGATTTCCTAGAGTTAGATAACAAAATAAATATAACGATATCTGCTGACGCGAAATTATTTTCCTTAGAATTTAAAGCAAACTTCACTTTAAGATTTGAAGACCCCGTTGATTATAGCTGGGCAATTGATAGGTTAATTGAAGATAGAAATATCAGGCAAAGAATTTACTTTCCTTCTTTAGTCGCTGGTCCGGAACATATATTTCTTAGAGATATAACATTAATTGAAAACACTATCATTTCGGATCAAGTCATAAGCAATATCTCGGTATTTGAAAGATCTGTAAATTATTACGATGTAATAATATTTGTTACTCAAGAAACCATTGAAAATAGCCTAGTTTTTACCGAAAATGCTGTAAAAAGGAAGGGGTTAAAATTAACAGTCCCATATCTCATTGTTGGTGAAACTAATCCGTGCTTATTAAATTATTATGCCTTAAATGATCTCAAAATTATTATTACAGACAACATTCGTATGCCTTTAGTTGGATATAGAATCGAATTAATATATTTTGGAAAAAAATACGGAACTTATATCTCAAATGATTTAATTCAGCCTATGGCAAAAACCTACTCAGATGAAAACGGAGAGATTTTAATTGAAAATGTTCCCAACGGAAATTACACAGTTAAAGTATATGACGGTAATACACTGATAGCAGAAACATTAATCAATACTTTTAGTGAAGTAAATTATTTTCAAACTGATGTGTTTCACTTTCCACTTTGGATTATAACATTTGGGGGGATAAGCGGATTTATCTTGCTAATTGGATTAATTCTTTATTTTAATAACAAGAAACGTTCGTAAAGAAAATTGATAGTTATTTTTATTGATAATATTGAGAATTTCTTAAGTTTTCTAGATAAGCGTATAATGAACGAAGTCTTTTACGAATTCAAGGAGATTAAAAACGAAACAGATTTATCTACACACATTAAAATTGAGATAATTCTTCATTTTCTCGCCAAAGCAGGAGATACATTGGTACTATACGAAACAAAGCAAACTATCCCAAAACCAGTTAATTCTGACAATGATTCTAATGTAGTCAATACTTTACAAAAAATATTCGATCAAGTAGATGCATCCTTAAAATTAATAAAAGGAAAAATTCGAGAAATCTTTCTTTCGTATTCTCCTTAGATGCTAAGAAAGAAATGTTATCAATTCGATTTTTTAAATTCTTTACCGTAACCTATTAGTCTATAACGTCTATTAATAATTCTGGAAATAGCAAATATCGAGTTTGTTGGAGCGCATATTGGGGGGGTTAAATTAAGAATATAGGTGTTTTTTAAGATCTTTACTACAGTTCCAGCAGTCTTCTCAGTGCCAACGACTAATAAAAGCTTCTCATTGTGTTTAAGTTGTTGAACTTTCATTTGAACTTCGGATCCGAGAACTCTTTCTAGTAAATTAACCTCTAATT